>Ga0114938_1002102_pt1 | contig 12942 bp, 12 predicted proteins | sample AshMeaBigSpring_FD_88675 | JGI IMG/M metagenome (GOLD analysis project Ga0114938, IMG submission 88675) | Groundwater microbial communities from Big Spring, Nevada to study Microbial Dark Matter (Phase II) - Ash Meadows Big Spring | ecosystem: Environmental > Aquatic > Deep subsurface >...
AAATAGATTCGTTTTGCTCATAGGCAAGGTAGCGGCGTTCAAATTCTTCTCCGTAGACTTCGGAAAGATCGGACGTTTCCGCCGGATCAAAAAGCGTCCAAATAGCATTTGTCTCGACGCGTTTCATAAACAGATCATTGATCCATAATGCGGGAAAAAGATCATGGGCTCGGCGACGCTCTTCTCCCGAATTTTTCTTCAAATCTAAAAAGTCGGATACGTCCATATGCCACGGTTCGATATAAACGGCGATAGCACCTTTGCGTGTACCGAGTTGATCGACGGCGATTGCAATATCGTTGGTAATTTTGAGAAACGGGATAATGCCGCCTGCGGCATTTTTATGCCCGTCGATCATACCGCCCATCGAACGAACTAAGTTCCAATCCCAACCGATTCCGCCGCCAAATTTGCTTAAAAGCGACATCTCTTTGTAAGAATCGAAAATTCCTTCGATATTGTCGGGTGTACTACCGATATAGCACGAACTTAGTTGGTGACGTGTCGTTCGTGCGTTGGAAAGCGTCGGTGTTGCCAACATGACTTCGAATTTGCTGATAACGTCGTAGAATTTTTTTGCCCAATCCATTGAATTGAGTTCGTTTTGTGCCAAAAACATCGCGATTGCCATAAACATATGCTGCGGCAATTCGATCGGTTTTCCTTGCTTATCTTTAATCAAATAACGATCATGCAAGGTTTTAATTCCAAGGTAAGTGAATTGTAAATCACGCTCGGGTTGGATATAAGCTTCCAGTTCTTTAAGGTCGTATTTTTCTTTGAGTCCTAGTGCAATGCGCCCTGCTTTTTCTCCCCGCTCTAAATATTCGGCAAAATTTCCGTAGCCCGTAAAGCCGTTGACTTTATGATACAAATCGTAAAGAAAAAGACGTGCGGCGACATAGGTCCAGTTCGGTCGATCGATATCGATTTTATCGACTGCCGTTTTAATCAATGTTTTTTGAATCTCTTCGGTCGTAATCTGATCGCGAAATTGAATTTTTGCATCGACTTCCAGTTCGCTTTGCGAAACATTTTCCAAGCCTTTGATGGCGGAACTTGTGTATTTTTGTATTTTTGAAATATCGAGCGGCTCGGTTCGACCATTGCGCTTTTGAACGGTTAACATTATTTGAATACCCTTTGGAAGATTTTATCGACGTTTTTCGTATAGTAATCGTAATTAAAGCATTCTCTTATTTGTGCTTCGCTGAGGTTCGCTCTTAAATCTTCATCGCTAAGGAGATTTTGAAGATAGAGACTTTCTCCTTGGGTATTGAGGGCGGGCTTTCCTTGTTGCAAATCTTCCCAGACTTTCATAGCATTTCTTTGAACGATTTTATAAGCATCTTCACGTGAAACGCCGCATAATGGTAATTCAAGCAAAATACGTTGTGAAAAGACAAGTCCCCCCGTTAAATTAAGGTTTTTCATCATGTTTTCGGGATAAACGACTAATTTGGAAATCACGCTATTTAAACGCGTCAGCATAAAATCGGCGGTAATGAAACCATCCGGTAAGATAAAGCGTTCGACCGAGCTATGGCTAATGTCTCTTTCATGCCATAACGCAACGTTTTCCATTGCAGGGATTGCGTAAGAGCGAATCATACGGCATAGCCCCGTAATGTTTTCGCTTAAGACGGGATTACGTTTGTGCGGCATTGCCGAACTTCCTTTTTGCCCTTTCTCAAAAAACTCTTCGCATTCATATACTTCGGTTCGTTGGTAGTGTCGAACCGCAACGGCAATCTTTTCGCAACTGGAAGCTAAAAGTGCCAAGGCGTTCATAAGCGCGGCATAACGATCGCGTTGAATAACTTGATTGGAAACGGGAGCCGGTTTAAGTCCTAACGCTTCACATACGAGCTCTTCAAGTTCGATTGGAGAATGTGCCATATTTCCCATTGCACCGCTTATTTGACCTACGGAGATAACTTCCATAACGTTTTCAAGATTTTGCAGGCTACGTTTAATTTCTTCGTACCAAATAGCAAGAACAAGTCCGAAGGTAATCGGTTCGCCGTGAATACCGTGACTTCGACCGACCATCAATGTCATTTTATGTTCCATTGCTCTTTTTTTGAGCGATTCCATTAAAATTTTGACATCTTCAATAATGACATGTAAGGAATCACGCATCTGAAGTGCAACGGCCGTGTCGATACAATCGGAACTGGTCATACCGTAATGAACCCATCTACTCTCATCACCCAAACTATCGGCAACGCTCGTAAGAAAAGCGATAACGTCGTGTCGAGTAACTTTTTCAATTTCATCGATACGGTCAATATTAAATTTTGCATTTGTTAAGATTTTTTCACAATCGTCATCTGGAATAAGACCGAGTTTGTTCCACGCTTTGGTTGCCGCTTTTTCTACCTTGAGCCATGCGTTGTATTTGGCTTCGATCGTCCAATGCTTTTTCATCTCTTCTCTAGCGTAGCGCTCTACCATCTTCATCCTTCTTCGTTTATGATTTTTCTATGATAAAATACGATGAAATTATCTAAAATGGATTCTATTTTTGAAGGTAAAATTTTAACAAAATAGGACTAAAAAAGGGTTGAAACTTGTCTTATACGACTAAGAAATTTACGCTAGATTTACCCATCCCCGCTTTTCGTTTTCTCATGGATACTTTCGGTATGACGATGAGCGAGGCACAAAAAACAATTGATCGAAAACGTGTTTATGTGAACGACGAGTTATTAACGCGAAAATCGGCTCGAATTTGTGGAAAAGTTGCCGTAGTTGTTTTTGAAGGAAGGTCCAAAGGGCTTGTTCCTATTTTTGAAACGGAAGATTTTGCCATTTACGATAAACCTAGCGGCATAATGATTCACCCTCGAAAGCGATCGGACGGGTACACACTCAATGACGAAATTAAATCACGCTATGGTAAAGATGCCAATGCTGCTCATCGCATCGATAAAAGTACAAGCGGACTAGTATTGATCGGAAAAAATAAAAAAGCGGAAATTGAGTTAAAAGCTATCTTTGCCGCTCGTAAAGTACATAAACGATATTTGGCATTGGTTCGCGGAAAAATTTCCGATGAACTTTTCATTGATGCTAAACTCAAACGTGATATTCTGACAAGTCAAATACGTTTGAAAGTCCATGTCGATGATACGGGCAAACCTTCTCAAACCCGAGTAATCCCTATACGCTATTTCGAGGATAAAAATGCAACACTTGTTGAAGCAATTCCTTATACTGGCAGACAGCATCAAATCAGAGTTCATTTGTTCCACGTGAAACATCCCATCGTCGGCGATCCTATTTACGGCATTGACGAAAAAGATGTCGAAAGATTTTTAGACGGTAGCATGAGCCAAGAAGAACAAACATGCAAAACCTTGAGTCCACGATTGTTATTGCACGCACAATCCTTGTCATTTTGTTATCAAGGGATTGATTATACGATAGAATCTGCTTTTAATGCCGAAATAGAGTTTTATAACTTAATCCATGAAAAGGTAAACGAATGAACACAATACAGTTTAACGGAGAAGATATCGTTCCGAGTAAAGTCGTCTGTATCGGTCGTAATTACGTAGAACATATTCAAGAGCTTCATAATGAACTTCCGACCTCAATGGTACTTTTTATGAAACCCAACTCAGCCCTTACGCGTACGCTAACGTTACGACCACAAACAGTGTTACATTACGAAGGTGAAATTTCATTTCTCATTCGCAATAAAGAAATTCACGGTGTCGGTTTTGGTTTGGATTTAACTAACCGAACACTCCAAAGTGAGTTAAAGGAAAAAGGCTTGCCATGGGAACGTGCAAAAGCTTTTGACGGTGCTGCGGTTATGAGCTCGTTTGTCAGTATCGATCCTATGGATGTGAATAAACTTTCGATGCAATTATGGATTAACGATATGTTAGTGCAAGAGGGAAATATTGATTTGATGATTTATAAACCACTTGCAATTCTTAAAGAAATTGAGGCTTTTTGTTCCTTAGAGGATAATGATATTGTTATGACAGGAACACCGAAGGGTGTCGGTACTTTTCATTTAAACGATATATTTATCGGAAAAATTTTTATCGGTCAAAAAGAAATAGTATCGCAAGAATGGATTGTACAGTAAAGAGCAGCGAAAAGCTCTTTACTTGTTTCTAAAAAGTACATTTATCATTCCGCCTACACCTACAATGACGACAATAATTAAAAAGCCTAGTTGAGCTATATCAAGCAATGTCATTTTTTTCCTTATCCTGTAATTGTCCGCAAGCTGCACTGATATCGATACCTTTGGATTGGCGAATCGTGCATAATACACCGTGATCAACAAGATATTGTTGAAAAGCTAACATGTCTTTTTCGCTCGGTCGGTCAAAATCGCTTCCATGATGCGGATTGAAATAAATTAAGTTGACTTTTGCCTTAATCCCGTGAAGAAGTTTTACTAGTTTTTTGGCATTACTTTGATCGTCGTTAATGCCCTTCATCACAAGATATTCAAACATAACGCGTTTGCGTGCATCGATAGGAAAAGCTCGTACGGCATTCATGATAGACTCAATATTGTAAGCTTTGTTAATCGGCATTAGTTTTTGACGTAACGTATCGTCGACGGCATGAAGTGAAATTGCTAACAAAACGCCCAAATCGAGCTGTCCTAATTTTTCGATTTGAGAACTGAGTCCACTTGTTGAAATTGTTTGGCGTCGAGTCGAAATAGAAAGACCGTCAATATCGCTAAAAATATGAACTGCTTTGCTCACGTTAGTTAAATTATCGAGCGGTTCACCCATACCCATAAAAACAATATTAACGCGTCTATTTTCGGCAATAGCGTTATCGCGTTTAATCATTAATACTTGCGATGTTATCTCACCGGCGGAAAGATTACGTTTAAATCCACTTTTGCCGGTAAGGCAAAACGCACAGCCGATTTTACACCCTACTTGCGATGAAATACAGATGGTATAACGCGTGTGGTGTACGCGTCTACCCTCCTCGTCTACTTGTTCTTGTTTCATAGGTAATAGAACCGACTCAACCGTGTTCCCGTCTTTTAATTCAAAAAGATATTTTTTACTCCCGTCTTTACTTACTTCAATTTTGGCAATGCGTAAAGGATCGAGATAGTAAGTTTCTTTTAATGCTGCTTGGAGTTCTTTCGGTAGATTTTTCATTTCTTCAAATGACGTAACGTACTTTTGATACAGCCATTGATAAATTTGTTTTGCTCGAAAAGACGGTTTTATTTCGTTTGACAACTCTTCTTTTGACAGATCTAGTATATTTATTGGTTGCATATGCCCTCAAATTCTCATATTTTTTTCGACATGTAAAGTAATCAATTCTTTTGCTTTAGCATGATTTAACATAAAATCACGATGTGCATTTTCATCGCAATAATTGGTAACAACAAAAAACCCAAGACACGGAAGATCGAATGTATTGGCAACTTGAAGAACGGAGAAAAATTCCATATTCTCTAGAGGGATATTTTTTTCATTGTAATAATGCGATAAATGAGATGCAGTCGTAATATAATTGCTAGAGTTAACGGTTTCAAAAGGGTATTTTGTTCCACGTGAAACATCATAATGTTGTTTTGCATGGACGGTATTTTGAATCGGCGTATAACTTTGGTTTTGTTGGAAACTAAGTTCTATGTTAGTAGCACTATGACTCAAAACAAGATCAAACGGCTTATAACGTCCGTAACTACCGGCGGTACCCACAAAAAACAAAAAAGAGGGTTTTTGTTCTAAAACGTACTGAGTAAGCTTTATAGCACTTTGTACAAGACCCACACCTATAGGGAAGGCAAAATTGAAATGTTCATTATTGCCGGCGCAGAGTATCATAAGCGGACTGCTATTCCCTCGTGTTTGAGGTAATGTTTAAGTGCCATAATTTCGATTTCTTTAAAATGAAAAATCGAGGCGGCTAACGCTGCATCGGCACCGCTATTAAAAGCATTTTTAATGTGTTCCATCGTCCCTGCTCCACCGCTTGCAATTACGGGAATATCGAGCATAGAGCTGATTTGTGAGGTAATGGAAAGGTCATAGCCGCTTTTTGCGCCGTCACAATCCATGGATGTTAAAAGAATTTCTCCGGCACCTCTGTCTGCTACTTCTTTTGCCCAAGTAAGAGCATCGATACCCGTATCGATACGTCCACCGTTGATAAAGACATTCCATTTATCTCCCGTGCGTTTTACGTCGATAGCGACGACAATACATTGTGATCCAAAACGTTTGGACGATTCATTAATGAAATGAGGATTTGCGATGGCAGGAGAATTGATACTCACTTTATCACAACCAACGTTAAGAAGGCGGTAAATATCTTCTAAAGTGCGAATCCCTCCACCGACCGTTAGCGGAATAAAAACTTCACGTGCAACTTTTTCTACGATTTCAACGATGGTTCCTCGCCCTTCATGGCTTGCCGTAATATCCAAAAATGCAATTTCATCGGCACCCTCTTCATTGTAACGTTTGGCAATTTCGACGGGATCGCCGGCATCTTTTAGACCGACAAAATTAACACCTTTAACGACACGGCCGTTTTTAACATCAAGGCATGGGATAATACGTTTGGCAAAGTAGTCCATAAAAATCTCTTTTGAAGGGAAATATCGAATATATGATAGCAAAAGTATTAAAAGAAACTTCTGAAAAAGCTGCTTCTTTTGGCTCCTAACAATTTTGTAAGTAAAAATTGAGTAAAATCAATAAAATTTTAAAAAGAGTGAGTCAAATTGATAGAGGCAAAGAAAAAATTTGGCCAAAATTTTTTAAAAGATAGAAATATTCTATACAAAATCATCCAAGCGATGCCCCGCGATGAGCTAAAACTTGTTGAAATAGGACCTGGCTTAGGTGATTTGACGCAAGAACTATTAAAGATAAAACCTTTAGTAGCATATGAGGTCGATGAAGACTTGTGCGTTTATTTGAGAGAGAAATTCTCAAGAGAGATAGAAGAGGGAAGCTTAACATTGGTACATACCGATGTGCTTGATCAGTTCAATAAAGGTTCGCTTCAAAACGAACCTTATGATTTAGTGGCGAATTTACCCTACTACATTGCAACGACGATTATTTTAGAAGCCCTAGAAGATCCTTACTGTCAATCAATGACGGTGATGGTGCAAAAGGAAGTCGCAGAGAAATTTGCGGCTGTACCGAAAACGAAAGAGTTTAGCTCTTTGGCTATTCTGGTGCAAAGTATCGCAACGGCAACATTGCTTTTTGACGTAGCTCCGACATCGTTTGAGCCGCAACCGAAAGTAACATCTTCTATTTTGAGAATCGACAAAAAACAAGAATTTATACAGGATAAATCTCCTGGAATATTTGAAGACGAAAAGATTTTGCAAAAATTTAAAAAGTATTTGCGATGTTCTTTTCAAAGTCCGCGTAAGACGTGGTTAAAAAATATTTCGAGTGAATATAATAGAGAATTTGTTGAAAAAGTGATGCAAATTCATGCTATTCCCGTAACGATTCGACCTCATGAACTCAGCGTCTCGTCTCATCATCTACTATTTAAACATTTAAGGTTGAATGATGCAAGAAAACGAGATTCCATCCACGAATAACGAACAATCCAATGCGGCAACGCCGCCAAAAACCAACAAAAACAGACGACGACGTTCGAAACCGAAAGCGGCTCAACTTCAATCGGTACAAGAACAAACGACAGTAGAGGCTACCGAAAACGGTAGTACTCCACCAAATGCCGGAGAAGGCAAACCGAAAACCAATAACCGTAGACGTAATAAAGCAAAAGCACAAACACCTTCGCTTGAGGGCAATGAACCGTGGCAAAGAGATATCAAAAAAGCGATTGAAGCAAATCAAAAAATGCACAAAGAACGCTTGAACAAAGCCTCTGTGGTTGAGCAAAACTCCAAAGGAAAGATCAAAATCACTCCTTTGGGAGGACTTGGTGAAATCGGCGGCAATATTTGCGTGTTTGAGACCGATACTTCGGCGATCGTATTTGATGTCGGTATGAGTTTCCCAAGCGAAGATATGCACGGCGTCGATATTTTGGTACCCGATTTTAGTTATTTAAGACAAATTAAGAAAAAAATAGCAGGGATTATTATCTCGCATGCTCACGAAGACCATATCGGAGCGATATCGTATCTTTTTAAAGAGATGCAGTTTCCGCTCTATGCAACGCCGCTACCCCTAGGAATGATTTCCAATAAATTTGACGAACACGGTTTAAAAGCGTATAAGAAATATTTCCGTCCGGTTGAAAAGCGTAAAATCTATAAAATCGGTGAATTCGAAATCGAATGGATTCATATTACTCACTCGATTATCGACGCATCGGCATTGGCAATTACGACAGAAGTCGGGACAATCATTCATACGGGAGATTTTAAGATCGATCATACGCCGATTGACGGGTACGTGACCGATTTGAACCGTTTTGCGGCATACGGCGAAAAGGGCGTATTGTGTTTGATGAGCGATAGCACCAACTCGTATAAAGAAGGTATTACGCGTAGTGAAAGTACGGTTGGAAAAACGTTTGATTCTATCTTCGCGAAGTCCAAGGGACGGGTCATTATGTCCACGTTCTCATCGAATATTCACAGGGTCTATCAAGCCATTGATTACGGTTTAAAATACGGACGTAAAGTCTGCGTGATCGGAAGATCGATGGAGCGCAACCTCTTTACCGCAATCGATCTAGGGTATATTCAGTTGGATAAAAGTATTTTTATCGATCCGCATGAAGTCAATAAATATAATGATAAAGACGTCTTAATCGTTACAACGGGAAGTCAAGGCGAGACGATGAGTGCTTTGTATCGAATGGCGACGGATGAACATCGACATGTAAAGATTAAACCGACGGATCAAATTATTATTTCCGCAAAAGCGATTCCCGGAAACGAGGGTAGCGTCTCTAAGGTCTTAAACTTTTTATTAAAAAGCGGCGCAAACGTAGCTTATCAAGATTTCAGCGAAATTCACGTAAGCGGACATGCCGCGCAAGAAGAGCAAAAATTGATTCTCCGTTTGGTCAAACCAAAGTTTTTCCTTCCGGTTCACGGTGAATACAACCATATTACCAAACACAAAGAAACGGCAATGCAATGCGGTATTCCGGAGCGTAATATCTATTTGATGAGTGACGGCGATCAGGTAGAACTGTGCGGTAAGTATATGAAAAAAATCAAAACGATTAAGACGGGTAAAGTCTTTATCGATAACCAAGTCAACGAGCAAATTGCCGACGACGTCGTTATTGATCGACAAAAATTAGCGGAAGCAGGACTCGTGATGTTAGTGATTCAAATCGATAAAAGTGAGCATAAGCTGATAGCGAAGCCAAAGATCATTAGTTACGGACTGGTACCGGATAAAGACGATAAAGCTTTCTCGGTGGAGATGGAAGGCGTTATCGATCAGTTTATCGCCAATGCTAAAAAAGAGCTATTGGAAAACGCGCGCGCTCTTGAAAACGAAGTAAGGCAAGTTGTTCGCAAACATATCTATCGTCAGATGAAAAAATATCCGACAATCGTTCCGACGATTTTCATGATGTAGGATAGCCGATGCAAAATTTTCAAGCGATAGCCAAAGAGGTATTAGAGTTGGAAGCCAAAGAGCTTTTAAATACGGCGGCGCATATCGGTCCCGAAATCAATGACGCGACGCGTGCGATAGCGAAAATTAAAGGAAAGTTGATTGTCACGGGTGTCGGAAAAAGTGGACTGATCGGCGCAAAAATCGCTGCAACGCTTGCAAGTACGGGAACGAGCAGTTTCTTCTTGCATCCGACCGAAGCGATGCACGGTGATTTAGGTATGATCGGTAAAGAAGATGCTGTGTTAGCCATTAGTTATAGCGGAGAGAGCGAAGAGTTGATTAAAATTTTGCCGCATATCAAACGTTTTGAAATTCCTTTGATCGGTATGGCGCGCTCGAAAGAGTCGTCATTGGGGCGTTACAGCGATATTTTTATTCCTTTGCATATTGAAAAAGAGGCCTGCCCTCTCGATGCCGCTCCTACATGTTCGACAACGCTGACGTTAGCTCTCGGAGATGCGTTAGCCGTTTGCCTTATGAAAGAGAAGAATTTTCAAAAAGAAGACTTTGCATCCTTCCATCCGGGCGGAAGCCTCGGCAAACGTTTGTTTGTTAAAGTTAAAGATTTGATGCTCACGAGTGAGTTACCCGTTATCTCTGAAAAGACAAAATTGAAAGAGGCGATTATCGCTATGAGTGAAGGACGTTTAGGCAATGTGCTTATTACGGACAAAGATAATACGTTGTTGGCCGTTTTGAGTGACGGTGATTTACGACGTGCTTTAATGCGAGAGGATTTTCGTATGGATGCGTATGCATACGAATATGCGACGAAACAACCCAAAACGATCGACGATGCGGCGATTCTTGCCAGTGATGCTTTGGCGTTGATTGAAAAACATAAGATACAATTACTTGCTATTACCGATAAAAAAGGTAAACTTGAGGGCGTATTACACATTCACCAATTGGTGGAAGCAGGGATAAAATGATGGAATTAATGCGACTCAATAAGATGATCTCCCATAACACGCACTATTCAAGACGTGAAGCGGATCAACTGATCAAAGACGGCTTAGTGAAAGTCGACGGTAAAATCGTAGACGATCTTTCGATGCAAGTGAGTTTTAAAAATAGAATTGAAATTAAAGGTAATGCGCTTTTTGAAAAACACGGATATTCGGTTATCGTGTACCATAAGCCCAAGGGTGAATTGGTGAGCAAAAAAGACGATCGCGGACGCAAGACAATTTACGATTCGCTACCATCGAAATTCGGGCATTATTTAAGCGTCGGAAGACTTGATTTTTCCAGTGAAGGACTTTTGCTTCTGTGCGATTCTCCTAGCGTCGTTTCGGCATTAATGCACGGCGATTTGGAGCGTGTTTATTACGTTAAAATTAACGGAGCGATTACGCTAGCAATGGAAAAAGCGATGCAAGAGGGCTTGAAGTTGGACGATGCTCGAAAAGGCGGACATGCAAAAAGCGAAATTCATTCGATGGAGTTTGCACCGTTTTTAGCCTACCGTATTATTAAAAACTCACCGACGTTTTCGACGCTTAAAGTAACGATCAACGAAGGAAAAAACAGAGAACTTAGACGTTTCTTCGGATACTTTGACGTGGACGTCGTAGACCTCAAACGCGTCAGTTACGGCAAAGTCGATCTCGGAACGTTGAAACCGGGGAAACACCGCTTCTTTAACGCAAGCGAGTACAATGCTTTGCGCGATTATCTTGAATACGTCAAACAGGAAACCAAGGGCGATGATCAATAATTTTGCCCTCTTCTTTCGCCCGAAACATATCGAAGAACTAGCCGGACAAAAACATTTAAGTGCAGAAAACAGCCCTTTTTATAAGCTTTTAAAAGCGGGTTCCATGAGCCATGCCCTCTTCTTCGGTCCGGCGGGTGTGGGGAAAACGACCTTAGCACGTATTGTCGCCAATGAGTTGGATTTGCCTTTTTTTGAGTTGGATGCAACGAGTATTAAAGTCGAAGAGATTCGTAAAATTCTCTCACAGTATAAAAATGCTTTGCAAAAACCGTTGATTTTTATCGATGAAATTCATCGCCTTTCAAAAACGCAACAAGAGGTTTTGTTATTGCCGATGGAAAACCACGAGATGATTCTTATTGGAGCATCGACCGAAAATCCTTACTTTGTTTTAAGCTCGGGCATACGCTCACGCATGATGTTATTCGAGTTTTATCCGTTAGAAGAATCGGATTTGCGCGCTATCATTGAACGCGTACGAAAAGTCGTTACATGTACGATTGACGAAGAGGCATTACATTATCTTGTAAGTTCCAGTGCCGGCGATAGCAGATCGCTTTTAAATCTTTTGGAATTCGCACTGAAAGTCGATCTACATGTTAGCCTTGAAACGTTAAAATCGTTGCGACCGAGTGCACTCAAAGACGGCGTAAGCTCAGATAACACGCATTACAATCTCATTAGTGCCATGATTAAAAGCGTCAGAGGTTCCGACGTTGACGCCGCACTCTATTATCTGGCACGTTTAATAGACGGCGGGGAAAGTCCCGACTTTATCGCACGAAGGTTGGTTATTCTTGCCAGTGAAGATATCGGTAACGCGAATCCTAACGCGTTGAATCTTTCTACCAGTACGCTAACGGCCGTGAGCAAGATCGGTTACCCCGAAGCACGTATTATCTTATCGCAATGCTTGATTTATCTTGCTTGCAGTCCTAAATCGAACAGTGCCTATCAAGCGATTAACGATGCGTTATCCTACGTTAAAAATGAAAAAGCGTTGAAGGTTCCGGAACATCTTCAAAGCCCTTCGCCCAAAGGGTATTTGTATCCGCACGATTTTGGCGGTTGGGTTGAGCAAAGCTACAGTGAAAAGCCGCTTCATTTTTATCGCAATTTGCCGATAGGGTTTGAAAAGACTTTAAACGAGTGGTTGGAAAAAATCAAATCGGTTCAACGCTAAAATACAATTCTTTACCCTATAAGGTGATGCATTATGGACGTTAATACGGCTTCGCTTCTTGCCAATCAATTGCAAACGCTGGATACTAAAACACTCGTTGACAAAGACGCGTTAGCGAAGCAAGCCGATGCTGCCGTACAAAAAAGTGCTCAATTACCTTTAGACCTGAGTAGCGAAAAAACGACGTACGCAAAAACACCGAGCGATGCGAAAGAGGTCGTAGCGCAACTTTTAGGCACAGCTATCAGTGAGGTCAAGTCGAAAAGTGCTATTTACGAGGTTCTACAAAAGAGCCCGCTTTTTAAAAATATGGGTAATTTTGCCGACGATATTAAAGCCTTAACGACAACGGTCAAGCTCGATTCTAAAATCGCTCAGCCGATGGCGTTATTGCAATTGTTTACGAAAAATATTTCTCAAATCGATACGAAGATGCTTCAAAC
>Ga0114938_1002103_pt1 | contig 12935 bp, 11 predicted proteins | sample AshMeaBigSpring_FD_88675 | JGI IMG/M metagenome (GOLD analysis project Ga0114938, IMG submission 88675) | Groundwater microbial communities from Big Spring, Nevada to study Microbial Dark Matter (Phase II) - Ash Meadows Big Spring | ecosystem: Environmental > Aquatic > Deep subsurface >...
AAGGGAGTTGGAGGGAATGGGAACGCCACAAAGCGGACAGGGGATGGCGGGAGTGGGAGTCGGGGAGGGAGTGGCGGCGAGGCGGGCCTTGAGGCCGGAGCATTTGCCCCGGAGGGCCACGCAGAGGAGGGTTGCGGCAAGGGAGTAGAGGGCGAGGGCGGCGATGAGGATGGCGGCAGGGAGGGGGTATTTTGTGCCGGCGACTTCGAGAGTGGAGGGAGGGGGAGTGGGTGTTGGCGTCGGGGCGGGAGTTGGGGGAGGGAGGGGAGGAGCGGGTTTGTGGAGGCTGGTGTTTTCGATGGCGACCCAACCCGAGAACGGGCCTTTGCGGACCGGTACCCATCCGCCGGAGGGTTCACCGACTTCGAGCGATTCCCCGGGAGCCGCCTCGATGCGGGCCTCCCCCAGTGGAGTGCGGGTGGTGAGTTCGACAGGAACCTTGGCAGTGATCGGAGGGGGGGAGTCCGCGGCTTGCAGCGACAATGCGCCGAGTACGAGAAACCCGAGGGCAACGACGTTTCCAAACCGCCCGACACGGACAGGGCGATGGGTAATTGTTGGTGGAGTCTTCGGGTTCACGGGTCCAGTGGGGAAAAGTCTGTAGGAATTTATGCTGGAAAAGACAAGCCGAATTGTCAACTAATGAACGCCGTGAACAATTCGAGCATCATCGGGTCGGGAGGCATGTCGCGCAGGGCGTTTCTGCGGGGGGTGGGAATTCTCGCTTTCGGGGCGATTGTCCCCCGGACATGGGCGGCCGGAGGCGGAGCCAAGTCGGGCCAGAACGTTTTGATCATTGGCGACTCGATGGCGCTCTGCGGATTTGGCCAGAGGTTGGACTCCCGGTTCCGCTCCAGCGGCGCACGGGAAGTCTTCACCTACATGGCCTGTGGAACCCAGCCGCTTTCCTGGACGACCCTGAAGGGCTATGCCGGAGCGAAAAGTCGGTGCGGGTATTGGACCATCGAGTCGCGCAAGTCGGGGGGAGTGCCCGAGACATTCCAAGACACGTATGGAATGACGCGCGGCCACAAGCCCTCTTCGCATGACGTACCGAAGATCGAGACTCTCCTCCCGGCCACGCATCCGGACATCCTTGTTGTCCAGCTCGGCAACAATCTTTTCGACGTGCTCAAGGGAAAGAACGCACGCCAGAAAGAGGTCCTGCAGCAATACATCGGCCCCTTTCTCGCCAAAGTGGCCCAGTCGGCACCTTGGTTGAAGCAGCCGTATTGGGTGACGCCCCCGGTTTGCGGCTCCCTGTCGAAGGATGCCCAGGACGCCTTGGTCGCCCAGTTGCGCGCCAACGAGAGCAAAACGCTCAAGGTCATCGACTCGCGCGAACTCATCACTCAGCCCTACAAAAACCTCCAAGCCGACAAACAACATTTCTTCGGCGAGAGCATGACCGAGTGGGCCGACAAGGTCTTCGCAGCTATCCAGAACGACATGTCGCGCGGATTTTCCGGGGGGGCGTCCGTCGCCGAACCCGCCGCCGCATTGGCCGTTGTGCCGCCTCCCCCGATCGCCAAAGAACCCGAGCCGACCCTGTTTGCGGAGTGCTGTTTGGAGAGCATGGCGATCCCCTACACCAACACGGAAATCGCTCCTTACAACGAGTCGCTCGTCGCCTTTGTTTATCGGGTGCGGAACGTTCTGAAGGGCGACTTCAAGGGCGAACACATTGTCGTCCTGCACGCAGCGCATGTCGGGGGGAAGCGTCAGCCCATGCACCGCTATTTCCTCAGCCAGACGCGCACACTGCGGCTCATCCCGATTGAGGAAACGCCGTGGGCGACCCTCAAGGCCAAGGACGACCGGCGTTTCCTGGATCTCGAACGATTCATTTGCGAAGAGGACCACCTGAAGCTTCGCAAGCAATCGTGAAGTCGCTCGCCGCCATTCTCGCGTTTGCCATGGCCGCCGCGTTCGCCCGCGTTGAGGCAGCCGACGACGGAACGGTCGCGCAGCACCGCGTCTCCCCGCAGGGGTATTTCGAGATCACGGCGGATCCGGGAGTTCGGAGAGGTTCGCCCGCATGGGCAACCGCCGCGCGTCCGTCCGCCCAGCCCGTGAAGGTGTTGTTGATTGGGGATTCCCTGAGTTTCGGAACTTTTGGAGAAACGCTCGAAGGGTTGTTGCGCCGACAATACGGGGCAGCCAACATTTGCGTCTATGCCTCGTGCGGTTCCTCGCCCGAGCACTGGATCAAAGACGGACCACTCTTCATGACGCCCTGCGGGTACCGCGAATCGACTCCCCGCGGCACGTGGAAGGAGGACTTCTCCAAAGGCCAGCGACCGCGTCCCGTGCCCACGCCGAAAATTCCCGATATCCTTGCAAAATTCAGCCCGCACACCGTGGTTGTCCAACTGGGTACGAATTGGATGGATGGGCTATCGTCCGCCTCGGTGGAACATTCGGAAAAATACAAGGGGTACGTCCGCCAGTTCATCAAGGAATTGCGGGTGGGGAGTTCGCCGCCGAAACGGATTGTTTGGATGCTGCCGCCGGATGCCTCGAAATATTCCCAAGGTGTGAAGGAGATGGTGGACCGGTGGATCACCGAGTGCGCAAGGGAGGCCGGATTTTCCACCATTGTCTCCCGTCGTATCACGGGGACATACCAGCCCGGAAAAACCGGAGGCGATGGCGTCCACTATGGCGACAGCGCAGCCGAACAGTGGGCAAAAATGGTGAATTGGATGCTGTACGCCTACGGTCCCGATTGACCGGCAGGTTTTTTGACAACCGGGACTTTGGACCAGCCTTGCCCCTCGGTGAATTCGCGTGCCGAGAAGCACCAAATGACAGTGCGGCGTCCGGCGAGGTTGTCCTTGCGGCGGGCGAGGTTGCGGCGGGCCGGAGTGGCTCCCGATCCCCTCACGGCGACAACATCGACGGGAAATCCCAGTTCGAGAGCGAGTTGGTCGGGCAACCCGGCCCCGGCGGCCTGCATGTCGCCCCCGGCATGAAAAACGAGGTTGTGGCTGTCGCCCAGAAGGACAACCGGGCTGGTTTTTGAGGGAGGGAGGGGCTGGTTGTCCGGAGCATCCGTCGGGCTCACAAAGCGGGCGGAAACGACTTGCGGCGTCGGTTTTTGTCCCGGCAGGACCGCTGCGAGGTCGCCATTCACGGTCACCGGGGCGACGAAGGATTTGAGAGGCACCTTGGGAACGGCGTCCAGTCCGTCTTTTCCCTTGATGCGTTTGGCGATTTCGGTGGCCGCGATTTGGATTCCGGCCGGTGCCCAGTGGGAGTCCTGCTGGCAGTAGAGGGGTTCCGGGCTGTCGGCACGGGCCGCCACGAAAGCGTCGGTGAGATCAAGGACCGCAACGCCGTGGGATTCCAGAGTTTTGTAAAATTCGCGGTCGTTTTCGCCGAATCCCTTCGGGAGAGGCGGAGGGGCGGAGATCGATGCCGCCAATTTGTCCGGATAAATGAGGCACTTGGGAGGCACCGGGACGACGAGCAAATCAACGCCGACCGAGTCGAGTTGTTGTTTGAAGTCCAGAATGGCCGGGAGCGGATCGCCCGGCAGAGGAGCGCCATCCGGACCGGCTCCCCAGAACCGGGGCGCGGTCGCGTGGCGGAGTTCCTTGTCGAGAAAAAGCCATCCATCCACGCCCGGAACCGTCATCGTTGAGCCGGTTTGCGCGAGGGCCAATCCCTCGGTGACCGGTTGCGGAACGGGCGGAGGAGCAGGGGCGTCGGCCGCCCGGGCGAACGGAGCCAGACAGAGCCAGAAAGCGGCAAATGTTGGCACACGGAACGAACACACGCGGGATTTCGAAGCGGAATCCATGGTGGAAAAATCGGATGGGCTCAGGGGGTGGCCGAGCGGATTTTTTCCTTCTCGCTCTCACGTTTTTCCTCGAGGCGGGCGAGTTCGGAGACAAGTTGGCGCCGGATCGCCTCGCGTTCGGACGGGTCGGCCTTCGCCATTTCTCCCTCGAGGAAGATTTTCTTCTCGGCGATTTTGGCATGGATCGAGGAATCGACTTCCGCGATTTGGCGTTTCTGGTCGTCGGTAAGCGGCTTGCTGGGGGCGGACTTTTCGAGGCGGCCCATGGCGAGTTCGTAGGCGGATTTCATTTGAGGCGGATTTTGCCGAAATCGGAGGGAAACACGATAGAAAAATTGCGGACGGGCCAAGAAATGTGTTTAGTGGGGGACTCCATGCCCGCCCTGCGCCTCCTGAGTACCGACTTTGACGGCACCCTGATCTCTTACGGATCCGACGGGCGGTGTCGCCATGCCTTCGCAGAGGTACTGCGCCGCCATCGCCGTGCCGGGGGCCTCTGGGCGGTGAATACCGGACGCGGATTCGAACACGCGCTGGAGGGGCTCAAGCATTTCGATGCCCCGGTCGATCCCGACTTCCTGCTCACCAACGAGCGGGCGATCTACCGGAACGACGGACGCGGCGGCTGGAAATCCCACGACGAATGGAACCGTCTCTGCGACGCCCGGCATGTCGCGCTCTTCGAGGAGGCCCGGGATGTGGTCCGACAAATTTGCGAACGCGCCGAGGCCTCGCCGGACATGACCCTCCTGATTGAGGAAGGGGAACCGGTGGGACTCCTGACCTCGACCGAAGAATTGATGGGCGAGGTGGTTGCATGGATCGACGCGCTCAGCCGTCCGTTCCCGGATTTTTTCTACCAGAGAAACACGGTTTATCTCCGGTTCTGCCATCGGGCCTACCACAAGGGGTCCGCACTCGGTGAGGTTTGCCGGATCGCACAAATCGACCGCTTGCACGTTCTCGCAGCCGGCGACCAGTACAACGACATTCCCATGCTCGATGGCCGTTATGCGGCGTTCCCCTGTTGTCCGTCGAATGCGATCGGACCCGTGCGGGAAGCCGTGCTGGCCGCCGGGGGCTATGTCGCCTCGCGTCCGGCCTCCGACGGCATCGCCGACGCATGGACATTTTTCACCGAACTTCCCTGACGCAACCCCGAACCCCACTCCACCCATGACTCCCCAACTCCTCCGCAAGCTGGCCCGCAAACTCGGAGCCGACGCCGTCCAAACCTCTCCCCCGCCCGAATATTCCGGAGACAAATGGTTTGCCCGTGAGACACCCGATTGCGTTGTGTTTCCCCGGTCGGCTGAGGAGGTTTCGTTCGTCATGCGCGAGGCCACGAAAGCCGGCGTGCCCGTCACGCCGCGCGGGGCCGGCTACGGCTACGTGGGCGGATGCACCCCCGTCAAACACGGGATCGTACTTTCCCTCGAGCGCATGAACCGCATCCTCGAGGTCAACGAACGCGATTTTGTGGCGGTCGTCGAACCGGGCGTCATCACCGGCGACCTCCAGGAGGCCGCCCGCGAAAAAAATCTCCTCTATGCTCCCGACCCCGCAAGCCTCAAGGATTGCAGCATCGGGGGAAACATCGCAACCAATGCCGGCGGCCCCCGCTGCCTGAAATACGGGGTCACCCGGAACAGCCTCCTCGGCCTCGAGGTCGTCCTGCCCGATGGCGCGATCGTGCGCTGTGGCGGAAGAACCCACAAAAACAAAACCGGCTTCGATCTGGTCGGGCTTTTTACCGGTTCCGAGGGACTTCTGGGAATTGTCACCCAGGCCACCGTCCGCCTCCTGCCCCTACCTCCCGCCCGCGCGTTGCTCTCGGCCGGCTTCCCGAACATGGAGGCCGCCGCCGCCGGGATTCAATCGGTCTTCGCTCACGGATTCCTTCCCGCAGCCGTCGAGGTCGCCGATGGGTTCACTCTGGGAGCCGCCCGCGCCTACCAGCCCGAGGCCCCCTTCCCTCCCGGCAATGCCCAAGTTATTATCGAAGTTGACGGCCAGCCCGCCAGCGTCCGCGGCGAGGCCAAGGCACTCGCCGCAATTCTCGAAAAGGCCGGAGCCAGCGGCATCGTCCGGGCGACCAAAGCCTCCGACTGCGAGAAAATCTGGGGTCTCCGCCGCGTATATTCCCAATCTCTCAAGGCGACCGGCCTCAAGAAATTGAACGAAGACGTCGTTGTCCCGCGCGGGCGGTTGGTCGATCTGGTCCGGTTCGCGGCAGATTTGCAGAAGCGGACGGGATTTCCCATTGCCTGCTTCGGCCATGCGGGCGACGGGAATATCCACGTGAACATCATGGTGGCAGACCCCGAGAACCCAGGCGTCCAAAAGGCATCAGCCGCCGCGCTCGACGAATTGTTTGGGCAGGTCCTTGCCTGGGGGGGCTCGATCACCGGCGAGCACGGGATCGGCCTCGCCAAAAAACCCTGGTGGCCGCAAGCAGTCACGCCCGCCACCCGGGCACTCCACAGCACCCTCAAAAAAGCCCTCGACCCCACCGGCATCCTGAACCCCGGCAAATTCGTCACATCCAAATGAGGAAGGATTCTCCGTGCCGGATGACGGGAAATCGGCTAGGGTGACCAGTCTATGGCATCTCCTCTTTTTGACCTCAGCAACGAAACGGCAATCGTCCTCGGCGGAACCGGCGTCCTTGGTGGCGGGCTTGCGAAAGCCCTCGGCGCGGCCGGCGCGAATGTCGTCGTCTCCGGACGCAACGCCGCACGCGGCGAGGCGTGCGCTTCCGAAATTTCCTCCGCCGGAGGGCGCGCCGTCTTTCTGGCCGCCGATGCCGGCGACAAGGCGAGTCTGGCGGCGCTCCTTGCCGGGACGACCGAGCGCTTTGGCACACCGACCGTCCTCGTCAATGCGGCCGGAGGCAACGCCCCCAAGGTGACCGTCACTCCCGACAATCCCTTCGAGTCGATCGATGCCTCGGATTGGACGGCAAATTTTGACCTGAACCTCGTCGGCGGCGCGCTCCTGCCCTGTCAGGTGATTGGTCCGGCGATGGTCGCGGCGAAATGCGGCAGCATCATCAACATCGCCAGCGTTTCGGCCCACCTTCCACTTTCCCGGGTTGTGGCCTATTCCGCCGCCAAGGCCGCCGTCCTGAGCCTCACGCGATTCCTCGCCCGCGAGTGGGCGCCGTCCGGCGTGCGGGTGAACTCGATCACGCCCGGCTTTTTCCCCGCCGAGCAAAACCGCCGACTCCTCTTCCGCGAGGACGGAACACCGACCGAACGCGCGGCGTCGATCCTTGGGCACACCCCGATGGCCCGCTTCGGCCAGACCGAGGAACTCGCGGGAGCCGCCGTGTTCCTCGCCAGTCGGCTTGCCAGCTCGTTTGTCACGGGAGCCGACATCCGCGTCGATGGCGGATTTTTGAGCCAGACGATCTGAGCGTTTTCCAATGAGCCGCATTGCCGAACTCGAAGACCTGGTCCGCCGGGCCAAGGACGCCTATTACAATTCCGGAACGCCCATCCTCTCCGACGCCGAATACGACGCGATCGAGGAGGAATTGCTCGCCCTCGCGCCCGATTCCCCGGCGCTGGCCGTCGGCGCCCCGGTCTATGGAACCCGCGCCCGGCATTCGCGCCCGATGGGCAGCCAGGACAAAGTCCACTCGCGCGCCGAATTTGAGAAATGGTTCTCTCTCCGGGGCTCGCCGGATTGCGGGTTTGTCGCGAGCCTGAAGTGCGATGGCGGGTCGGTCGCCGCCTACTATAAAAATGGTGCGCTCGTCCAGGCGATCACACGGGGAGACGGCATCGAGGGCCAAGACATCACGCCGGTCGCGCTCAAGTTCAAGGGACTCCCCAGCCGGGTTTCCGTTCCCTTTGACGGATCGATCCGTTTCGAAGCGGTCCTGCTGGTCGAGGACTGGCAGGCCATCGACCCGGAATCCAACCCCCGCAATCTCGCCAATGGGATTTTGGGGAGGAAGGACACGGAATTCGCCGGACGCATCACGGCGATGGCCTTCGATGTCGAGGGGCTCGATGTCGGCACGGAACGGCAAAAGTCCGAGTCTCTCACCAAAATGGGCTTTTCCCTGCCGGAGCACGCCTATTGCAAAACCGTTGCGGACGTGGCGTCCTTCTTCCAGCGCGTCGAGGCCTCCCGGGCTTCCCTCCCCTTCTGGATTGACGGGGTCGTGGTGAAAATGGACGACCTCGCCGTGCAGGAGGCCCTTGGTGCGGCATCGAATTGCCCGAAAGGACAGGTCGCATGGAAATTTCAAGCCGAGGAGGCCACTTCGGTCGTCGAGGCGATCGAATGGCAGGTCGGCCACTCGGGAGCCATCACGCCCGTCGCCTCCCTGCGCCCGGTCAATCTCGGCGGAACGATCGTCTCCCGCGCCTCGCTGGCCAACGTGAACGTGGCCGCGACCCTCGGAGTCTGTGTGGGAGCCGAGGTCAGAGTCGTCCGCGCCGGCGATGTCATCCCCCAAATTCTCGCGGTCACTCGCCACGTCCCCGGTGGCGAACTCGACATCCCCCGGACCTGTCCATGCTGCGGGGGACCGGTGACCCGCAAAAAAAATTCGGTCACGAAAAAGAACGAGAGCATCACGCTTTCGGCGGTCATTTATTGCGAAGACCCGGCGTGTCCGGCGAAAGTGACCGGACGCATCCGCCGCTGGGCGAAAAGTCGCGACATCCTCGGCCTCGGAGACTCGCTCATCGAAGCCCTCCACGAAAACGGCCTCGTCACCAGTGTGGCCTCGCTCTTCGATTTGACGCCCGATATCCTCGCCCCCCTCGCGCTGGGCGAGGCCGGGATCACATTCGGACGCAAACGGGCCGAGTCCGTCTGCGCGGAAATCCGCCAGAAATCCTCCGAGATGACGCTGGCCGAATTTCTGGGCGCCTTCGGAACCCGCGGCCTCGGCGTGCGCCGCGCGGGGCTCATGATCGCGGCCAATCCCGAACTGGCCGACTTCGAGCGCTGGCTGGACGGCAGCCTGGCCGACCCCGCCTTTGCGGAACGCTCGGGAGTTCCGTCCCTCGGTTCGGTCATTTTTGAGGATCTCAAGGAATCCGAAGACGACATCCGGGCCGTCCATGCGCGGATCGTCCTCCGCGCCACCGAGCCTGCCGCCCCCGTCGGCAAAACCCTCTGTATCACCGGAAAACTTCCCAGCGGACGCCAAAAATCCTTCTACGCCGAGCCCCTTGCGCGCATCGGCATCACGCTGGTGGACGACGTGACCAAGGGCCTCGACTTCCTCGTCGTCAGCGACCCCTCCGCCGAAACCTCCAAAAGCAAAAAGGCGAAAAAATTCGGATGCCGGATTATTTCCGAAGACGAATTGGTTGCCCTCTGCGACAGAGGGTCTGAATAAAAGCGGAAACAAAGCCCCAAAGGACCGAGCACATCTTGCCCTCGCAAGCGAAGGTCCGCTATACCGGAGAAATGTAAGAGCTTTACTTTTATCTGAAATTCTTCTGGGAAAGACCGGAGGTCTGATAAGTGAAACGAACGGGCCGCCGGGGAGTTTTTCCCCGGCGGCCATGCGTTCGGATTTTATTGAGTGTTACGGGAGGCCGGCGGTCGTCCAATCGACGCCGTGCATGTCGCCGGTTTCGAGGAAGCGTTCGTGCATGGCGAAGGCCTTGCTGAGCGTTGCGGGCGTCTGGCCCTTGGTGACTTTGTCGAAGTAGCCGTGGAGTTCCTTGCGGAAGCTTTCGTGGGCGCATTTTTCCACGATCAGGCGGGCGCGTTCGTGCGGGGTTTTGCACCGGAGGTCGGCGACCCCGTTCTCGGTGACAACAACTTGAACCGAGTGTTCGCTGTGGTCCACATGGCTGACAAGCGGGACAATCGGGCTGATCTTGCCGCCCTTGGCCAGCGACGGGCAGGTGAAGATCGAGATGTAACCGTTGCGGGTGAAGTCGCCCGAACCGCCGATGCCGTTCATCATGTTCGAGCCCATGACGTGGGTCGAATTGACGTTGCCCGAGAGGTCCACCTCGATGGCGGTATTGATCGTGATGATGCCGAGGCGGCGGACCATTTCGGGGTTGTTCGTGATTTCCTGGGGACGCAGGCAGATGTGCTTCTTGTAGAAGTCGAGGTCGGCATAGACTTCCGCCAAGACCGGCGGGCTCACGGTGAGCGACGTCCCGGTGACGAATTTGCACTTCCCTTTTTTGATCAGGGCGATAACCGAATCTTGGATGACCTCGGAGAACATCTCAAAGGGCGGGATGTCGTCGTTGTCGCCAAGGGCCGCGAGGACCGCGTTGGCGATGTTGCCCACGCCCGATTGGAGGGGCAGGAATTCCTTCGGAATCCGCCCGGCGCGAATTTCGGCGGCGAGGAATTCGGCGACATTCTGACCAATTTTCTGGGTGGTTTCGTCCGGCAGGTCGAACGGGTTCACCTCGTCCGGGAGGGCGGTTTCGACAATGCCCGCAATTTTCGAGGGGTCCACCTTGACGAAGGGGGTTCCGATGCGGGACGAGCAATCCGAAAGCGGGATGGGCTGGCGGTGCGGGGGATCGATCGGCTGGTAAATATCGTGCAGACCGCGCAGGGCCACCGGGTGGTTGCGGTTGATTTCGACCAGAATTTTGTCGGCAACGGAGAGGAACGTGGGAGCGGCACCAACCGAGGTGGTCAGAATGATTTCTCCGTCATCCGTGACGTCGCAGGCCTCGACAATCGCCCAGTTGAACTTGCCGAGGAATCCGTAGCGGACCTGCTGGGGGAGGGTCGAGAGGTGCATGTCGAAGAAGCGGATCTTCCCCGAGTTGATGGCGGCACGAAGGTGCTTGTTCGACTGGTAGGGTGTGCGCCATGCGATCGCCTCAGCGAGAGCCAATTCCCCATCAAGCGACTGTCCGGTCGAAGCACCGGTGACGACGCCGATCTGGAATTCGCGTCCGGCCTCGTGCTCGGCCTTGGCGCGCTGGGCGAGAGCCTTCGGGATCGCCTTGGCCGCGCCAGCGGGGGTAAATCCGCTGAATCCGATCGTGTCGTTGTGGTTGATCATCGCTGCCGCCTGCTCGGCGGTCATGAATTTATCTTTGAGTGACATGTGTGTGTTTTTGGGGTTGAAAAAAAGGGACGAACACGGGTCTACAGGATTTCCCGAAGTTTCTCAACACTTTGATGCTCGACAACGATCATTTCCCCGGAGGGGGCGATGATTCGAAGGTTTCCGTCGGAGTCGAGGCCTGAGAAATGGCCCGTGAGCAGGTGGCCTCCGGCGAGATCGAGTTCCACAGGCCGGGGTTCCTCCCAGCGGGCGTTGAGTTTGCCAATGGCCAGTGCCATGCCGCCTCGCTCCATGGCCGCATGGGCGTCAGCCAAGGCGTCCAGCGTGAGGATGGCGAGGTCTCGGACTGCCGGTGTGCTGGGTGCGACTGCCGACATGCTGGTTGCGATGGGCCCAAGGGCCGGATCGCGTTCCCATGGACGATTGGTGTTGTTGAGTCCGAAGCCCACGATGAGCGAACCGGCGGACGATTGTTCAATGAGGAGTCCCGCAAGTTTTTTTGTTCCGCACATGAGGTCGTTCGGCCAGCGGAGCCGGGCACTGCGGACGCCGAGTCCCTCGAGCATTTCAAGGAGATGGACGCCGACCATGAGGGAAAATCCGGCCCACTTGCGAGCCCCCCCATCGGCGGGAAGAACGGCCGACAGCCAGAGCCCGCCGGGATCCGAAACAAATGCGCGTCCGTAGCGTCCGCGTCCGCCGCTTTGTGCGTCGGCCCGCACGGCGGTCCAAGGCGGGCATTCGCGGGCAAGGTCGTTGGTGGAAACGGCTTCCGGGTATTCGATCAAGTGCCAGGCGGCACGTCCAATGGTGGAACTTTGCATCGGAGGAGTTTATCCAAAGAGTTCTTTGACGGCCCGTTCACGAAAGGCGAAGATTTTTGCGAGCTGGGGTTTGACGAGGATGGGGTGGACGAGGTTGCCAAGGAATCCGAAGGGGAGTGCGTAGGTCACCCGGTCGGTCATTTCGGTGCTCCCATCGTCCGTAGGCTTGAAATGGTGTTCATGGTGCCAGACGCGATAGGGACCAACCCGCTGCTCGTCCACAAAGTAAAGCTCCTTTGCGACCTGCGTGATTTCCGTGAGCCAGAGGGCGGGAATCCCCAGCAGAGGCCGCACACGATACTCAATCATCATGCCGGGATAAATTCCGGCCGCCGGCGGAGTTCGGACGACGAAGTCCAACTCAGGCGGGGTGATCTTTGTCAGATTGCGGGGATCGGAAAAAAATTCCCAAGCGCGCGCTATGGGCACTGTGAGTAATGTGGTGGTTTCGAGGCGGTGGATCATGGTTTTCGAGTCGTTCGTGGGAAGCTTCAGAACGGGAAGCGGGTTTGCTCGGAGCCGGGTGGTGGGGGTCTCTGACCGGTACGACTGTTATTGGCCGCGTTTTTCCACTGTTCCACAAGGGCTTCGGAGCGGGCGACATCCTTGCGGAGGTCGAAAATGCGAGAGAGGATTTCGCGACTGAGTTGTTTTTCGAGGTTGGCCGAGTCCTTTTTGAACCAGAAAATCCATGCGTTTGACTTGCGGATTTTTGTGAGTTGGCGTTTGAGAGCGTTGGCTCCTTTGACGAATTCACGGGCGACCTGGCGCATGTGGAAGAGGGACGTGCGGGCGGCCTCGACGCCCTCGTGCATGTCGGTCATGGCGAGCAGGATTTCCATGCGCTCAAGGTCGGAGCGTCCGTAGGCCTCCTGGAGGTCATGCCAGAGCGGAAGGAGGTCGGGACGCGAGTCTTTGCGGGTGTCCGGATGAAGCCGTCGCACGAGGATGCGGTAGAGTTCCTTGATGCGGGCCGAATGTTCCGACTGGCCGCTTTGAGCGAAACGCTCCTCTCCGGGGCGTCCGGAATTCTGGTGGTGCCGACCGGGTCCGTCGCTTTCCCACCACCGCTGGAAGTCGGCGAAAAGCCGGGCGTAATCGGCCGCCGACAATCGTTCGGGATCGATCCCCATATTGCCTCGCAGCATCCGGCGAAACGAACGCTCGGAGGCGGAAAACCCCGCATCCGGGTCGGATGTCTCCTCATCCCACCCGTCGTCCCAATCCGGCGGGCGCGGTTCGGATTCCGGTTCGTTTTCGGACTCGGATTCGTTTTCTTCGG
>Ga0114938_1002105_pt1 | contig 12915 bp, 13 predicted proteins | sample AshMeaBigSpring_FD_88675 | JGI IMG/M metagenome (GOLD analysis project Ga0114938, IMG submission 88675) | Groundwater microbial communities from Big Spring, Nevada to study Microbial Dark Matter (Phase II) - Ash Meadows Big Spring | ecosystem: Environmental > Aquatic > Deep subsurface >...
CGACATCCAGCTCGTGGGCGAGCTCAACGAGTGGCAGAGCACGGTGCGGATGGCCGTGCTGCAGTACTTGTGGCTGCGCTCGGTCCTCGAACGAGGTGCCCGGTTCCGGCAGCGTCTGGAGAGGGGGGCGCCGTCGATCACCGACGTCCGCGACGACCTCGACGCGCTGGACGAAGCCTTCTACCGCTCGCCCTGCACCGACAAGACGTGGCCGCCCCAGGTGTCCGGTGCGCTGACCCAGATGCGCGAGCTGCTCGATGCCCCCGATGGGCCCTACCTCAATGCCCGTGCCGACATGAACGTCTTCTACACCGAGACCCGGCGCCTGCTGGCGCAGGGACTGACCGACGTCCAGCGGGCGCTGGCGCAGCTCGAGCAGCAGGCTCGCGATGCCGTCGAGCATCTCGGGTCGGTGGTCGACGTGATCTTCCGGAACGCCCGGGACGCGCAGACCCGAGCCGAGGAGGAGCGCGTGCACCAGTTCGCGCGAGCGCTGGGCCAGGGCGCCAGCAAGCCGAACGTCACCCCGCAGGCGCTCGCCCGGGGCAGCGACGACGCCGACGCCAAGACGCTCGACGCCGGCATGCTGGCCGGATCGACCAGGTACCAGAGAGGAGTCCCGTGACCGAGTCGAGCTCCAGCGAGGCACGCCAGTGGGGCGAGGACACCGAGGTCGGCCCCGACCAGGAGCCGCCGGCGGCGGCAGTGCCCGAGCCGGAGGCCCGCTGGATCAGTTCCCTGCAGGAGGACGACGCACCGCGCCGCAGTCCGGACCTGTTCCAAGCCGCCTACGACTCGCTGGCTCGCCAGCTGGCGCTCGAGCCCGACGCGCTCGATCAGCTGCGCCGGGTGATCAGCCGCCGGCTGGAGGTCTCCCCGCGGCACCGAGCCCTGGGTGAGATCACCGACGCCCTCAAGACGCTGCTCGGCCTCGACGCTGCCTACCTGCTGCACTGGCTGACCTACATGCAACCCGTCCGACGACTCGTGCAGATCCAGCCGGACGCCCCGCCAGAGGTCCATGCGTTCCTCAGTGCGGCGGTCTCCGAGCACCTCCCCACGTTCGACCTGATCCAGCGCACCGCTCAGTCCTCCCCCGAGGACTGGTTCGACGTGGACACCCGGCTGGTGTACAACGTCACCACCCAGCAGTTCACGATCGACCTCAGCCTCGTCAAGATCGACTACACCCGGGTACACCTGGAGATGTCACCCAACTCGACCCTGGCCCTGGTCTCCCAGCTGCTGACGGCCGCCGCCGACGTCCGTGATGCCGGCGCCTTCCGGGAGGACATCGTCCGACGCTGGTTCGAGGCGAGCCTGGGACTGCAGAGGCTGTTCGTACCGGAGGACGAGGAGGCGGCCGCCGACGACGTCGGCGCACCTGCTGACTCCGCCCCCGACACCCGGGCCTGACCGCACCCGGACCGGCCTGCACCGGTGTGCGGCCACTGACGACCAGGAGCCCGATCGCGGCTGGTGGGCGCGGCGAGGCCGGCAGGCCGGCAGGCCGACCGACACGGGTCACGGGCCCCTCAGGCGGCGGTGCCACTCGGCACGGGGATCCCGTCCGACAACGCCTGTGGCTGGCCGCAGGGAAGCACCAGCACCGAGCATGCTCCGGCGCGGACACCACCGAGGCCCCCCACGGTGATCCCCCCGTCGGGGATCGAGGCCAAGTGGTGGCTGGCGAGCACGAGAAGGTCCGACCCGCGCGTCGCCTCGTTCAGGACTGCGGTCGGGTCCCCCTCGACCACGCTGCGGGAGACGCGCACGTCAGACCCCGCGGAGGCGACCCGGCCCGCCTCCACAACCGCCTGGAGAGCCTGTTCGGCGCCCAGCAGGCGCGACACCCGATGAGGCTCGTCCAGGCCCCCGGTCGACACGGTCATGATCACCTGGACCGAGTCGTCGGGGCTCTGCGCGTGCTGGAGGGCCCATGCCACCACACGGCTACTGTCCGGGTTCCCGTCCACGGCAACGACGATGCGCGCCACCGCACCCACCTCACAGTCCGCCTGCACCTTCGCCTCCACGATGGCGCGGCTTCGCGACTGTCACGTCGGCCGTTAGGACCATTCAGCACCGCCGGTGAGTCATCAGCCACCGCGGCCCTGGCCACCGTCGATGCCCTGCCCACCTCGAACCGTTCGCACCCCCCGACGGCACGTCGACAGGTGCTCGCCGGTGGGCTGTGGGCAGCTGCCGGGACGGCGACAGCCCTGACCGGCTGACCGGACGCGCGCCCGGCCGGGCCGGCGGGGAAGCGGTGGCCGAAATCCGGTGCAGTCAGCCATCCGGCGCGGGCTGGGCTGGTCGGACCTCGGCCGCGGGGCAAGGATCGAGGCAGGGATCCTTGAGTGGGGTAGGTCGACGTCGCCCGGCGCACGGGGCGCCAAGCTGTCCGGCCCGCGCGCAGCCCGCCAGGTGCTGGCCGGCTGACCCGGCCCCGCTGCAGGCAGGTGCGCCGCTGTCCCGGCTAGCTCAGCGCGTCCCGGACCGAGTCGATCGCGCCCTCGGCGGCGCCGGCGACGTCGGAGACGACTCCCTTGGCGCTCTCGGCGAGCTTGTCGGCGGCCTGCTGCGCCTTGGCGGCAGCCTGGTCGGCCGCACCCTCAGCCTTGAGGTCCTCGTTGCCGGTCAAGGCGCCTGCGGCCTCCTTGGCACGGCCCTTCGCCTCCTCGATCTTCGGATCCATGTGCCCTCCTCGGTGGGGTGCGGTGCGGGCGAGCACCGTAGGAGCAGCGTACGGCCCCCGGCGCGTCCGGATGCTGGTCTCGGGGATGTCGATGGGGCAGGCTGCCACCCGTTGGACGGAGGGACGTCGATGTCACGGACGGTCGACCGGGTGGTGGCGGGTCTGGCTGAGATGGAAGCGCGCCTGCCCGAGGACGACGGCGTTCGGGCGTTCGCACACGTCTACCGGGTGGTGACCGAGCAGGTGGGACAGGCTCTCACCGAGGCGGGCACGTTCGCCGACCCCACGTTCGTGGAGCGCCTGGACGTGGGGTTCGCCGGGCTGTTCTTCGACGCCGAGTCCGCGGCACGGTCCGGGCGGGAGGTGCCCCCGGCGTGGGCGCCACTCGCCCAGGCCCGGCGTCGGCCGGGGGTGCTGCCGATCCAGCAGGTGCTGGCGGGCATGAACGCCCACATCAACCACGACCTTGCCGTCGCCGTCGTGCAGACGTGCGAGCAGGCCGGCCGCCGTGTGGACGACCCCGACGTGGCCGCTGACTTCCAGGGGGTGAACGACGTGCTGGCCCGGGTGGTGCGGCCGATCCGGCAAACCTTCCTCGACCAGGCCGTGGTGCAGGCCGGGGCACCGCTGAGCCCGATGGCCGACGCGGTGTCGATGTGGTCCATCGACAAGGCCAGGGACGCGGCCTGGGCCTCGGCACTGGCGCTGTGGCACGTGCGCGGGGTGCCGCTGGTGGCAGACCGGATGCGGCTGAGCCTGGCCCACATGGTCGGGCTGGTGAGTCGGGGACTGCTGCTGCCGCTCCAACCCTGAGCGCGACACAGCCCCGGCATCAGCGGGCGCACCTCCCCTCGCCTGGCCGGACGAGCGGGCATGCTCGGCTCATGCCCCTCGGACTGAGCGCCCGCGTGCTGCCGGACTCGCAGCGTCGAACCATCCCCGACCTGGTCGACGACCTCGACCTCACCTCGGGGGACGACCGCTCGAAACGGTCGGCGTTCTGGACGATGCTCACGCTGTCGGCCCTCATCGCGACGGCCGGGGTCATCACCGACTCGACGGCGACGGTGATCGGCGCCATGATCATCGCGCCGCTGTCCACCCCGATCATGGGCATCGCCCTGGGGCTGGCCACCCGCGAGCCGGGGGCGGCGGCCCGCTCGTCCCGCTACGTCGTCGTAGGCGGGCTGCTGGTGGTGGCCATCGGCACCGTGTTCGGCTGGGCCCTGCCCGGGTCGTTCGAGCTGCTGAGCAACGGCCAGATCACCGGACGCACCTCGCCGGGACTGCTCGACCTCGTCGCGGCGGTGGCCACCGGCTTCGCCGGAGCCATCGCGCTTGCGCGTCGCGACGTCAGCGCCGTGCTGCCAGGGGTCGCCATCGCGATCTCCTTGGTGCCGCCGCTGGCCGTGGTCGGCGTGTGCCTCGGCGACCGGGCGCCGGCCCTGGCCTTCGGGGCCCTCATGCTGTTCCTGTCCAACCTCGTCGCCCTGGTGCTGGCTGGGACCCTCGTGTTCACCGTGCTCGCCTACACCGCGGCCAAGGGCACTGATGCGCCGGCCGGCGCCTCCCACCGCCGCACCTACCTGACGCTCGTGCTGGCCACCGTGGTCGTGGCGGTGCCGTTGCTGGCCAACACGGTCGCCACGCTGTACCTGTCCCTGCTCACCGGCCGGGTCGAGGAGGTGGCCAGCACCTGGGTCGAGCAGCAACCGGGTGCCAGCGTGTCTACCGTCAACATCTCCGGCACGGACCTGGTGATCGAGGTGCAGACACCATCGGGGCTGCCCCCGGTCGACGAGCTGCTGGACGCGCTGCGCGAAGAGGTGCCCCAGGGCGTCCGGGTGGTCGTCACCAGCACCGTCGGCGAGCGCATCGACGCCGGGACGGTTGAGGGCACCTGACCGCAGCCGGAAGGTCGGGGCCAAGGGCCCTGGGCAGGTGGCTGGACGCCAGGGCAGGGTGAGGCTGGCCGTCGAGGCGGGTGAGTGCGATGCCTCGTACCCGGGTGGTGTCGGTGCTGGTCGCCTCGCTTCTGCTCGTCGGCGGGCTGCTGGCGGGGTCAGCGACGGTGTCGGTCGCTTCGGGGTGCCCGACGCTGCGTGGGGAGGGCGAGGTGCCCGCCTGGCTGTGGCGTCTGGCGGTACCCACCGGTGTGTCGCTGGCCAGCGTCGGGCGCCGGATCGAGGCGTTGGAGGCCGAGCCGACCGTGGAACCGGTCGAGTTCGTCCCCGAGCCCGAGAGCGTCGCCGTCGGCGTGGAGGCGTTCGTCTACGAGTTCGGATTCGCCATCCCGGACCCTGAGGTCGAGGAGTTCACCTACCGGCCGGTGATCTGCCTGGGCGGCCTGGTGCCCGACGTGGCCGACCGCCCGGCGCCCCAGGCTCAGACGATGGTCGAGGAGGCTGGGCTCGCCGCGGTGATCGAGGGGGACCCGTCCGGACTCGTCGCGCGGATCCAACCCCCAAGCGGGTCGATCTGGCCGCTCGGGTGGCTGGTGACCCTCACGGCCGTGCCACCACCGGCCGGTGCCGCCGCGACCGGGGACGGCGGTGCGGATGGCCGGGCGCCGACCGGCCGGGCCGGCACGGGCGGCGACGGCAGCCAGGCGGAGTCGCCCGGCGGAGTCAGCGACGGCGATGCGGGCGCCACCGCTGGACCAGCCCCGTCCGACGGGGAACCCGGGTCCCCGACCGAGACGAGGGGTGCCGTCCAGCGGCTGCTCGACGGGCACCCCTGGGCTGGGGTGCTCGGTGGCATCGCCGTCCTCGCCGCGGCCGTGGCGGGTACCGAGCCGGTGCTGCGCCGACGGCGGGAGCGCCGGTGGCTGAGCCGTCACCTGCGGTTGCGGGCCGAGCCCGGCACGGCTGACCCGCAGCTCGATCGGGACCCGACAGCTCCTGCCGTCCATACCGTCCGCCTCACGCCCGAACCCGGGCAGACGCAGGTGACGATCGAGGAGGGAGACCGGCGATGAGGACCAGCCCGGGGACGTTGACCGTCCGTTCGCTGCTGCTCGAACCCCACCACGCCGACGCGGGCGACCTGCTGACCGACGCCGTGGAGCAGCGCGGGGTCGGCGCGACGGTGTCCGGTGCGGTGGGCGGACTGACCTCGGCCGGTCGGCACGCGGTCTGCGAGGAGGTGGCGCACGTCGCGGACTCGCTGCTCGACCTGGACGTGACCGACGTGCTCGCGATGGCGTGGAAGAAGCACGCCGACCTGACCGCGGCAGGACGCCGTACCGCCGAGCATCCCGGCAGCGAGGAGCTCGTCCCGCTGGCCACGCACACGATCAGGTCGACCCACCGCCCCTGCGTCGACGTCTTCATCGACGAGGTGAAGGTCACCGACGTGGAGATCGAGCTGGCGTTGACGTTGGTGCTCACCGGTGTGCTGGCGGTGGTGCGCGACGGCCTGCTCGTCGAGCTGCACGGTGGCAGCTGCGATGCCACCGCCGCACTCGGCTGCGAGAACGTCCCGATCGCGCGTCGCTCCGCGCACGTGACCTTCCCGGCGTCGGTGCCGCTGCGCCCGCCCGTGGACCTGCGCCCCAACTCCCCCGGACCCCCCCGCGGGCATCCGGAGTCGTCGGGAGCCCGGGGGTGGCGACCCGCTCGATGACGGTCCCGGCCCCGGCCCGGGCGGGCCCGGGTGCCGGCGACTCCGGTCCAGCACGTGGTCAATGTCGCATGGGCCGTCTCTGGCGGCCGGATCGGTGGAAGGGGACGATGGCCGGTGCTGACGGTTGGCGGGTGAGGGCTCCCAAGGCGCCCTGTGAACCGAGCCCCGCCACGGAGAGGACGTCGAGATGGCCAAGGAGCTCTACGACCTGGGTGAGATGCCCCCGCTGGGCGAGGTCCCGGAGAAGATGCACGCCTGGCTCATCCGCCCCGAGCGCTTCGGCCCCCCGATGCAGGCGTTCGAGCAGGAGGTCGTCGAGACGCCGGCCATCGCCGACGATGAGGTGCTGGTCTACGTGATGGCGGCCGGCATCAACTACAACAACGTGTGGGCCGGGTTGGGCGTCCCGGTCGACGTCATCGGCGCCCGCAACAAGGCCTTCGCCAAGGGAGAGCTCGGCGAGCCGGAGCCGTTCCACATCGGCGGCAGCGACGCGTCCGGCATCGTCTACAAGGTCGGCAAGGACGTCACCAACGTCACGGTGGGCGACGAGGTGGTCGTCCACTGCGGCCGCTGGGACCGCAACGACCCCTTGGTACTCGAGGGCGGCGACCCCATGTACTCGCCGACCTACCGCATCTGGGGCTACGAGAGCAACTGGGGCAGCTTCGCGCAGTTCACCAAGGTTCAGGGCCAGCAGTGCATGCCCAAGCCCAAGCACCTGACCTGGGAGGAGGCGGCGGCCTACACCCTCGTCGCGGCGACGGCCTGGCGCATGCTGCACGGCTGGGGCGTCAACTCCGTCAAGGAGGGCGACGTGGTGCTGGTCTGGGGCGGCGCCGGAGGGCTGGGCTCGATGGCCATCCAGATCGTCAAGGAGGCCGGCGCCACACCCGTCGCCGTCGTGTCCGACCCGGGCAAGTTCGACTACTGCATGAAGCTCGGTGCGAAGGGCTGCATCAACCGCAACGACTTCGACCACTGGGGGATGCTGCCGCACTGGAAGGACACCGAGGGCTACGGCGAGTGGGTGAAGGGCGTGCGCAAGTTCGGCGCGGCGATCTGGGACGTGCTGGGAGAGCGGCGGGCCCCCAACATCGTGTTCGAGCACCCGGGTGAGACGACCATCCCGACCTCGATCTTCGTCTGCGACACCGGCGGGATGGTGGTCGTCTGCGCCGGCACCACCGGATACAACGCGACGGTGGATCTGCGCTACCTGTGGATGCGGCAGAAGCGGCTGCAGGGCTCGCACTTCGCCAACGACGTGCAGGCCAACGAGATGAACGAGCTGGCGCTCAGCGGCCGGCTCGACCCCTGCCTGTCGCAGGCGTTCAGCTACGACGAGATCCCGCACGTCCATCAGCTGATGTACGAGAACAAGCACCCGCACGGCAACATGGCGGTGCTGGTCGGAGCTACCGAGTTCGGCCTGGGTGCCAGCGGCGAGTCGCCGGTGGCGCTGCCGCACCCCACGCTGCCCGCGGGGGACGTGCACGACACGCCGCATCCCTACCCCATGTCCGAGCCGCTGCCCGACATCGGCCGCGGCTGAGCGGGGAGCCAGTCCTGGCCCTGACGCTGGACCCGGAGCGTGCACGGGTCTGCGACGACGAGCAGGGCCAGCAGGGCCAGCAAGAAGGTGGGGACCACCCAGCGCAGCATCGGCACGAGCAGGTGGTCTTCGGCCGATAGTCGTCCGCTCGCTCCCTAGCCGGACTCGAGGAAGGGCATCGGTGGTCTGATTGGCTGGGCAGCACCGACGGGAGTCAGCAACACCGAGGGGGTCCCCATGTTCGCGCTCTACGTTCGGCACCAGCTCCACCCCCACGCCGTCGACGACTTCGACCGATCGGTCGACCGCGCGGTGACCAGCATCCGAGCCAACGAACCGGACACGCTCGCCTACGTCGTCGGCGCCCCCGAGGACGACCCGCTCGCGCGCGTGTTCCTGGAGGTCTATCGCGACCGCGAGGCCTTCGCCCGTCACAACGCGCAGCCGTACGTGCAGGAGTTCCTCGCGGCCCGTGAGCCGATGCTGAGCGAGCTGCGAGTCGAGTTCGTGCCTGAGTGCGACGGGGTGATGCCCACACCCACGGGCCTGAGCCCATCTGCTCCGCCCTAGCGACGATGACGCCCGCCGGGCCGCGCAGGTGCACCAGCCGGTGTCTCGCGCAACGGGCTGCACGATCCACCACCGTGCCCGGGCCGACGAGCATGTTCTCGCAGACCGCGAGGCGCGATCGCCAACCGTGACCGTCGCCGACAGGCGCGCCGCATCGGGCACGGAGGACGTGTACGGGTGTCACGCTCCTCGACCGTGCGCTCCAGCACACGCCGGCGCGACGACGTCGGCACCCTCCTGTCAGGCCCCACCGCCGGGGCGTCAGACTCCCATGGCCCGCCGCCAGGCGCTGAAGCTGGTGATCGGCGTGTCGAGGGGGCGCGCCAGCCATGGGTAGGGGTGCAGCTCGGCGGGTTGAAGCAGCGCGGCGCGGCGGACGAATCCGGGGACGGGGGCGAACGTGACGGCCACGGCCCTGCGGTCCAGGACACCCACCGGGTCGCCCCGGTGGACGTGCAGGTGGCGGCTCTCAGCCAGCTCGGCGAGGGTCTGCGCGAGGAACACGAGCCGCTTGCCGGAGAGTCGCAGCCGGGCCAGCAGCCGCTCGTCGAAGACGAACACCGCCGGGAGATCGGGGTTCGCCTGGCTCGCCGGGTCGCCGGCCCCCAACGACTCGGCTGTCAGCCACACCACCTCGGGTTCGCGGTGCCGGCGCGCAGAGCTCGGGCCGGCGGTGGCCTGCGGGTCGGGGTCGTGGCGCAGCCGCGGGTCAGGGCGGATCGTGGGGCCGGGCGCAGCGTCCGGCCAGCCCTCGATGGGGCACGCTGCCTGCAGCTCGCACTTCTCGCACAGCCCGGGGGCGCGCCGGCGGACCTGGTGGCGGCTGAACCCGTACGGGCGTCCGGTCCCGGTGCCGACCGTCCACTGCCACCCGAGCCGGTTGGCCGCGCGCGAGCCGTCGAGCAGGTGGGTGAAGAACGCCTCCTCGCCCGTACGCCAGTCCCAGCCGCCTCGGACCGTCCACTGCGACGCCAGCCACATCCGGGCCTGGTTCACCAGCCAGCCGTCCCGTTCGACCTCGCCGACGGCGAGGTCGACGCAGGCCATCGACCTGTCCCACGGCGAGGTGGACGTGGTCGGTGGCGGCTGCGGCGGCAGGTGTCGCAGCGGGGCCCCGGTGCCACGGCCGAGCCGGGCGTAGACGTGGCGCGCGTACTCCTGCCAGAGCAGCTCGTCGCGGAACTTCGACACGTCGCGGCTCGGCCCCCCGGCTACGTGGTCCCACACCCGGCGCAAGGGGAGCAGGCCGTGCCGGATGTAGGGCGAGAGCCCACTCGCGCCGCGGCGCCCGGCCGGCCAGACCTCGCTACGGTCTCGGGCGTAGCCGGCGACGTCGAAGGCGGCCAACGCGTCGTCGGCGGCCGACTGCCCACCACGGAACGCCGGACTGACAACGATCTGCCCCGCCGGCTCGGCGGCGAGATCACCCAGGTGCGCGCGAACCCAGGTCACCTCCTGGCCACGCTGCGGCGCCGGCAGGCGGGTCACCGCGGCCGACGCACCCGGATCGGCCCACGCGCTCGAGACGGGTCGACCACCCGCCCCTGCTGGGTGATCTCCGCCTCCCCCACCGCCACCAGCCGGCGGGCGGCGGCACGCGCGGGCTCCATGAGAGCACGCCACTGCTGCGGCGCCACCAGCCGGGCCGCCTCGCTCGGACAGACGCTGCCGTCGCGGGCCCGGGTGGCAAGCAGGTCGCGCAGCGCGTCCTGCAGGGCGCGGTCGACCGGCCGGATGCCTCGTCGCCGGCACGCCTGGGAGCAGTACCGCACCTCCGCCCAGCTGCGCTCCCACGCCTTGCGCCAGACGAAGGACCGCCCACACGAGGCACAGGACTTCGCTGGCAGCACCCGACCCACCCGACGATCGTGAAGCACCAGCACCCCGGAAGCATCTCGAACCGTCCCGCTCGGCCCTGCGCGGGCTGTCCGGCTGGGGAGTCGGCGCCACGCCACAGGCCTGACCCGCCGCTGCCGTCCCAGCATGGCCCACCTGGGTGGTCGGACACCCGGTCCGCGCGGCGCCACACTGGCCGACATCCGGGGGCGAGGTCTCGTCGGTGCGGCCCAGGCCGACGGTCATGTCGGTGAGGGTGACGGCGGGGGCCACCGCGCTGACCCGCACGCCCCGGTCGCCGTCGTCCAGGGCGAGCAGACCACCTCGCGTCGCCGGCGGCTACGGTGCCATGGTGATCAACCCGCTCGAGCAGCTGACGCTGGCGCAGCTGCGGCAGCGCACCAGCATGAAGTGGCAGACGTACCCCGCATCGGTGCTGCCGCTGTGGGTCGCGGAGATGGACGTGCCGCTGGCCGAGCCGATCGCGGACGCCCTGAGGCGGGCGGTCGACCGGGGTGACACCGGCTACGCTCGGGCGCGGCCCTACCTCGAGGCGTTCAGCGGCTTCGCCTCGCGCCGGTGGGAGTGGGACACCGCGTCGTGTGGCATGGCGCTCGTGCCCGACGTGATGCTCGGCATCGTCGAGGTGCTGCGGCTGCTGACCGAACGCGGCGACACCGTGGTCGTCAGCTCCCCCGTCTACCCGCCGTTCTTCGCGTTCGTGGCGCACGACGGCCGGCACGTGCTGCCGGCACCGCTGGGGGCGGATGGGCGCCTCGACCTCGCGACCCTCGAGGACGCGTTCCGGCAGGCGTCCCGTCGCCGCGGGCAGGCCGCCTACCTGCTGTGCAACCCGCACAACCCGACGGGAGCCGTGCACACCCGCACCGAGCTCACGACGGTGGCTGCGCTGGCCGCGCGGTACGGCGTGCGTGTCGTCGCCGACGAGATCCACGCGCCGCTGGTGCTGCCGGGCGCACGGTTCACCCCGTACCTGACGGTCGAGGGCGCGGACGACGCGGTCGTGGTCACCTCGGCCTCGAAGGCGTGGAACGTGGCCGGCCTCAAGGCAGCGGTGGCCGTCGCCGGTCCGCGGGCGCGTCCCGACCTCGCTCGGATGCCCGAGGAGGTCGGCCACGGCCCCAGCCATCTCGGGGTCATCGCGCACGCGGCCGCGTTCAGCAGCGGCGAGGCCTGGCTGGACGGGCTGCTAGCGGGCCTCGACGTCAACCGGCAGGTGCTCGGCCGGTTGGTGGCCGAGCACCTGCCGCAGGTCGGCTACCGACCTCCGCAGGGGACCTACCTCGCGTGGCTGGACTGCCGTGCGCTCGGCCTCGACGACGGTGACGGCGGCCGGGCGGGCGTGGTCACCGAGCTCGCCGGCCCGGCGCGGTTCTTCCTCGACCGGGCACACGTCGCTCTCACCTCGGGCCACGTCTTCGGGCCCGGGGGTGCCGGGCACGTACGGCTGAACCTCGCGACGTCGCAGGCCGTGCTCAGCGAGGCCGTGAGCCGCATGGGAGCGGCCCTCCCGGGCTGAGGCGCCCCCGTCCACCGCTGCAACGATGCCTACGGGCGTCCTGCCACGTGCTGGCTTATTGTCGTGGTGGTGACACGCATCGTGGCGGCCTGCGGAGCCCTGCCTGCGCACCGGTACCGCCAGGAGCAGATCACCGAGCAGTTCGCCGACGTGGTGCTCACCAGCCCCGAGCGGCGGTCGGTGCTGGAGCGGGTGCACCACAGCACCGGCATCCGCACCCGTCACCTCGCCCTGCCGCTCGAGGCGTACGCCGACCTCGACGGGTTCGCGGCGGCCAACGACGCGTTCCTCGAGGTGGGCGTCGACCTGGGCGCGCAGGTGGTCAAGCAGGCCCTGGGCCTTGCCGGCCTGGCACCGTCCGACGTCGACATCATCATCTCGACGACCGTCACCGGGCTGGCGGTGCCCAGCCTGGACGCCCGTCTGGTCGGCCGGCTGTGCCTGCGGCCGGACGTGCGCCGGGTGCCGCTGTTCGGCCTGGGCTGCGTGGCAGGCGTCGCCGGGGTGGCCCGTGCCCACGACATGCTGCGGGGCGACCCCGACGCGGTGGCCGTGCTGCTCAGCGTCGAGCTCTGCTCGCTCACCCTGCAGCGCGACGACGAGTCGCTGGCGAACCTCGTGGGCAGCGGGCTGTTCGGGGACGGCGCTGCCGCCGTCGTGCTGGTCGGCGATCGCCGCGCCGCCGCGCTCGCGCGCGACCGCGACGTCACGCCGCAGAGGCTGGGGCCGCAGGTGGTCGCGACACGCAGCCGCTTCTACCCCGACACCGAGCGGGTCATGGGCTGGGACGTCGGGGGCAGCGGGTTCCGCATCGTGCTCGCCCCCACCGTGGCCGACGTCGTCGAGAGCCATCTCGGCGAGGACGCCACGCGTTTCCTCGCCGAGCAGGGCCTGACCACGGCGGACGTGGAGCGCTGGATCGCTCATCCCGGCGGCCCGCGGGTGCTGCAGGCCGTGCAGCGTGCGCTGCACCTGCGCCCCGACCGGCTGCAGGTGACCTGGGACTCGCTCAGCGCCGTCGGCAACCTCTCCTCCTCGTCGGTGCTGCACGTGCTCGCGACCACCTGGCAGCAGCACCCGCCGGGCGACGGC
>Ga0114938_1002106_pt1 | contig 12913 bp, 8 predicted proteins | sample AshMeaBigSpring_FD_88675 | JGI IMG/M metagenome (GOLD analysis project Ga0114938, IMG submission 88675) | Groundwater microbial communities from Big Spring, Nevada to study Microbial Dark Matter (Phase II) - Ash Meadows Big Spring | ecosystem: Environmental > Aquatic > Deep subsurface >...
CGCACGGCTACAGCCGAGCCGGTGTAACAAGACGGAGCATTGCAGGTTATAAAAAAAATTGATCGCATCGCGAAGCAAATTGGGTAGTAATCGCGTGCTTGTGAAGAGGCCTTTTTTCCATTTGTTGCTCATTGTATCAACCCTCGCCGCGAGTGCCTCCCTTTACGGGGCGGAAGACCTCCCGGTTGCGGACATCTATTTTGCAGATAAGGTCGAGCGGGGGGTGACGATTATCTCCCGAACGGAAACGGAAGTTGTTTACCGCAACCAGTATGGGAAAATTTCCTGCCAGATCGTCAGCATCAAGCGGATCGACCCCCCGAATGCCGGACTGAAGGAAACCGACCCGATCATTCCGGGACTGGCCACCCCCGAGCCATCGATTCCTGCGCCTGTGGCCGAAACGGCGCCGGCCTCGACGCCGGCTGAGACACCGGCGGAAACCGTGCCTGCGGCAACCGAGCCAGCAACCAACGCATTTGGAACACCCGTGACAACGCCGGAGCCCGCACCCTCAGCCGAGCCCACGATTCCGACCCCGGCCGCAACGGAAAGCGTCCCGACCTCCGAGCCGGAACCCACCGTGATGCAGGAACCACCCCCGCCCCCATCCTTACCGTCCGAGCCCCCCTCGGTAGACAGAAAATACAGCGCCAAGTTTGACATCCTTCTTGTCTTCTGGCTCGCGCTCGCGGCCGGCTGGATGAGAAGCGTCCAATGGGTGCAGCGACATCTGGCCGCTCGGAAGGCCGACCCGAAGTTTTGGACGCTGGTTGCGCTCCTCCTGCCGGGAGCAGGTGCCGCCGCTTACGCTGCGGCCATGAAGGTCAGCGGGCAGCAACTGGACATCGAGCCGCCAGCCGCCGCGCCAAAGCCGGATGCGGCCCCTCAGCCGCCACTTGCACCGCCGGCTGGACCCACGCGCCCGCCCAGGCCTCCCGCAGCCGCAGGCACATCCGATGCCAAACGCTCGCAGCCGATCCATGAGACGGCACCCGCCCCGGCAAAGAAGCCGGCACCGGCCAATTCTCCGGCCGTTGACATCACGCGGAAATGCCGGACTCCGCGCGGGTTTGACTTTGTGGATGCCGCCAAGCGCATCCCTGCAACCGATGCGAGCCTCGCGGAAGGCCTGTGCAGGGCCGGCGAGATGATCGACGAGGCGTTGTTCGAACGCGCCAGCGATGTGCACATTGAGCCGACCGTGGATGACTATAAGGTGCGCTTCCGTCTGGACGGCCTCCTGCAGGAGCGCATGCGCTACCCACGGGAAGAAGGTCACTTGGTTCTCGCCGCCCTCAAAACGATGGCCGAGCTGGATGCAGCCGAGGAGCTTAAGCCCCAGGATGGACGCTTTCAGATGCGTTCCGGCGACCGCCTGGTCGACCTCCGCATTGCCACGACAAGCTCATTCCACGGGGAAAAAATTGTCGTGCGGCTGCTGGACCATGGCCAGGCCGGATTCGATCTCGGCTCGCTGGGCTTCGACGAGAAGTCGCTGGATATCTTCACGGAAATCCTGCAATCCCGCGACGGGACGATCCTCGCCACCGGCCCGAGTGGATCGGGCAAATCGGCCACGCTCTACGCGGCGCTCCGGTCGATGGATGCGTCCCGGCTGAACATCATGACGATCGAGGACCCGCCCGAATACGAGCTGGCGGGAACGACCCAGCTCTCGGTGAACCCGAAGGCCGGCATCTCTTATGAGAGCGGCCTGCAGTCGATCATGCGTCAGGATCCCGACGTCATCCTCATCGGGGAGATCACGGATCTTCCCACCATGAAGGCCGCACTCTCCTCGTCGGGGAGCGGGCATCTGGTCCTCGGGTCCTTCCATGCTCCCACCGCCGTTGCGGCAATCACGCGCCTTCGCGAGATGGGAATCGAAAACTACCAGATTGCGGCCGCAACCCGATTGATTCTCTGCCAGCGGCTGGTCCGTGTGCTCTGCACGCATTGCAGGCACCCGTTTCCCGCCAAGGGAACCGAGCTTGCCAGCCTCGGGATGGAGCTTGAGGCCGGTTCGATCCTTCATGCGGCCACCGGCTGCGAGCACTGCCTGGACACCGGATACCGCGGCCGCACGGCCCTCTTTGAGATGCTCGTCGTCGACGAGGACGTCCGGCGTGCGATCGGCGACGGGGCCGACGAGGAGACGATCATCGCCGTCGCCTCGGAGAAGCGATTCCACACCTACCAGTTCAACGGCGCACAAAAAATCCTGGCAGGCATCACCACGGTCGAGGAACTCCTCCAGACAGCCTAGCACTTTCCGGTCACAGACAATGAACACACAAACCATTCTGACACTTCTTGCCATCGCCATCGCCTTTCTCTGGGGATACATCGGATGGATGAAGGGAGCTGTCGTCGAGGTGCGCGGGCTTCTTGTCACCTACTTCGCCGTGCTTGTGGCCATGCGGTTCTGGCATCCGGTGTGGAAGATCCTTGAAGACATCCTCGGAAGCCCTGCGCTCTCCGCTGCGGTCGTCTTCTGTGTCCTGTTTTTGGGGGCGCGGCTGCTCGTGTCGTATGCCATGAATAACAAAGCCAGAGCCTACAAGCCAGCCGATGACAACACTCCTGATAAAGCGATCGGAGCGGCGTCCGGCTTTGCCTCAGGCCTTCTCATGGGCAGCACTCTGGCACTCCTCGTAACGCTGGCTTCTGTGGGAGAAGTGGCCGATGCCTCAAAGCCCGCGCCGAAGCGCATCGAGCAGCTGCCCATCGCCCTCTTCCGCTTCATCGAAAAGGATTTGGCCCATATTCCGGCGGAAGCCGGCACGCTTCTGCCGATGGTGGTTCAAAACCCCTCGAATCCTTCCCAGACCCAGCTGGCTTGGGAGTAGGAGGGGATCGAGGTTATTTCTCCTCGTCTTGGAGGGCCTTCTTCATGGCGGCCACCTGCGCGGCGAGCGCCTCGGGGTGTAAGGATCTTTGCGACTCGACCTGCTGGACGATGGCTGAAACGGTATTGCGCATCTGCTCGATCGCCTTCGTCCTGAGCAGCCCAGCCATGCCGGAGCTGGGCGTGACCAGGTTGGTGTAGCAGAGGATCGAACCGCCCTCGCAGGGCTCGACCCGGAGGCTTCCCTCGCTCGCCTTCGTCTGGAGCGCCCGCAGCAGCGTCCAGTCCACACGGTACCCGCCATTTCCGTATTCGCGCAGCGTGTTGCGCACCGTGTAATATTCGTCTGGTAGAATCGGAACATCCACTCCGTAGTCGACCTCCATCACGCAGGGTGAGATCCGTTTCGAGATATCGGATTTGAGAATTTTTGGAATGTATCCCTTGGCATTTTTATAGTCGAAAAAAACGGAGATCACCTCATCGGATGTGGCTTTGACTTTCTGGTAGAGCCGGACTTTCGGCCAGGGCTTGCCGGCAACCTCCTCCTGGAGCACGATCTGCGTGCCCGCGAGAACCTGGACGGCCTGGGCTCCGCTGATCTCGTCGAGGATTCCGGATCCCCGGGCGCCTGAGTTCAAAGCAATGGAGAGACCAAAGGCAAGCAGAGCGGAGAGAACCCTCATGACAACATTCAACAAAATCCTGCGCCCCGGTTCAAGCAGGGAAAAAACGCTTTCGGGGGCCCGCTAAAAGCTGTTAAGTTCCGTTCCCCTTATGCATGCCCTCCAAGCGATTGCCGCCCCCGATTCCAGCCTCACGCCCGAACAGATCCTTGATGCCATCTCCGGCGCTGTGAACGGGCAGGAATGGACCGGCAAGCGCGTGCTTGTGATCGTTCCGGATGCCACCCGCACGGCGCCGGTCGGCCCGGTATTTACCGGGCTTCATGCGGCCGTGGCGGGGCAGTGCGCGGCATTTGATGTGATGGTTGCACTCGGCACCCACCCACCGATGTCGGAGGATGGAATCTGCTCACGACTGGAAATCACTGCGGAGGAACGTCGAACGACCTACGCGCGGGTGGAGTTTCTGAACCACGAGTGGGATAACCCGTCAGCGCTCGCGCGGGTCGGAACGATCCCGGCCGCAGAGATCGACGCCCTCTCCGGCGGGCTGTTTCAGATGGAAGTGCCGGTATCGATCAACAGGCGTTTGCTGGATTACGACCGCATCGTGATCATCGGCCCGGTCTTCCCACACGAGGTCGTTGGATGCTCGGGCGGCAACAAGTATCTTTTCCCGGGCGTCGCCGGCCCCGATATCCTCAACTTTTTCCATTGGCTCGGGGCCGTAATCACCAACCCGATGATCATCGGAAACAAGTGGACTCCAGTCCGCAGGGTCGTCGACCGCGCAGCGGCCATGGTACCGGTCGAAAAGCTCTGCTTCTGCCTGGTCGTCAGCGGCCCCCACTTTGCAGGGATGTTCGCCGGCACCCCGGAGGAAGCCTGGGACGCCGCGAGCGACCTCTCGCAGGAACTCCACATCATCAGGAAGCCCCACCCGTTCCACACCGTCCTTTCCTGCGCGCCTGCTATGTATGACGAGCTCTGGGTCGGCGGGAAATGCATGTATAAGCTCGAACCGGTCGTCGCCGAGGGCGGCGAGCTCATCATCTACGCGCCGCACATCCATGAAATTTCTGTCGTGCACGGCGCCCTCATCCGGAAGATCGGCTACCACTGCCGCGACTACTTTCTCAAGCAATGGGACAAGTTCCAAGACCTCCCCTGGGGCACGCTCGCCCACTCGACGCACGTGCGGGGGATCGGAACATTTGAAGACGGCGTCGAGCGCTGCCGGATCCGGGTTACCCTTGCCACTGGGATACCGCGCGACATCTGCGAGGAAATCAACCTCGGCTACCGGGATCCTTCCACGATCCGCCCCGGCGACTACGCGGACCGGGAGGAGGAGGGAGTCCTCCTCGTCCCGAAGGCCGGGGAGATGCTCTACCACCTCGAGGACCGCCCGGCCTGGGCAAAAGAAACCTAGCCCGCGGCGTCCGGCGCGTGCACTCCCTTTCCTCCCTGCGAAATAGCGCTTGCATTCGGAAGCGCTTTCTCTAGGAAGAGCCGCAGCTACTCAATACTATGAAACCACATCGCGGCACACTCGTCCTTGTTCTTGGAATCCTCAGCCTCATCGTCTGCCAACCGGTCGGCATTGCCGCCTGGATCATGGGCAACAACGACCTGAAGGAAATTGCAGCGGGCACGATGGATCCGGAGGGCAAATCGCTGACCCAGATCGGCAAGATCCTCGGCATGATCGCCGTTATTCTGCTCGTCCTCGGGATCATCGGTATGGTCCTCGCCCTTGTGGTCGGTGTCGGCGCGGCGGCTGCCGGCGCGGGCGCCCACTAAACCCGGAAGATTTATCCCACCGCAGAACGGTGCGGGTTGCCTGGCGACCCCGCCGTCCTGCGGATAAAAAGCATTCGGCCGCAAGAGAACGGTGTTCTCCTGCGGCCGGCTTGTTAACATGGCGCGCGCCGCGCTACTGGCAGGCCTCGCACTCGCCGCCGTTGCGCATCGCCTCTAGCGAGCAGGCCATTTTCTCGGCGTCGCTGAATTCCTTCTTCTGCTGCCCGGTGGCAACGACCCCGCGAAGCTCTTTTTTCACATTGGTCGTCGGCCCTTCGATGCTGGAGGCTCCGAGCGTGCGGAGGTAGTAGGTCGTCTTGAGCCCGGTGTGCCAGGCCCGGCGGTACATGTGACTCAGGATCTTGATGTCGGGCTCGCTGATGAAGAGGTTGACCGACTGCGATTGGTCGATCCACTTCTGGCGCCGGGCGGCGGCGTCGATCACGAACTGGAACGGAATCCCGAAGACGGTCAGGTGTTTGCGGACCAAGTCCTCCGGAATGCCCTCGATGTCGCAGAGCTCGCCCTCGAAATACTTCAACTGCTCGAGCATCGCGTTGTCCCACTTTCCGATTTTCTTAAGATCGCGAACGAGTTCGGTGCTGAGCATCGTGAACTTTCCGCCGAGGTTTTCCTTGGCGTAGAGGTTCTTGTAGTTCGGCTCGATGCAGGGTGTCGTGCCCATGATGTTCGAGATCGTCGCCGTGGGAGCGATGGCCAGCACGTTCGAGTTGCGCATCCCCTGCGCCTTGATTTTTGCGCGCACGGGCGTCCAATCCATCAGACCGCCACGGGGCACATCAATCTTGATCCCGCGCTCGCGCTCGAGGATGTCGATCGTATCCTGCGGGAGCAGCCCCCGGTCCCACTTCGATCCGCGGTAGGAACTGTAGGCCCCGCGCTCCCCGGCAAGGTCGCTGGATGCCGAATAAGCATAGAAGGCAATCGCCTCCATAAACTCGTCGTTGAAGTTCACCGCCCCCTCGCTCGCGAAGTCCAGACCGCGCTTGAAGAGGGCATTCTGGACGCCCATCACACCGAGACCGATCGGGCGGTGGCGGAGGTTGGAACGCTTCGCCGCCTCGGTTGGATAGAAGTTGATGTCGATGACGTTATCGAGCGCCCGCACGGCGACCAGGATGGTCTCGCGGAGCATGTCGTGATCGAGCGAACCGTCGGCGCGCATGTGTGTGTCGAGGACGACCGAACCGAGGTTGCAGACAGCGGTCTCGTCCTCGCTGGTGTTGAGAGTTATCTCGGTGCAGAGGTTGGACGAATGAATGACGCCGACATGGTCCTGAGGGCTCCGGAGATTGCAGGGGTCCTTGAATGTGATCCAGGGATGCCCCGTCTCCAGCAGCATCTTCAACATCGTCTTCCACATCTCGATCGCCGGGATCTCGCGGCCGAAAATCTTCCCTTCGCGGGCGAGTGTCTCGTAGCGGATGTAGCACTCCTCAAACTTGCGGCCAAACGCGTCGTGGAGGTCCGGAACCTCGTTCGCGCGGAACAGCGTCCAGTTCTCGCGAGCCTCCATCCGCTTCATGAAGAGGTCAGGAACCCAGTTTGCCGTGTTGAGGTCATGCGCCCGCCGACGGTCGTCGCCGGTATTCCGGCGGAGCTGGAAGAAGTCCTCGACGTCGTTGTGCCAGGTTTCCAGATACGCGCAGCCAGACCCGCGGCGCTTCCCGCCCTGGTTGACCGCGACGAGCTGGTCGTTGTGAAGCTTGAGGAACGGGATCACGCCCTGGCTCTCACCGTTTGTCCCTTTGATGTAACCGCCGGTGCCACGAACCGCCGTCCAGGAGCCCCCGAGGCCGCCCGCCCACTTCGAGAGGTAGGCATTCTCCGCGATGCCCCGCTGCATGATGGACTCGATTGAGTCGTCGACCTTGTAGAGGTAGCAGCTCGAGAGCTGGCTGTGGAGCGTTCCGGAATTGAAGAGCGTGGGCGTGCTCGAGCAGAACCGGCGGCTCTTGTAGAGGTTGTAAAGTCGGATCACCCAATCCTCGCGGGCCTCGGGCTCGTCGATGAACAGCCCCATCGCCACACGCATCCAGAAGAACTGCGGGGTCTCAATCCGGCGGGCCGGCTTCTTTGTCTTGTCGACGATCAGATACCGGTCGTAGAGCGTCTGAATCCCGAGGAAGTCAAAGTCCATGTCGGCGGTCGGATCGATCGCATCCGCCAGCGCCTCAAACCGGTAGGAGAGAAGCTTCGGCGAAAGCCGCTCGATCGTCACCCCGTGGCGCAGGTAGTTTTTGAAAGCCTTGCGGTGGGCCTCGCGCAGCCCCTCGATGCCGTCGCGCATGATCTTCCAGTCCAGGACCTCCTCGTAGATGTAGGAGAGCATGATCCGGGCTGCGAATTTCGCAAAGTCGGCGTCGCGCTCGATGAGCGTGCGGGCGTTGAGGATGATCGTGTGCTTAAGGATTTCCTCGGTGACCTCCGAGCCAATCGACCGCCGCAGCTCACGCTCGATCTGGGTGGCGTCGAGGTTGAGGTCGAGGCCGATCATTCCGAACTGGATCCGGCGCTTGAGCTCGGTGCCATCCCAGAAGAGGCTCTGGCCATCGGCCTGGCGGACGACGATGAGCGAGTCCTGCTGCTCGGCTGGCTCGGTGGCGAGCGTAGAAGCCTCGTCGCGCTGGCGGGCGCGCTGGGCCCGGTAGAGAATATAGCTCTCGGCCACCTTGTAATATCCCTGCCGCATGAGCTCCTCCTGCACCATGTCCTGAACATCTTCGATGTGGACGAACGCCTGGTCGCGATGCCGGACCCGCTCGGTTACCGAGCGTGCAATCGCGGCAGCCGCCTCAGCGTTCTCCTTCGTAGACAGAAAAGCCTTCCTGCAGGCAATCTCGATCTTCGACTCGATCCAGGGAACAACCGCGCCATTCCGCCGGATGAGCCGCACGCTCACCGGATCGTGCGTGGCGGGCTCGACACCCGCCCCGGAACCTGAGCGCACCGAGCGTTTGAAGACCAGGCTCTTGGCCACATCGTGCGCATCGTTCTCAATGAGCGCCTTTTCGATCAGAAGCGAGAGGTCGTTCTCGGAGAGCTTGAGCCCGCTGCCATCGCGAACCTGCTCGAGCAGCCGCGTGGCGACCGAGTGAGCGACATTCGCAACGAAGCCGCGGTTCCGCTCGTTGAAGATGTTTTTTTCCTCGCGGGATAGCAGGAGATCGGTGAGGGCGGCCCCGATCTCATCGGCGACGTCGGCCAGGCTGAACTCGTGTTCCTCGCCGCTGCTGCGGGCGACGATGATCCCGGCGCTCGGGACGGATTCGAGATCCAGCGAATCGTGCCAGCAAAAGCCGGGCTTGAGCTCGCGGGGGGTGGTCACAAGGCGCTTCAGCGCGATGTCTTCGTCGAGGGAGATGTGGCGGATCATGGGGCAGCTTTCAGTTTTCGGTGTTCAGTGTTCGGCAGTTGTTTTTTAGCGGTTCGTTTTCAGCAAGGAGATGATTTTTCTGAACACTGAAAACGGGATACTGGGGTTGCGTTCTTAGAGATCATCGTCGGAGACGCTGGCGGTATCGACCGCGCGCCGGTATTCGGTGACACGACCCTCGAAGAAATTCGTCTCCTTCTTGATTTCCATCATCTCGGAGAGCCAGGGCAGAGGGTTGGTGATCGGAGGGTTGAGCGGCTCAAGGCCAACCCCCTCCAGGCGGCGGTCGCCGATGTAGTCGATGTAGGTTGTGAACTCCTCGGCGGTGAGGCCGACCGCCGCGACCGGCAGGCAGTCGAGGATGAATTTCTTTTCGAGCCGGACGGCCTCGCGCATCGTGGCGCGGAGGTCCTCGCGGAAGGCCTCGGTCCAGACGTCCGGATTCTCATCGACGAGGTCCTGCAAAAGCTGGCGCAGGAGTTCGATGTGGTTCGACTCGTCGCGCAAGGTGTAGCTGAACATCTGTCCGATGCCGGGAAACTTGTTCTGGCGGTAGAGCGCGAGGACCATGCCGAAAAGCCCGTAGAACTGAGTGCCCTCCATGCACTGGCCGAAAAGAAACATGTTCTTGGCAAGTGCCTGCTTGTTCGCCGTCACGGTGAGATCGGTGTCGCGGCGGAGCGCGCGGCTGTTGCTCACAACGAAGTCGGTCTTGTCCTTAATCGTGGCGACATCCTCAAACATCGCCTCGCACTCGTGCGGGTTGATCCCGAGCGAGCTGATCATGTAGACGAGCGAGTCGGCATGGATGTTCTCTTCGTGAGCATGGCGCCCTAGAACGAGCTTCAGCTCCGGAGCGGTCACCGACTCGCGGATCACATGAAGAATGTTGTCTCCGACGATCCCTTCGGCCGCGGAAAAATACCCGATCCCCATCTTGATGATCCACCGCTCAACGTCGGAGATGAAGCCGCTCGTGTCCCTCCAGTGCTCGCAATCCTTCTGCATCTGGATGTCTTCGGGCTCCCAGTGGTTGGCCTTCATGTTTTTGTAGAGGTCGTAGGCCCACGTGTATTTCAGAGGCAGGATGTTGAAGAACATCGTCTGCCGCCCGTTGATCACCTTCTTCGCCGCGAAAGCAGCTTCCGCCTTATCGCGGTCCAAAATAAAAGTGCGGTCGCCCAATGAGATCGTGGTTGTAGCCATGGAAAAAAGTCGTTGTTGTTACGGTTACCGGCAGGGATTTGTCGCGAAAATCCAGCGGATTTGCACAGATTCCCGACAGGTCGGAAAAGATGTCGGTTTGGGTGAGGAAAGTCAAACAAAATGCGCTATATGGTAGTATTTTATTTATCCAACCACCATATATTGTGCTTTCAGGGCGCGCGAAAGAAACGGTGTTTTTGTTGTTTCTGCCTGTTTTTGAACGCTTTTTGAGAAAATTGAAAAACCGGCAGGCAAGTTTCGGGACAACATGTGGGGGGGCTTCGACGGGTGTGAGGCCTGAGCACCCACGGAACCGGTTTTCCGGCGGAGCAGTCGGAAAGCAAAACCGGGACGGGTGTATCTCCGGGTCCGGTACTGGCGTTACTCGCAGATGGGTGGCGCGGGAGGAAGCAGGCTCACTCCACAGAAGCCGCCACAGCCTTCGGCCGTGCAGCAGCTTTTTTTGGGGCGGCCTTGCGCTCCTCGAACTCAAATCCGACCTTGCCGTTTTCGAGCTTCAGGAAAGCGGAAAACGGCCGGCCCTTCTTCGAGATGAAGCGGGGGATGAGATCGGTTTTGCCTTGCTCCAAAAGCTTGATGACTTGCTCGGGCGGAATCTCTTTTTGGCAGAGCGATTTTCCCATGCGGAATTTGCAGTCCGGGGTATTGCTGCACTGCCAGGCGGTGCCGGTATCGTGGATCGTTCCCTTCTTGCAAACCGGGCAAGATCCGATCGAGGGGAGGACCGTGAAATCGATCGTCCGGGAGGAGTCCGACTCACCGAAATCGAACGACTGCTTGCCCTCGGCATCGAGCTTCACGACGGCCGCGAACGGGCGTCCGAGCTTGCTCCGGAAGCCCTCGAGGGGCCCGACGTGACCGGTTTCCAGCAGGGTCTGAACCTCCTCGCGCTCGAACTGGCGCCCGGCCATGTTTTTCCAAACGATCGCGCCGCACTTGGCCCCGCACTCGAACGCCTTGAACGATTCGACAAAGCCCGCATGCCCACACTTCGGACACCTCACGTCGATCGGCTGGAAGTTCCCCTCGACGGTGTCGCCAGTGAAATTTTTCGCCTTGTCGACGATGTCGTTGGTGAATGCTCGGATTTCTTCCATAAATTGCGGGCGCGGCATTTCGCCGCATTCCATGCGTTTGAGTTTGTATTCCCACTCGCCGGTGAGTTCCGGGGATGTGAGCGACTGGACTCCCAGCCCGCGCAGCAGGGTGATCAGGGAGAGTCCCTTCGAAGTCACGATGAGATCGCGGCCCTGGCGGATGAGGTATCCGTCGAGAATGAGACCTTCGATGATCGTAGCCCGGGTGGCGGGCGTTCCGAGCCCGCGGAGGCTCATCGCCTCGCGCAGTTCTTCATCCTCAACGAGCTTGCCCGCGCCTTCCATCGCCGAGAGGAGCGTGGCTTCGTTGAACCGGGGCGACGGCTTGGTTTCGTTCTCCTTGATCTCGACCGCCTCGGTGCTTGAGGGCTCGCCGGCCTTCACCGGGCAGACGTTCTGCTCGTCGCCCGTCGCGGCCAGCTTTCCGTAGACCGCCATCCAGCCCGGATCGACGAGGATTTTCCCCTCGGTTTTGAACGCCTCCTCCTCGACACGCGTGATGCGGGTTGTGACCTCGAACTGCGCGATCGGATAGAATGCCGCCACAAACCTTCGGGCGACCATATCGAATACCTTAAGCTCGAAGTCATCGAGGTTCTTTGTCGAAACGCCGGTCGGGATAATCGCGTGGTGGTCGCTGACCTTGGCATTGTTAAAAATCCGCTTGTTCGGGCGAACCCAGCCGGAGTCGAGCGCCTTCCGCGCATGTGCGGCGAGATCGGGCACCTCGATCTTCGCCATCGCCGACTGGACGTTACCGACGTAGTCCTCGGGCAGGTAGCGCGAGTCGGTCCTCGGATACGTGAGTACCTTGTGCTTCTCGTAGAGCGCCTGGGCGACCTGCAGGGTACGCTTGGCACTCAGCCCGAACCGCGAGTTCGCATCGCGCTGGAGGGTCGTCAGGTCGTAGAGCTGGGGCGCGATCTGGGTCGCGGACTTCTTCTCCTCGACCACTGTTCCGGGCTTGCCGAGGCATTTTGCGGCAATCGCCTCGGCGGCTGCCTTGTCCCAAAGCCGCTCGGCGCGGGCATCCTCATCGCCGTTCTTACTGAATTTTTCGTCGAACCACCGGCCGCGGTAGATCCCGGCAGAGACGCCGAAATCTCCGAACACCTCAAAATACGTCCGCGGCTTGAACCCTCGGATCTTCTCCTCACGCTCGGCAAGGATCGCCAGGGTCGGCGTCTGCACGCGACCGACAGGGGTGAGCTGGAACCCGCCTCCTTTCGAGTTGAATGCGGTCATTGCCCGGGTGCCGTTGATGCCGACCAGCCAGTCGCTCTCGCTCCGGCAGACGGCCGCCTCGCTCAGCGGCACCATCTCCGCGCCGTCGCGCAGGGAATCAAACCCTCCGAGGATTGCCTCGGGCGTCATGCTCTGCAGCCACAGCCGGCGGACCGGCTTTTTGCAGCCCGCATGCTGGATGAGGTAGTGAAAGATCAGCTCGCCCTCGCGACCGGCGTCGCAGGCATTGATGACCTCGGTCACGTCCGCCCGCTTGAGCAGGCGCTTGATCAGGGCGAGGCGGGACTTCGTCTTCTCGACCGGCTTGAGTTCGAAGCGGTCGGGGATGATCGGCAGGTTTGCGAAGCTCCACTTACCGCGCTTCTTATCCAGCTCGTTCGGGAGGCAAAGCTCGACGATGTGCCCGATCGCCGAGGTGATGATGTAGCGGTCGTCTTCGTAATGGTCGTCCTTCTTCGGCACCTTGCCGAGCACGCGGGCAAGATCGGTCGCCACGCTGGGCTTTTCTGCAATAACGAGGGATTTGGACATGGAGTTGGATCAGCGAAGTTTGACGAAACGTCCGCCTGGGCGCTGCCGCACCAGCTTTTTCATTTCGAGGGCGAGCAACGTAGAAGACACGGTGTGCGTTGGCAACCCGCTTCTCAAAGTGATTTCATCGATATGC
>Ga0114938_1002107_pt1 | contig 12911 bp, 14 predicted proteins | sample AshMeaBigSpring_FD_88675 | JGI IMG/M metagenome (GOLD analysis project Ga0114938, IMG submission 88675) | Groundwater microbial communities from Big Spring, Nevada to study Microbial Dark Matter (Phase II) - Ash Meadows Big Spring | ecosystem: Environmental > Aquatic > Deep subsurface >...
CGAGGCGGGCGTGCTGCTTGCGCGTGTGACCCAGTTGAAGGGCAAGGGCGAGCGCCGCTACGTGGGCGTCGCGACCGGGATGAATTCGCTGCTGCGGCCGGCGCTCTATGGCGCGCGCCATGAGATCGTGAACCTCACGCGCCTCGATGAGCCCCCGGCCGGGCGCTGCACCGTGGTGGGCCCGATCTGCGAGAGCGGCGACGTGCTCGGCGACGACTGCGCGCTGCCCGCCTGTGCGGAAGGCGACGTGCTGCTGATCGCGACCGCCGGGGCCTACGGCCATGCCATGAGCTCGCACTACAACCTGCGCCCGCCCGCCGCGGAGCTCTTCGTGTGAGCGCGCCGGAGCTCGCCCGGTCGCACCTGTGGCAGCTGGTGCTGATCAATGTCGTGTGGGGCTTCAATATCGTCGCGATCAAGCTCTCGGTGGACCGTTTCCCGCCGGTCTTCCTGAGCTTCCTGCGCTTCCTGGTCGTGGGTCTCGCGGTGCTGCCCTGGCTCCGGGTCCGCCGCGGCGAGATGGCATGGCTGCTGACCGCCGCCATCTGCAGCGGCGGGCTGCAGTTCGCGCTGATGTTCACGGGCGTGACGCTGTCGGGCAACATGTCCTCGGTCGCGATCGCCGGCCAGCTCGGCGTGCCGTTCGCGACGCTCCTGTCGGTTGCGCTGCTGGGCGAGCGCATCCGCTGGCGGCGCTGGCTCGGGATCGCGCTCTCGTTCGCCGGCATCGTGGTGCTAGGCTTCAGCCCGGAGGTCTTCGCGTCCGCGCGCGGGTTGCTGCTCATCGTCGTCGCGGCATTCATCGGCGCGATCGGCCTGGTCGCCGTCAAGCGCGTGCACGAACTCGAGCCGCTCGAATTGCAGGCATGGCTGGCCTGGGCGAGTCTGCCCTTCCTGCTGCCGCTGTCGCTCCTGCTGGAGCACGGCCAGCTCGAGGCCGTGGCGCGAGCCGGCGCGGTCGGCTGGGGCGCACTCCTGTACTCGGTGGTGCTGGCGAGCCTCTTCGCGCACACCGCCTATTTCGCGCTGGTGCGCCGCTATCCGGTCTCGAGCGTCGCGCCGGTCACGGTGCTGTCGCCGGTCTTCAGCGTGCTGTTCTCCGTGCTGCTGCTCGGCGACCGGCTCGACTGGCGCATGGTCCTGGGCGGCCTCATGACCCTCTCCGGCGTCGCGGTCATCGTTGCCCGCGAGGGCAAATCGGTCGCGGCGGGCGGCTGAGGCCGGCGAACCCGTCTCCCGCGCCGCCGGCGTTTCAGAGGGGGCAGGGGCGGCCGCCGGCATGGATTTGCGCCTGCCCCGGGGGCGGGACTATCGTCATCGGGACCGGCGGCGTTGAACAGGAGGTGTCCCATGGCACGTGCCTATTCGGCGGGTGGATCGCGTCAATCGGCGGTTCTGGTGACAGTCGTCGGGCTGCATGTCGGGCTGTTCGGCGTGATCGCCAGCGGCCTGATCCCGAAGGTCCGCGAGGTCATCCGGGAAAGCGGGCCCATTCAAGTCCTGCCGCCGGCCCCGAAGCCGGAAACGCGCCACGTCCCGGGCAATCCGGAATTCGGCGAAGTGCATTTCCCGCTGGTTCCGAGGCCCGACATTCGCATCCCGGATTTCAGGCCGGCGGATGCCGCCCCCGTCGGCGACGCAGTGATCGGGGAAAAGGCGGCAGGCAGCGGCGTCGCCATTCCGGCGGGCGGCGAGTATGTTGCGGCGACGCTGCGCACGCGGACCGAGCGGGTGAACGCGCTGGTCGATTCCTGCTACCCCGCGGGCGCGCGGCGCGACAACGAGGAGGGCAGGGCGATCGCCGCCATCGTCATCGGGCCGCAGGGATCGGTCCTGTCCTGGGACGTGGCGGAATCGTCCGGATTCCCGCGGCTTGACGGCGCGGTGCACTGCGTGATCCGGCGCCTGGCGTTCGCGCCCGCCCGCCGCGATGGCGTCACCGTGGCATCGGAAGTCAGGCTGCCGATCGTGTTCCGGCTCGATTGACGACGGACGGGTCCGGGGACGCGCTCGGCGGGAGCACGGTCGGCGGACCGCAAGCCGGATCCCGCCCGTGCTTGCAGTAGAATGGGCCAACCGCTAAGGTGACCGCTGCCGGATTCCGGGCGCGCGGAAGCGCGCGCACAAATAATTTGGCGGGGGCGCAGCGGGCCGATCGGCCGCATGCGACCGGCGAGTTCCGACGAGGGGCATAGAAGGTCGGCTATGGCGAACATCTACACGGCGGGGACATCGCGTCGCACGGCCGTTCTCGTGGCGATCATCGCTCTGCACGCCGGCTTCTTCTGGGCCCTGAAGCAGGGCCTCGTGCGCGCCGGCATGCAGCTCGTGCAGGACTTCGCGATCATGGACCTGCCGCCGCCGCCGCCGCCGCCCGAGGACCTGGACGAGCCGCCGCCGCCGCCGCCCGTCGACGTTCCGCCGCCAGTGGTGCCGCCGCCGCTGATCGACCTGCCGGCCTTCGAGGGTCCGACCACGGCGATCACGGTGCAGGTCAAACAGGAAACACCGCGCGCCGCGCCGCAGGCGCCACCGCGCCAGGTGCAGATCACGCCGCCGTCGCTGCGCGTGCGCGGCGACCGCATCTCCGCCGCCATCAATGCATGCTATCCGTCCGCGTCGCGGCGCCTCAGCGAGGAAGGCCGCGTCGTCGCGACCATCACGGTCGGCGCCGACGGCAAGGCGGGCGCGATCTCCGTCGCCCAGAGCAGCGGCTTCGAACGCCTCGACGGCGCGGCCGAGTGCGTCATCCGCAAGCTGGCCTTCAATCCGGGCAAGCGCGACGGCGTGGCGGTCGAGGCGCAGGCGACACTGCCAATCGTCTTCAAGCTGGAGTGACGCGGCGCGGACAGTCAGGGACCGGAAAGCCGCAGGCCCTCGGGCGCTCGTGACTTTCCGGAGATTTGGATCTCTCAGAGGAACTGCAGAATGGAAAACGGCGCGACAGAAAATCCCTATGGCATCGAGGCGCTCTGGACCCAGAGCGACTACGTCGGCAAGGGGGTGTTCGTCATCCTCATCACGATGTCGCTGTGGTCATGGCTCGTCATGATCAACAAGTGGCTCGACCAGCGGACGCTCCGCAAGGTCGCCAACGAGGCGGAGAAGAACTTCTTCGGCGCCGGCTCGATGCAGGAAGGCATCGCCAGGCTGAAGGGCAAGGCCAACCCGTTCCGCGACATCGCGCAGGACGGCCTGCAGGCCCTCGAGCACCATCGCAAGAGCGCCTCGCGCGACGTCACGAGCAACATCGAGCTCGCCGACTGGGTGCAGACGCATATCGACAAGCGCACCAGCATGCTGCAGTCGAGCCTGCAGAGCGGCATGGTCGTGCTGGCGTCGGTCGGCGCGACCGCGCCGTTCGTCGGCCTGTTCGGCACGGTGTGGGGCATCTACCACGCGCTGATCAGCATCTCGATCGCCGGCCAGGCGTCCCTCGACAAGGTCGCGGGCCCGATCGGCGAGGCGCTGATCATGACGGCGCTCGGCCTCGCGGTCGCGGTGCCCGCGGTGCTCGGCTTCAACGGCCTGCTGCGGGGCAACAAGGGCCTGATGGAGCGCGCGAACTATTTCGCGCACGACGTCCAGGCCGCGCTGCTCGCCGGCTCGCGCGTCACCGGGAAGTAAGCAATGGCCATTGCGGTCGGCAAGGACGAGGGCGACCCGATGGTCGAGCCCAACGTCATCCCGCTCGTGGACATCATGCTGGTGCTCCTGATCATCATGATCATTACGGTTCCCGTGATGACGCATGCGGTCAAGATCGACCTGCCCAAGGAGGTCAACCGGCCGACCGAGACCAAGCCCGAGAACATCAACCTCTCGATCGACTTCGACGGCGCGATCTACTGGAACGAGAACAGCGTGGACCGCAATTCACTGCTCAACTACGTGCTGGCCGAAGCGGTCAAGGACCCGCAGCCGGAGATCCACATCCGCGCGGACAAGCGCGCCCGCTATGAATACGTGTCCGACACCCTCGCGGTGCTGCAGCGCGGGGGGATGCGCAAGGTCGGGTTCATCGCGGAACCGCCGGCCGGCACCTGAAGGCGGGGCCGCGGGCGGATGCGACGCAGGAGGCCCGCCACGGCGGGCCTCTTCATTTCGTGTCGGTGGCGGCTGAACGGCTGCTGAATCCAGCGGAAAAATCCGGCGACCCGGAACCCCGGGGGGCGCCGGCAGTCCATCCAATCAAGGGCATGCGAGACAGCAAGGCGGGTTTTGGGGTATAAACCCGCCCCACGCCACAGGGCCGGCAGGGTGCCGGCGACGAACCGAGGGGACATGATGGTGCGACATTCCTGGTGGAACCGGCTCGCGGCCGTCGGCACGGCGATCCTGCTCGCCGTGACGGTGACGACCGCCGCCGATGCCCAGCTGGCCAAGCCCAAGAAGAAGAAGGGTGAGACCGAGCAGGCCGCGCCCGGATCGGAGTACAGCGACGAATTCCGCAAGCAGGCGTCCAAGGTCCAGCCGCTCGTCAACGAGAAGAAGTGGGCCGAGGTGCTGGCCGCGCTGCCGGCCCTCGAGGCCCTCCCGGCGAAGACGCCGGCGGACGACCGCGCCATCGCCACCTGGCGCCTGCAGGCTGCCCAGGGCGCCGGCGACCAGGACCAGTTCGCTGCGGCCGTCGAGAATTTCCTGTCGAGGGGCTATGCGGATGCCGCCCAGACGAGCGCGATGCACCAGTCGCTCGCGGCGCATTACAACAACAAGAAAGACCGCGCCAAGACGGTGTACCACTACCAGAAGTTCGTGGACGCGACCCCCGACGTCGAGCCGGACGAGCTGGAGACGCTCGGCCGCCTCTACCGGCAGAACTCGCAGTTCGCCGAGGCGGCGGGCTGGTTCACGAAGGCGATCGACCTCGCCTCGAGCAAAGGCCTGAAACCGAAGGAGGAGCTGTTCCAGCTCCGCGACCATTGCCTGCTCGAGACCAGGGACGACGATGGGCGCCTCGCCAACCTCGAGGCGGCAGTGGCGCTCTACCCGGACAAGAAGTACTACAGCAACATCGTGGCGCTCTACCAGGGTGCCAGCAAGGATGATCGCGTCGTCATGATGAACGCGTATCGCCTGGCGGTGACCGACCCGCGCGGTGGCCTGGCGACCGTCGGCGGCTACCTCAACTACGCCGACATGGCGCTGACCTTCGGTAGCCCCGGGGAGGCGATGCGCGCGCTCGAGCGTGGCATCAAGGAAGGCATCGTGCCTGGTGTCGGCACCAACCAGCAGACGCTGAATGAGGCGAAGGCCGCGGTGGCCGCGGACCAGAAGACGCTCGCGGCGGAGTCGGCCTCGGCCGGCAGGAACCCGAAAGGCGACGTGTCGGTCAAGGTCGGCCTCGGCTACTACAGCACGGGCAACTACGAAAAGGCGGCGGAACTCGTGCGGCAGGGCATCGGGAAGGGCGGAGTCGCGCGACTGGACGACGCGAACCTGCTGCTCGGCGCCGCCCTGATGGAACTGGGCCGCCGCGACGAGGCGAAGGCCGCATTCGAGGCCGCGGCGGGCGCCGCGACCGACGCCAACCTGGCGCGCGTGGCGCGCCTGTGGCTCGCGCGCGCGATGCGCGAGGACACGTTGGCGCCGGCGGGCGGTTGAAGCAGGAGTAAGACGTGATGCTGATGATGCAGAATTTCCGCGCCACCATGCTGGCCGCCCTGTTGGCCCTGCCGCTCGCCGGCTTCGCGCCGGACGCGGATGCGCAGACCTCCGGCGGCTGGCGCAAGGAAGTCGCCGACAAGGTGCAGGCGGCGCAGGCCGCGGGCCAGAAGGGCAGCTTTGCCGAGGCGATCCGGCTGCTGAAGGAAGCGAAAGCCAAGGCTCCGCTGTCGCCGCAGGAGGAGCAGGGCGTCAACGAGATGCTGATCTGGGCCGCGAGCAGCGCCCGGGACCACAACCTGGTCATCCAGACCGTGGACGAGCGCATCGCGACCGGGCGCGTCACGGGCGCCGACCTGACGCGCAAGCTCAGGCTCAAGGCGACGACGCACTATGCACTCAAGCAGTACCGCGACGCCAAGGCGACGCTCGACAAGCTGGCGGCCCAGGGTCCGCTCAACACGGACGACCTCATCATGCTCGGCAACTGCCAGGTGCAGGCGCGCGATTTCCGCAATGCCGCGACCACACTCGAGAAGGCCGTGGCCGGCGCGGAGAAGGCGCGCAAGCCGGCCTCCGTGATCTCGCCCCTGTTGCTCGCGCTGCACAAGTCGTACCAGGAAACCGGCAACGACGCGATGCGCATGCAGACATTGCACCGCCTGATGGTGGTCGCGCCGAGCAAGGATTCCTTCAAGTGGATCGCGAGCGCCTACGAGGTGCAGTCCGCGCGTGACCCGGTCGTCATGATCAACATCTACCGGCTCGGCGCCGCGCGCGGCCTGCTGTCGGGCGAGCATTACGCGAAGTACGCGGAAACGGCGCTCGACCTGTCGAGCCCGGGCGAGGCCGTGGCGATGCTCGAGAAGGGCATGGCGAGCGGCGCGATCAAGAAGGACGACCGCAACAACCGCCTGCTGGCCGATGCCAGGGCGCAGATGGACCGGGTCAAGGCGACGCTGCCGCAGCAGGAGGCGGAGGCCAAGGCGATCCAGGCCGGCGAGCCGGAGGCGAAGGTGGCGACGGCCTACTTCACGCTCAAGCAGTACGCCAAGGCGAGCGAGGCGGCGAAGCGCGGCGTCACCAAGGGCAAGCTGCGCCGCCCGGACGACCTGCAGATGCTGCTCGGCATCGCGCTGGTCGAGACCAAGAAGGCGACCGAGGCCAGGAACGCGTTCAAGGCAGCCGCCGCGGCGAACGAGAAGCTGAAAGGCGTGGCCGACCTCTGGTCCAGCATGGCGGGATGACCGCCCATCGCCGCATCCAGCTCGTCGAAGTCGGGCCGCGGGACGGCCTCCAGAACGAGGCGGCGCGGGTCCCGACCTCCGTCAAGGTCGAGTTCATCCGCCGTGCCGTCGCGGCCGGCCTCTCCCGCATCGAAGTCGCGAGTTTCGTGAGCCCGCGGCGCGTGCCGCAGATGGCGGATGCCGAGGAAGTCCTGAAGTCCCTGCCGCGGGCGCCCGGCGTCCGTTACATCGGACTCGTGCTCAACCGCGCCGGGTTCGACCGCGCGGCGGCCGCGGGCTGCGACGAAATCGGCATGGTCGTGTTCACGACTGACGCCTTCAACGAGCGCAACCAGGGCACGACCTGCGAGGGCTCGATCCGCGCCTGGCGCGAGATCGCAGGTGCGGCGCAGGCGGCCGGCATCCGTGCCCAGGTGACGATCTCCGGCGCCTTCGGCTGCCCGTTCGAGGGAGAAGTCCCCGCCTCGCGGGTGGTCGAGGTGGCCCGAGCGGTGGCCGAGGCCGCGCCAGTCGAGGTGGCGATCGCCGACACCATCGGCGTGGCCGTGCCGGGGCAGGTGACCGAGGTGTTCGGTCGCGTCGGCGAGGCGCTGCCCGGCATGACGCTGCGCGGCCATTTCCACAATACGCGCAACACCGGCCTCGCCAATGCCTACGCCGCGCTCGTGGCGGGCGCAGGCGTCCTGGACGCGAGCCTGGGCGGCCTCGGCGGCTGCCCGTTCGCGCCCGCGGCGACCGGCAACATCCCGACCGAGGACCTCGTCTACATGCTCGCGCGCATGGGTGTCGAAACCGGCGTGGATCTCGGCCGCGCCATCGACGCCGCTCGCTACATCGAGCAGCAGGTCGGCCACCCGGTGCCCGGGATGCTGATGAAGGCCGGGCCGTTCCCGGGCGGGCAGCGCCCGGCGGCAGCGCAGACCGCATGATTCCATCGAACCGACAGGGAGAAGAACCGTGACGATCCAGGCAGGCGACCGCATCCCGGACGGGAAGCTCAAGGTAATGGGCAAGGACGGCCCGACGAACGTCGAGGCGAGGGAGCTCCTGGGCCAGGGCCGCGTCGTGCTCTTCTCGGTGCCTGGCGCGTTCACGCCGACCTGCGACGCGAAGCACCTGCCGGGCTTCATCGGGAAGGCCGGCGCCCTGCGGGGCAAGGGCGTCGACAGGATCGTCTGCGTCGCCGTGAACGACGTGTTCGTCATGAACGCCTGGGGCAAGCACGCGGGAGTCGGCGAGGCCATCGTGATGGCCGCCGACGGCAACGGGGACTACGCGCGCGCGCTCGGCCTTGAGCTGGATGCGCGTGGCTTCGGCATGGGCATGCGCGGCAAGCGCTTCGCGCTCGTGATCGAGGACGGCATCGTGAATCAGGTGCACGTCGAGGCGCCGGGCGAGTTCAAGGTCTCGAGCGCGGAGCACATCCTGGAGCAGCTCGCGTGAGCATCGCGACGCCCTCGGTCTTCTACGCGGCGCTCTGCGGCCTGCTGCTGATCGCGCTTTCCGTCCAGGTCGTGCTGGCGCGCCGGCGCTACCGCGTGAGCCTGGGCGCGGGCAGCGAGGCCGGCATGGAACAGGCCATGCGCGTGCAGGCGAATTTCTCCGAATACGTGCCGCTCGCGCTCGTGCTGCTCGTGCTGTCGGAGCTCTCGGGCCTGCCGTTGCCAGCCGTCCACGCGGCCGGCATCGGGCTGGTCGCGAGCCGGGTCCTGCACGCCTGGGGGCTGTCGCACAGCGCGGGGCGGAGCTTCGGGCGCTTCTACGGGACCGCGGGTACCTGGCTCGTCGTCACCGCACTGTCGCTGTGGCTCCTGTACGCGACGACAGCAGGCTCTCGATTTCAGGGATGAGCGCGAACAGGTCGCCGACCAGGCCGTAGTCCGCGACCTCGAAGATCGGCGCCTCGGCATCCTTGTTGATTGCGACGATCGTGCGCGCGTCCTTGATGCCGGTGAGGTGCTGGATTGCGCCGCTGATGCCGATCGCGACGTAGAGCTCGGGCGCGATGATCTTTCCAGTCTGCCCGACCTGCAGCTCGTTCGGCGCGTAACCCGCGTCCACCGCCGCGCGCGAGGCGCCGACCGCCGCGCCGAGCCTGTCCGCCAGGCGCTGGATCAGCGCGAAGTTCTCCTGGCTCGCGAGCGCGCGGCCGCCCGAGACGACGCGCGCCGCCGTCTGCAGGTCCGGGCGATCGCTCTTTGCGGCCGTGGCCGAGAGGAAGCGCGTGTGCGTGGTCGTGGGCGGATCCGCAGCCAGGGTCTCGACGGGCGCCGGGCCGCCGGGCCCTGCCGCCTGGAATGACGCCGTCCGCACCGTGCCCACGATCGCGCGTCCCGCCGTGGCTTCGACCGTCGCGATCGCATTGCCGGCATAGACGGGCCGCCGGAATCGCGTGGCGGACTCGACGGCCATGATGTCGCTGACCTGCGGTGCGCCGAGCAGCCCCGCGACGCGCGGCATCAGGTCCTTGCCGAAGGTGGTGGAGGGGCCGAGCACGTGGCCGAATCCGTCGGCGAGCTTCGCGACCTGCGGCGCCAGCACGGCGGCGAGCGCCGGCTCGTTGGCCGGGCCCTGCACCAGCAGCACGCGCGCGACGCCGGCGAGGGACGCCGCGGCGGCAGCGACCCCCGTGCCGTCCGCCGCGAGCACGGCGACCGTGACCTCGGAGTTCCCGATCGCCGTCGCGCACGCCACGCATTTCGCGACGGACGCGTTCAGCGCGCCATGGGCGTGCTCGGCCACCACCAGGATCCGGTTCATCAGACGAGCCCCTTCTGGCGCAACGCCGCCACGAGCTCGGCCGCGGTCTTGAGCATGACGCCTTTCTGGCGCTGCGGCGGCGGCTCGAACCGGAGCACCTTGAGCATCGGCGCCGCCTCGACGCCGAGTGCCGCGAGGTCAGTGACGTCGAGCGGCTTCTTCTTCGCCTTCATGATGTCGGGCAGCTTCACGTAGCGCGGCTCGTTGAGGCGCAGGTCGGTCGTGATCACGGCCGGAAGGTCCACCTCGATGGTTTCGAGGCCCGCATCGACCTCGCGCGTCACGCGGGCGCGTCCGCCGTCGATCTCGACTTTCGACGCGAATGTCGCCTGCGGCCGGTCCCAGAGCGCCGCCAGCATCGGCCCGGTCTGGCTGCAGTCGTCGTCGATCGCCTGCTTGCCGAGGATCACGAGCGCCGGCGCCTCGCGCTCGATGATCCTGAGGAGGGCGCGGGCCACGGCGAGCGGCTCGACGGACTCGGCGGCCCTGACGAGGATCGCGCGGTCGGCCCCCATCGCGAGGGCCGTGCGCAGCTGCTGCTGGGTGTCGTCGGGACCGAGGCTGACGGCGAGCACTTCGTCGGCACCGCCGCGCTCCTTGATCCGCAGCGCCTCCTCGAGCGCGATCTCGTCGAAGGGGTTGATGCTCATCTTGACGCCGTCGGTGACGACACCGGTTCCGTCCGGGCGCACGCGCACGCGCACGTTGTAATCGACGACCCGCTTGATTCCGACCAGGATCCTCTGCATTCCACCCTCCGCTGGCTCGCAGCGAATCCTATCGGATGCCGCGTCGCTTAGGCTAACATAGGTTCTCGGATCAAACGCTTGGATCCGGAATCTCGAGTGAATTCGCAGCCGGGGCGGGCCCCCCGCGCGCAAATCACTTGCGGGGGCGGGCCGGGAGGGCTAGTTTGCCGCCACACGCGGACCGTATGCGCTACGTGGAAAACGTCCCACCGCACAACGAGAACCAACAGGTGGGTGACGAGGGGAGCGTCCGCATGACGCAGGTTGCGCGCGGATGCATGATCGGAGCGGCTTCGAAAGAGCCGCTTCTTTTTTGCGCCAGCGGCCCCGGCGGGTGAACGCCCTCGCCCTCATCGCGCGGCGGTTGCTGGCCGCGATCCCGACGCTCGCGGTCGTGGTCGCGCTCTCCTTCGCGCTCACGCGCGCCGCGCCCGGCGGCCCGTTCGACGAGGAGCAGGCGCTGCCGCCCGAGATCCGCGCCAATCTCGAGGCCGCCTACGGTCTCGACGACCCGGTCCTGGTGCAGTTCGGCCGCTACGTCGCGGGGCTCCTGCGCGGCGACTTCGGGCCCTCGTTCAAGTTCCGCGACTTCACCGTGACCGAGCTCATCGCCGGCGGGCTGCCGGTGAGCCTCGCCATCGGCTCCGCCGCCCTCGCGCTCGCGCTCGCGCTCGGCATCCCGATGGGGATCCTGGCCGCGTGCGCGCGCGCCGGGCCCGCGGACCGGGCCATCATGGCGTTCGCGGTCGCCGGCATCTCGGTGCCGGTATTCGTGATCGCCCCGTTCTTCGCGCTCGCCTTCGGCATCTGGCTCGGGTGGCTGCCGGTCGCGGGCTGGGAACCCGGGCGCCCGGGCGACATGGTGCTGCCGGTCGTGACGCTCGCGCTGCCGGTGATCGCCTACGTCGCACGGCTGATGCGCGGCAGCCTGCTCGAGGTGCTGCAGGCGCCCTGGATCCGCGCCGCGCGCGCACGCGGCCTGCCGCCCCGCCTGGTCCTGCTGCGGCACGCGTTGCCGGCGGCGCTCCTGCCGGTCGTGAGCTACCTCGGTCCGGCCGCCGCCGCGGTGCTCGCGGGGTCGCTTGTGGTCGAGACGATCTTCGGCCTGCCCGGCATGGGGCGGCACCTCGTCCAGGGCGCGCTGAACCGCGACTACACGCTCGTGATGGGCATGGTCATCGTCTACGCGGCGCTCATGATCCTGCTCAACCTGCTGGCCGACCTGGCCTGCGCCTGGCTCGATCCGCGCATCCGCCACGCGAGGCGCGCGTGAGGGGCGGGCTCTGGCGCGACGCCGTGCGGCGGCTGGCGGCGGATCGCGCGGCCATGGCGGGACTCGGAATCCTCGCGCTGCTCGCGCTCGCCGCGCTCGCCGGCCCCGCACTCCTGCCCTGGCGCGAGGACCAGATCGACTGGGCCCACATGGCGGTGCCGCCGCTCGGCGTGGAGGGACACTGGCTCGGCACCGACCGCCTCGGGCGCGACCTGCTGGTGCGGACGCTGCACGGGCTGCGCGTCTCGCTCGCGATTGCGCTGTCCGCCACGCTCGTGGCCCTCGTGATCGGCGTGGGCTGGGGCGCACTCGCCGGCTACCTGCGCGGGCGCGCGGACGCGCTGATGATGCGGTTCGTGGACGTGCTGTATTCGCTGCCGCAGGTGTTCTTCGTGATCATCCTGACCGTCGTGTTCGGGCGCGGCCCGCTCGCGATCCTGGTCGCGATCGGCGCGTTCGGCTGGCTCACGATGGCCCGCATCGTGCGCGGCCAGGCGCTCGGCCTGCGCGAGCGCGACTTCGTCGAGGCGGCCGTCGTCGGCGGCGCCGGGACGGCGCGCATCGTCGTCCGGCACATCGTGCCGAACCTGCTGGGGCCAGTGATCGTCTACGCGACGCTGACGGTGCCGCAGGTGATCCTGGTGGAGAGCTTCCTGAGCTTCCTCGGCATCGGCATCCAGGAGCCGCTCGCGAGCCTTGGCAACCTCATCGCCGACGGTGCGGCGGAGATGGAGACCGCGCCGTGGATGCTCGCAGTGCCGGCCGGGTGCCTGGTGCTGCTCGTCTTCGCGTTCAACTTCCTGGGCGACGGGCTGCGCGACGCCCTCGATCCGCGGGAACGCTGATGGCGCTGCTCGAGATCCGCGGGCTGACGGTCGACTTCGACGGGCGTCGGCCGCTGCGGGCCGTGGACGGCGTCGATCTCGATGTCGAGTCGAGGGAGTGCGTCGCCATCGTCGGCGAGTCCGGTTCCGGCAAGAGCCAGATGCTGTTCGCCTGCGCCGGGCTGCTCGCCGCCAACGGATCGGCCCGTGGCTCGGTCCGGTTCGACGGCCGGGAGCTGCTCGGGCCGCGCGATCCCGCGGTTGCCGTGCGCGGACGCGGCATCGGCTTCGTGTTCCAGGACGCGGGCGGCAGCCTGACGCCGCATCGCCGCATCGGCGACCTGCTCGCGGAGGCGGCGGTCGCCGCCCGCGGCGCGAGCTGGCGCGAGGCCCGTGCGGACGGCGCGCGCATGCTCGAGCGGGTGCGCCTGCCGGATGCCGCGCGGCTGCTCGC
>Ga0114938_1002108_pt1 | contig 12900 bp, 13 predicted proteins | sample AshMeaBigSpring_FD_88675 | JGI IMG/M metagenome (GOLD analysis project Ga0114938, IMG submission 88675) | Groundwater microbial communities from Big Spring, Nevada to study Microbial Dark Matter (Phase II) - Ash Meadows Big Spring | ecosystem: Environmental > Aquatic > Deep subsurface >...
CAAGCGCCTCAACGCCCGCGCCCGCTTGCGTTTCGGCGATGATCCCGCCGCCGCGCAGTTGATCCTCGAGGATCTCACGGTCTGGGGCGTTTCCCTGCCGAATGAATGGCTCGGCGGCCTGAAGGGGCGGAACCTGCTCGGGGAAGCTCTCGGCACCGAAGGAGGCCTTCCCGGAGTGGAGAAATTCGAAGTGCGTCCAGGCAAACTCAGCATCAGGCTGAAGGAATAGGCCCCCGCCGGCGTGCTGCAGAGACCGCCGCTGGATCCGGGCGGCCGCTGGTATGCCATCTGCTGCCACAGTGCCCTTCCTCCTGCGGGTGGATCATCCGTCTCCTTTGGAAACGTGCCGTCGTCCCTTGCCAAACATCAGTTGGGCCTGCTGCCCTCGTTGGAAGTTCTTCCGTTCTGCGAGAAGGACCATGCCTGCCTGTTGCAAGCGCGGTTCGTGGCCAAATCCAGCTACGGTGCCATCGCCAGAGACTTGCTGACAGGAAAAATCCAGAGCGGACTGCTGCCATGGGAAGTCTTTCTCTACGAGGTGTTCGCCCTTCCGGGACAACGCGACCAATGGCAGGTTTTGGCTTTTCCCGCCGCCTGCCCCACCGAGCTGGCCCTGCATCCGAAAACCCACAAAGCCCTGCTCGGACGTGCCGCAAAGTCCGCCTCGCACAAAGCGCAACGCATCGTGATCGGAGTGGAAAGCAGCCATTCCATGACGAGGCGGCAGTTTGAGTCGTGGCTCGGTGCTTCCGCAAAAGACATGGAGATCTCGTTCAAGTTTCTGCCCGTGGATCTCACGCTAAAGGCGCTCGAGGCCGGAACCATCGACGGCTTTGTCGCACCCTCGCCATGGGGCATGGTGGCGGAACGTGCGGAATGTGGCAAACAGGTCGCTTCCTTTTCCGCAGGAACGTACGCCCAACATCTGGTGTGGGTCTGCAAACGAGATGCTTCGCCGTGCGCAAAGTCCGCTTTGCACGACCTGACCGCCGGGCTTGCGGAGGCACGCGCCAGGCTGAGTCAATCGGCTTCCCTTGAGGCTGCGATCCAAACCCTCACCCAGGCCGGCCAGCCCGTGATTTCTCCCGAGGTGTTCAAGAAGTCCGCCGAACTCCTCCTGATTGATGCGGAGTATTGCGACTTGTCGCCTGACGAGAGCACGATACGGGAGGCGCTATTCCGTCAGGCCGCGCTCGATTGGCTTCCATCCCGGATCGCCGCCAGTCCGCAGACGGCATCCCTGCTCGTGCCCGAGTGATAATTTCTGTTAGTCCGGGGGAGGCCGGGCGTCATCCGCCACTTCAGAAGCCATCAGGCTGAGAAACACCTCCGCGATCCACGGCAGCGGGCGCGAACTCTTCCACCACGCGCAGCAGCTGCGCTTCATGCCCATGCCGGGTGCCTTGAGCATTCTGAGACTTCCCGCAGCGAGGTCCTCCTTGACCAGCCAAGCCGGCAGCAGTGCCAGGCACTGACCGTTTCGCGCGAAGTCCCGTGCCGTCGTGGCATCGGGCAGAATCCATGATTTCAATCCCGTTTCCATGCCATGAAACACCCGCGCGACAGCCATCTCGTAGCTCTGCTGGTTGGGAAACACCAGGGTGTTGTTGCGCAGATCCTCGCTGCTTACCTTGCTCGTAGTGCCGAGATTATGGAACGGCGCCGCATACAGGTTCAGCTCCTCGTGCAGCAAATGCCGGTACACGGAATCGATGGGCATGGATTCGAGATAACCGATTTCGAAATCGAAATTCCGTTCCGTCGGCGATTCGGAATGGTTCACTTGGAGGATTTCAACGCCGGCTCTCGGGAAACATTCACGGAACGAGGAAAGAACGGACGGCTTCAGCAATTCCCTGAGACAGGGCGAGATCGCAAAGGACAACATTTCGCGGCGCCCTTCCATCGTGGCCAGTTCGCCCTTGATCGAGGCCATGGTGTTCAAGACCTCCTCGATGAGCGGCATCAGGCGCAGGGCGGTGCCAGTCGGGTTTACATTCGGGCCGTTGCGCTTCAACAGGCAGCAGTCGAACTCTTCTTCGAGCGTTTTCACCGCGTGGCTGATGGCGGACGGGCTGACCTTCAACACCTGCGCGGCCGAGGCGAAAGTCCCTTCACGAATGGTGATGTAGAGCATTTGCAGCCGACGCGAGTCCGGGATCCCGAGGTCGATCCGGGGACCATCCGCATGCCCCGCAAGGCCATCTTGAAGAGATTTCATCATAAGAACCGGCGCGGCAGTGGAGCACCGCCTGTGCCAAAGCGCCGCTGCCCCGCATGACGGGTCATCCCACCGCAAATCCATCGCTCCATGCTGAATCGAATTCAGCTCATGGATCCATCCATGGCACGTGCGATGCAGATCATGCGACGATGGGGCATCGGCCCTGCCACGTTACAACCAACCATGATTGAAACAGATATGAAACTCCGTCTCACAAACAGCATACCACTCCTATGGGCGGCCTGTGCCTCCCTGCTGGCAGGAACCGCCCTGGCGGCGGGTCCGCCCACCTCAGAGGTCAACACCACCGGCCTCGCCGTCACGGATGACACGGTTACCGTCGGCCAGCTTCACTCGGCCACCGGAACGATGGCCATCAGCGAAACCGGCTCCATCCAGGCCGAGCAGCTCGCGATCGACCAGATCAACGCCATGGGCGGCGTGCTCGGAAGGCAGATCAAAGTCATCAAGGAGGACGGTGCCAGCGATTGGCCCACCTTCGCGGAAAAGGCCAAGAAACTCCTGGTCAGCGACAAGGTTGGCACCGTCTTCGGTTGCTGGACCTCCGCCTCCCGCAAAGCCGTGCTGCCGGTTTTCGAAAAGGAAAACGGAATGTTGTATTACCCGACGTTTTACGAGGGTCTCGAACAGTCGAAAAACGTGATCTACACCGGCCAGGAGGCGACCCAGCAGATTCTTGCGGGGCTCGACTGGATCGCGAAGGAGAAGAAGGCGAAGACATTCTACCTGATCGGCTCCGACTACATCTGGCCCCGCACATCCAACAAGATCGCGCGCAAGCACATTGAGAACGTGCTGAAGGGCAAGGTGGTCGGCGAGGAATACTACGCGCTGGGACACACGCAGTTCGGTTCGCTGATCAACAAAATCAAGCTCAAGAAGCCGGATGTGATCTATGCCATCATTGTCGGTGGATCGAACGTTTCGTTCTACAAACAGCTCAAAGCGGCGGGTATCACTTCCGACAAGCAGACCTTGCTGACCATCTCCGTCACCGAGGATGAGGTGCTCGGCATCGGCGGCGAGAACCTTGTCGGCTTCTACTCCGCGATGAAGTATTTCCAGAGCCTGGACAATCCGAACAACGCCGCCTTCGTGAAGGCCTTCAAGGACAAATACGGAGCAGACAGCGTGATCGGCGACGTGACCCAGGCCGGATACCTTGGCCCGTGGTTGTGGAAAGCCGCCGTCGAGAAAGCCGGCAGCTTCGATATCGATAAAATTGCCGAGGCATCCCCCGGCATCGAACTGACCACCGCTCCCGAGGGATATGTGAAGGTTCACCCGAACCATCATCTGTGGAGCAAACTCCGCATCGGTCAATGGCAGAAGGACGGACAGGCGAAAGTCCTCTATGAATCGGAATTGATCGAACCGGATCCGTTCCCGAAAGGATATCAATAAATCGTGAATCGAAGGGCAAGACCCGCCCAATGCACGTGTCAACGCGGGGCCGGATGAAACCGGCCCTGCGGAATCCCGCGGAAAAAAGCCGCCACATCGTAGAATCCAACCACTTTTGATTATGGGAGAATATACCAGCGAAGAGCTTCAAAGCATATTCATCATGCAGGGTTTTTCCGGCCTGAGCCTGTTCAGCGTCCTTTTGCTGATGGGTCTGGGTCTCGCCTTGATCTTCGGCCAGATGGGCGTGATCAACATGGCTCATGGCGAGTTCATGGCGCTCGGCGCCTACACCGTTTACCTGTGCTCGAACCTGACGGAGAAGATCGCGCCGTCGTTCGGGCCGTATTATTTCGTAGTCGCCATAGTTCTGGCATTCTTTCTCTGTGCCATCATCGGCGCACTGGTGGAATGGCTGATGATACGACATCTCTATCAGCGACCGCTGGATACCTTGTTGGCGACTTGGGGGCTCAGTCTCTTCATGCAACAAGGCTATCGTTCGATCTTCGGTGCCCGCGAGGTGACGCCGACTCTGCCTGATTGGCTCATGGGATCCTTCACGCTCAAGGAGGGTCTGGACATTCCGATCAACGGCGTTTTCGTGCTCGGCCTGTCCATGGTGGTCACGGTTTTCCTGGTGCTCTTCATGTATCGTTCCGGCTTCGGACTCCGCCTCAGGGCTACGGTTCAAAACCGCAAGATGAGCGGCGCGGTCGGCATCAACACCGGCAAGGTGGACCGCCTGGCCTTCGCCCTCGGCTGTGGCATCGCCGGCATCGCCGGCGCGGCGTTCACCACGATTGGATCCACCGGGCCTGACAGCGGCAGTCGCTACATTGTCGACGCGTTCCTCGTCGTCGTCGCTGGCGGCACCGCGAGCCTGCTGGGTTGCCTCGCTTCCGCGTTCGGCATCGCCCAGGCACAGTCGGTCCTGGAGTTCTTCCTCGAAGGAACCAAGGGCAAGGTGGCCACGCTTCTCGTCATCGTCGTCGCGCTGATGATCCGCCCGCAAGGCCTGTTCCCCAGCAAGGTCAGGGCACACTGATAGATATTGCTAACCAACAAAGGTATGTCTTCCATCGTACGCACGTTATTCAAATCACGAACGGAGGCGATCGCCTTCATCTTGTTCGGCATTCTGATTTTGGTTGTTCTGCCGCTCGCACTTCCGGTCTTCCGCCTCAATCTTATCGGTAAATATCTTACCTTCGGATTCGTCGCGGTCGGGCTGGTCTTGCTGTGGGGGCGTTGCGGCGTCCTGAGCCTCGGTCAGGGCGTGTTCTTCGGGCTCGGCGGATACTGCATGGCCATGTTCCTGAAACTGGAGGCATCCGATCCCGTGACGACCGCGATCCAGTCCACTCCGGGCATTCCGGACTTCATGGATTGGAACCAGTTGACCGAGCTGCCATGGTTTTGGGAGCCCTTCAAGAGCCTGCCGTTCAGCATATTCGCAGTCTTTGTGATTCCCGGGTTGGTAGCATTTCTCATCGGCTGGGCGATGTTCCGGCGCAGGGTCGGGGGCGTTTATTTCGCCATCATCACGCAAGCCATGGCGCTCATCCTCTCGCTGGGAATTGATGGCAACCAAGGATATACCGGAGGCAGAAACGGGATCACCGATCTTCGAACCCTTTGGGGCTGGGACATCCGGTCGGAGAGTGCCCAGCAGATCCTCTATTTCCTCTGCTGCGTGCTCTTGCTTGGTGTCGCCCTGGGTGCGAAATATATCATCAACACCCGCCTCGGCAGGGTCCTGGTGGCGATCCGCGATCGCGAGGAACGGGTGCGTTTCTCGGGCTATGACGTGGCCATGATCCGGACCGCCGTCTTCGCCTTCGCGGCGATGTTGAGCGGCCTGGGTGGAGCGTTGTTCGTGCTGCAAGTCGGCTTCATGTCGCCCTCGATCATCGGAATCGTTCCCTCGATCGAAATGGTGATCTTTACCGCGGTCGGGGGCCGCTTGTCGGTGCTCGGCGCCATCATCGGCTGCCTCATCGTGAACCTCGGCAAAACCACCTTCTCCGAAGCATACCCCGATCTATGGCTCTACCTGATGGGTGGCACCTTCATTGCCGTGGTCATGTTCTTCCCGAACGGGCTGGCCGGTCTTACGGACAAATTCCCCGCCGCCCGCAACTGGCTTGCACCTCGCCTGGAGAAGCTGCGGGCCAAATCGGGCCTCAACATCCCTTCCTTGAACAAAACCAACGTGATACCAGATGAGCACTGACAATTCCAACGTTCTCGAAGTGGAGGGGCTGGGCGTTTCCTTTGACGGCTTCAAGGCTGTCGATGACTTCAGCTTCTACCTCGCCCGAAACCACGTGCACGTGATCATCGGGCCGAATGGCGCCGGGAAGACCACCGTGCTTGACCTGATCTGTGGCAAGACCCAGGCCACCAGCGGTTCGGTGAAATTCAAGGGCAGGGAACTCCGCGGGCAACGGGAATACAAGATCGTCCGCGCCGGCATCGGCCGGAAGTTCCAGAACCCCTCGATCTATGAAAACCTCACGGTGTTCGAGAATCTGGAAATCTCCCATCCTACGGGACGCGGCGTGTTCGGCTGCCTGATGTTCCGGCGCACCAGGGAGATCATGGAGCAATGCCGTTCGGTTGCGGCGCAGATTGGCCTGACCGAGAAACTCGACACCGAGGCCGGCATCCTGAGTCACGGCCAGAAACAGTGGCTGGAGATCGGCATGCTGCTGATGCAGGAGCCGGAGGTGATCATGCTTGATGAGCCGGTGGCGGGCATGAGCGTGCGCGAGCGGACGGAAACCGCGGCTTTGCTGCGGCGCATTTCGAAGGACCGCTCGGTGATCGTGATCGAGCACGACATGGAGTTCGTCCGCGAGATCGCGGATCGGGTGACGGTCATGCATCTCGGGAAAATCCTCGCCGAGGGATCGATGGACAAGGTGAGCGCGGACCCGAAGGTGATCGAAGTGTACATCGGACATTGAACCATAAAACATATGATATCAGTCACAAACCTGCAGGTTTCCTACGGACAGAGTGTCGTCATCCCGGATATGAGCTTCAAGGCGGATGAAGGACAGATTCTCGGCATCGTCGGAAGAAACGGAATGGGCAAGAGCACCTTGTTCCGTTCCCTCATCGGCATGATCCCGGCCAGCAAGGGAAGGATCATGCTGAAAGACAAGGACATCACAAAAAAGCCGTCGCACAAACGGGTGGCCGATGGAGTGGCATTCGTGCCCCAGGGCAGGATGATCTTTCCCTATCTCAGTGTTTACGAAAACCTGATTTCCGGAGTGGCGGGCAAGGTGAAATCCGGAGCGGTCGAGGAGATTTACACGCTCTTCCCGGTGCTTCAGGAGATGCGCAAGCGCAAGGGTGGCAACCTGTCAGGCGGACAGCAGCAGCAGCTCGCCATCGGCCGCGCGCTGATGACCAATCCAAGCGTCCTGCTGCTCGACGAGCCCACGGAGGGAATCCAGCCGTCGATCATCAAGGACATATCCCGGAGTCTCCGGGAAATCCGGGACATGAGGAAGCTTACGATCGTCGTCAGCGAGCAGGTGCTCAGCTTCGTGCTGGATACCTGCGACCGGATCATGGTCATCGACAAGGGAAACCTGATCCGGGAGGACAACCGCTCCGATGTGGATGCGGAGCAAATCAAGTCAATGCTCGCCGTTTAACCGAAAATACAAATACATATCTGATCCAGAAAGAACCATGAAAACACTGATTAAAGTAGATATCAACGCAAGTCCCGAATCACAGGATTACCTGCATAACCGCTGGCATCCGGACATCCCGATGGTCGCCATGGTCAAGCCGGGCGACGAGTTCCGCGTGGAATGCATCGACTGGACGGGCGGCCAAATCAGCAATGACGACAACGCCAAGGATGTCGAAGTGGTGGACCTTTCCAAGGTGCATTATCTGTCCGGACCGATCGGTGTCGAGGGGGCGGAGCCCGGGGATCTGCTGGTGGTCGACATCCTGGATGTCGGCGTGCTGGAGGACAGCCAGTGGGGGTTCACCGGGCTGTTCGCCAAAACCAATGGCGGAGGTTTCCTGACCGACCACTATCCCGATGCGCGCAAGGCCTGTTGGGATTTCCACGGGATCTACACGTCATCCAGGCATATCCCGAACGTCGAGTTCGCCGGCATCATGCATCCGGGGCTCATCGGCTGCCTTCCGTCCAAGGAGATGCTGGATACCTGGAACAAGCGCGAGAAGGAATTGTTCGACACCGATCCGGAACGCGTTCCCCCGCTTTGCGCCCTGCCCTACGCGCCCACGGCGCACATGGGCAGGATGACCGGCTCGGCGCGGGACACGGCGGCGGCCGAGGGTGCGCGGACCGTGCCTCCCCGCGAACACGGTGGAAACTGCGACATCAAGAACCTGACCCGCGGATCAAAAGTATATTTCCCGGTTTATGTGAAGGACGGCGGGCTTTCCATGGGTGACATCCACTTCAGCCAGGGTGACGGCGAGATCACCTTCTGCGGCGCGATCGAAATGGCGGGTTATCTGGACATCCGGGTAAACGTGATCAAGGGCGGCATGGACAAGTACGCCATCCGCAATCCGCTCTTCCTGCCCAGCCCCCTGTCCCCGGAATACAAACGACATATCATCTTCGAAGGCATATCCGTGGATGAGAGCGGCAAGCAGCACTACCTCGATCCGTTCGTCTCCTACAAGATGGCATGCCTCAACGCGATCGAATACCTGAAGAAATTCGGCTACACCGGCGAGCAGGCATATGCCATCCTCGGCACGGCGCCGGTGGAGGGGCATATCAGCGGCATCGTGGACATCCCGAATGCGTGTGCGACACTCTGGCTGCCGACCGAGATCTTCGACTTCGACATCATGCCGTGCTCGGCCGGACCGCAGAAAATGGTCGCGGGCGGGGTCGATCTCGCGGTTTCCAAATGAGCCGGAACCGAAAGGAGCGAACATGCCAGTGTACGACTTCAGCTGCGATTCGTGCGGTGATTTCCGCGAGTTCCTCATGATGGATGAGCGGAACCGCCCGGTCGCCTGCCCATGCTGCGCACGGGTTTCCCGTCGGGTCATCCTCGCGCCGAACCTTGCCTTGATGAGTCCCATCGGGCGCAAGGCGGCGGCGATCAACGAGAAAAGCCGTCATGAACCGCGCGTCAGTGGCGGTCACAGCTGCGGGAGCGGCTGCGGCTGCAAGCCTGATCAGAAAATCCGCAAGAACCGCACCCGCGAGACCAAGCTCGGAACACTCCAGTCCCAGAAAACCACGGCCCGCCCGTGGATGCTCGGTCATTGATCACCAAGTTCGCATGGCTCATTCCGCGTGGGCCATGCGCACTTCCTCGGCTATGATTTGGAGGCCCTCGCGCACCATGGATTCGTCCATGGCATAGGAAACCCGTATGCATTCCTCGCGGTGACGCCAGGTCTTGTCCTCGAGGCCGTAGAAGAAATAGCGGCCCGGAATCACGAGCACATCGCGCCGCTTCAGGCGTTGATAGAGTTCATACGTGGTGATCGGCAGGCCGGGGAACCAGAGCCAGAGAAACATCGCGCCCTCGCAGCGGTGCATGCGCCATGCAAGGTCCGTGCCGAAGGCTTGCAGCGCGGAGGCTTTCGCTTTTGCGAGTTTCTCCTGATAGAACGGGCGCACGACTTCGCGGCTGAGACGCAGGATTTCGCCCGACTGGACCATGGGCAGGGTGATCTGCTGACCGATGCCCGGGTTTGCCAAGCCGATGATCGCGTTCATCGAGGAAACGGCCTCGATGATGTCCGGCGGGCCGATGACGATGCCGGTGCGCGCGCCGGGCAGGCCGAATTTCGACAGGCTGTAGGTCAGAATGACGTGAGGTTCCCAGATGGGGGCCGCATCGGAGAAGATGATGCCGGGAAACGGCAAACCGTAGGCGTTGTCGAGAATCAGCGGGATGCCGTGGTCTTTCGCGATCCGGGACAAACGATTCACCTCCTCGTCGGTTAGCACGTTGCCGGTCGGGTTCGTTGGACGTGACGCGCAGATGGCCGCGATGTCCGGGGTGATTACCAGCGCCTCGAAATCGACGCGGTATTTGAACTCGTTCGGGCCCGTTTCCTCGATGCGCGGCGGCACGGCGCGGAAGTGGTCGCCGCTGACGCCTTGGTCCGCGTAGCCGATGTATTCCGGCACCAGCGGCAGCAGGATGCGGCGGCGGGTGTTGTCCGGGGCACGTCCGGCAAGCAGGTTGAAGAGCAGGAAAAACGCGGTTTGGCCACCGCTCGTGATCGCGATGTGTTCCGGTCCGATGTCCCAGCCGAAGGTCTCGCGGAACATGACCGCCAAAGAGGCGATGAAACGCGGATTGCCTTTCGGTGGGTCGTAGCCGGTCAAGGCACGGTCGAGCGCACCGGGCTCGGCCAGCAGTTCCGCCATCCGGGTTTCCCAGATCGCCTGGATCTCGGGAATCCGCGCCGGCTGGCCGCCGCCAAGCATTTTCAAGTCCGGTCCGCCTTGGGCGAGGGCGTGGCCGAGATCATCCATCAACTCGCCGATGCCGCTGCCTGCTCCGAGGTGTTGGCCGAATTCTGAAAAATCGTATGACATGGCGCGGTTCCGCGTTCTAGTCTCCCCGCGATTCCGCAACAACCACAGAAACACACCATGGCACTTACCGTAGGAGACAAAGCACCCGATTTCACCCTCGTCACCAAAACCGCCGACGGCCCGCAGCTCGTGAAACTCAGCGAAAAAACCGCCGCATCCAATGTGGTCCTGCTGTTTTTCCCGATGGCCTTCACCGGCGTCTGCACCACCGAGTTTTGCGACGTCACCAGCGGCCTGGCCGACTACGCTGCGCTCGACGCCACCGTGCTCGGCATCTCGGGTGACAACCCGTTCGCCCAGGCCGCATGGGCGGAAAAGGAAGGCATCCGGGTGACCTTGCTGGCCGATTACGAACACGAAGTCGCCAAGGCCTACGGCGTGGCCTACGAGCAGTTCGCCCCGGCGGTGAACCTGATCATGGGCGGCGTGCCGAAGCGCTCCGCCTTCGTCATCGATAAACAAGGCATCGTCCGCTACGCCGAAGTCAAGGAGTCGCCGAAGGATCTTCCGGACTTCGAAGCGGTGAAAGCCGCGCTGCGCGCCCTTTGATGTCCGGGCATGTCTGAAGCCCTGCTAGAAGTCGAAAACCTCCGCGTCCACTTCCCGGTGCGCGGAGGCGTCTTGATGCGCCAGACCGGCGCCGTCCGGGCGGTTGACGGGGTTTCCCTGCACATCAAGGCCGGGGAAACGCTGGGCCTCGTTGGCGAATCGGGCTGCGGGAAATCCACCCTCGGCAAGGCCATCGTCCGCCTGCTTAAGCCCGATACAGGCACGATCCGCTTTGCCGGCCGCGATATCACGCAGCTGGGACAAGGCGCGCTGCGCCCGCTCCGGCGGGACATCCAGATGATTTTCCAGGACCCCATGGAATCGCTGGACCCGCGCATGAGCGTGCGCTCGATCATCGAAGAGCCGCTGGTGATCCACGGCATGGGAAACCGGACCGAGCGCAGACTGGCTGTGAACGAATTGCTGGATCGGGTCGGCCTGCCGGCCTCGGCGGCGGAGCGCTATTCGTTCGAGTTTTCCGGAGGCCAGAGGCAGCGGATCGGCATCGCACGGGCGCTGGCCCTGAGGCCGAAACTCATCGTCTGCGACGAGCCGGTCTCCGCGCTCGATGTCTCGATCCAGTCGCAAATCCTCAACCTGCTCGTCGATCTGCAGCGGGATTTCGGGCTCGCATACCTCTTCATCGCCCACGACCTCTCGGTCGTGAAACACGTCAGCGACCGCGTGGCCGTGATGTATCTCGGGAAAATCGTCGAGTCAGCCCCGGCGGAAACGCTTTACCGGGATCCTCGCCATGCCTACACCAAGGCCTTGATTTCCGCGATCCCGACCGGGGATCCGAACGCCGCGCGGAAGCGCGTCCTGCTTGAAGGGGACGTGCCCTCTCCGATCAATCCTCCGCCGGGCAGCGCCTTCGGCCACCGCATGGGTCACCCGCGCTATGAGGAAACCATCGGCATGGACCTGACCCCGGTGGAGATCGCCGAGGGCCATCTCGTCGCGCCGGACCCCTCGTGCTTGAGTGAGCGGGATTGGCAGGCCGTGCTTGGCAAGCTGCCAGAATCCGAGCCCGCCATGGCCTAGACCACACGCAAACAAGAACTTGCGCCACGGGCCGAAGCGTGGAATCGGTCCTTGGCTTCCATTGTTGCCCGCCACCCTCTCATCCGCGTCCCACTTCACAACCCATGCGAGAATCCTTCATTGTCATAGGACTTACCGTCATTGCGCTTGGCTTGCGCATGGCGCACAGGCCATGGCTCAGGAAGCTCGGGGCATTCGTGTTTCTCGGCGCCAGCTTCTCCCTCGGCTATTTTCTCACCGGCATGATGTGCTGCGGCATGGCGGCCATCCTGTTGTGGTTTTTCCTGCCATGGATCGAGCTGCTCACCCGCATCCGCCGCATGCGCCTGCCCGTGGAAAACCGCCTGCAGCACGAGAAAATCCCGAACCCGTCGTTTTTCCCGAACGCGCCGCAGGCCGTCACCGCCATGGAGGACGATGGCTTCGAGCACGTCTCGGACTGCGGCTGGAAGTGGGACGGCATGGACCAGTATTTCATGCTCTACTGGAATCCGGAGGAACGCGCCGTCTCCGGCATCTGCCTCTGCGAACAAAGCGACGTCGCCTTCGCCTTCATCACGATCACCTCGATGGACGTGCAGGGCCGCATCTGGCGCACCACCAATTTCCCCTTCGCCCCGACGCTGCTCCGCCCGCCCGATGTCATCTGGAACCACGTCCCGTGCAGCAAAAACTGCTTCCACCAGATCCTCGCCGACCACAAGGCCTTCCTCGGACGCCAAGGACTGGAAGTCTCCCAGCTGCGCATTCCGGATCCCGAGGCCATCGAATCGTCGATCGAAACCGAAATGCAGCGCCTCGTGCAATACAACCTCTCCCGCGGCATCATCACGCTCTCCAACGACGGAACCTTCCGCTACTCCAAACGCGGCATGCTGTTTCTCTGGGGCCAGTTCATCAAGGACATGATCCGGTTTTGCTAGACCGTTTGCCAGAAGAGATTGCCGAAAGGGCCGCGACCGCAGGCGCCGAGACCAAGGCGTGATGAGGGAGCGGATGAACATCCGCGACGGAAGAACAACGCGGGGACCGGCGTTTCCGGTCCGGAATCCGAAATCCAAGCCGCAACGCGGCA
>Ga0114938_1002109_pt1 | contig 12898 bp, 11 predicted proteins | sample AshMeaBigSpring_FD_88675 | JGI IMG/M metagenome (GOLD analysis project Ga0114938, IMG submission 88675) | Groundwater microbial communities from Big Spring, Nevada to study Microbial Dark Matter (Phase II) - Ash Meadows Big Spring | ecosystem: Environmental > Aquatic > Deep subsurface >...
CCATGGCGCCGGTATGCTCCAGGAAAAGCTGTAATATTTTTTTCCGGCTGTCGGTAACACTGAGCCGGTTACGCTTCAGCAGCGATTCAATCCGGACGGCCATTTCTATAGCTGACTGTTTTGGCATTGTTTACTCCTGCAGGTATTTTTTAATATCACTGATCAGTTCTTTTACTTCCTCTTCCTTTAGGCCATCATATATCTTTCTTACATCTCCGTTTCGGTCAACCAATGCCCAGAATTGGGAATGAATAAACTGGTCTTCGATACTTTTTAAATTATTAGCCGGGTCATCAATCGTATAGCTTACCCTTGCCATATTATACAAGCTGTCTTTTCTGCCGGTTAAAAAAATCCATTTGTCTGTATTAACCTTTAATGAATCTGTATAATGTTTCAGCTGTGCCACAGAGTCTGTTTCCGGGTCACAGGTATGTGAAAGAATCAGAAAATCTTTTTCATTTTTGAACTCCTCATAGACCGTTTTCAGGTAATTATTCATCGTAGGGCAAATGGATTTGCAGGTAGTAAAGAAAAACCCTGCCACATACACCTTTCCCTTAATATCTTTCTCAGTAATGGTTTTTCCATCCTGGTTAGTAAAGGCAAAGGGTCTTACAAAACTGATCGGTGCCACGCCTTTTTTGGTAAACCCGGGAATAATCTGGGCCAGTACAAAATAGAAGCCCAAAGCCAATAACACAAAAAAACTCAGATAAAAAACACCCTTCTTTGACATACTCTCACCATTAATTAAGAGGCAAAGTTACGACAGCAAGTCATAATTATTTTGCAACTGTGTTGCTTTTTTATATTTTTGCTGTTTGCATGAAATTAAAGATCAATTGGGACGCATTGGGTATTGGGGCCACTTTGGCCTGTGCCATACATTGTGCCATGTTGCCTTTGCTGATGAGCAGCCTTCCTTTATTTGGAATCAATATCATTCATCATACCGGGTTTGAAGTAGGGATGATACTGCTGGCATTGGCTATTGGCACTTATTCGCTTTGGCATGGCTACCGTAAACATCACCACAGTTTTTTACCGATTGCAATATTTTACAGTGGTTTTGCTTTCCTGGTGCTGAAACAGTTTTTCCTGCATTACAGTACCTGGCTATTAATTCCGGCCGTTTTGCTCATTATCACTGCCCACCTCATAAATTATAAATCATGCCGGGTGCATAACCATGCTCATTCCGATGATTGCAATCATTAACCCCCAACCCCTAAAAGGGTGAACAAGTATACACCCCCCTTTCGTTGTCCTTCTGTTATAACTTTGTATATTGAAAAAAGCAAACCATGTTCAACTGGCTAATACTCCCTCTTTTTTTAGTCTTTTCCATTTCAATACAAGCACAGTCAAAAAATGAAAAAGCAATATTGGATATTCTAAAAGAGCAAACCCAGGCCTGGAACCGGGGCGATATTGATGCATTTATGAATGGTTATTGGGAAAATGATTCGCTGATGTTCATTGGAAAAAGTGGTGTTACCTATGGATGGGCGAATACACTCAACAATTACAAAAAAGGCTACCCGGATACTGCCGCCATGGGTAAATTGACCTTTACACTGATACAGGTAAAGAAATTATCAGGCAAATATTACCATGTAACCGGCAAGTGGTTCTTAAAAAGATCTGTGGGGGATGTGGGAGGACATTATACATTGTTGTTCAGAAAGATCAGGGGACGATGGGTGATTATTTCGGATCATAGCAGTTAACAAACAATTAATTTTACTTTCAAATTAATTACAATGGCACTTATAGTTCTTGGAATCCTGGCTCTTATTGCCAGTTTTGCTATACAGCGCAATCAGCAAATTGGCAGATTTGCAGGTGTAGTGCGAAGCATTGCTGTATTATTAGTGGTAGCAGGAATATTGTCCAAGTCTATCATTCAGATCAATGCCGGGCAAATTGGGGTAAAAACACTTTTTGGCAAAGTGCAAAATGATGTGCTGACCAGCGGTTTGCATTTCATCAATCCCTTTGTTGAAGTAAGGAGACTGGATGTAAAAACACAGAATTACACCATGAGCGGTATACACGATGAGGGTGCAAAAGCCAGTGACGATGCCATACGAATTCTGACTGCGGACGGCCTGGAAGTGACCATAGACCTGACCGTTTTGTATAAATTAATCCCTTCAGAAGCGCCAAACCTCGTAAGAGAAACCGGGGAAGATTATACGGATAAGATTGTGCGTCCGCTTACCCGTACCAAGATCAGGGATAATGCTGTTTATTATGATGCTATATCGCTTTATTCTACCAAGCGGGACGAATTTCAGCAGCGCATATTTAAAAGCATTGAAGATGATTTTAAAAAAAGAGGTTTGATACTGGAGCAATTACTTGTCAGAAACATTACGTTACCGGCTTCGGTAAAAGCAACCATTGAACAAAAGATCAATGCAGAGCAGGATGCGCAAAAAATGAAGTTTGTTTTACTGAAAGAAAAACAGGAGGCAGAAAGAAAAAGAGTAGAAGCGCAGGGTATAGCTGATTACCAGCGTATCATTAACAGCGGATTAACCGATCAGCAATTGCAGTATGAACAGATTAAAGCCTACCTGGAATTGGCTAAGTCACCAAACTCAAAAGTCATTATTATGGGCAAAGGAAATACGCCTGTAATACTGGACACTAAAAATTAGTGCCGAAAGCTTTTAAACTTCTTTCCATATTCTGTAAAAATAACGTAGCAGTATAAAAAGGGTAATTACCATAATTACATAAAAAATGACGGTAACCAACCCCTTGCCATATCCTAATTGAAAATATAGACCCGCAGTAGCACAGGCCATCAGCCATAGCAGACCCCAGGAAACAGTATTAATGATACGCAGAAAAAACCTTTTGACCTCCGGATCCCAACCTTGCTCCATTCTTTCAAATTGAAGACGAAAGGTACATTATTTCAAGAGCTGGTAATTGTTTGTTTAACGAAGCAGCAGGTTCTTAAAATCAGAAGAGTCACCGTTAAAAACATTGAAATCAACAGAAGAAACTATCCCATTTACCCTTCCTTCATCACTGTGCTGCCAGAATATCCATCCCCTGCTGATACGGGGTTGTTCCGGCTGGTAATAATGGGCCACCCAGAGGGGATAACTGTCAAACTCACTACCAAGGTTGCGGTTATAAAAATCCACATTCGTATAAATGATCGGCTTCACCCCGTAATGGTTCTCTGCGATATCAAGCCATTTTTTTACTTCTTTCCTTAATTGTACCGGAGAAGTTCCATTCAATTGTTCCACATCCAGCACAGGAGGCAGGTCACCGGGTTCCAGTTTCACTTTATCAATAAAATTCTCTGCCTGCAAGCGGCCATCTTTCGATGCAATGAAAAAATGATAGGCCCCGCGGAAGATTCCGGCATCTTTTGACTTTTTCCAGTTTCTTTTGAAAAGAGGATCTGTATTGCCAATCCCCTCAGTAGCTTTTATGAAAGCAAAACCCAACTGAATATCCTGCACATTCATCGCCTTTACTTCCTCCCACGCAATGGAGGTTTGATACTTAGAAACATCAATACCGTGAATGGCATAACCGCCTGGAATAACAATGCCGAATTCGGGGTAGCGTACAGATTTGGCTTTACGGTATGTTTTCCATTGCCAGAACAACCAACTGCCCGTTAGTAAAACAGCAATACCAAGTGCAATAAGCAGGAGGCGGCGTAATTTATTTTTCTGGCGGCGGGTGAGCATTAGTAGAAGGTTGCTGTCAAATACTTATGACAGCAAAAATAGACTGCTTACCGGTTGTAAAATGTTAATTTACAATCCGCAGCTTCGCATAATTCAACATTATCTTCTTTTCACCATTATGCTCAAACTTTACGGTGGCAATGGGATTATGTGCTGCCCCTTCCATTTTCATAACTTCTCCAAATCCAAACTTTTGATGTTCTACTTTTTGCCCCACTTTTAGGTTAGATGTATCGCTGGCTACAAAATCATCCGAAGGTGTATGCTCCACCACTTTAGGCACTGAGGTTTTTGGCGCTAAATAAGAAGGAGTGGATGATTGCTTCTTAGAGGGAGCCGGTCCATATTTTTTCTCTGCCTCCTGCACATCATTGTACGAGGAGCCGCCCCAGCCTTTCATTCTGTCGAAACCACCGGAACCACCCCATTTACTACCGGAGTTATTCCGGCTACCACCGCCGGCATAACTTCTGTCCAAATATTGTTCGGGAATTTCCTCAATAAAACGACTCGGGTCATTTTGCACCAATTGCCCAAAACGATAACGGGTATTGGCATAAGTGATCCAAAGCCTTTGCTTGGCCCTGGTGATCACCACATAAAATAATCTTCTTTCTTCCTCCAATTCCTCCCTTGTATTGATGGCCATGGCATTGGGAAAAAGCATTTCTTCCAGGCCTGCTGCAAACACACAGCCAAACTCCAATCCCTTGGCGGCATGTATGGTCATTAGCTTTACCGTATCTGCATCAGGGTCTTTTTCATCCGCATCCGTAAGTAAAGTGATCTGTTGCAAATAAGACGCAAGCGATTTATCTACGAGTTCGCCGTCTTCATTATCCGGACTTTCCGTCCATACTTTGATTGATTTCAGATACTCCTGCATATTCTCATAGCGCTGTACACCTTCTGTACTCTTATCATTGAACAACTCTTTTACCAAATTCGTTTGCTTGCCCACATGAAATGCCACTTCATAGGCATTTTGCTTAGTCAGCATGCTGGCAAAACTTTTGATCATGATAGCAAACTCATCCAGCGCCGATAAAGTGCCGGCTTTAAAACCATACTTAGCCGCATTTTCCACCACCTCCCATACGCTGATGTTATTTTCATTAGCAATCAGAATCAGTTTGTCAATCGTGGTTTTGCCAATTCCCCTTGCCGGGTAATTAATGATGCGCTTCACCGCTTCTTCATCTCTCGGGTTAACAATGATGCGGAGATATGCTACGAGGTCCTTGATTTCTTTTCTTTGGTAAAAACTGATGCCGCCGTAAATAGTATAAGCAATACCCATTCGTCTCAATGCTTCTTCAAATGCCCGGCTTTGCGCATTGGTGCGGTAAAGAATAGCAAAATCTTTGTTGCTGTAATGATTGCGGAGCTTTTGTTCCTGTATGCTGTCAGCCACAAATTTTCCTTCGTCATTATCCGTCATGGTGCGGACCAGCTTTATCTTTTCTCCTTCACCATTATCCGTGAATAAAACTTTTTCTATCTGTCCCTTATTATTCCGGATCACTTCGTTGGCCACATGCAAAATACTCTTGGTGCTGCGGTAGTTCTGTTCAAGCTTTACAATTTTTACATCATCATAATCTTTTTGAAACTGCAGGATGTTCTGAATAGTAGCTCCCCGAAATGAATAAATACTCTGCGCATCATCACCCACCACACACACATTCTCATACATAGCACCCAATAATTTAATGATCTCATATTGGGCTGGGTTGGTATCCTGGTACTCATCAATCAATATGTACCTGAATTTTCGCTGGTATTTGGCCAATGCCTCCGGAACATTTTTCAGCAGTTCGTAGAACTTCAGCAACAGGTCATCAAAGTCCATTGCCCCGTTTTTGAAACAGCGTTTTACATAGGCATCATATATCTGACCGATGGCCGGGCGATTGGCCCGCATATCTTCTTGCTGAATGGCATAGTCATTCCGGTATTCATCCGGGCCAACCAATGCATTCTTCGCAGAAGAAATTCGGTTGTACACTACATTGGGCTTGTAATGTTTGTCATCTAAGTTCAGTTCATTGATGACCGTCTTCACCACACTTTTGGCATCATCTGTATCATAGATGGTAAAATGGCGGGGATAGCCGATCTTATCTGCTTCAAATCGAAGAATGCGGGCAAAAACAGAGTGAAAAGTGCCGATATACAAATTCCGGGCTTCGCCATTACCCAATATCTTTTCTACCCGTTCTTTCATTTCTTTGGCAGCCTTATTCGTAAATGTCAGTGCCAATATGTTGAATGCATCCACACCATTGGCCATCAGGTGGGCCACCCTTGTAGTAAGTACTTTTGTTTTACCACTGCCGGCTCCGGCCACAATCATCAAGGGCCCGTCAATATGTAAAACAGCTTCCCGCTGCCGCTCATTCAATCCTTTTAAATAATCAACCATTTCAGTCTGTCACCCTGAGTTTTGTGAAGGGCAATCATGGCCGCAAATTACATGTAATGAATGAGAGCCTCAAACAAGGGGGCTGCTGTGAATAAGTATTTACTGAATGGTTACTTTTTTAGCCAGCACCGTATCCTTAATACCTGTTGGTTTATTTTCAACCGGGTCTGTGCCTGTGGCAACACTATATACCTGGTATTCACCTTTTGGGAGTTCACGGACTACTGCATGCACGGTTGAACTGCAACGGCATTTACAGCCTTGCCCAAACCAATACTCTGTGACAGTGATGATGTTTTCGCTTTTCTCAACTGTTACTTTAACCTGCCTGCAACAGAGATGTTGTTCAAACCGGCTGTAGATTATGGAATCTCCCCCGGCTTTAATGCCTAAGCCTTCCGGCGCCGGCAAGTCAGGGTAATCCTTGTATTCACCGGAGTCAGGAAATTTCGTATTGCTGCGGGTAGCTTTTTCTGCACAGCCTTTTACACTCCATGACGTTTTCAAAGAAGGCTCATTGTTATCTGTCTGCTGCGGTGACTGCTGGTGATTACAGGAAAGAAATAACAAGCCAGTAATGAAAAGGATATTTGTTTTCATTTTAGTCAGTTTAATCTTTAGTATTTAAACTACCAGGGTTAAATGTCAGAGAAAGAAAATAGCCCAGGCGGTAAACAGACTGATAGTGTTTATCATTTATTTCTGTGAAATTGACTTTATCGCCCGGTTTTATCCCGGTAAGTTTTTTTAGTTCAGATCCGGCAATACCTGCTGTAATACAAACAGGATCATTCTTGCCCAAAAATGTGCTCAGGCCAATCATGATATTGATATCCTTATTTCCGCTTAGTGGAAGACCGGCTCCAAAAGTGCCTCCCCAGCGGAAACCTTTATCTCTCGGTGCATAAAAATGCAGATAGGTTACTACCAGTGGTTTAAACTGGTTGGCCGATTCCCTTGCAATTACACTATCCGGGGTAACATAATAGTTCCAGCGGCTCTCAGCGAATGATGCAAAACCAAAACCAAATGTATTTCTGAACCGCAGCGGTTCTTTTTTATAGATCGGTACTAACCGTCTTATGGTATCAGCAAGATTCATATTGAGCGTAAAAGCCGTAACAGAATCGATAACGGGAACAAAACTGATCTCTGCTACAATGGTTTTTCGATTTACATCTAAAGGAGTCAACTGCGTATAACTGTCATTCAGTATCTGCCTGAATAGTTCAGCAATCCTGTCTATCACTTCATCCGGTTCTTTACTTGTATCATATTTCCTGTTTACCAGCGCCGCCTCATCCTTTATGTTTTCCATCAAAGAATCTGCGACAGGAGATTTTATTTCCAGTTCCCTGAAAGAATCGTAAACCGCTTGCAAGGACGCTAAGCTGTTTTTTACAGATGCGGCCCAGGTCTTAAGATTGACTGCATTATTATTCAACAAAATTGCTGAGGGGTTTTCGGTTGCACCGGGAAAAATTGTTTCCGTTTTGCTTTTAGCTGCTTTCTTTACTTCGGCAGCGGGGTATTGCATGCTGTAACGAAGTTGTGCCAGGTCTTTCCATAATACCCTGCAATTTTGTTCATACAACATGGCTTTTTGCCATTGTGCATAGGCTTTGGTAAAAGCATTGTATTGGTTGGTAAACTCTTGTTTAGCTGCCTTTTGCTGGCTGCTTTCAAATAATCCTTCGACATTCTTGTTATCATTATCCCTTTTGAAAACATCCGTGGACTTTAAATCTCCCAGGTTCACATCTGCCAAACCACTTACCAGGTTTTTAGAAGGATCTGATCCCATACCTGGAATGATTACTGTTTCCGGTGTTTCTTCCTTTTCTACGTACTGAATCCGGCGCTGATAGCTGTTGGCTGCATTTACGAGTTGCAGGTTTACCCGGTTGGTCCGGGAGAGTTGGATAACCGGCGCAGCAATAGTATCTCCGGTTTTTCTGACTTTGTGGTAAGTAACGTTTTCAGCGGCAAGGTCGTACCGGATTATAAATTGCTGTGCCCCGGAAAAGTAACTGCACAACAAGAACCCGATGGTTATCCAGCAGGTTTTCATAAAAAGAAGTTTTTGTGATGGACAAGGTAGTCTGCCTGCCATAAAGCAGTAATGACCTGTATCATTAATCTGTTTGCTTTAACTCATACAATTCAGCCGGGATGCATACTATCTTTCAGCGCAAATAAATAGAGGAGATTTGTTTCGTCTGATTATTCAGATGAAGTGTAATGGTATTGTTATTCTTTTCTGAGAAGCAATTTGCAGAATATCAGAAAATCTTCGTTATGCGTTTTCCGTCTTTGATAACAAATGAGAATACCCTGTGGAATAGAAAATGGTTTTTACCTGTTATCCTTTTAGGAATAATAATAGTACATTCTATCCCCCTGTCAGCACAAACTGCCCTTAGCCAGCTTGAAAACTGGGCCGGAGCCAGGATATCATCCGTAAATGTTCCTGCCCCTACGGCTCCCGGCGGAGGGAACTACACTTACCGATTACCTTTTTCAAAAACACCGGAACAAAAATTGGCTGAAGCAGCAGATCATTATGCCGATGCACTGAAAGCCATGCGTAGCCGTAATTGGGATGATGCCGTAAGGTTGCTGAAAAAAGCAGTTCGAAAATCACCTTACAGTTCTGCTTATACCGATAAATTAAAAGAAGCTGAGGCAGCGTTGGAAAAAGAAAGACAACAAAACCGGGACTTACAGGAAAAAATAAGGCAACAGGAAGAGGCTAAGAAAAAAGCGGAGGAAGACAAAAGACGAGCAGAAGAAGCAAGGCTGGAAAAAATCAGGCAGGAACAGGCGGCTATTAAAGCAAAACTGGAAAAAGCCGAAAATACAATCCTCGCTTTTCGAAAGGATATTAAAGAAGCGCAGTTGCAGTTGAAAAATTATTCGAAGGCATTACTTAATAATAATGCAGAACTGGAAAAATGGGGGCAGCAGGTAGACCAATCCTACAACAGTGTGCTGGATAACAGCAAGGAATACCTGGCCGGCTTATTCATCAAATACAACCTGATGGGTGCCTTGAAAAAGCAGCTCCATGCAGATGTATACAAAAAGATGGGCAACCTATGGAAATCTTCCAACCCGGAAATACAAAAATGGCTGGCAAAAAACCTGGCTGCTGCGGATCTTAAGGCAGATAAAGTGGAAGAAGTGGTTGACTTTGTATCAAAGGGCGGAGATCTTGCTGAATTGCTGACGGCAGATAAAGAAGAAGCCGGGTACAACCTGAAAGTGTTGTTGTTCCTTAATGATGTAATGGAAAGCTCTGGCTTATCCGGTTACGAAAAACTAATGGAGAATGCCCTCGGTGCTATGCCCGGCGATTATTTTGAGCAGGCAAAAATGATCGGCGAAACCTATGCCGATCTTGCGGCTATTTGTTATAGCTGGTTCAGCATAAGAAAAATTAATGCCTCTAATGAGGAAATGGCGCAAAAAGTCAAGATCCTTTCTGCGGGTATCGAACAACGGATGGAAGAAATTGAATGCCTGAAAAAGTGCATGAAAAATTATACCAGCCGATGCCTTGAAAGCTGTACAGGTAAAACCAGGTGGAGTACACCTCCGCCTCCGCTACTTTTTAATTACCGAAAATGGTGAGATATGAAAACTGTTTTATCCGGGCTTCTATCATTCGTCATACTCATTCATACCACTGCCTTTCGCTTGTCAGCACAGTTATCCGGTGGTATGCAGGATTTTATCGAATCCTTCCTGCAGATCAATAAATCACCGGTGAAAAATTCCAATGATCTTTCCGGTTACTACCTGCAGCCGCAAATGCATAACGGAAAGTGGGGATTTATCGATACCAGGACCGGTGATACAGCTATTGCTTTCAGGTATGACAGCGTCAATTACTTCAATGATGAATTGGCCGCTGTAATGCAGCAGGGCAAATGGGGATTCATTAATAAATATGGAAAACTGCTTATCCCGATTCGCTATGATTCCACAGGTGATTTCCAGGACAATCTCTGTTTCGTTTCAAAAGGAAACAATGTGGGTTATATCAACAAAAGCGGAAAAGAAATTATTCCTGTTCAATTCAGCGAGGTGTACTATGTTGATGATACCCTTGTAAGAGTAATGAAAGACAAAAAATATGGATTATTCAATCTTGCAGGAAAACAGTTAAGCCCTCCCCGGTTTGATGATATGACCAATTTTTATGAAGACCGTGCCTGGGTAGAAATAAACGGGAAGTGGGGTTTCATTAACAAAGAGGGTGTTTTGCTGATCAGTCCGAAATATGAAATGTTCAACCGGTTTACTGAAGGCCTGGCATGGGTAAGAAGCGAATCCGGACTTTATGGCTATGTAAACAAAAACGGCGATGAAGTGGTATATCCCATGTACGAAGAAGCTCAATCTTTCAGCGAAGGACTGGCCGCTGTAAAGACTTATATGGAAGGTGGTAAACTTTCGTATATCTATATTAATAAAAATGGTGAATCAGTAATTTCCAATATTGGTGCAGGTATTGATGAAGCCTTTCCTTTTAAGAACGGGTATGCAAAAGTCATGTCTGGTATTCGTTATGGCCTAATTGATAAAACAGGCAGAACAATAATACCGCTAATTTATAAGGATATGAGAGAGCTTAGTGACAGTATGATTTCCGTAAAAGAAGATGATGACAAATGGGGATATGAAAAAGTATATTATGACAACCTGCTAAAAACAACAATGAGTGACAGGGTTATACCCTGTAAGTTTGAAGAAGCTTACAATTTTGAAAACGGACTGGCAATGGTAAAAAGCGGCGATACTTATTTTATCAATAAAAAAGGGGAGTATGTAAAACCAGTAAAAGAAGTTGAAGATGAAGAAATGACTAATAATCCCGGGGAACAAACCGAAAGCATTTCCATTGACTATATCAATTTACGGGGTGAAAGAATCATACGGGGCAAGCCCGGAAATATGTCGGGTCTTTTCTTAAACGGAGCCGCATTGATACAAATGGATGGAAAGTGGGGTTATATAAACAAGCAGGGAACAATAATAATTCCCTGCCGGTATGACAGCGCCGGTTCCTTTAGTGAAGGACTTGCCACCGTAAAACAGAATAACAAATGGGGCTTTATTTACCAGGATGGCGATACACTTACTTCCTGTCGTTTTGATTATGCTTATAACTTTCATAATGGTATCGCTATCATTAAAATGAACGGTAAGTACGGTTATATTGACAAAACCGGTCTTATCCTGATCCCTTGCCAGTTTGATATGGCCTACACATTTAAAGACAGTGTGGCCATTATTCGAAATGGCGACCAGTTTGGTTTCATCAATAAAGCAGGCAGATTGGTAATACCCGCAGAATACGATGATGCATTTGATTTTCATGAAGGCCTGGCAGCCGTACAAAGGGGCGGCCTGTGGGGGTATATCAACAAAAGCGGAGTAGTCGTCATTCCAATCCGGTACGAAAATGCTGGACACTTTGCCGAAGGCTTTGCCCCGGTGATGAAAAATGGCAAGTATGGATATATAGATATAGCAGGTAATACTATTGTTCCCTATATGTACAAATTCGCCTACCCGTTTGTAAATGGCAAAGCCATTGCAGGAGAGGAAAATGAGGAAACAGTAGTACTGAACACCAAAGGAAATGAGGTCTTTGCTGCACAGCTTCGCAGTTTATTTTATGAAGACCTTGCAATTGTTGTAAATGATAAAGGCAAATTGGGTTTTATGAATCAGAACGGACAAACTGTGATTGCCTGCCAGTATGATGATGCAATGATCTTTCGGGAAGGATTGGCCGCCGTTGCGATTAATAAAAAATGGGGGTTTATCAATAAACAAGGAACGGTTGTCATTCCTTTACAGTTTGATGCTGCTCTTGTCTTTAACGAAGGAATAGGAATTATTGCCAATATAAAAAACGACTAACATGAAAAAAATCCGTGACAGCATTACATTCGGTACTGTCCTCAATATGGCTTTTGTTGCAGCCACTATTTTATTCGCATTTTTACTTCTTGGTTTTGATCGTCAGCAAAACCGGTCCGAAAAATTGCTGGGCATTACTTTTGATAATGAGAAAAAAGAAGTTACCATCAAAGTAACAAGCACCGGGTGCACTGAAAAAAATTATTTCCAGTTCAAAGTGAGAGGCACTGTGATTGAAATAATCAGAACAAAAAGAGATGAATGTAAGCGAATGCCTTTTGCAACAAGCTTCACTTACAGCATGGCAGAAACAGGCCTGGTACCCAACAAGGTTTACACCATAAAAAATAAGTTTAGTGCAAGCCCCGACCTCGCCAATATGCCGTAACTATTGCGGATGATAAACTGATTTTGCCTTTTTAATTACTTCCTGCTTATCCAGGGTCATCGGTTTGGTTTGCTGTGCCTGGAACATTCCCCACTGGTCTTTGAAGTGTGGCGATGCGGGGTCCATCGATGCACCAAATGTGTTTACCGATTCTATTAGTGGCAACCCACCATCTTTGGGATAACGAACAAAACAGATATACGCATCACCACCAGTCACTTTTCGCATTCCGTTTTTATAAGGCTCGGAGAAGGACGGTGCAAGTACATCCGGAAAACCCCATGCCGGTCTTTCTTCTTCACCTCTTACTAATTTCTGAATATCGCCAAGCGTCAAATCTGTCTTAGCAAAATATTTCAGCATGTAATCATAAACATATTGATATGTTTCTACGGCTTCCGCTTTAGTGATCTTCCTCGACGG
>Ga0114938_1002112_pt1 | contig 12888 bp, 12 predicted proteins | sample AshMeaBigSpring_FD_88675 | JGI IMG/M metagenome (GOLD analysis project Ga0114938, IMG submission 88675) | Groundwater microbial communities from Big Spring, Nevada to study Microbial Dark Matter (Phase II) - Ash Meadows Big Spring | ecosystem: Environmental > Aquatic > Deep subsurface >...
CTCCACGCCCGCGGCACGATGGGTCCCGGCGACGAGCGCCGGGATGACACCGTTGGTATTGCAAAACCTCACCACAACAAAAGTGTCATCCCGCGGCTCGGCCGCGGGACCCATTGATCAGCGCGCCCGGTTGCCAGTAAACAGTCCCGCTCCCGGCAGCTCGGGATACAGATCAATCCAATGCGGATTGCCGCGCTCGATCAGATTGATTTTCCATTGCCGTGGCCACTCCTTCATCGTCTTCTCGCGCTGGATCGCCTCCTCGACATCGCCGAAATCCTCAAACCAGACGAGGCGATGCACCTTGTATCGTGCTGTAAACCTGGAGCCGAGGCCGTCACGATGCTGCTCGACGCGATGCACGAGGCCGTTCGTCACGCCGATGTAGAGCGTGCCATATGGTCGGCTCGCGAGCATGTAGGCCGTGTATGTGGACAAGGCGGTTGCCCGGCTCAATCACCCCAGCTTGCGGCACCATGGGTCCCGGCGACAAGCGCCGGGATGACACCGTTGGTATTGCAAAACCTCACCACAACAAAAGTGTCATCCCGCGGCTCGGCCGCGGGACCCATTGATCAGCGGGCGTGATGGAGACGCTGGAGTGGCGATGCGGCAGCGGACGCTTCGACGGCGCCTTGGCGGCTGCCGCTCGCGTGGTCGCGCGCTCCACGCCCGCGGCACGATGGGTCCCGGCGACGAGCGCCGGGATGACATCGTTTGTGGAGACGTGTCCCAGTCGAACCAAGTGCCTGCTACCCACCTCGCGTGTTCATCGACTGGAAGAACTCGCCGTTGGTCTTGGTCGAGCGCAGCTTGTCGATCAGGAAATCGATCGCGTCCATGGTGCCCATCGGGTTCAGGATGCGGCGGAGCACGTACATCTTCTGCAGGTTTTCCTTCGTGATCAGCAGCTCCTCCTTGCGGGTGCCCGACTTGGCGATGTCGATCGCCGGGAACACGCGCTTGTCGGAGACCTTGCGGTCGAGCACGACCTCGCTGTTGCCGGTGCCCTTGAACTCCTCGAAGATCACCTCGTCCATCCGCGAGCCGGTATCGATCAGCGCGGTCGCGATGATGGTCAGCGAGCCGCCCTCCTCGATGTTGCGGGCCGCGCCGAAGAACCGCTTCGGCCGCTGCAGCGCGTTCGAATCGACGCCGCCGGTCAGCACCTTGCCCGATGACGGCACGACGGTGTTGTAGGCGCGGCCGAGCCGCGTGATCGAATCGAGCAGGATCACCACGTCGCGCTTGTGCTCGACGAGGCGCTTGGCTTTCTCGATCACCATCTCGGAGACCTGGACGTGCCGACTCGGCGGCTCGTCGAAGGTCGAGGAGATGACCTCGCCCTTCACCGAGCGCTGCATGTCGGTCACCTCTTCCGGCCGCTCGTCGATCAGCAGCACGATCAGGTAGCACTCGGGGTGATTGGCGGTGATCGAGTGCGCGATGTTCTGCAGCAGCACCGTCTTGCCGGTGCGCGGTTGCGCGACGATGAGCGCGCGCTGGCCCTTGCCCATCGGCGCCACGATGTCGATCACGCGGGCCGAGAGATCCTTGATGGTCGGATCCTCGATCTCCATCTTCAGCCACTGCTTGGGATAGTAGGGCGTCAGGTTGTCGAAGTTGATCTTGTGCTTGGTCTTCTCAGGATCCTCGAAGTTGATCGCATTGACCTTGAGCAGCGCGAAGTAGCGCTCGCCGTCCTTCGGCGAGCGGATCTCGCCCTCGACCGTGTCGCCGGTGCGCAGCGCGAAGCGGCGGATCTGGGAGGGCGAGATGTAGATATCGTCGGGTCCGGGCAGGTAGTTGGCGTCCGGCGAGCGCAGGAAGCCGAACCCGTCGGATAGAATCTCGACGACGCCGATGCCGGTGATGTCGATCTCTTTCGACGCGAGCCGCTTCAGCACCGCGAACATGAGCTCCTGCTTGCGCATCGTGCTCGCATTCTCGACGCCATGCTCCTCCGCCAACGCCAGCATCTCGGCCGGGTTCTTGGACTTCAAGTCCTGCAATTTCATCTCAGCCATGGAGGCACTCCGCATGGCCCGGACAGGAAGGTGGGAGGAGAGGTAGGTCCGGGCGTCTAAGGGGGAGATGGAGCCGCGGTCGCGGTTCCGGGAAGCAGGCTGCTCGGTGCGCGCATCCCATGAATGGGCGGGCCCTTGCAGCGCCGGCGCGCCTCTCCGCGCGCCAGACTCAGCACCAATCGGTATACCAGAACTTTCGAAGCTTCGGAAGAGCCGCCGGACCGCACCGTTCCGGGCCGTACTTTACGCATTCTTCAGCTCGATTCGGCTAAGACCTGCTTTGCCCGATCGGTGCAAGCAATTTGAAATGCTTCCAGCCGAATAACTCGCCTGGAACAATCGTGGCTTTGGCGTCCAGGCATGTGCATGCATAGAAACAGGGCAGCATCCGGGGCACCGGCGGCGGACCTGATCGGCCGCTTCCGCGCCGACCAGGGCGGCGGCGTCGCGATCCTGTTCGCTCTTGCCATCGTCCTCTTGATCGGCTTGGTCGGCGGTGCGGTGGACTTCGCCCGTGCCTACCGGGCGCAGACGCTCATCCAGAACGGCATGGACGCGGCGGCCCTTGCCGCGGCGCGCGTCAAGCAGACCGGCGGCAGCGACGCCGACGCGGTCGGCGCGGCCAGGTCGTACATGCGCGCCATCGTCCGCCAGTTTGCCCTTTCGGGCGATGCCGAGTTCACCGTGACGGACGGCGGCGCGACAATCCAGGGGCTCGCCGACTACAGGTTCGGCGTCGCGTTCCTGCGCGTCCTCGGCTTCGACCAGCTCACCATCCAGTCCGGCAGCACGGCGACCTTCGGCATCGGCAGCGCGTCGAGGACCAATGTCGAGCTGGTCATGATGCTCGACGTCACCGGCTCCATGCGCGGGCGCAAGATCGAGGATCTGAAGATCGCCGCCGAGGATCTGATCAGCATCGTCGTCGCCGACGACCAGTCTGGCGCGACCTCCAAGATCGGCCTTGCTCCCTTCGCCAATTCCGTCAAGCTCGACGTCCAACTGTTCCGCGGTGCGACCGGCAGGGACAACAGCGGTCACAGCTCCTACAGGGGCTGCGTGACCGAGCGCACCGGCGCGGCGGCCTATACCGACCAGACACCGGGCACCGCTGCCTATCTCGTTCCGCTCGAGGACGTCGGCGGCGGCAGCTGCACCGACGGTCGCGACATCCTTCCGCTGACCAGCCGGAAGAGCGAGCTCCAGCGTGTGATCCGCCAGTTGACCGCCGCAGGCACGACCGCAGGCCACCTAGGCACGGCCTGGGCCTGGTACCTGCTCTCGCCGAACTGGGCGACGCTGTTCGACAGCGATTCTCGCCCGGAGCCCTACGAGAATATCGCGGCCCGCCATGCGAACGGCGAACCGAAGCTGCGCAAGATCGCGGTCCTGATGACCGACGGCGAGTACAACACGCAGTACTCGGCGACCGACTCGACCACGCAGGCGCGCCGCCTCTGCCGGGAGATGAAGGCGACAGGCATCGAGGTGTTCACGGTCGGCTTCGAGGTCGGCGGCATCCCGAGCGCGCTCGAGACGCTGCGCGGTTGCGCCAACGATCCGAGCATGTTCTACAATGCGACGACCGGCGAGGAGCTGCGTGCGGCTTTCCGCGACATCGCGCTTCGCGCCTCGCCGCTGCGCCTCTCGCGCTGATCAGAACGGCTTGACGATCGCGAGCACCACGATCGCGATCATCAGCATCGTCGGCACCTCGTTGATCATGCGCCAGTGCCGCTCGGAGACCGTGTTGGCGTCGGCACCGAACTCGCGCACCGCGCGCGCCAGACGCCCGTGCACCGCCGACAGCGCGACCACCAGCACGAGCTTGGCGATGAACCACCAGGACTTGTGCCAGCCGCCCTGCCAGACCAGCCAGAGCCCGAGCACCCAGGCGGCGGCCATCGCCGGGGTCATGATGACCCGCAGCAGCCGCTGCTCCATGAGCTTGAAGGTCTCCGACTGCTGCGAGCCCTTCGCTGCCGCGCAGTGGTAGATGAAGAGTCGCGGCAGATAGAGCAGCCCGGCCATCCACGAGATGACGGCGATCAGGTGCGCGGCCTTCACCCAATCGTAGAGCCGCGGACCATGCGACCAGCCGATGCCGATGGCCGCGGCGGCAAGGCCGGCGACAACGAGGGCGCGCACGGCCGGCGGCGGCGGCGAGGCGCTCACGTCTTCGCCCCGCGGACGATCTCCACCAGCCGCGCGACGTGCTCCGGCGGCGTCTGCGGCACGATGCCGTGGCCGAGATTGAAGATGAACGGGCCGCCGGACAGTGTTGCCAGGATCTGCCGCGTGCGCGCCTCCATCGCGGGCCCGCCGGCGACGAGCAACAGCGGATCGAGATTGCCCTGTACCGCCTTGCCGGTCTCAGCCTGCAGCGCCCGCATCCGCACGAGCGGCATCGCCGTATCGCAGCCGATCCCGTCGACGCCGGTCTCGGTCACATAGCGTGCAGCCTTGTCGGCGCCGATGCCGCGCGGAAAGCCGATGACCGGCACCGTGGGATGCCGCCGCTTCAGCTCGCGCACCATCCGTGCCGTCGGCTCGCTCACCCACCGGTCGAGCTCATCCTCGGGCAGGCTGCCGGCCCAGCTGTCGAAGATCTGCAGCGCGTCGGCGCCGGCCTTCGCCTGCAGATCGAGGTAGTCGATCGACGCTGCCACGAGGATGTCGATCAGCCGGCCGAACGACACCGGATCCCGGTAGGCGAAGAGCCGCGCATGCGCCTGGTCGCTCGATCCTTCGCCGCCGACCATGTACGTCGCAACCGTCCAAGGTGCCCCGCAAAAGCCGATCAGTGCCGTGTCCGCCGGAAGATCCTGCCGGAGCCTCGCGACCGTCTCGGCAACGAGCGCGAACTTGGGGCGAGTCGCCTCGCTGCGCAAGCGGCCAAGTCCGTCCGCCGATCGGATCGGATCGAGCTTCGGTCCCTCGCCTTCGAGGAAACGCACGGATTGGCCGAGCGCATCGGGCACCACGAGGATGTCGGAGAACAGGATCGCCGCATCGAAGCCGAAGCGCCGGATCGGCTGCAACGTCACCTCGGCGGCCAGCGCGGGCGTGTAGCACAAGTCCAGGAATCCGCCGGCCTTCTCCCGGGTCGCGCGGTATTCCGGCAGATAGCGGCCGGCTTGCCGCATCAGCCAGATCGGCGGCGGCGAGGTGGGACGTCCGCTCACTGCGGCGACGAAGCGCCGATCCGTGCTTCCCCCTGCCGACTTGTCCCCGGACATCGGTCTCCCTTCTTACTTCAAAGATCAGAGTCTGAAGTTTGCTCTTGAGGCTATTATCCGCGGGGATTGCCGGGACCGTTGCTCTGCTCAGCGCAATCCACAGGTCACGCACAGGGATACGCGCCCGCGACTATGCCTTGTGCCATCAATCCGGAGGCGACACAACGAGGCCCAATCCGCCGTTTCCTCAGTTGCTTAGCCGGCGAGTTGGCGAGCCCAGCCACGCCCGTTTGATGTTGACAAGCCACCGGTCGCGTCCGCAAAAGTCGGTGATCCACGGGCAGGGATCGGGAGCGCGGATTCTTGTCCTGATGGGTCGAGTTGGGGACGGTTGTGTGGGCGACTGCAGCCTCTCTCGGCAAGCACGCGACGAGTTGCTGCAGCAGCGTGGATAACCCGCGGATTCCTCCACAGATGGCCAACGGTCTCCCGAGCTACTTCCACCTGCATCTCGTCTCCGACGCCACCGGCGAGACGCTGCACACGATCGCGAAGGCCGCGGCGGTGCAATATGCGCAGGTCCGTCCAATCGAGCATGTGCATCCGCTCGTCCGCACTGCACGCCAGCTCGAGCGCGTGCTGCAGGAGATCGAATCGGCGCCCGGCATCGTGCTCTACACCGTTGTCAATCGCGAGCTGACGACGGTGCTCGAGAAGCGGTGCCGCGAGCTCAAGATTCCGTGCCTGCACGTGCTCGAGCCGATCATGAAGGTGTTCGAAAGCTACCTCGGCGCGCCGCAGACCCCGATCGTCGCCGGCCAGCACGTGCTCGATGCCGACTATTTCCGCCGCATCGATGCGCTGAACTTCACCATGGCCCACGACGACGGCCGACTTCCAGACGATCTGAGCCAGGCCGACATCATCATCCTCGGCATCTCGCGCACCTCGAAGACGCCGACGAGCATCTATCTCGCGCAGCGCGGCTTCAAGACGGCGAACGTGCCGCTCGTGCCGAGCATTCCGGTGTCCGAGGCGCTGAGCGGCTCCCACACCGCTTTCGTCGTCGGGCTGGTCGCGAGCCCCGACCGGATCGCCGAGATCCGCCGCAATCGCGTCCGCATGCTGTCGGACCGCAATCTCGACGACTATGTCGACAAGGTGCAGATCGCCCAGGAGGTGACATTCTCGCGCCGGCTCTGCGCTCGGCACGGCTGGCCGACGATCGATGTCACCCGCCGCTCGATCGAGGAAACCGCCGCGACGATCCTGAAGCTCTATCACGACCGCGATCAGCGCGACGAGGAGCCCGGGTCCGAAGATGGCTGAGGCACGTCGCCCGCGGCTGATCCTGGCGTCCGGCAGCCGCACGCGACAATCCATGCTCGCCAGTGCCGGGATCGACTTCGAGAGCATTCCCGCCGACATCGACGAGGCGGCGCTGCGGGACAGGACCATCGCTGCCGAAGGGCGGATCGATGCGGAGCGCATCGCGCTGGGGCTGGCGCGCGCCAAGGCGGAGCAGGTGAGCGCGCGCCATCCCGATGCCCTGGTCGTCGGGTCGGATCAGGTGCTCGACTGCGCGGGACGCCTGCATGAAAAACCCGCTGACCTCGCGGCCGCGCGCGAAACTCTTCTCGCGCTGCGCGGGCGTACGCACACGCTCGTCTCGGCTGTCGCGCTCGCCGCAGGCGGCAGCGTCGTGTGGACGAGCGTCGATCGCGCGTCGATGACGATGCGGGGTTTCACGCCCGCATTTCTCGATGCGTATCTTTCGCGCGCGGGTGAGGTCGTCCTCGGCTCCGTCGGCGCCTACCAGCTCGAAGGGCTCGGCGTCCAGCTGTTCGAACGGATCGAGGGCAGCCACTTCACGATCCTCGGGATGCCGCTCGTTCCATTGCTCGCCGTGCTCCGCGAGCGCGGCATCGCCGCCGCGTAGCTCTGCTACACGGTGAGCGCGGCAGGGCCGGCGAGGCCCGACCGGCGCATCGCGCGATCCTCGAGGTAGGCCTGCGACCGCATCTCGACGAGGCGGGAGGCGGTCCGCTCGAAAAGGTCGGCGCCGTCGCCGGCGACGTAGAGCGCGAACGGCTCGGCTTCCGCGCTCGCGATCAGGCCCGTGCGGTTGTCGTAGAGTGTGTCGATCAGGTTGATCAGCCGCCGTGCCTCGTTGCGCCGGGCCGGGCCGAGGACGGGGATGCCTTCCAGGATCACCGTATGAAACGTATGCGCGAGCTGGAGGTAGTCCAGGCTGCCGAGCGGCTGCTCGCAGAGGTCGGCGAAGCCGAGCCAGGCGACGCCCATGGCGGCCTTCGGCACGACGACCCGGCGTCCCTTGACCTCGAGCTCGACCGGCGCACCGGCCGCATTGCCGGTGAGCCGCCGCCAGAATGCGGCGAGCCCGGCGCGTGCGTCCGCGGTCAGCGGGGAGTAGTAGAGTGTCTGGCCGGCCAGCTTGTCGAGCCGGAAGTCCTTGGCGGCGGCCAGCTCCAGCACGCCCATGTTGCGCTCGATGAGATCGATGAACGGCTCGAACAGCGGCCGGTTCAAGCCGTTCTGGTAGAGCGCGTCCGGCGCCGCATTGGACGTCGCGACGATGACAATGCCCTCGTCGAACATGCCTTTGAACAGGCGGCCGAGGATCATCGCATCGGCGATGTCGGTGACGTGCAGCTCGTCGAAGCACAACAGGCGGGCGCTCTCCGCGATGAGGCGCGCCGCTTCCGGGATCGGGTCGCCTTCGGTCCCCTGGCGGGCTGCCGCGATGCGCTCGTGCGCCTCGGCCATGAATGCGTGGAAGTGCAGCCGGCGCTTCGGTGCGAACACGCTGGCGCGGTAGAACAGGTCCATCAGCATGGTCTTGCCGCGGCCGACGGCGCCATGGATATAGACCCCGCGCGGCGCATAGCTGCCGGTTCGCGAGAAGCGGGCGAACAATCCGCCGCGCGCCGGCCTCCAGGAGCCGAGGCTCGTCGCGAGCCTGTCGAGATGCTCGGTCGCGACGAGCTGCGCAGGGTCCGGCTCGATCTCGCCGGATGCGATCATCGCGCGATAGTTGTCGAGGGGACCCATTGGCATGGCGCGCGTCTTGCGCAGATTCCACTTAATGTGGCTCCGCACATCCCCCTCCCCTTGATGGGGAGGGGTTAGGGGTGGGGTGGGACCAGCGGTGGGGAAAAAACCGAGCGAGATGCGTTGGTATGACCAATCACCCCCACCCCCGACCCCTCCCCGCGTTGGGGGAGGGGAGCCACACCGGCCACGATCCAATGCGATTGCAAAGCGCTCTAGCCCGCGGCGGGTGGCGGGTCAAGGCTGGCCCCGTGCGGAGCCCGTAGCGGCTGCGCGCGAGGGCCGCAATCGCGACACGACGCCTCAGCTTGGTGCTTTGCAGCAAGATCGACAAAATATTGATGTAGCGTACTAAAACTTGAGACGCTGGTCGCAGATATCGAATGATATGGTGCATTGCAAAATCGACCGTTGCATGCATCCTGGTCTGCTGTACTGCGACCGCATGACGATCGGAGGCGGACGACATGAGCGCCAACAGTTTCCTGCGCGGCAAGATCCGCAAGCTTTGGCCGAGTGAGAACGACCGGTTCCGCAGCCACCTGCTGCGGCTCGACCGGGACAGCCGGCGCATGCGCTTTGCGCACGGCGTATCGGATGCCTTCATCGACGACTATGCCGGCCGCATGGGCGACATGGGCAGCATCGTCTACGGCTACATCGAGGATGGCGAGGTGCGCGCCGCCGCCGAGCTGCGCAAGCTCGCCGACGTCTGGGGGCAGGAGGCCGAGGCGGCGTTCTCGGTCGAGCGCACCCATCAGGACAAGGGACTCGGCACCGAGCTCATGGGCCGGGTCATCCGTGCCGCGCGCAACCGCGGCGTCCAGCGGCTGTTCATGAGCTGCCTCGCCGAGAACAGCAAGATGCAGGCGATCGCCCGCAAGCACGAGGCGGACCTGAAGTTCGAGTTCGGCGAGGTCATCGGCGAGATCGTGCCGACCGAGGCGAACTACTTCTCGATCCTCGCCGAGGCCATGGAAGATCGCGTCGGCTACATGATGGCGGTGCTCGACCTTCACAAGCGCATTGCCGACGCGGCGTGACCAGCAATCGAGCATGGTGTGACCGCGGAGCATCGGCCCGCAAGAGGCGTGGCGCCGACGGCTGACAAACCGATCCGACCGCGGCATCATGTGCCAGCGCCAACGGGGCCGAAGCAATCGAGTCGCCGAGGCCAAGGGAGGACCCGTGGTGTGGACGCGTGGATTGGCGTGTCGCGTCGTGGCGGCAATGGCGCTTCTGCCCATTGCGCCAGGCGTTGCGGGCGCGCAGTCCACCGTCGAGCTGCCCGGCAGCGTCGTCCAGTTGCCGCGGCATCCGGCCATCAAGGTCGAAAGCATCGACGTCCAGCTCGGCCTCGATGCCGTTCGCATGACCTATGTGCTGCGCAATACCGCACGCGCGGCGATCGCCTTCGTGGCGGCCATTACGCTGCCTGATCTCGACATGCCGAGCCTTTCAGGTGAGGAGGTTCGCCTGCCGCGGCCCGGCGACAGCAACTTCGTCAACCTGACAGTCGCCGTCGATGGCCAGGCGATCGTGCCCGCCCTGGAGCAGCGCGCCATGGCGCTGGGCCTCGACGTGACCAGGATGTTGTTCGACAACGGCATTCCATTGTTCCCGTTCGTTGCCGGCATCGGTGATCGTCTTGCCGGTCTTGCGGCCGAGTCGCGCGCGCTGCTCCTGGAGCGGGGCGTGGTGACGTCGGAGGGCGGCACGAGCACGCCCGGCTGGGCGCTCAAATCGACGCTGCATTGGCGCATGCAGCTGCCTCCTGGTGCGACCACAATGATCGCCGCGTCCTATCGGCCCATTCCCAGCACAAGGGCGTTCGCACGCGGCGATGCCGAGCGGTTCGCGAGCACCTATTGCGCTTCCTCGGCGTTGCAGCAGGCGCTCCAGAAGCGGCTGGCCGGCGGCCAGGCTCCGAGCCAGCTGGCGACGCTGGCCCTCGGGGTGCCCTCCGGCGCCGGGCAGATGGGCCCGGCCGGCCATTTGCGGATCACCATCGTGCTGCCCGACGAGCTGGCCCTGGCGAGCTCCTGTTGGCCGGGCTTTCGCCGCAGCGGGCCGCTGACGCTCGAGTGGACGGGCACCGATGCGGTGCTCGACGACGATATCGTCGTCGCATTCATCCAGTAGCACGATCGGGCGGATAGTTCGGGGTTGAATATATTCTCCGCAATTATGTTTTCCCTCCGTTACTCGATGCAAACACAGGCACCCAAACGAGGCAACAAACATAATCCGAAACGCATCTTAACCACTCGTTAATCTCTGTGGAAAACGATATAATTCTCGAACTCGCGATTCGTCGCGGGGTCCTTGAGGAGAAAGAGAAAGGTCCTGACAATGGCTATCAAGTCCAAGAAGGTTTCGAAGTCGAAGCGCCGCGTCAAGGCGAACGCCCGTACCACCGCGAAGCGCGCCGGCAGCGTCCGGCGGGCTGTCAAAGCCAAGCGCACGGTCCGCGCCAAGGCTCGCGGCAAGGCCCGTCGCAAGGCGGCCTGAGCGGCTGGGTCGCGCGATGCGGCCCGTCTCTGACTATACAACGGCCGGTCTGCCTGGGCAGGGCAACCGGTCGTTTTGTTTGAGGCCTCGAGGTCCGGCCCGGAGCATTTGCGGCGGGTCGTCGGCGCCGGTCGAGGCGCGCGTCTCCTCGGCGATGAGCCGGATGAATTGTCAGGTCTCCATGGTGCTCCGGCCCGAGGGAGACGGGCAGAGTCGATAGCCTTGGTCCGCCGGGCGGCCGGCTGGGAAACTCCACAATCAGAGCGGGCAGCGGCCGTCGACCTGCGACGCGCACTTTCAAAAGCGAGCTAAATTGATGATTTTCCGCAACACTTTCAGATCAAACGGCGAAAAATGACTCCCGGAGGGATATTTACATGTCAACAAAACAATTTGAATAGCGCATATTTTTCATGTTCGAAATGATTCGAACTTCTCTAGAGGGAGAGATCACTATGGCTAAGGCAGTGAAGAAGAAGAAGGCTCCGGCGAAGAAGAAGGCCGCCAAGAAGACGGCGAAGCGCAAGCGCGCGGCCTGAAGCTCTCGGGTCCGGCGCTCCGGCTTGGGCACCGGAGCAACGGACCCGCCAGCTTTCGCACCCGGCTCGACACCGTGGTGCACTGAAGCCGGAGGATGCGAACGCACCTCCGGTTTTTCCTTGTCTCGAGACAAGGCCGGATGCCCGATCGTGCAGCCCGCTTGCGCTGGCGTCGGGAGTTCAGCCAAATGGCGGTCGTGATGCGACCGCACGGGGCTGATCGATGACGCTGAAGCTCAATCCGGAGACCATTGCCGCCCAGGCCGGCGGGGCCGTCGACGCAGAGACCGGGGCGGTGGTGCTGCCGGTTCACCTCGCCACCACGTTCATCCGCGATCCCGACAACCAGTACCGCAAGGGCTACGACTACGGCCGCCCCGACAACGCGACCGTGCGGCAGGCGGAAGGTGTGCTCAACACGCTCGAAGGCGGTGCGGCGACCCTGCTGCTCGGCTCCGGAATGGCCGCGGCAACGACGGCCTTCCTGGCCCTCGAGCGGCCCGCGCATGTCGTCGCGCCGCAGATCATGTACTGGGGGCTGCGCAAGTGGCTCGCGGAGGATGCACGCGCGCACGGCATCGAGGCGACATTCGCCGATGCCGCAGACCCTGCCCTGCTCGCGGCGGCCATCAGGCCCACCCGGACGCGCCTCGTCTGGCTCGAGTCGCCCGCCAATCCGCTGTGGACGGTCAGCGACATCGCCGCGGTCGCCGGCGTCGCGCACGGCGCCGGCGCGCTGCTCGCGGTCGATTCGACTGCTGCCACTCCGGTGTTGACCCGCCCGCTCGCGCTCGGCGCCGACATCGTGATGCACTCGGCGACCAAGTACCTCAACGGCCATTCCGACGTGCTGGCCGGCGCGCTGACGTTCGCGCGGACGGACGCCGTCTTCGAGCGTGCGGCGCGGGCCCGCAAGATGCTCGGCGCCATTCTCGGACCGTTCGAGGCGAGCCTGCTGATCCGCGGGATGCGCACGCTGCATCTCAGGGTGCGCCACCAGTCGGCGTCGGCGATGGCGATGGCGAGCCACTTCCGCAATCACCCGAAGATCGTCCAGGTGCTCTATCCGGGCCTCCAGGAGCATCCCGGCCACGCGGTCGCGGCGCGCCAGATGCACGGCGGCTTCGGTGGCATGCTGTCGGTCAGGGTGAGGGCCGGCGAGCGGGCGGCGATCAACGCGGCGGCCCACGTCAAGGTGTGGAAGCGCGCGACCTCGCTCGGCGGCGTCGAAAGCCTCATCGAGCATCGCGCGTCGGTGGAAGGCCCTTCGACCCCCTGCCCGGCCGACCTCCTGCGACTCTCGGCCGGGATCGAGGACGTCGCCGATCTCATCGACGATCTCGAGCGCGCGCTCGATGCGCCGCTGGCCTGAACCTGCCGCGTGGTCTAGCCGGACAACGCGCGGCCGAGCATGACGAGGTCGCGGCCGTTCCAGGGGAACACGCGAAGCCGGCGAAACCCGTGGCGCTCATAGAAGCCGGCGTTGCGCGCGCTATGCGACGTGACGACGTGAGCGCCCGGCGCGCCGCGGTCCCGCACGGACGCCACGAAGGTCTCGAC
>Ga0114938_1002113_pt1 | contig 12885 bp, 12 predicted proteins | sample AshMeaBigSpring_FD_88675 | JGI IMG/M metagenome (GOLD analysis project Ga0114938, IMG submission 88675) | Groundwater microbial communities from Big Spring, Nevada to study Microbial Dark Matter (Phase II) - Ash Meadows Big Spring | ecosystem: Environmental > Aquatic > Deep subsurface >...
CCTCGAGGTCCTCCAGCCCGACGGCCAATGGCGCGTCGCCCACCAGGGCAAACTTTACGGCATGATCTGCGCCAAGCGCTTCCCCGCGGCGAGCGGCTCCCAAGTCCGCCTCGTCATCGACGCTCCGGTCACGCAGTTTGATCTTTTTAGTAGCTAGCGTCAGCAGGCTTTGCCGCCGGTCATCCAGCACGCGGACATCGCACCGCCAACCGTGCATCAAGCCCGCCGTTTGCGCCAACGGGTCGGGAATTGGGCTGTCCTTTCCCGGTGATGGTCAAGGCATGGAAGGCTTTCATACGGTAAGGGTTCATTAACCATTTCCGGAAGTCGAACATGGAAAGCGGGGTTCTTGTTGGCAGTGGTTTTACGGGTGCACGAATTTTCCCTCGCGCAGCACCTGCACGGGCAGGAGATAGAGGATCGCCGCGAAGTGCGGGAAGTAGGCCTTGGCGACGTGCTCGCCGATGGCGTCGGCAAGCGCGCCGTCCACGATGACTTCGATTTTGATGTTCTCGCCCTCCCACTGGCTGGCCCGCAGGCCGTGGTGGCCTTCACCGCGGACGGGGCAGATCGTATAGCCGCGGACGCCAAGGGATTTCAGATCCGCGACGAGGCGGCTTTCCAGTTCGTCCTCAGCGATGATGGTGAGCAGGATCAGGTTGGTGGTTTTCATGGATCAGGCGGTGAAAAGGAGTTTCGCGAACGCGTGATAAAGGGGGATGCCGAACACGATGTTGAACGGGAAGGTGATGGCGAGCGATGAGGTCAGATAGAGCGCCGGACTCGCCTGTGGCAGGGCGATGCGCACGGCGGCGGGGGCGGCGATGTAGGAGGCGCTGGCCGCGAGCGTGGCGAGCACGGTGGCGCCGCCAAGACCCAGCCCGCACCACTTGCCGACAAGGGCACCAAGCAAGCCGTGGAGCACCGGCATCACCAGGGCGAAGGCGACGAGCCGCCAGCCTGCGGATTTCAAATCATGCAGGCGGCGTCCGGTGACCAGGCCCACCTCCAGCAGGAAGAGCGTGAGCACGCCCTTGAACGGGGCGTCGAAGAGCGGCGCGACCTGCTCGAAGCCCTTCTTTCCGCAAAGCAGTCCAATCAGCAATCCGCCCAGCAGCAGAAGGATGCCCTTGCCGGTGAGGAGGTCGTGGAGAAGCCTCTTCATCTCGCCGGGGTGGGTGGTCCCGCCGGTTCCCGTTTTCATGGCGAGGAAGATCGCCACGATGATGGCGGGAGCCTCCATCACCGCGAGCAGGGCCGGCATGAATCCCTCGACGGGAACCTTGCCGATTTCCAGAAAGGCGAGAACCGCGCTGAAGGTCACCGCCGAGACCGAACCATAATGGGCGGCGATCGCGCCGGCATTGATCGCGTCCAGACGCACCAGTTGCTTCAGCAGGAAAAAGCACCACATGGGAATCACCGCGCTGAGTGCGACCGCCGCGGCGAGCGGGCCGCCGACCACGCTGAGGCTCATGCCGTCGAGTTTCATCCCGCCCTTGAGGCCGATGGCGAAGAGCAGGTAGATGGTGAGAGCCGTGTAGAGTTCGTCCGGAAAACGGAGATCGCTCTTCACAAGTGTGGCGAAAAGTCCCAGCGCGAACGCGAGAACCATCGGGGAGAGCAGGCTGGATGACAGGGATTGGAGCAGCTCCATGAGAGAGGTTCAGTGTTGCCGGTAGCTTTGGGTGGCGGCCTGGAGTTTGCGGTTTTTGGATTTCGATTCGGCGGCGAGCCGGGTTTGGAATGACGTGATTTTCGCGGACAGTTTGGCGTCGCCACTTGCGAGGATTCTTGCGGCGAACAGCCCGGCGTTGCGGCCGCCGTTGATGGCCATGGTGGCGACAGGGACGCCGCCGGGCATTTGCACGATGGACAGGAGGGAATCGAGGCCTTTGAGCGACGCGCTTTCGACCGGCACACCGATCACGGGCAGCGGCGTGAGGCTCGCGACCATTCCCGGAAGATGGGCGGCTCCGCCCGCGCCGGCGATGATGACCTGGACGCCCCGGGTGTGGGCGGTCCGGGCGAAACGGACCATGTCCAGGGGCGTGCGGTGCGCGGAAACGACGCGGACCTCGCAGGGGATGCCGAATTCCGCACAGGCGTCGGCGGCGGGTTGGAGGGCGGGCCAGTCGGAATCGCTGCCCATGATGATGGCGACTTTCGGGGTGTTGGTTTTCATGAAGCGTTGGTGAAGTGGAGATGTGCGGCGGCGGTGGAGGCTGCATGTTCGGCCTCGGCGCGGGTTTCGCCGAGGGCGGTGACGTGGCCCATCTTGCGGCCCACGCCGCTCATGGCCTTGCCGTAGAGGTGGACGTGCGCGCCCGGAACGGCGAGGGCCTCGTGCAAGCCGCCGACCCGGCCCGGGGCGTGGACGGAGCCCAGCAGGTTGACCATCGCCGCGGCGGGGGCGACCATGCGGGTGGAGCCGAGCGGCAGGCCGAGCACGGCCCGCACGTGGTTCTCGAACTGGGAGCACACGCAGGCCTCGATGGTGTAATGCCCGGAATTGTGGACGCGCGGGGCGAGTTCGTTCACCACGATGTCCCCGGTGCGGGTGAGGAACATTTCCACACCGAAGCTGCCGACGGCACCCACCGCCTCGACGGCGCGGCGGGCCACCTCCGCGGCGCGCCCGGAGATCGCGGGATCGATGGGTGCGGGCGCGCGGACGAGGCGGCAGACGTGGTTTTCCTGAACTGTCTCGACGACCGGATAGGTGGCGGTTTCCCCGCCGCGTCCGCGGATGATGATGACCGCGAGTTCCGACGTGAAGGCGCAGAACTCCTCGACGTAGAGGGGATTGCCCTCGTGGCCGCCGAGCCGCGTCCAGGCGTCCTGGATCCCTGACGCGGAGCGGATGGTCGCGTTTCCCTTGCCATCATAGGCGTTGCGGCGGGCCTTGAGGACGAGCGGAAATCCGAAATCCGCGGAGGCGGATTCCAGGTCACGCAGGCAAGCCGCGGCACGCATCCGGGGGATGGGAAGACCTGCGGCCTGCAGGGTCTGTTTCTGGATGAACTTGTCCTGCACGAGCGATAGCGTCCGGGAGTCCGGATAGACGGCATGTCCCGCCTTCTCCAGTGTGCGGAGGAGATCGGCGTTCACGAACTCGTTCTCCAAGGTGAGGACATCGACCCGTGAGGCGAGGTTCAGCAACGACTCCGGCGTGTTCCAATCACCGACCAGCGAATGAGTCGCCAGCGTGGCTGCCGGGCTGAACGGGTTGCGCTCCAGAACGACGACGTTGCAGCCGAGTTGCAGGGCCGACATCGCGGTCATGCGGGCGAGTTGGCCGCCACCGATGATGCCGAGGCTCGGGCCGGTGGCGGGCGGATTGGGAAGAATTTCCGAGTCGATGGTTTCGTGCATTCAGGATTTGTCTTGGATGAGCTTTCCGCGGAGCGCATGGAGTTGTGCCTTCACGGCCGCCAATTGTTGATCGAGCGCGGTGAGGTCGCCCAGCACGCTGCCTTCTTCCGCTAGATTTTGTTTGGCCCTGTCCTGGGCGTCGAGTTCGGCGTGCATCTCGGACATGCTGTTCATGATGATGCCGATGAAGAGGTTGAGCATGATCATCGTTCCCAGCAGGATGAAGCTGACGAAGTAAATCACGGCGATCGCGGGAAACGGGCCGCTCGCGCTGGTGAGCAGGTGTTTCCAATCGTCGAGCGTGATGGTTTGGAACAGGGTGAGGAAGGCCTGCGACAGGCTGCCGAAGTGCTCCTTGTCATGGCCGCCGAAGAGATGGACTCCGGTGATGGCGTAGATGTAGAACATGATGCCAAGCAGCAGGCCCACGTAGCCCATGGAACTGAAGCTCTTGATCAGCGCCCCGACGAGCAGCTGGAGCTTCGGCAGGGCCGAGACGAGGCGCAGCAAACGCAGCGTCCGGCCGAGCCGAAGCACGACGGCGAACTGCGAATCCATCGGCAGCAGGCAGAGCACCACGACCACGAAGTCGAACACGTCCCAGCCATCCCGGAAATAGTTCCAGAAGCGCGGGCCGTGCGACGTGATTTTCAGAACCGCCTCCAGGATGAAGATCCAGAGCACGATGGCATCGAGCACGCGCAGCACGGGGCCGTGTGCGGCCACCATGCCCGCGTCCGTCTCGATCCCGGCGAGAACGCCGGCGACAAGGATGGTCGCGATGATGGCTCGCTGGAACCATGGGGATCGGACGATGTGTCCGGCGGCTTCCGTCGCGGATCTGGGCATGGCGTCTCGGCTGGAGCGTGTTTGGGGGACGGCCCTGCCGGTGGATCAGGATGCCGGGGTCGCGGGCTTCGGCGCGGATTTCGGCCAGACCAGCGAGGCCACCACCGAGGCCGAGATCACCAGCACGATCACGCCGAGCGAAATGTGGGTGTCGATCTTCCACGGAGAGTGGGCGAGCAGCATTTTCACACCGACGAAGGTGAGGACGACGCCGAGGCCGGTCTTGAGGTAGTGGAACTTGTCCATCACGCCTGCGAGGGCGAAGTAGAGCGAGCGCAGGCCCAGGATGGCGAATACGTTCGAGGTGTAGACGATGAACGGATCCTTCGTGACGGCGAAGATCGCCGGGATGGAGTCGACCGCGAAGATCAGGTCGGAGAACTCGACGAGCAGGAGCACGACGAACAGCGGCGTGGCCATGCGGACGCCGTTCTCCTTCACGAAGAACCGGTCGCCCCGGTAATCGCTGGTGACGGGCATGAACTTCTTGAACCAGCGCACGAGCGGATTGCGCTCCGGGTGGATCTCCTCCTCCTTCTTCACGATCATCTTGATGCCGGTGAGGATGAGGAACGCGCCGAAGACGTAGATGATCCATGCGAACTTGGCGATGAGCGCGGCACCGAGGAAGATCATGGCGGCGCGCATGACCAGCGCCCCGAGGATGCCCCAGAAAAGCACCTTGTGCTGATAGATCGGCGGCACGGCGAAGTAGGAGAAGAGCAGCGCGAAGACGAAGACGTTGTCCACGCTGAGGGATTTCTCGATGACGTAGCCGGTGAAGAACTCGAGTCCCTTCTCGTCACCCATGTAGTGGGCGACGCCGAGGTTGAAGATCAGCGCCAGCGTGATCCACGCCACCGTCCATGCGATGGACTCCCTGAAGGTGACGACGTGCGCCTTCCGGTGGAAGACGCCGAGGTCGAGGGCGAGCATGAGGAGGACGAAGGCGTTGAAGCCGATCCAGAGCCAGAGGTTGTCAGTCATGTGTCAGTATGGTGCGGGAGGCGGGGTGGGATGGAGTGTGCCGGATCTCAGGAATGGAGGGGTGGCGGGTTGAACCGGCGGGGCGGAGCCGTGATGGTTTTCCTGTCACGGCGCTGGCTGCGTTTGGCGTGCCGGTGGCCGATTTTGTCGGCGATCCGCCGGAGCGCCTTGAGGATGGCGGCGCGCAGCGTGTGGTCGTTGGACTTCACGATCACGTCGGGGCCCGGCGTCACCAGGTGGAAGGAGGCGTTGAACGGCGGACTGTCGGTCAGGCTGCGCTCAAGGTGGACGCGGGCCTCGTCGATCTGGAGGTCCGGTTCGAGGGATTTCAGCTCCTTGTCGATCAGTTCGACGATGGACTTGGATGGAGCGTGATTGCGGTGGGTCAGTTTGAGTTTCATGGGGTGTCGGATTGACGGGGGGACCATGGATCACGTTTTAAAATTTGCATAATACGAAAACTCACACTAAACGTTCCAGAAAATGGAAACGATATCCGACACCGAGTTCCTCAATTTTCACCACCTCCGATACTTCTGGGCCGTGGCGAAGGAGGGCAGCCTGCGGCGCGCGTCCGAGAAGCTCCGGGTCTCGCAGCCGTCGATGTGCACGCAGATCAAGCTGCTGGAGACCAGCCTGGGGGAGCCGCTGTTCCGGCCGAGCGGTCGCTCGCTGGAGTTGACCGAGTTCGGCCAGTTGGTGTTCGGATACGCCGGGGAGATTTTCGCGCTGGGCGGCGAGATCCTGCGCGCGGCGAAGCAGGGGCCGGGTGTGCGCTCGCTGCGGCTGCACGTCGGCATTGTGGATTCGTTTCCGAAGCTGATGAGCCATGAGATCCTGCGGCCCGTTTTCGATCACCGGCCGCCCGTGCACCTCACCTGCCACGAGGGCAAGCTGGCCGACCTGGTTTCGCTGCTCAACACCCACCGCATCGATGTGGTGTTGTCCGACGAGCCCGCATCGCCGGGGATCATGGGCAAGGTCTTCAATCATCCGCTGGGATCGTCCGAGATCAGCTTCTGCGCGATGCCGGATCTGGCGAGAAGGCTCAAGGGGCGTTTTCCGCGGAATCTCGACGGAGTCCCGGCGTTGCTGCCCACCCAGAACTGCACCTTGCGGCGGGATCTGGAACGGTGGTTCGGCACGGCCGGGATCCAGCCGCGGGTGGTGGCGGAGTTCGAGGATGCGGCCCTCTCGAAGATCGCGGCCAGCAGCGGACTGGGCTTCATCGCCGTGCCCACCGTGGTGGCGTCCGAGGCGGTCGAGCGCTATGGCTTCGTGCCGCTCGGCCGGACCAAGGAGGTGAAGACGCGTTTTTTCGCGATCACCGCCGAGCGCCGGTTCGCGCATCCGGCGATCCTGGCGATGACCACCGAGGCGGCGCGGGCGGGGAGGGGAAAAGCGAAAAAGGGCGTATGAGCATCCTTATGCCGGCCCGCCCCGCTCGAAGTGAGTCGGCCGGGTTTGCAATCGGAGAGGGGATCCGTTAACAGCCGTTCGACTCCCCGCACCATGTCACGATGAAGCCCATACTCGTCTCGATTGCACTTGTCTCGCTTGTTCTCGGTTTCGCGCTCGGGCGGATCAGCGCGCCGACGGATTCCGGACGCGGAGAGTCGGAGACCCCGGGATCGACCCGTGGAAAACCCGATGGATCAGAAACGGCCGATGGCGACACCCCGTCCGGCGAGGTGCACCCCGGCCATGGGAAACGCCCCGGGCGGACCCGCGCCGCGAGGGACCGGGCGGAGGACTCGAAACCGAAGGAGCCGCGCGTTTCCATCCCCCTCGCCGCCGTGGTCAGGATTCTCAAGGAGCAGGAATTGAAATACGCCGATTTCAAGGGCCTCGACCGCCCCATGGAAAAGGCCCTCACCCTGCTCGGGGCCACTGAGACGGAGCGGGAGGCGGTCAATGCACTGGTCACGAGCGCGGAAACCGAAATGTTCGCCGAAGAGAAGAAGCACCTCAGGCTGGGCGAGGTTTCCGGCGATCAGATCCAACTGGACATGAGGGGGATGAAGGGGCCTGCCGAGGCGATCGCCGCGCGGATGAAGGAGGGCATCCGCGCCGCCCTGCCCGCGGACATGGCGGAAGCGCTCATCTCCGCCATCAATTGGCAGGAATACTACCCGGTCGATGACAAGTCCTTCGCAAGGCTCGAAGTCACCCGAGGCAGGGGGGGAAGACTCACCGCATGGGAAAGAACCGAGCATCACGGCACGGGCAGGGGGCTTGACGCCGAATTTGGCGATGACGGCACGCCGCTTCCGGCGGACCGGATCTTCGAGGACCGCTGGAAGCCGTTTCTCAAGGGAGTCACCATCCTGCCGAAGGACGAGGAGTGATCCGCGCGGCACGCCTCCGATTTTCGCCCCACCCGCTTTTCCCTTCTCACTTCTTGCTATCTGGTTCCCAAGCGGCTTGCATCCGGGTTACGCATCCGCATTCATCCACGCACATGACGCTCGCCGAACTCCAAGAACTCCATTCCCTGCCGTTTTTCGACCTGATCCAGCGCGCCCGCGGGGTGCACGAGAAATTCTGGCCGGAAGGGAAGATCCAGCTCTGCACGCTGCTTTCCATCAAGACCGGCGGTTGCTCGGAGGATTGCGCTTACTGTGCCCAGTCCGCGCGCTACGAGACCGAAGTCGAGCGCCAGGCGCTGATGGCCCGCGAGGAGGTGATGGAAAACGCCCGCGCCGCCAAGGCATCCGGCTCCACCCGCTTCTGCATGGGTGCCGCATGGAAGGGCGTGCGCGGCGGCACCAAGCAGTTCGACCACGTGCTAGGCATCGTGCGTGACGTCGCCTCCCTCGGCATGGAGGTCTGCGTGACCCTCGGCGAACTCGGACCCGAGGAGGCCGCCCAGCTTCGCGACGCGGGCGTCACCGCCTACAACCACAATCTCGACACCTCGCCCGAGCATTACCCGAACATCGTCACCAGCCACACCTACGAGGACCGCCTGCAGACGATCCGCAACGTGCAGGACGCCGGCATTTCCGTGTGCTGCGGTGGCATTCTCGGCCTCAGCGAGACCATCACCGACCGCCTCCGCCTGCTGGAGGTGATCTCGAATTTCAACCCGCATCCGGAGAGCGTGCCGATCAACTCGCTCATGCCGATGCCCGGCACGCCGCTGGCGGAGAACCCGCAGGTCGATCCCTTCGATCTCGTCCGCATGATCGCCTGCGCGCGCATCGCCGTTCCGGGCGCGAAGGTCCGCCTCTCGGCCGGCCGCACCCGCCTCTCGGATGAAATCCAGGCGCTTTGTTTCTACGCCGGGGCCAATTCGATCTTCTACGGCGAAAAGCTCCTCACCGGAGAGAACCCCGCCGCGGAGAAGGACCGCGCGCTGCTTGCGAAGCTCGGCCTGGAAACTCTCGAGCCGGACCTGTCGCTGGTCGCCCCGGAAATGGACCCCACGCTTCCCGCGAATCCCGCGCCGCATCACCACCACCACCACGGCGAGAAGCACTCCTGCGCCACGGCCGGCTGCTGCTAGTCCGCCGATTCCGAAACGGCCGCACAAAGTGGTTCTTCAGGATTTTCCTGGGAATCATGGTCGCGGCGCTCCACCATGCCAGGCTCGCGATCTTCCTGGAAGAGCCCCCGGATTTCTCGAACCTGTCTCGGCCCGGCACGCTGGAATGCCTCAATCCCGGCGCGTCAGCTCCACGAAGACGTCCTCCAGCGTCGCCACGTGGCGGAAGAGCGAGCGCAGCGGCCAGCCATATTGACCGGCGAGACGCGCGATTCTCTCCCGCGAATCGGTTCCGGAATCAACCCACACGGTGAAGCGCGTCCATCCGTCATCCAGCGCCTCCGGAGTGACCTTCTTGACGTGTTCGAGCCGACCGAGGGCTCCGGCGGCCACCTCCGCATCCGCCTGGAGTTCCACCTGGATGCGGCCGGCGGCGCGCATCTGGCGGGTCAGGTTCGCGGGGGTGTCGGCGGCTTTGATCTTTCCGCCATCGATAATGATCACGCGGTTGCAGGTCATTTCCACCTCGTGGAGGATGTGGGTGGAGATGAGGACCGTGTGGGATTCCGCGAGGCGGCGGATGAGTTCGCGGATCTGGCGGATCTGGTTCGGATCGAGCCCGTTGGTCGGCTCGTCGAGGATGAGCAGTTCCGGATCATGGACGAGGGCGTCTGCAAGGCCGACCCTCTGGCGGTATCCCTTGGAGAGCGTCTTGATCATCTTGCGGCGCACGGACTGGAGACCGCAGGTTTCGATGACGTCGCCGACGCGGCGCCGGGTGTCACCACCTGAGAGCCCCTTGAGTCGGGCACGGAATTTGAGGTATTCCCGGACGCGCATGTCCTCGTAGAGCGGGACGTTTTCCGGCATGTAGCCGATTTTCCGGCGGGCCTCGATCGACTGCCGGAAGATGTCGAATCCGGCGATGCGCGCGCTGCCCGAGGTGGGGGGCAGGTAGCCGGTGAGCATGCGCAGCGTGGTGGTCTTGCCCGCGCCGTTCGGACCGAGGAAACCGACGACCTCGCCGCGCTCGACGTTGAAGGTGATGTCGCGCACCGCTTCGTGGCGGGCGTATCGCTTGGTGAGATGATGAACGTCGATCATGATTTCCGGGCCTTCGGGAGGCGCTGAAAGTCCGCCTGCGTGGTTGACGCGGCGGGGTGCGCCCCTTAATGAATGCGCCCGCATGGCGGGCCAAGCGGGAAATTCGCGGGCTCGCCTGATAATTTGAAACACTTCCCATGAATTCTTCGGTTTCGGCGCGTCAGAACGCGGATTGGATGGAGGCGAAATACGCCCGCTGGTGCGAGGATCCGCGCTCGGTCGAGGAGACTTGGTCCGCGTTTTTCGAGGGCTTCGAGCTCGGCTCGACGCAGTTGAAGCGGCGTGAAGAGGGTGGAGCCGCGGCGGGCGTGCCGACGGCGGCGTGTTCCGACAACGACCTGGTGTTCTTCGGCAGGGTGGTGGCCTTGATTTACAACTACCGGACGCTCGGCCACACTCAGGCGCACATCAATCCGCTGGAGGACCGGCCGGAGCGCAATCCCCGGCTCAAGCTCGACCAGTTCGGACTCGCCGAGGCGGATCTGGACCGTGAGGCGTGGAACGCCTACTTCCGACATGGCGAGCGCATGAAACTGCGCGACATGGTGACGGCGCTGGAGGCGACCTACTCGGGCAAGATCGGTTTCGAGTTCATGCACGTGAACCACACGCCGGTGCGGCATTGGGTGCGTGAGCGGATCGAGGCGAGGCCTCTCCAGTCCGTGGACTCCCCGGAGCGGAAACTCGGCGCGCTGCGCTGGGTGCTGGAGGCCGAAGCCTTCGAGAACTTCCTCGGCAAGCGTTTCCTCGGCGAAAAACGTTTCTCGAACGAGGGCGGCGAGGGCGCGATGATCCTGCTCAACGCCATTCTCGAAGCCTGCCCGTCCCACGGCGTGAAGGAGATCGAAATGGGCATGTCCCACCGCGGCCGCATGAACGTGCTCGCCAATTTCGTCCGGAAATCCCTCACCACCGTGCTCTACGAGTTCACCCCGAACTACGAGCCCGACCTCGTCGCCGGCGACGGCGATGTAAAATACCACCTTGGCTACGAGAGCATCCGCGAGTTTCCCGATGGCAAGGTCCGCGTGAGCCTCGCCGCCAACCCGAGTCATTTGGAGGCGGTGAACTCCATCGTCGAGGGCAAGGCCCGCGCCCGCCAGCGCATCCTCAGCGAGCATCAGGGCGGGGAAATCGACCGCTCGCAAGTCCTCCCGATCCTGATGCACGGAGATGCCGCATTCGCCGGCCAGGGGTCGGTGGCGGAGGTGCTCAACCTATCCCAGCTCCCGGGCTACCGCACCGGCGGTACCATCCACATCATCATCAACAATCAGATCGGCTTCACCACCGTGCCAGCGGACGCCCGCTCGTCCGCATACGCCACGGACGTCGCCAAGATGATCGAGGCTCCGGTCCTCCACGTGAACGGCGAGGAATCCATGGACCTCTACTGGGCCGCCCTCTTCGCCCTCGAATTCCGCCAGAAATTCGGCCGCGACGTGGTGATCGACATGTATTGCTACCGCCGCCAGGGCCACAACGAGGCGGATCAGGCGGCCTTCACCCAGCCCGCCATCGCCCGCAAGATCGCCGAGCGCCCCACCTTCGGGAAAATCTACAGGCGCCAGCTCGTGGAGCAGGGCGTGATCTCCCAGGCGGATGTCGAGGCGCTCGACAAGGCCATCTGGGACAAGCTCGAGGAGGGCTATCAGAAAATGCTCGCGCTCAGCGAGGCGGGCGACCGCAACGCCTTCAGCGGCTCCACCGCCATCCACCAGCCCGCCTATTCCCACGCCCCGGTGGCCACCGGCATCCCCCGCGAGAGGTTCCAACAGATCGGCCGCGTGCTGACCTCGGTACCCAACCATTTCAACCTGCATCCCACGCTCGCCAAGCGTTTCGTCCCGCGCCGCATCGAGGCGCTGGAAAACGGCGGCCCCATCGACTGGGCCTTCGCCGAGAGCCTCGGCTTCGGATCGCTGCTGCTGGAAGGCACGCCCGTCCGCCTCTCCGGCCAGGACGTCGGCCGCGGCACCTTCTCGCAGCGCCACGTCGTGCTGCACGATTACGAGACCACGGAGAAATACATCCCGCTCGAGCATGTCGCTCCCGGCCAGGCGAAATTCTGCGTGCACAATTCGCTGCTCTCCGAGTTCGCCGTGCTCGGCTTCGATTACGGCTACTCGCTCTCCTATCCGAAAATGCTCACGCTCTGGGAAGCCCAGTTCGGTGATTTCTCCAACGGCGCGCAGGTCATCATCGACCAGTTCATCTCCTCCTCCGAATCCAAGTGGCAGATCCCCACGGACCTCGTGATGCTGCTGCCGCACGGCTACGAGGGCATGGGCCCCGAGCATTCGAGCGCGCGGCTGGAACGCTTCCTGCAACTCTGCGCGGAGAAGAACATGATTGTCGGGAACCTCACCACGCCGGCCCAATACTTCCACGCGCTGCGCCGCCAGAAGCACCGGGACTTCCGCAAGCCGCTGGTGCTGATGACGCCCAAGAGCCTGCTCGGCCGCCCCGAGGCGGTCTCCCGCGAGGAGGATTTCCTCGATGGCACCTGCTTCCAGGAAGTCCTGCCCGATCCCAAGGTCTTCACGAACACCGCCAACGTCAGCCGCGTGATTTTCTGCACCGGCAAGGTGTTCTACGATCTCATGGCCCACCGCCAGGAGAGGGGCATCGAAAACGCGGCCATCATCCGCATCGAGCAGCTCTATCCGTTCAACCGCCTCATGGTGGAGGCCATCGTCGGCCAATACGCCAACGCCTCCCACTTCGTCTGGTGCCAGGAGGAGCCGCTCAACATGGGTGCCTGGTCCTACATCTGGCCGCGCCTCGACCGCGCCGTCGGCGTGAAGGTTCGCTACGCCGGGCGCGATGCCGCCTCCAGTCCCGCCGCGGGCTCCAAGGCCATGCACTACCGCGAGCAGAAGGCGCTTCTCGAACACGCCTTCTCCGTCTGACCCCACTTTCCACACCGTCTTTCCATGACCACTGAAGTCAAAGTCCCCGCTTCCGGAGAATCCGTCACCACCGCCAATGTCGCCCGCTGGCACAAGAAGAGCGGCGATCCCGTCCGCGCCGGCGAGGTGCTCGTCACCTTGGAAACCGACAAGGTCTCCAATGAGCTCGAA
>Ga0114938_1002114_pt1 | contig 12881 bp, 7 predicted proteins | sample AshMeaBigSpring_FD_88675 | JGI IMG/M metagenome (GOLD analysis project Ga0114938, IMG submission 88675) | Groundwater microbial communities from Big Spring, Nevada to study Microbial Dark Matter (Phase II) - Ash Meadows Big Spring | ecosystem: Environmental > Aquatic > Deep subsurface >...
CTAGAGAAACCACCATCGTGGAATAAGTTCTGCATAGTAACCTTACGGGTCAAATCGGAGAACATCACGATACAGTAGTCAGCACATTCATCAGCAGAAGCGTTGCCTAACGGTGACATACGATTAGAGAAATCGAACAATTTATCCATACCTTTCACACCGGCACCAGCAGTAGTAAAGGTTGGTGATTGAGAGATTGTATTCACACGCACGCTGTGCTCACGACCGTAAATATAGCCGAAACTACGTGCGATAGACTCCAATAAAGCCTTAGCATCTGCCATATCGTTGTATCCATAGAATGAACGTTGAGCAGCTACATAGCTCAATGCAACGATTGATCCACATTCGGCAATAGCATTCAATTTCTTAGCAGCTTGAATCATTTTGTGAAATGAAACAGCAGAAATATCTAAAGTCTTATCCAAGAAATCATAATCAAGATCATCGTAAGTACGTTTCTTTCTAACATTTGGCGACATGCCTATTGAGTGAAGAACGAAATCAATCTTTCCACCCAAGATCTCCACCGACTGTGAAAATACATTTGATAAATCCTCCACACTAGTTGCATCTGCGGGAATAACCTGGCAATTCAACTGCTCTGCCAACGCATTAGTTTCACCCATACGGATAGCCATAGGAGTGTTTGACAATGTAATAGTTGCGCCTTCTTCTACGGCACGAACTGCTACTTTCCAAGCGATAGACTGGTCGTTCAGGGCACCAAAAATAATACCTCTTTTTCCTTTCAACAAGTTGTAACTCATATCTTTCTAATAGTTAAATTTGGTGCAAAGATAGGAACTTTCTGCATAAAACTGCGAGAAGTGTGCAAATAAAAGCTCATTTATACGAAAAAGAGCCTCACAGAAACCCTGTAAACCTGTGCACATCCTTTACTCACAATCAACATTATTTCTTCCTTCCATGCAGAAATAAAACAGCAATCCACACAAAAGGTTCTCCCAAACAAGCTAAAGTAATACTTCTAAAATAATCTATTTTTGCACAACTTACATTGTTTTTTTACCTTTGCAAAAAAAGATTCAGATGAAGAAACTCGTAATATTCGATTTAGACGGAACGTTATTAAACACCATAGCCGACTTAGCTAACAGTACCAATTATGCATTGAGCCAACTTGGCTTTCCGACACACGAAGTTGAAAAGTATAATTTCATGGTTGGCAACGGGGTCAATAAGTTATTTGAGCGAGCACTACCCGAGGGATATAAAACCGAAGAGTACGTTCTTCGAGTACGAAGTTTGTTCGTTCCTTATTATGATAAGCATAATGCAGACGAAAGTCAGCCATATTCAGGGATCGTGGAGCTTTTAGAATTTCTTCAATCCAAAAACATCCGGATTGCTGTCGCATCAAACAAATATCAGTCGGCAACTGAGAAATTAGTAGCACATTACTTCCCCAACATTCAATTCGTTGCCGTTTTCGGTCAACGAGAAGGTATCAAGGTAAAGCCCGATCCAACCATAGTAGACGACATCTTGAAAATTGCAAAAATCGACAAAGGAGAAGTTTTATATGTAGGTGACTCAGGAGTAGATATGCAGACAGCCAAGAATGCCGGAGTAGACGCATGTGGAGTGACTTGGGGATTCAGACCTAAAGACGAACTGGCTGCTTTCTCACCAAAACACATCGTTGATGCGCCCAAAGATCTTATATCCATGGAAAATCTTTTTCAATAAAATTATATTATAGAAATTACGCTCATAAACAAAAAAAGAAATAAAATCGACACATATCAGATCATATGTCAACCTTTAGCAAACAATTGAAAAATACTAGTATTCAGAAATGATAGAACAAACCGCAATTTATACATTAATAAATAAATCATAAAAGAAGGCAGCAAATATATTTATTTAAAATAAACAATATAATTCATACTTTTGCTATATTCGCACTTTGGAAAGACATATCATAAATACGAACAATAGCTCAAAATCATAAATAACTATAGTTTCCTCCAAATTGTTTTTGAAGCTCAACACTACTTATATTTATACATTACTTTCCAAAGCAGATAAACAGCATAATATTCAATAAGCAGATGAATTTAAGCACCTCAAAAAGTGAATTAGTCCAATTTAATAAACTATTTTCTGATTATCAGAAGAAGTTTATTAGATTTGCAATGACTTATGTTAACGATTCAGTTGTAGCCGAAGATATTGTGATGGATTCCTTTATGTATTATTGGGAAAACCGCAATCGACTTAGTATAGATGACTCTATACCAGCCTATATTTTTACTTCCATTAAGAATAAATGTCTTAATCATCTACGCAATTCAGAGTGTCATGAATCGATCTCTAAAGACCTCTTCGACCATTATGCATGGAAGCGGCAACTGCAAATAGCAACTCTCGAGGCATGCAATCCTGAAGAACTATTAACCAAGGAATTGCACGAAATTATAAATAGAGCCCTTCAAAAGCTTCCACCGGTGACACGGAGAATATTTGTGATGCGTCGTTTTGAGGACTTATCGAATAAGGAAATTGCATCAGTTGTGGGCATGTCAACAAAAGGGGTTGAATATCACATGAATAAAGCTACCGATCAACTAAAAAAGTCATTAAAAGACTTTCTTCCTATCCTTATTTTCTTGCTATACTATAAATTATAACATTTATTAACTGTCCATTTCTCTAGGGAACGTGCTATTTATATGTTGAATGCAATTTTTAGCATCACATTAAGAAAACCTAGAAAAATGAATAAAGAACTACTATATCGCTTTTTTAATCAGCAGACCACTATCGACGAAGAGAAAGCTATTCGTTCCTGGATTGAAAGTTCAGATGAGAATCGCAAGGAACTTTTTAGAGAGCGAAAAGCATTTGATGCCTTTTTATTAAACGCAGAATTAGCACTGTCCTCCCAAACAAACCGAACGTATTCACTCATTAGGAAGATAGGAATCATCGTTTCAAGTGTAGCAGCCATCGCACTAATAGCTATTTGGGGTAACACTAAATATATGGAATACCTCCATGAAGGGATGCCGGAGAACATGATTACCGTCCCGCAGGGACAACGAGTCAACTTAGTATTAGCAGATGGCACACAAGTATGGCTGAATTCAAAAACACGGATGAGCTACCCGCAAAGTTTCTATATGTCCGATAAACGAGTTGTCCACATCGATGGAGAGGCGTACTTTGAGGTCACTAAAAACAAGGAGAAACCATTTATAGTAAAGACCAATCACGGCGAAGTGAAGGTGTTAGGCACCAAGTTTTATCTCTACTCCTATTCAAACAAGAACGAATTTGAAACCTCACTGATTGAAGGGCAAGTGAGTGTCAGTACCCCGAGCTCAAATTTAGTCCTATTACCAAATGAAAAAGCGATATTAAAAGATAACCAATTGATCCGTAAAAAGATAGATGACTTGGATGTTTATCGCTGGCGAGACGGTTTATATTGCTTTAAAGAGCTAAGTCTGGATGAAATCTTATCGCAATTTGAGACCTATTATGATGTGAAGTTTATCAAGAAACACTCTTTGCAAAACAAAAAGATCAATGGGAAGTTCCGTTTTGCAGATGGTATAGAATACGCATTAAAAGTCCTACAAAAAGAGGTGCCTTTTACTTTCCGAAGAGATGAAAACTCGAACTTAATATATATTGAATAAAAAAGATCAAAATTGTTTAATCCTTAAATAGATATGCCTATGTAGAAAACACACTTATTATTAAAAAAAGGATCGGCAAGTACTGCAATACTTGCCGAGAGATAACACCTTTATCATTTTTTCAATGAAAAAAAGTAATTAAAATCTAATCGTAAATATATGAAAAATAATCGCTCGGGAGGAAAGAACACAATAATTCCTCCGCAAGTTAACCTATTTTATAAAACAATGCGCGTATTTATCTTTTTTTGTTTTTTCAGTGTCTTTTGTACTTTTGCCAATACGGTACGTTCGCAAACAGCAAAGGTAACTATCAAGAAGACAAACAGCTCTCTACTTGAGGTCCTCAACGAGATTGAACATCAGACTAATTATCTTTTCATTTACTCAAACGAAGTCAACGTAAAAAGATTGGTTTCTATTGATGTTAACAAAAAAGCATTAGCTAATGTCCTTTCTAATTTATTCTCAAAAAACAACATTAAATATGAATTAGAAGGGAATCATATTATTCTATCAAAGAATAATATTGGCAAAAGCCAGTCAACACTTCAAACTAAAGTTGATCGTAAAGTTTCAGGAAAAATAACAGATAAGACAGGGGAACCCATCATTGGGGCATCAATCAAAGTCAAAGGGAGCAATAATGGCACCATAACCGATATTGAGGGAAATTTCCAACTGAATGTTCCTGAAAAAGCTAACCTTGAGATTTCATATATTGGCTACAAAAAACAAGAAACAAATGTTGGAACAAGTAGTACTCTTAACATTGTACTTGAAGTAGATACAAAAGTATTAGATGAGGTTGTAGTTGTGGGATATGGAGTGCAAAAAAAAGTAAACTTATCTGGATCAGTTGCAACTGTATCAAAAAAGCAACTTACTGGAAGAGTTCAAAACAATTTAATATCTTCAATTCAAGGGGCAGTACCGGGAGTGACTATCATTACTAGACCCGATGGAAGTAGTGCTATGAATTTCCGCGGAAGAGGAAATCTTGGTTCATCCGAACCACTATACGTCATTGATGGCGTAATTTCAAATAGTTCGTTTTTTAGTAGTTTAGATCCTAATCAAATAGAAAATATGTCATTTCTGAAAGATGCAGCATCAGCTTCTATATATGGTTCACGCGCGGCATACGGAGTTGTCTTAGTGACAACAAAAAATGGATCAAATGAAAAAACAAATGTCAATTACAACGGATATATAGGCATAAATACGCCAACAAATGTTCCAAAGAATGTAAATTCATGGGAATATGCTGAGATGCTTAATGAAGGAATCTGGAATAGAGACCAAACAAAAGGTAAATTTCAAGCGTACAAACAAGAAGAGATAGATTTGTTCAAAAACGGCACACAGCCGGATCTATATCCAAATACGGATTTTTTTGATCAAATACTTGAAAAAGCAATATTAACCACACGCCATTCGGTAGACGTAAGTGGAGGTGGGGCAAAAAATAAATATTATGTTGGAGTGGGATATTTATATAACCAAAACCCTGGTTTTATAAAAGGTCGGAAAAATGACAGATACAATTTTAATGGTTCTATTAACTCTGAGGTTACTAAATGGCTGAGTTTAAGTGCAAATATTAAATATGTGCTAAATAGCAGTCAGTCTGACAACGGTGTTCCTTCACTTAGACAAATCACTTATCTCCCCGCAATTTTTGTAGGAAGACAATCAGATGGTTCTTGGGGCAGCATGGCTGGAGGGAAACAAGCTCCACAAACATTTATTCAAGACAATCCCTTCAAAACATTAGATAAAAAAAATTGGTCTAAAGGAACAACAAGCAATGTCATGTTGGATTTTTCAGCGACTTTTAAACCATTAAAAGATATGTCAATAAAGACATCAGCAGCATATTTTGCGAGTGAATCCAAGTCTAAATCTTACACAGCATTACAAGATGAAACCATTAACTTTGCCACTAAAATCCCTATATCAGGAACTGGAGGATACACCAATCAAATGAGCATGACTTGGGGGCAATCGACTCGTTGGCTATACTCTGCTATAGCGGATTACTCTAAAAGTTTTAATCTGAATGACTTTACATTAATGGCAGGCAGCACTTATGAAAAAAGTTATGCACAAAATTTAGGAGCCTCAAGGAAAAATTTTCCTATTGATGGCTTATCAGATATTAATGCTGGTTCAAATGCCGGAGTTGATATAGGCAATAGCGGGGGATCGTCTGAAAATAGGATGCTTTCTGTATTTGGAAGGTTAAATTATGCTTTTGACCAAAAGTACCTTTTAGAAGCCAACTTAAGGGCGGATGCCTCTTCACGATTTCATAAAAATAAAAGATGGGGTTTTTTTCCTTCATTCTCTGCAGCATGGAGAATTAACCAAGAAGCCTTCTTAAAAGATATAAAATAAATTTCAAACCTGAAAGTAAGAGCTAGTTGGGGAGAACTTGGAAACATTAATAATGTAGGTAACTATGACTTTTCACAGAACTATTCTGCAAATACAAATTACACATTTGATGATACAGAAGTAAAAGGTATACAAGAAACAAGGCCTGCAAATATCAATCTTGGATGGGAAACTGTCACTATGACAAACTTCGGATTTGATTGGGAACTTTTTAATGGTAAATTAGCTCTTTCTTCTGATTACTATATTAAAAACACCAAAAACATCCTTCTTGCGTATAATGTTGCAAGAGAAACAGGGATAGCTAACTCTCCATCACAAAATATAGGTAAGGTTAAAAACTCAGGGATTGAATTTGCTATTAGTCATAGAAATAAAATAGGGGATTTGTTATATTCTGTTGGACTAAATTACTCGTATAATAAGAATAAAATAACTGAATTAGGAACTTCTCAAGATATGATTTATAACATTAGTGACCTCATTCGCGGCATTCATCGTGTTGGAGAACCGATCGGTTCATACTATGGCTATAGGTCTAATCATAAACTCTATTCACAAGAGGAAATTGAAAACAAACAATATTATGAAGCTTTTGGTCGTAAGCCTAATGCCGGTGATTTAAAATATTTACCTAACAGAGAAAATGTTGAGTTTGGATCATCCATCACAGGAGACGATAGAGTTGTTTTAGGTTCCAATGAGCCGACATCAACTTATGGATTTAATGTAAACTTAGAATATAAAGGATTTGATTTGAATTTAATGGGACAAGGTACAGCCGGAGCAAAAATTGCAATACAAATGGGGGGTATGCCATTTTCCGTTAGCCAATCACCACGTGTCATGCATAGAGATCGTTGGACAGCAGAAAATCAAAATGTAAATGCTAAATTTCCACGTTTATATGGTGGGCACAGTTTAGATAATTACAATTGGGCTAATTTTTCTGACTTATATGTTTTTAATGCGAATTATTTAAGACTAAAAACAATCACTTTAGGTTATTCTTTACCAAAAACATTCATTAAAAACATCAATCAAATACGTGTGTATGTAACATCGGAGAATCTATTAACGTTCAAATCTAGTGATTTGCCAAAAGATTATGATCCCGAGGAATCTGCAGGTTGGGGCTCATATGGATATGGTAACCGCTCGTTTGCATTCGGTATTAATGTAACATTTTAAAACACCTTCAACATGAAATCTAACATAAATAAATTCTTATTATGTTCTCTTGTATCACTTATAAGTTTTACAAGTTGTGAACTTGACTTAGTTTCTCCGGAGAATATTGCTGAAGAAAACTTTTGGAAAACCCAGAAAGACGCTTGGTATGGACTAAATGCAATATACTCGAGTATGCCTGCATTTAATATGCAGAGAGAAATGGAGTGCGATAACGCTCATTCTCATAAGCCTTGGGAAGGCCCTATGGAACAATTACAAATGGGTGCATTAAGCCCTGCAAATGACATGGGATACGATTTTACTACTATACGTTTAGTTAACAACTTTCTTGAAAAAATAGAAGGTTGTGCTTTGAGTGATGAACTAAAAACAAGAATGAAGGCAGAAGCTCGTTTTTTCAGAGCTCAGCAATACATGGAATTAACATGTTTATTTGGCAAGGTTCCACTAGTAACTGCATTGATGAATTATGATGCACCTAATGTTGCTCGCGATGAAGCATCAAAAGTACGGCAATTTGTATTAGATGAATTACAACAAGCAGCAGATAACCTTCCAACAAGCTATAAAGGTGGCGAAATGTATGAAACTGGGCGCATTACTAAAGGGGCGGCGCTCGCTATGCGATCTAGAGCTGCACTATACTTTGGCAATTATCAAGAAGCTGAAAAATCAGCAAAAGCAGTTATGGATCTTAATAAATATGCTCTTTTCACTGTCAACACCTTAAATCAAGCTCAACAAAAAGAAGCAGAAGAAATGAATGAATATATTGACTTCAATTCATTAGGCATAAATAGAGATAAATTTATAAAAGGTATTTTTAGTTACACATCTCTTTGGCATCTATCAAATGCAACCCCCAAAAATCCAGAATATATCATTACTCGAGAATATCAAGGTACTGAAAATAATTATGATTGGGCTCGTTATATTTATATTAGACCAAGCCAGCTCGTCACAGGTTATGCATCCTTTGAACCTATGCATGATTTGGTTGCTTCTTATTGGGATATTGATGGAAAAACAATTCGCCAAGACATATCTGTTGATAACAGAAAAGCACTTTTTGAACAAATAACCTCAGAATTTAAAGATTGTAAAGATCATAGTGCTTTCACTGCTAAAATGGCGACAACAGATATTATGAAGTTTGAATACATGAAAGAATTTAGAAATCGTGATTCTCGATTGTACGCTTCCATTTTAACGCCTTTTAAGGGTTGGCATGAAACAGATAAAGGAACTTTCTATTACTGGGTAAGAAATGAGGACATAGGAAAGAATGGTAATGAAATGTGGACAGGATATGCTTTCCGAAAAATGGTTTCACTTGAAAGTTACGATAATTGGGCATCTCCTGAAGATTTCCCTGTATTTCGTTATGCCGAAGTTCTATTAACATATGCCGAAGCTAGAACATTTAACACTGGATACGATTCAAATGTACAAAAAGCACTTAATGAAATTCGAGATCGTTGTGGCATGCCTAATGTTCCCACATCATTTTTAAACAAAGATGAGGCATTAAGTTTCATAAGAAATGAACGACGAATTGAGCTTGCAGGCGAAGGTCAACGTTTTTTTGATATAAGACGATACGGAAAAGAGTATTGTAAAAAAGTAATGACTGGAAAAACTTATGCACCCAATGGATATGTGGTCGTAACAAAAGGTTGGAAAGACAATTTAATGCTTATGCCAATACCTCAATCAGCAAAAGACAACAATAAATTACTAGATCAAAACGAAGGTTACAATTAACATTATATGTAGAAAATGAATAGAATTAAAAAATTATTGTGGCTGCTCATTATGAGTAGCATATTGCTCCCTATAGAAGCAACTAATGTCATAAAAACTAAAGTTCCTGTTAGACCAAAAGGACAAAAAGATGTAATCGAACTCCGTGTTGCTCCGATTAAAAACGTAAAAGTAGCTGTAATAGGTTTAGGCAATCGTGGAGTAGGAGTTGTTTATAGATTAGCGAAAATCCCAGGTTGCACCATTACTGCTTTATGTGATGTGCAACAGAGATATGTAGATCGTGCAGAAAAATACCTCAAAGATTACAAAGCAGACACATATACAGGAGCGGAGGATTGGAAAAAGATATGCGAGAGAAAGGACATAGATCTTGTATATATTGCTACTAATTGGGAACTTCATACACCTATTGCTGTGTATGCGATGCAACATGGAAAACATGCAGTCATAGAAGTTCCTGCAGCTTTGACAATAGATGAGTGTTGGGATTTAGTAGACACAGCTGAGAAGTATCAACGTCATTGCATGATTCTAGAAAACTGCAACTATGATTTCTTTGAATTATCAACTTTAAACATGGCACAAAAAGGGCTTTTCGGAGAAATAGTTCATTGCGAAGGTGCTTATATCCATGATTTAAGAAGCGAAATTTTTGATCATAATGCTTATTGGAATGATTGGAGACTGAAGCAAAATAAAGATCATAATGGCAACTTGTATCCCACACATGGACTAGGTCCTATTGCTCATGTATTGAGTATACATCGTGGAGATAGAATGAAAACGCTTGTTTCTGTTTCAACTAATCAATTTGGACTTACTGCTTTTGCAAAAGAACAATTTGGTAGCAACTCAAAAGAAGCCAACGTAAAATACAAAAGAGGTGACATGAATACGACCATTATCAAAACTGAAAAGGGCAAGACGATGATGATTCAACATGATATAACTTCACCACGTCCATACAGTAGACACCATTTAATCAGTGGAACAAAAGGGTTTGCTCAAAAGTGGCCTGTAGAAAATATGGCTTTCGAACCTGAAGCTCACGAGTATATGAATCAACAAAAAAAGGATTCATTATTGAAAGCGTATGAACATCCCATTGTAAAAGAAGTTGGAGAAATAGCAAAAAAAGTAGGCGGACATGGAGGAATGGATTTCATTATGGATTATCGGTTGATTTATTGTTTAAACAATGGACTACCTTTAGATATAGATGTATATGACGCGGCAGAATGGTCATGTTTAGTTCCACTGACTCGACTATCAATAGAGAACGAAAACTCTCCAGTAGAAATACCTGATTTTACAAGAGGGGCTTGGAATAAGTTAAACAAAATCACATATTATTTCAAATAATCATATCGTAAAATCAGAAAGTTAATATCATAATTTACAGCATTATAATGGGGATTCTTCACTTGTAGATATCCCCATTTTTTATAATAAATTACGATCTATAAAGAAAGAACAAACATTATGAAATTAAAATATATTGCATTTATTTTCACTATTCTTATCAATTATACTCATACTATTAAGGCTCAAGAGAATATTTCGCTAACAGGAAAGTGGTATTATAAAGTAGACTCATTAAATATTGGAGAAAAAGAAAACTGGGAAAAAAAAAATTTTACGCAAGTCATTTATTTACCGGGTTCTACTGATGAAGTTGGAATTGGTAATGAATTTCCATTATTCAAATCACTTTTAGGAATTGAGCCATTGAAAAATTACCCTAAAAATGCTGATTTTGGTATGTTAACAAGAAAGCATAAATATATAGGTAAAGTTTGGTATCAAAAAAAAATAAATATTTCACCTAGCAGCAACAATAAAAACTACCAAATTTTTTTAGAGAAAATAATGTGGAGAAGTCGCATTTGGCTAGATGGTAAAGAAATTAGTTCACCGATTGATTTATTGAATTCTCCACATATTTATAATTTAACCAACATTTCAGAAGGAGAGCATATGATAACCATTCTTATCGACAATAGCATGATTTATCCGATAGGAGAATTAGGTCATTCATATTGTCCACATATGCAATCTCAATGGAATGGAGTTGTCGGTCAAATGTATATGGTAGAAAAACCTAATATTTACATAGAGCACATCAATATATTCCCTTCATACAAAGAAAAAAAAGCAAATGTTAAGATCGAACTAACAAACAATATCAATCAGCAGAATATAGCATTATTATTAAAAATAAAATCAGTAGAAGGCAACAAAACAATACACCAAAAGAAATATAATGTAACTTTATCAACAGGGAAACAATTGTACAGTTTAGATTTGAATAACATTAAAGATATTTTAGGATGGGATGAATTTCAGCCAAATTTATATCAATTAGAAGCTTGTGTGATATTAAATAAAAAAGAATTAAATAAGAAGGTTATTACTTTTGGTTTCCGTGATTTAGGCACAAAAGATAAACATTTCACTATTAATGATAGAAAAATTATTTATAGGAATAGCCACGAAGGGCTTTTTTTTGGAAAAACAGGTTATCCAGCTATGGATGTACCCTACTGGCGGGACTTATGGAAATTATATAAAAAGCACGGCTTTAATGCTGTGCGTTTTCATTCATCATGTCCACCTGAAGCAGCATTTATCGCAGCAGATGAGCTAGGCATATATCTTCAAGTCGAGTTTTTCTGGATGGATGGATGGATGCGATATAAGAACCTTATTGGCGAGAAAGACACTACATTAAATAATTATATTCGCTATGAGTTTGAAAATGCATTAAAATATTACAGTAACCATCCATCATTAATGCTAATAGCTTTCGGAAATGAATTAGGAGGGAATTTCAATAAAATGAGTTCATGGATTGGAGAATACAAAAAGAAATATCCAAACCATTTCTATTGTGCAGGAATTGCCCATAATGTAACAGAAAATGATGATTACGTAGAATATGGGGGGAAACATAAATCATTAAATCATAATGGAACTGATTGGGATTATACATCCAATTATACAACTGCCAAAGAGCATTATTATGATAAAAATTACTTGCGCAAAAACTTACCTGAGTTTACTCATGAAACAGGGCAATATGTTGTTCATCCTTTATGGAGTGAAATAAACAAATATACTGGAGTATTTGATGCAAGAAATTTGAAGTATTATAAAACTTTAGCAGAACAAAATGGTATATCATCACAAGACTCTTTATTTCAACTAGCATCGGGTGAAATGAACAAAATGCTATACAAATCAGAAATAGAAGCGACATTGCGAACACCACAAAGTGCTGGTTATAGTTTATTAAGCATGGTAGACTACCCAGGTCAAGGAGAAGCGCTCATTGGATGGGTAGACCCTTTTTATGAGAACAAAAAATTTTTACCGGCAAAAGAATATCGTCGTTTTGGAAATCACACAGTACCTTTATTAAGATTTTCAAAATATGTTTGGGAAGATAAAGATATATTTAATGGTAAAATTGAGGTTGCAAATTTTGGTCCCAATTCATTATTAAACAAAAAAGTTAAATTAACCTTGACACAAGAATCTAAAATATTAAAAGACACAACTTTTAATGTTAGAAGTATTATACAAGGAGATATTACTAAAATTGGAAATTTTTCGCATATTTTAAATTCAGGAGAATCCGGAGAAAAAATAGTTATTAACTTAGAAATAGTAGGTACAGAGCACCACAATTCATGGGAAATATGGGTTCTTCCTAAAAAGAACAAAAACATTACAACAGATGGTATCATCATAACAAGCTCTTTAGATAAAGCTCTTGAGAACTTAAGAAAAGGAGCAAAGGTTTTATTACAAGCAGATAAATTAGGAGATATAAAAAACACAACTAAC
>Ga0114938_1002115_pt1 | contig 12881 bp, 10 predicted proteins | sample AshMeaBigSpring_FD_88675 | JGI IMG/M metagenome (GOLD analysis project Ga0114938, IMG submission 88675) | Groundwater microbial communities from Big Spring, Nevada to study Microbial Dark Matter (Phase II) - Ash Meadows Big Spring | ecosystem: Environmental > Aquatic > Deep subsurface >...
ATAAATGATACCTTGCTGTATGCCTGTGGAGGTATGAGATACTTTAAAGGGGACTTCCTCGTATCTAGTGATGGAGGGCATCATTGGACATTACGGAGCAGTCCATTAGACAAAGCGATTTTTGATATTGAATTCACATCAGCATACGAGGGGTATGCCGCCTGTCTTGATGGCAAAATACTTCGGACAATAGATGCAGGTTTTACTTGGTCAATAATCCAGATGCAATGGATCACATTATATTCTATTGATGTGAAAGATAATACGATCAATGCCTGTGGTGGTGCTGGTAACTCGTATGGAATCAATCATAGTACTCAAAACGCCTGGGGTACCTTTATTACCGACACGTCTCATTTACATGAATTGCGATGTGTAGAATTGATAGATGAGCTACATGGATATATGTGTGGTTATGGGTATGTAGTCGAGACACATGACGGAGGAGCTACATGGCTTTTGCGGGATGAAATAAAAGGTGATTTTTATAAAGATATATTTTTTCAAAATGAAAACATAGGCTATATCGTAGGATATGAAGGGAGTATATGGCGTACTTTAGATTCAGGTACCAATTGGTTAAAAGTCTTGAAAGGCAATGCTTTTTTTCAAGAAAGAATACATATCAATGCAATACATTTTTATGACTCCAAACATGGTATCGCTGCATGTAATAATGGGATATTTTTACAATCAAATGATGCTGGGGATTCGTGGAGTATAATTCGTACTGATAGTGATATTGACTTCCAATCTATATATATGCAGTCCAAATCATTAGGTATAGCCGCTGGCACCAAGGGTAAAATAATTAAATGGGAAATATTGATTTAATATCATTTAATTACAAGTAAAATAATTCAATCTAGTATTGTAATGTAAAATTTGATACGGCTATAGTCATATATACAATTACCTTTGCGTATATAAAAAAAGTACAAGTACAAGGGCAAATGACTATTATTTTTATTTATATGGAACATAAATAATTCACTTGAACATAGCATGCTGGATATCATAGCCACTGTATAGTTTTTTGATGAACAATTATTTATTATGAGATAGAATTTTCGCAGTGTAGCATCCTTTATGTAGGCTATCATACCCACTATTAGTATTATAAAGAAAAAAATAAGAACTGCTTAATTATATAAAAAGAGTAAATATATACAAGCGGTAAGATCAAGTTAACTTAATTTATTTCAATAAAAAGTATTCCGCTATAATTTTGCAATCTAATGATAGCATTGTATAGATAATGAATACCTTACCAAAAGCTTTTACGGATCGTATAATAAATGATTGGGCTCATGAATCGGAAAATTTACTACAAGCAATAAGCCATCCCCCAGCTACTAGTGTCAGAATACATCCAATAAAAACCAATAAAATTTCATCATGGTCTTCTATCCCTTGGTGCGAATACGGCTATATTTTACTACAGCGTCCATCTTTTGCTTTTGATCCATATTGGCATGCTGGTGCATATTATGTACAAGAAAGTAGTTCTATGTTTTTACAAAAAGTGTGGTCTGCTATACCACGCAATGATTCACCATTGCGCATACTCGATATATGTGCGGCACCCGGTGGTAAGAGTACTCATCTATTAAGTCTTATGAAACCGCAAGATTTTTTGATATGTAATGAAGTGATACATAGTAGGGCACAAGTACTGTCTGAGAATATCACCAAATGGGGATATCCTAATGTAATGCTTACGCAGAGTGATACCCAAAAATTTGCACTATTAAAAGAATATTTTGATGTTATTTTAGTTGATACTCCTTGTAGTGGAGAGGGATTATTTCGGCGTGATAATAATGCCATGAAAGAGTGGTCGGTGGATAATTGTAATAAATGTGTGTCAAGACAGAAAAGAATATTGGCACATGCATGGGAGGCACTAAAGCCCGGAGCTTACTTGATATACAGTACCTGTACATTTAATCCTCAAGAAAATGAAAATAACATACAATGGTTGATAGATGAATATAATGCTACGTGTATTCCAATAAATTATAATTCTTCCGAAATAACTATTATTGATAAATATGAAGTAATAGGCTATCAGTTTTTGCCACATCGCACTAAAGGAGAAGGATTTTTTATCTCCTTAATTCAAAAAAAAGGCATAAAAATAGAAAATGAATATAATCAACTCTCAATAACTAAAAATATGCCAGCATCTGTGATGCTTGCAACAATTCATTCTGAACATCAAGAATATTTTTATTTTAAAAATAAAATACATCTTATCAATGTATTTTTATCTAAGGAGATGATTTATTTACAACGTTATTTGCATATCATACAAGTAGGTACAGCTATTGCTGCAATGAGGGGTGAAAAAATTATATTGGAGCATGCATTAGCCATGAGTATTTATTTGAATAAAAATAATTTTTCACAAATCAAACTGACGCTAGAGCAATCATTGGAATATTTACGCAAAAATGAATTAGATATAGATATGTCATCTTACCCGAAAGGATGGCATTTGGTAGTATATGATGACACCCCACTTGGCTGGTGTAAAGTACTCGATCACCGCATCAATAATTATTATCCCACAGCTTGGCGACTGCGTAAGTAGGGCCTATTTTTTTATTAATAACTTAGGTCAATATTTTGCATGACTTGCTTATACCAGTAAGGTATAACTCAAATGTATGACAGCGTACTCGGTAAAATTTTGACAATTTATTATTTTATATTTATCTTTATCGCTCTTATATTATACTTTTTACCAAACACTCATATTTAGTCGCTTGTATGGATATTGATCTACTACGCAAAGCTTTTTATCACATGATGTGTGCGTATCACATGGCACAAATATATGACGAGAATAGACCTATTACTAAATATGTACATAGCACCAGTCGTGGTCATGAGGCTATACAGTTAGCTTTAGCATATCAACTATTGCCCCAGGATTATATTTCACCTTATTATCGAGATGAGAGTATATTATTAGGAATAGGGTTTTCGCCTTTTGAACTCATGTTACAATTATTGGGCAAAAAAGATGACTATTTTTCTGCTGGACGCACTTATTACGCTCATCCAAGTAGCAAGCTTGATGATCGACCTAAAATACCTCATCAGAGTTCTGCTACGGGTATGCAAGCCATACCTGCCACTGGTATGGCACAAGGCATACAATACCTCGAATCACAAAATATTTTATCTAGAGAATTACAGGCTATAGTAGTCTGTTCGCTAGGCGATAGCAGCGTAACTGAAGGAGAGGTAAGTGAGGCTTTTCAATTTGCAGTCTTGAAACAATTGCCTATATTATATCTAGTACAAGATAATGACTGGGGTATCTCAGTGTCCAGCGAAGAGTCTCGCACTATGGATGCTTACGAATATGCTCAAGGATTTATTGGATTTAAGCGGATGCGTTGTGATGGTAGTGATTTCAGAGATGCTTACAAGCAAGTAAAAATAGCAATACAATATATCCGTACCCAGCGTAAGCCCGTATTATTACATGCTAAAGTACCCCTGCTAGGGCATCATACTTCTGGTGTGCGTAAGGAATGGTATAGACATGATGACGATTTGGCAAAACACACTAAGGATGACCCTATTCCTAAGCTAAAAAAAATAATGATCAATGAAGGAGTAAGCCTTGATGAAATACATGCTATTGAAGTACAAGCTATGGAGAGAGTAACAGAAGATTTTGCCAAAGCCGCAGCTATGACTGAGGCTGATACTAGCACTTTACATCTACATGAATTCGCTCCTAGTGATATCACTGAGGAAAAAGGGGTCCGTACACCACAGGGTAAAGATAAAGTAGTAATGGTAGATGCAGCTTTGCACGCCATAGAAGAAATATTGCAGAAACACCCTGAAGCCTTATTTTATGGTCAAGATGTGGGTCGTAGATTAGGGGGTGTATTTAGAGAAGCAGCAACATTGGCTGAAAAATTTGGTGACCATCGTGTATTTAATACTGCTATACAAGAAGCGTATCTTGTAGGTAGTACAGTAGGATTGAGTGCTGTAGGAGCTAGAGGCATAGTGGAAATACAATTTGCTGATTATATATGGACAGCAATCAACCAATTGATAGTAGAAGCTGCCAAATCTTATTTTCTTACTAATGGTAAATTTTCTGTATCATCATTGATAAGAGTACCCATAGGGGCTTATGGTGGTGGAGGTCCTTACCATTCGGCCAGTATAGAGGCTTTTCTTACCAGTATCAAAGGAGTGAAAATAGTATATCCTAGCAATGCTGCTGATATGAAGGGGCTTATGAAAGCGGCTTTTTATGACCCTAATCCTGTAGTTATGTTGGAGCATAAAGGACTATATTGGAGCAAAGTAGCCGGCACAGAAGAGGCGAAAACCATAGAACCTGATGAAGCATATATCATACCCCTAAGCAAAGCAAATATAATACAAAAAGCTGATTCCAATCAATTACACTATGGTCATACCGTACTTATTGTTACATATGGAATGGGAGTATATTGGGCTAAGGCTGCTAGTAAAAAATTTGATGGGGCAGTAGAGATTTTAGATTTGCGTACCTTATATCCTATGGACGAATCATTAGTGAAAGAAAAAATAATACAACATAGTAAATGTATCATGCTGACTGAGGAGCAAGCCACCAATTCTTTTTTACAAGCGGTAGCTGGTCGTATGAGTGCAGCTTGTTTTCAATATCTAGATGCCCCTATAGTTGTAATTGGAGCAAAAGACTACCCCGCTGTACCGCTCAATACTGTACTTGAACAAGATATGTTACCCAATGCTAGCATAGTAGAAGAAGCCATAGCAAGTATGCTTGCTAAGTAGTATGTCTTGGATTATACATAAAATAATATTTATGCAATAATCAGGTAATGATCGTTTCTATTTGTTGAAAAATTTAGTCCTAATCGCTATTCAAATTTTTTTTTTGAAATCATTAAATTGTAAGAACTATTTAATATTACAAATTTACCAAAAGATATCTTTTTTATTTGTTTATAATGATATTATAATATACTAGTTATTCAATCCACAACGTATCAATTATTCTTTGTACCACATCATAATTTTTGATTCCAAGCGAATCTTCATCACTTCCATGTATTTCTATTCCGATTGGTTTTACATCGGTCAAAAAATCTGCTGCTCCTAAGATATCAAAATCCGAACAAATGACTGTAGGGAATTTTTTGCAAAGCGATTGTACATGACTTTTATTAAAATAATCAATGGACTCTGCCACTAATACAATAAATTTTATTTCTTCATTCAATCCTTGATAGTATTTATAACTCAAACTATCAGTGTATTGTATGCGTAAGATTACAGGCATATAAAGTTCATCCTTGTATTCTCTATATACAGCAGTACTTATTTCAATAGCATCTAAGCCTATGTCATTATAAGCTTGCATGATGTTTTCCAGCGGCATATTACGTATATGAGCACAACACTTTGGTCCAGCTATCCAACTAGCCATTTCTTTACATTCTTGTATATCGCTAATTTTATTAATATAGAATGTGAGCCAAGCTGTATGAGGTATGGCGGCAAAATAACGAGCATCGTTGAGATGGTAGATCTGTGATGCTTTTACGAATAATTCCATTTGTCTTAGTATTTTTGTAAAATAATAATTTTATACAAACTTAATCAACTTATCTAAATGAGCCAACAGCGTCCTATACGTATATTAATAGCTAAAGTAGGTCTGGATGGACATGATCGTGGAGCTAAGATTATAGCTAGGTCATTACGTGATGCTGGAATGGAAGTGATCTATACTGGACTGCGCCAGACACCTGAAATGGTAGTATCAGCAGCATTGCAAGAAGATGTCGATGTGATCGGTATAAGTATATTATCCGGGGCTCATATCACGGTTTTTAAGAAAACAATGAAATTAATGAAAGAAAATGGGATGTATGATGTTTTGCTTACAGGTGGAGGTATCATTCCGAATGAGGATATCGCTATTTTACATGATATGGGCATAGAAAAATTATTTATGCCTGGTACAGAAACTAGCGAAGTAATAAGCTATATACAAAACTGGGTCAGCAAACATCGTACTTTTTAATAGCAGCATGTAAGTAATACCTCAATAGGTGATTCGTAATTGTTTATTGTTAAGCCTTAATTAATTGATAGGCCGAAAAATTACCTGAGTCAGTTAAATAATTGTTCTAAATAAATCATAAGAAAAAGTTTTATCAATTCTTGTTTTGCAAATAGGAATAGTAGCATAGCTTAATTGATAAGGCTTCGTACCCGACAACAATCAATGATATCAATACTAATCAAGTAAATATTCATAAAAAAACTAAAACAGAACATAATACTTCATAAAATACTGTGAACTTTAAGTAAATACTATTGCTCTAGAGCTATATAGCTTTAAATTCGTTAATTTTATAGCCCTGAACTTACTTAATTTATCATTCTCGGGTATATCAATTGTCTCATTCATCTAGCAAAATTTTTAATCATAATACCCATGCAAATTGTAAAGGTTCTATACTTACTAATATGTTATACTAAACTTTTATTTTGAAAGCTATATTTACCAATCCCCACCAGCACCACCACCACCAAAACTACCGCCACCAAAGCTGCGACCACTCCAGCCACCACCGCCACCGCCACCTGACCAATTACCTCCACTACCTATCCATGTGCCACCTGTCCATCCCCTACCATTCCAGGTACCTCCACCATTCCAATTATTTCCTAATTTATTATTTTTTGAGATAAAATATATAATTAGCAGCACAAACAATAGAAATAACAAAATAAACCAAAATGGAACTTCCCCTCCATGATGCTGTGAGCCATCGCCTTTATACTCACCACTCATTTTATTCATAATAGCTTCTGTACCTGAACGTATCCCACTGTAATATTGCCCTTGTTTAAAATGTGGTTTGATGATGTTTTCGATAAGCATTTTGGTATAAGCATCCGTAATCTTGTGTTCCATTCCATAACCCGTCGCAATAAACATTTTTCGTTCATTAGGAGCAATGAGAAATAAAATACCATTATCTTCATTACGCTGACCAATGCCCCATTTTTCACCTAACTGAAATGCGTAATCACTAATAGTATATCCGTGTATAGTTTTTAAGATTACAACAGCTATCTGTGTAGTAGTAGTATCATTATAGCCTACGAGTAAATTTTCTAAATTTTGTTTTTCAGAAGCACTAAGCAATGAAACTTCATCATATACAAACCTTGATAGCTTGGGCTTGGGCGGAAATACATCTGTAATTGCATATATATATTCTGAAGCCCATAGTAATAATAATATTAAACAAATTCTCTTACCCATACGAAATATCATCTATGATTTCATTTTTATCTTTAGGTAATACAGGAAAATATTTTTTTAAGGTATTTGCCAATTTTTCTATAGCATGCACTATGCCACTACATACCGACTCATTTTTAAATTCTGCTTGCATTTCATTACGTAAGGTATCCCAATACATTTGACCTACTCGTTCATGGATGGCATGATCACCTATTACAGCAAAGTTACGGTTTTCGACCGCAAGATAGATTAATACTCCATTGTGTAATTCGGTCTTATCCATACCTAAGAAGGTAAAAATTTCTTGTGCATAGCTTACTACATCCCCTTCGGAGTGTTTATTGATATGTACCCGTACCTCTGCACTAGACTGACTTTCCGCATGGCGTATTGCATCAATAATACGCTGCTCTTCCTCTAAATTGAAAAAACGGCGAGTATGCATATTGAGTATTGTATAAAATTATTTTTTATCCTCTTTTTTAAAATCTACTGTAGGTACTACTTCTGAACCCGGTGTAGATTCAAAATAGGCTCGTTCTTTAAATCCAAAAATCTTAGCAGTAATCAATGCTGGAAAGCCTCTCACTTGTGAATTATATTCTTTAACTACTTCGTTAAATTTATTTCTTTCGACATTTATACGGTTTTCAGTTCCTTCTAGCTCACTTTGTAATTGTAAAAAATTCTGATTCGCTTTTAGATCAGGATAACGCTCCATTGAAACTAATAAGCGTGACAAAGCAGAGCTAAGCCCACTTTGAGCTTGTTCAAATTGCTTGAGCTGCTCAGGTGTAATATTACTAGGATCTATTTGTATAGAGGTAGCTTTAGATCGAGCTTCTGTAACGGCAATGATAGTGGCTTGTTCAAAATCAGCATAGCCTTTTACAGTATTGACTAGGTTGGGGATTAGGTCCGAACGACGTTGATATGCGCTCTGTACATTGCCCCATTGACTTTTGCATGATTCATCTTTACCTACCATGCGATTATAACTACAAGAAGATAGTTGCACAGCTGCTATAAAAAGCAAACTGTAAAAAAGAATTTTTTTCATAAAATAGGATTTGTTTGTTATGTTTAGAAAAAGAATTTTGATAAAAATAATTCAAATTTATAAATAAATGATTTTGTACAATATATATTCCATTTTTTAATTATTATGAAATTATTAATCTTTTTTTCATCTATCTTTTTCTAGTAAAAGTTTAATTAAACACTTAGCTATAGATCTTAATATCCATTTGTTATCTAATATAGTATTAGACATATTTTGATGATTTTCCATTTCTTTTTTTAAATTTACAAATAAATGTCTAATTTTACTTTCCTAAATATAACTTGAACAAGTTTTAAATGAAAAAACTTATATTCATTCTATTGTGTTTTATTAATTTATATTGTATCGCACAGACCTGTAGTACAAGTAATACGAGCGGATGTGTTTGTCCAGCAGGTGCTACCGAATGTGATTTATTACCAGATATTGTCTTGTCTCGTGATCTGTTATTGGATCCTGCCGAAAATCCAGAGTATGCTCCAACGCCAGATGGTCCCGGGAGAGTAGGAGTATCGGTAGGTACACCTAATATTGGTCATGGCACCTTTGAAGTACACGCTACTACCCGTTATGTATGTGGCATAGATACATTTTATGGCACATCCCCTGGCACATGTCCTGATAGTTCACAGCCAAAACAAATATTGATACAAAGAATATATCAAAAATCTTCTACTGCTACTGTGAGTTATTATGATAGGGATGCTGGGACTATGACATATCATCCTGAACATGGCCACATGCACGTAGATGATTGGGGTATTTATAGCCTACGTATTCCTACTACCGAACCTGACCCGCTCACATGGCCTATCGTAGGCGATGGTGCCAAGCTTGGTTTCTGTTTGATGGATTTTGGCAGCTGCGGAGATGCAATCTATGTAGGCTATTGTCGTGATGATATGGATGCCATATTAGTAGATAGTGATTTCCCGAATTTTGGATTAGGTGGGGGTTCTTATGGGTGTTTTGCAGGAATACAAGGGATATCAAGTGGATATTTGGACATCTATCATTATTCCTTAGATGGTATGACCTTTGATCTTACTGAAGGAGTTTGCAATGGTGACTATGCCGTTGTAGTAGAGGTTGATCCACATAATTATTTTTTAGAAGAGAGAGAAGATAACAATGTCATGTGGGTACCCTATACATTGACAGAACAACTGACATCTGCATCGGCAACTATTTCAGCTGATGGACCATTAAGTTTTTGTGGAGGTAATGATGTAACTTTAGCTGTAAATCCTATAGGAAGCACATACTCTTGGTCTAATGGTGCCACTGGCTCTTCTATCACAGTAAATGAAAGTGGAACATATACTTGCACTATTACCACTGTGTGTGGTGAAGTAACTTCGCCTCCTGTTAATGTGACAGTAGCTTATGATCCTGCGCCTGAGGCAAATAGTGCGGGCATAGTATGCGTTAATGGGTCGGCTACTCTATCTGTAACAGCTCCGGTATCAGGCGAAACTTATAATTGGTATGATGTGGCAGATGGGGGGTCTGTTATTGACACGGGTATCACTTATAACACCCCAATACTTACAACTACTACATCGTTTTGGGTAAGTAAAATCACTATCACATCAGGCATAATGGGCAATGTAGGTCCCTCCAATCCAGCTGCTGTAGGCACAGGAGGATATGCTACTTCTGGTCCACCACATTATTTGATATTTGATGTCCTGACTCCTATTGTTTTACAAAGTGTAAAAGTAACAGTCGCAAGTGCTGCCACTCAAGATATAGTATTACAGGGTCCTACCGGAGCGGCTATTACAACCTATACTGCGACATTAGTAGCTGGAGAGAATATAGTTCCTTTGAATTTCAGCATTCCGGAGAATAGTAATTATAGATTATTGGGGGCATCGATTTTTTATAGAAATAATGAAGGAGCCTCGTACCCATATACAATGACCGATCATGTAAGTATCACCGGCAATGATGTAGGACCTAATTATTATTATTATTTCTATGATTGGCAGGTGCAAGGACCTGATATGATATGCGAAAGCGATAGAGCAGAAGTGATTGCAAGCGTAGATCCTGGATGTACGGGATTTACAGATGTGGATATTGCAAATATATCGATTTACCCAAATCCCGCAAATTTGTTTGTTAGTTTACTTTTTGCTACTAGTGATTTTCGTAATATTGATGTATATAATACTCAAGGTCAGTTGCTTGTATCAGATATATGTAATTTGAGGAATTGCCAAATTAATATAAATAATCTGTCGAAAGGTATATATATCATCAAGGCAAGTAATGGCACAATAATTAGCACTGGTAAGTTTACTAAAATATAAATACTAACAAAAAAAACTAAAGGTCTAGATTCTATAATATTGGAAGGTTTTTTTTATTCTAAATATGTATAAAATATTTATATTACTATTTTTTGTTTTTATAATAATACGAATACCAATGAGCAAAGCTCAAGGAATAGTTGCACATTTTGATATGTCCAATTCTGATATAGCAAGTGATGTTATTGGTGCTATTGCATTTGATCAATTGGGCAACACATGGATAGGAACAGATAACGGACTGTGTAAATATAATGCCGGTGTATGGACTACATATAATACAAGTAACTCTGGATTACCACATAATATTATAAAATCAATATTTATAGATGCATTACAGAATATTTGGATAGGCACATTTAATGGAGGTATTTCTAAATATGATGGAATCAGTTGGATGACATGGGATCAAGACAATAGTATATTGGGGAGTAATCATGTAAGAAGCATAGAGAGCGATATATATAATAATATATGGATAGGTACAACTGGTGGATTGGGCAAAATGTATAATGACACTATAGTTTCCTTTTACTCTAGTGATAACTCAGCTATGTATTCTTCTAATGTCTCGAGTATTGTAGCTCAGGATAACGACAGTACTGTATGGTTTGGGTTTGTAAACGGAGGCTTGGCGAAATACAAAAATGACAGCTTTTATATAGACGCAATTTGGAATTCTGATATACCGGATAATACGATAATGGATATGGCATTGAGTAGTAGTGAATATTTGTGGTTGGCTCACCCTTATGGAGGTGTAAGTATTACCGACGGCAGTGCTTACCAATTATTCAATTATGATAACTGTAATATACAGAGTATGAGTATCCGCACTATTGCATTGACAATGAGTTATCAATGTATGGGTACTATGGATAGTGGATTATTGGTATATAATGGTAGTAATTTCAGAGTTTTTCACACCACCAATTCTTTGATTGCATCTAATGATATTGCAAGAATCAGATTTGCACCAGATGGTACATTATGGGTAGGACATATAAGTAAAGGTATAGATGTAATAGATATAAATGAATTGGAAAGTATTAATGAAAAAAATAATGAAATCTGCCCTACTATTTCTATGCAATCAAATCAAATCATGATTTCATGTGAAATGGAAATTAAGACGGTTTTGATATATGATATTTTAGGTAAAAATATATGCACCAGCAATAACATTTATCAAAACAATATTGCACTCCATAATGATCCAGGCATAGCACTCAAAATAGTAAGTATTACATTAGTAAATGATGCTACAAATTCTTATAAACTATTAGCTCGCTGAATTTTATTCTGGAAAAATCTTTGAAGGATTTAATATCCCTTTCGGGTCAAAAGTTTTTTTGATATTACGCATCAATTCTATTTGTGTTTCGCCAAAGGCTATGGGCATAAATCTTTTCTGCACCAGACCTATACCATGCTCACCACTTATAGTGCCCCCTAGCTTTACTACGAGATGAAATATTTCTTCTATAGCTAGTGATAATTTATTGTCCCAAAAATCATCATCCAAATCCTCTCTCAAGATATTCACATGCAGATTACCATCACCAGCATGTCCGTAACATATACTTTTGAAATTATATGTATTACCGATATCTTTCACGCCTTGCAATAACTGGGGTAAAAAAGCTCTAGGCACAACTGTGTCCTCTTCTTTGTAGTACCCATTACTTTTGACAGCATGCCCTATATTGCGGCGTAGATACCATAATTTATTTTTTTGATCTTCAGTATCTGCAAATAATATTTCACTGTTTGTATAGCTTGATAGAATATTTGATATTTTTTCACAATCTTGATACAGTGTCTCCATATACATACCATCTACCTCTATTATTAATACAGCCTGTGTATCCTTGTCTAGTACCCAAGTATAATCATTGAGATAGCTTTGTGAATAGAGAATAGCATCTCGCTCCATAAATTCCATAGCACTAGGCGTGATACCCGCTTTGAAAATTTCACTTACTGCGGTGCAAGCATGAACAGCACTTGTAAAGGGCACAGATAGTAATAAATTAAAAGCAGGCGCAGGTATTAACTTCAATACGATCTTAGTTACTATTGCTAAAGTACCCTCACTACCAACTATTAATGAAGTGAGATTGTAGCCAGTTGCGTTTTTTAATACATTGGCTCCAGTCCATATAATATCGCCATTAGGTAGTAC
>Ga0114938_1002116_pt1 | contig 12878 bp, 20 predicted proteins | sample AshMeaBigSpring_FD_88675 | JGI IMG/M metagenome (GOLD analysis project Ga0114938, IMG submission 88675) | Groundwater microbial communities from Big Spring, Nevada to study Microbial Dark Matter (Phase II) - Ash Meadows Big Spring | ecosystem: Environmental > Aquatic > Deep subsurface >...
GATACTGATAAAAGCCGTGAGGTCGAAGGAGCTCGAGAAGGACTTCTTGATACGTTTGAACTCTTTGGACTTATACCAGATGAGAGTATCCGCGCAGGGGGAGAGTATGGTCCCTATATTCAGTCTGAGAGACTTCCTATCTATCAGGAATATGCCCAGAAACTCCTCGATCAGGGTGATGCGTACTATTGTTTCACAACAGAAGAAGAACTCGCAGCACACAAAGAAAAATCTGAGGCAGCTGGTCTTGTAATACCCTTTCGTAGCCCCTATCGAGATATCACTCTCGATGAAGCGAAAGCAAAAATCGCTGCTGGAGAAAAATATGTGATTCGTATGAAAATCCCGAAAGGAGAAATTATTACTTTCCAGGATGGTATCAAAGGAAAAATCTCTGTTCCAAGTGCTGATGTGGATGATCAGGTCTTAATGAAAGCAGATGGGTTTCCAACCTACCATCTTGCCGCTGTTGTCGATGATCATCTGATGAAAATCACCCATGTCTTCCGAGGCGATGAGTGGCTCCCGAGTACACCAAAACATGTTCTTCTCTATCGTATGTTTGGTTGGGAAGCACCTGCGTTTTATCATCTCTCTGTGATTCTCTGACCAGATAAAAAGAAGCTCTCAAAACGCAATGGTGATACCCATGTGAGTCAATTTTTGGAACAAGGATACCTCAAAGAAGCACTTCTGAACTATATCGCCCTGATTGGGTGGAACAGTAAGACAACACAAGAAATATTTTCTCTTGATGAACTCATTCAGGCATTTGCTCTTGAGGGGCTCCAAATTGCGAATGGTGTCTTTGATCCTGAGAAACTCAAATGGATGAATAGTAAGTATATTGCTGCGATGCCAGTCGATGAGTTGTATCTAATTCTTGCAAAATATCTAAAGGAATATCATCCAGATTTTTATGAAAATACTCTGATTACAAATGATGAGGTATACAATAAAGCGGTTCTCCTCGAACTTCAAAAGCGACTCGAAACACTGGAAGACTTTATTCCTCAGACAGATTTCTTTTATTCTGAGCCAACGGTGGATGTGAATTTATTGCTCTCAGAAAAGATGAATGTTACTACGCTCGAACAAGCGAAAGAAGCACTTATGTTTTGAGTCCAAATATTGAAGGAAGTACAAAGTACAAAGTACAAAATACAAAATAATGAGTCAGTCCGAGAAATGCTAAAAAATATCATTATCCCAAAAATCGCAGAAGCGAGCAAGAAAAATGGGCAGATTCTCTGGCCACTTCGTGTCGCTCTGACAGGAAAGGAATTTTCTCCTGGAGCCTTTGAGATGACAGAAATTCTCGGATTTGAGAAAGCGATACAGAGGATTGAGAAGGTATTGAAGAGTTTGTAGGAAATACAAAATACAGAATACAAAGTACAAAATTAAAGACCTTGCCCCGTCATTCCCGCGTAGGCGGGAATCCAGGTTAAACCAATTATTCCATTAAGAGGATATCTTTTGGATTGCATTCAAGAGAAAAATTTCTACAATCGAACTATGAATTTTTGGCAAAAAACGCAACGATTTTTTGAGCCATGTTTGGTCTATCCTTTCGTGACTTTTTTGCGATTTTTTACCACGAGCACGACAATCTGTTTTACCCTCTTATTGGCACTCTTTCTCAAGGATATTGTTCATAGTATTGAGGTGCGAGATATGGAAACATTTCTAGGTACTATTGTCAAAGCAGCAATAGTAATGGTATCATTTCAGGTAATAGGTTTTATCCTCAGGAATTATTATTGGGTAGAACAACAATTTATCTGGGATAAATATTTGATCAGAAAAACGCTCAAACATTTTGTGCAGCTTGAACAAGGAAAGATAGAAGCTCTGGGTACTGGTAAGATACTCAGTATTATTCAAAAAGGTACTGACGAGGCTGTCCTGCTTATTGTCAGTGTTATCGGATATATTGCGAGGATTGTTTTTACGCTGATATTTGGGCTCTATATGGTCCAATGACTTCCTCCGGTGGTCGTAATCGGGGGTATGAGTATGATTGCTCTGATATTTGGTCTTGTAGTATATTTTAATAAACATACCTCTTTTTATCGCCGTCAACGAAAAGAAAATAATGTCAAAATTACGGGGCTTCTCGCAAAAGTAGTTATGTCAAAATTTGAGATTTTGCAGAATAATTCTGTTATAAGAGAAGTAGATAAGATTGATGATATCTATGACTATTCTTGGGATCTCGCGAGAAAACAGACATTTTGGGCATCACTTCTTTTTCAGACACCGAAATTTCTCCTTTCCTGTGTGATAGTGAGTGCCTATTACTACCTCGGAATGCGAGTATTCGGTGGTACCTATACGCTCAGTGATATGGTGGGGCTTTTGACTGTCTTGGCACTCTTTGAGGTGACACTCAGAGATACTATAGAATATTATGAGACATTTACCAAATCCTTTGTGCACATCCAAAAACTCTGGGATTTCATGGATACGACACCGCAGATAGTCTGATATGATACTGGTAAGAAATTTGTTTTTCGTAACGGGAATTATGAACTGCAACATATCTCATTTTCGTATCACAACAGCACGACTGTGATTGATGATTTCTCGTGCATACTGCAAGGTGGTAAAAAAACTGCTCTTGTTGGGAGATCATGATGAGGGAAAACAACCCTTATGAAACTCCTGGCTGGCTACATGCGTCCCATGGAAGGTAAGCTACTTATAGATGGTCAGGATATCACAGATATTCGTCTTGATAGCTATTATCCACATATTGGATACCTCACTCAAGAACCTTCAGTATTTGATGGCACCATAGAAGAAAATCTCCTCTATAGCATGCCAGGAGAAAAAAATACAGTACATAATACACAGTCTAAACAGAAAAAACAGAAAAACGCCCTCTACTCATCACTACTCACAGAAGACTCTACTCATAAACATATAAAAAGGGATAAAAAAACAGAACAAAAAATTGCAGAAGCCATCGAGCTTGCTGAGTGTCAGTTTATTTACGAACTTGAAAATGGTCTCCAAACCGAGATCGGCGAACGAGGTATTCGTCTGAGCGGAGGACAAAAACAACGACTTGCTATTGCAAAAATATTTCTCAAAGATCCAGAGATTATTCTCCTCGATGAACCAACAGCTGCCCTTGATAGTTACAGCGAACAAAAAGTAGCTGTAGCTTTTGAGAGACTCTTTGCAGGGAGAACGGTTATTGTCATCGCTCACCGTTTACAGACCGTCAAAAGTGCTGATGATATTATCGTGCTTGAGAAAGGAAAAATTGTCGAACGTGGAACTCATAGACAACTTCTAAAGCTCGGAGGAAAATATGCTGGTATGGTAGATCTGCAGAGTGGTGTTGTGAGAGAGGAAGAGGAAGAAGGTGTATAGTTGTGTCTAATCTTCTACTCTTCTTGTTGGGCTCTAGCTCTCATTGTTCGGCAACAATCTTTTCCCAAGTATCGTTCTATTTGAGGATTGCGACTTGCTTCTATAATCTCTTTGCTTGTTAAGTTGTTCTCCAAAATTATATCTGCATTTTTTATCGAGGGCTGGATATATTTCTGGTGCATAGGTTCAACATGGCGACTGAAGTATTCTTTAATACTTTGTATATCTTGATTGGCGCGGGCTGTATCTCTCAGTATTCGTCTTAAGGTTCTTGTCAGACGATTTGCGTGTACAAATATACTATAGTCTCCTGTTTTATGGAGTTCATCTGAGAGAGCAAAGAGTCATTCCATAATAATGAGCCGAGCTGGATGAATAGTTTCTGTTCCTATTGGTTCGCTCGATTTCATACAGTAGATGGGTTTTTGTATACTTTCTCCTTGTTTGAGCATTGAGAGATGTTCTTGAAGTCGAGGGATATTGATAGCTTCAGGTTGGTCAAAGTTATATTCCTTACCATATTGTTCTCGTTGCTGCTGCATCCAAGTAATTCCGCGATAGTAGTCATCCATTGAGAGGAGAGAGATATTATCTTTGAGATCTTCATCTTCCGCGATTGATTTTGTGACTTTGCTGGTTTTGCCAGAAGCTGATCAACCGGCTATTTGGATAATGACAGTACCATTTTTCATTTCCAGAAGTTCGCATATTTTTAGTTTGCAACGCTTGATTCAGGGTAAAAGTTCGTATGTCTCTTGCTCGTGATGCCATGTGCCTGGTTTGATTGTGTTCATAAAATAATTTGAAAAATAAATAGGAAAGTATTGAGAGGAATCATTGCCTTTGGTGGTCATCGAGAAAGTGGGTAAAAAAAATCAGAACCTGAGAGTTCTGATTTTGAATCATAGAGAACAAGAAATGTTCAGAAGTTTGGATCCCATGGTGGTGAACAGGGCATAAAAAAACCCGATATATATATCAGGTTTTTTTGATGTTGGTGTTTGAGAGCTTGAGAGGAATCTGCTCGACTCATAGGTGGTTCTTTTTTTAAGATTTCAAGTATTTATATTGAATTATTTATAATGTCAAGAAAATACTTTCCACTATCCCAATCTCTCCTTGATACCTCTCATGTGTTGAGCAGATCTTTGAGCGTTCTCGAGAAAGTAAGGATTCATCTGTCATAGTACTCCGTGTGTTGGATCAGCTTCATCTCGTCCATGATTGTCAGATCAGAAGGTGAGAATGAGACCATATTTCTTCTGTGTTTGGAGGATGACGCGTGTCCATTCTGGATTGGCGAGAGCATTGAGCTCGATACCATTGATACCCTTTTCAACCAATGTCTCAATATCTCTCTGAAATCCTGCTATACCACCCAGTTTTCACCAGCTAAAATTGGGATGAGCGACGGAGAGAATTCCCTGACTGAGTGGCACAACAGCTTGCGCGACACTCTCAACGGAAGGAGTATATTCTGGCGCTGCAACAGCTCCAATAGGATTTCATCCTGTTTCATAGAGGCAGTCATGCATGATTTCTCGTGCAGAAGCATATTGCCCAATTCGTTCTCGGGCTTCTTTTCTTTTTTCCCAGAGATATTTCGCGAGATGAGCATTGTTGAGATTTCTTGTATTATAGCCTCTTGTGGCACATTCGGTGATAAATTCATCATAATCTACTGGCATTTCATTTTCTGTGAGTTTCATAATTTGCGCACGAATCTTGGCCATTTTCCCAGTAAGTGTCTGGTCAAGAATTTCTCAGAGATTATGATGAAAATCACGACTATACGCAGTGAGATGGAGGTAATGTTTTTTGTTCTCTTGTTGATCATATTGGGCAGATATTTCTGCACCAGCAAATGAATCAATTTCGTATGGTACGAGATCGAGGGGATTACTGATGACATCATGATCTGTGAGAACGGCACATTCTATTCAGAGATTCTTTGCCAGCTCAAATTGTTCTTCTTTGGTCTTTTTCCCGTCGGATGATTTGGAGTGAAAATGGAGATCAAACATAGAAATATATTATATACATAATCATATATTGTAAAAAGTCTTGCAAAGATTGTTTGGAGAACACATGGTATATTTTGACAAAATATATATTATGAATAATATTATTTTTTATAAACAAATTTATGAGTATCTCAATTTTTGAAACTCTTTGCAATGAGCTTGATGATGTAAAAAGAAGAGCGGGGATTCTGAGTATTATTTCAGATGGTGCACGGCAAAGAGCCGAAGCTCTCCTCTCTGATAAAGACACCATATTCGATAGTGTGTCTGATAAAAAATGATCCATCACGTCTATTACGTATAAAAACTCTCAAGGGAAATTGATTGTCACATCAAAAGGGATTGATAGAATTGATGATTTTGGGACAATGTGGTCTCTTGAGACGGTAGATTTATAAGAACTATCCCCACTTATACCCCCTTCCGAAATGCCCATAGCGAGCGGTTTCTTCGTAGATAGGGCGACAGAGGTCGAGAGAGGTGATGATGCCTTGTGGTGTCAGATCATCTCGGAGGATATCCAGGTTTTCTGCTTTTCCATCGATCCATGCGACAGCAGCGACAGGGTGGCGGTATCCTATAGCATAGGCGATTTGTACGAGGACTTCATCAGCCCCTTTTTCTTCGAGGAGTTTCACGGCGATTTCACGAGCTTTGTATGCCCCAGAGCGATCGACTTTCGTTGGGTCCTTCCCAGAGAAAGCACCACCACCGAGAGGAATTGCTGGTCCGTAGTTATCGACAGCCAGTTTGCGTCCGGTGAGACCAGTATCAGCGGTGAATCCACCGATATTCCAGTCACCTGCCGGATTAATATGAAATTTTGCCAGACTAATATCAATATTTTTCAGGAGTTCTTCATGTTTCAGGAATTCATGGACTTCTTTTTCGAGTTTGTGTCCTGGAGTACCACACCATGAGGCGACGACCGCGACGAGTTGTCCACCATCGAGTGTGATTTGTGTCTTACCATCATTGGGATGAAGAGTGTGGAGATACTGATTGAGTCTTCTTGCTAGCTCGTATTCAAGTGGCATATAGGTCGGTGTTTCACGGGTTGCATAGCCGACCATAATACCTTGGTCGCCAGCACCACCCGTATCGACACCTTGTGCAATTTCGGGTGATTGTTTTACGATATTTGCCATGACACCGACACCTTCACCACAGATTCGTTTGACGATAGGCTGTGGATCGACATAGGCATTGGTTGTCAGTTCTCCAGTGATACTGACGATACCATGACCGCCCATTACTTCGATAGCGACACGAGAGAGTGGATCCTCTGCGAGACAAGCATCGAGGAAGGCGTCAGAGATTTGATCACACATTTTATCGGGGTGACCAGGAGAGACAGATTCAGCGGTTTTAAACATAGCGTAATAAAATAATAAATAAAAAAGCAGAAAGAAAAAAGAAGGAATATAATCTTCAAAAAAAAACGACAAGCATTACCTTATCGTTTTTATAAATATTTGGAGGAATATACCAATTATCTATCGAAAGTGGAGCACTATCACACGAAGGTGTGAACTTGCTGCAGGGTCATAGAGTTTCGTCTCTCGCCTGCTCTTGATAAGGTAGTGCTAAGTATAGGCTCTTTTTTTCTTTTTCAAGTTTTTCTCTCAATACTTGCATTTCGTCTCATAATATGGTCTAATAAGAGAGTATAATTCTTTTTATGTTCTACACAAAGAAAAATCTTGCCATACTTTTGGCCTCAATAGTCCTGTGAGGTGGAGCCTGGTATCTCAATACCACCGGCGTACTGGATGGACTTTCTTCGAGTGTTTTTGGTCCTACTTTTGTTTGTTCAGAAGAAAATCTCAAAAAGCAAGCCAAAGAATATCGTCAAAAAATTATTCAACAACGTAAAGCAACTGTATATCGAGAAGAAATCGAAGCGACTATCATTACTCTGAGGGATTCTGGTAAAACTCTTGAAATGAAAGAACAACAAAAAGCACTGAGAACATTAATACGAGCCATCGGCGCATATAATCGTTTTATTAAGACATACACTGCTTGTCAAAAGAAGATACAGAGTATGCCACTTATTCCTGTACCACTTCCAGATACAACGCATGTTCTTAATAGTGCGACTGAGGATACAGATATGTCTCAGAAGGACATCGTAAAAGATTCTGTCATGTGAACTCCAAAGAGTACATCACCAGACATAGATACACCTTCGTCAGACAAGATCGGTCATCCACCTGTTTCACAATCTCCTGTGACAATTCCTCCTCCAGTCACAGTTGCACCAGATAGTACCCATACGCCAACTACTACAGAATCATCTGACGATACTTCATCTGCAGTAAATAATACAATTGAACCCCCAATCACCGAAAATACTGTGGAAACAATTCCATCAATGCCAGCCGTGCTTGTGCCTGAAACGACAGATCTTCCATCATCGTCTCTCTAGATTATGATTTTTGGGGATGAGAGTACATCAAGATAATTTGCAAGAGTAAAATAAAATGCACGAGCACAGGGATATTAAAAAAGAAAAATATACTAAAGAGTGCCAGGACTTCTTTGTGACTCAAGGGCAGTTTTTTCCACTGTGAAAATATCCAGTAAATAATAAAAACACCCATAGGAATTCCAAAATGAATAAGAAAGTCTATCCAGACATTATGACTGCGATCGATACGATATGTGGGATCTTCAAAAACCGAGAGTTCCGGACTACGAAATATTTCAGAAATTGGCAAAAATCCATCTGGTCCGTAACCAAAGAGCATATTTTTGATATCGCCAAATATGGTATGAATACCAGTTTCCCATAGGAAATACCGAGCGATAAATCCTTTTATTTTCTGAATTTCTAGAATCTGGTCACTATACTGTTGCCCGACATATACTCAAGTAACGATAATAATTGCATAAATACTTAAGGCGATAAAGTGTCGTGTTCTTTGTTCCAGCGGGAGGATTTTGTAGAGGATGAGATAGGCAGTATATCACACGAAAACCCCAATACCGAACAAGCTTTTTGTCAAAAATAATACCAGTGTAAAGAGCCCAAAAAGTCCCCATCAGAGCATATTCTTTGAACGTGCTATAATGAGAGAAATCGGCATCAACATGAGGACATATCCAGCCAGATAATTAGGGTTTCAGAGGGTGCTAAAGATACGAGTTTCATCAAGCCGTGAACTGTAAAGCGACTGTATTGGATCAAGTCCGAGCTTTTGAAAGACTGCATAGAGACAGACGATTACTCCAGAGACGAGACTGATGGTGAGATATTTCTTTTGTTCTTCTCGGCTAATGGTTGACAGGATAATCCCGAGTATCAGAAGCCCGAGATAGAGATACCATCCGTGTCATTTTTCCCCATTTCCGAACCAGAAATAGGGATTTATATCTTGATTTACCAGGTAGGAAAAAATAGTCCACAAGAAAAATATTCAGAGAAGTATGAGGTGATTTTTTGTGAATCTCTTTGTCCCGAGAAAAAATAGTGTCGCAAGGGCGATAAGTCCGAGAAAAAACAAGACTTTTACTTTCTCGAAACCTCCCAGTTGAGGGAGTATATCAGCCAGTGTTACCGGTATTCAAGGGATATATAACCACGCATAGGAGAGAGGTATGGCAAAAAAGAGGACAGAAAGTATGCGCGAGAGATTTTTCTCAAAAAAAATCTGTGAATTCATAGCTACACAATAGTCAGAAAAATATTTTTTCAAATAGAAGCAAAGAAAAAATGTACTTTTCTGTATTTTACAGATTATATATTTGAGTAAAAAAAGTTGACAAAAAGAGATAGATGAATAGTATGTCTCTACTTCGGACCTCCTTTGTAGGAATAATCCGTCTCATACATGTGCTCCTGCACACACAACCCATTCGGGCTGCGATTTTATTTTGTCACCTTTTGTACTCATGAATACACCACGAGCAGTACTTCAAAGTCCTCAAATTTCTCCGAAAACATCCCTTGTATCTCGACGTATACAGGTTTTGTTATCGAGTATTATGATGATGACTGCTTCAGTGAATGCACATGAGGATACTTCGAAAACATGAGATACGTATACAGCAATAAACAACGTCTCATGAGAGGTACTTGCACAAGTTTTTGAAGGATTTACTTCTCAACTCAAGTATGATCCTGAACACGGTACATGGAATATAGGGTACGGTACTGATATTGGCAAAAAACAAGCACATTGGCCCTATGGAACATTTTCTGAAGATGTTGCAAACCATATGCTGAGTACTGGTATGTCTCGAGCAGAGATTCGGGCTATTTTAACTGGTGAAAAAACTATGACACAAAAACTCGCGCAAGAATTATTTGATATGCGGTATGAAAAGAGAAAAAATATGCTGACACAGCGATATGAAGAATTATATCAAAAAAAATTTACTGATCTGCCTGAAAAAGTCCAAAAGATGCTCGTCGATTTCTCCTATAATATGCGAGGGGAATATGGTATATTGCCCGCCCCTGGTTTCCCTGGTTTCCCTCAGGCATGCCAAGCTCTTCAAGAACAAAATTGGGCAAAACTTGCTCATGAAATAGCGGAAAGCGCTTATGCTGATCAGGTTGGTCCACGACGTGCCGGTTACTGGGTCTACCAATTAACAAAGCTCTCTGAGAAGCCCCTTACAGCCATGACAAAAGATGTTAAAGCAGAAGTGCGTTCATTTAAGAAAGTACAGCCAGAGATAGAATCAAAAATAGCCTCCATTTTGCGTGAAAAGAGAAATGGAGAAGGGTAGATAAAAAAACTTTTGACAAACTGAAACTTCTTTTTATACTCTCACCACTTTTAGTACTGGCACTCATACCACTTCATTCGATTTCTCGCTTGAAATAGGTGATTGCTCTAGCTTTTTCTTTTATGTCTGGACTTATCGCACAAAAACTCTCAATGACACAGATTGCACGTGGTGATTCCATGGTGCCTGTGACACTTTTACGTGTACCACACACGACTATTTCTCAAATCAAAACACCAGAAAAAGAAGGATATTCTGCTCTTGTTTTGGATGCGAAAAATGCCAAAGGAAAAACAATGAAGAAGAAGGAAATGCCTGTTTGAGAATCTCTTCCAAATGTTGGAGATGCAGTTGATGTAGGTGCTCTTGAGGGCGTCACATCAGTCAAATTGATGGCAGTTTCAAAGGGGAAAGGTTTTACTGGTGCTATGAAACGATGGAACTTCAAAGGAGGTCCTGGAGGTCATGGTTCAAAGTTTCACCGAGCTCTTGGTTCTATCGGTTGTCGTAAGCCACGCCGTACAAAACCAGGTAAAAAAATGCACGGTCGACATGGTAATGCTCTTACAACTCTTGCGTCAGTCCCAGTAGAACTTATTGATCGTGAGCACAATATCGTAGCGGTTCGTGGTCCAGTACCAGGCGCTTTCAATAGTTTTGTTTATCTTGTTTTCTAGACTACTTTATATGACTACTCTCACGACACCCTCTAATCTCAATGCGGAACTCTTTCATGCTGTCCCACATCTTGATGTACTTAGTCGTCTCCTCCTCCTCCAAAACACCAATGGTCGTGTCGCTATCGCTCATACTAAGAGCCGTAGTGAACGAGCTGGTTCAACTCGTAAACTCGGAAAACAGAAATGAGCATGACGTAGCCGAAAAGGTAGCAATCGTTCTCCATCTCGTAAAGGTGGTGGTGTAGCATTTGGTCCTCGTAGCAACGCAAATTTTGAAATCGGCATGAATGCACAAGAGAGACGTCTTGGTCTTGCTTCTGCATTATCTCTCAAAGCAGCTGCAAATCAGATCAGAGTGATCGATACTATCACACCTAAAACAGCTGACATGGTACATACTCTGACAGAACTCACAACAACTGGATCTATCTTGTTTGTGATTACTTCAGAAGAAAAGACAAAATATGCAGGTATCAAAAATATTGCACATTCTCATGTCAGTATTGTGACACACCTGAATCCAGCTGAGATTTTAAAATATGATTTCTGTGTCTTCACGCAAGCTGCTCTCGACAAACTTTCTAATCATTTCTCATCATAATTTATATGGATATTTATAGCGTCATTCTCGGTCCTGTTGATTCTCATAAATCTCGTACACTTGAGACAGGAAAAGTCTACACATTTCGAGTAGCAGAAAATGCTACCAAGATAGACGTAAAACGTGCATTTCATGCATTGTACAATAAGACAGTTCTTTCTGTCACTATTGCTCGTAATTATCTTAAAGTCAAAAATTCTCGTAAAGGAACTATTCGTCGACGTGCTTCTTTCAAAAAAGCATACGTTCGTCTCGATGCTCCTGTTACGCAGCTTGCTAAACTTCATACTCCAAAAGATTAATTTATGCCAATCAAACTCTACAAGCCTACGACAAATGGTCGCCGATGAATGTCAGTAAATGCTTTTGCTGAGATCACTGCAGATAAGCCATTTAAGAAACTCACTACAAATCGTAAAAGTAGCGGAGGACGAAATGCAACTGGTCGTACTACTTCTCGTTTTCGAGGAGCTGGACACAAGCGACGTCTCCGTATCGTAGATTTCAAATTTCACAAGAAAGATATTCCATCTACTGTTCAGACAATTGAATACGATCCAAATCGATCAGCATTTATTGCACTCGTTCTCGATGCAGATGGTGAGCACCGCTATGTACTTGCTCATTCGCAGATGAAAGTAGGTGATACTATTATTACATCAGATGATGCAAAATTGATCTCTGGTAACCGTCTTAAAATTGGTAATATTCCAACAGGTCTCTTTGTGTATAATGTTGAACTCGTGATTGGTAAGGGTGCTCAAGCAGTTCGTTCTGCTGGTGCTTCTGCACAGATTGTTTCTCAAGAAGGTGAATACACTCAGATAAAACTCAATTCAGGTGAAGTACGACTCGTTCATAAAGCATGTTTTGCTACACTTGGAATCGTTAGCAATATTGATCATAATCAGATTGTTATCGGTAAAGCAGGTCGTAGTCGATGGAAAGGAAGACGTCCTCATGTCCTCGGTTCATCTATGAACCCAGTAGATCATCCACACGGAGGATGAGAAGGTCATACTTCTATTGGTCGTCAACCATGTACTCCATGGGGTAAACCAGCTCTCGGTGTTAAAACACGCAAAAATAAACGCACGAATCGATGGATTCAAAAAAATAAACATGGTTCTCTTGTTGCTTCATAATCTTTTTTCTATGTCACGCAGTCTCAAAAAATGACCTTTTATTCCAGATTTTCTCATGAAGAGAGTTGCTGCTCTCAATGAGTCAGGACGCAAGAGTGTTCTCAAAGTATGGAAGAGAGCTTCTGTTATACACCCAGATTTTGTTGGTCATACATTTGGTGTTCACAATGGTAAAGAACATACTCCTGTTTTTGTTACAGAAGATATGGTCGGTCACCGTCTTGGAGAATTTGCTCCAACAAGAAAATTTATCAAACACGCAGGTAAAAAATAATACTTTTTTCTATGAAAGCTACTCTCAAAA
>Ga0114938_1002117_pt1 | contig 12868 bp, 11 predicted proteins | sample AshMeaBigSpring_FD_88675 | JGI IMG/M metagenome (GOLD analysis project Ga0114938, IMG submission 88675) | Groundwater microbial communities from Big Spring, Nevada to study Microbial Dark Matter (Phase II) - Ash Meadows Big Spring | ecosystem: Environmental > Aquatic > Deep subsurface >...
CTTCATCAGTCACCTGCCCACAGTGGATGACCGCACTGGCCGGATCGTACACTGGCACCGCCCGCTTAAGGCCGACACCCTCCTCCAACCTGGCCTCGCAACCACCACACAACTCGCCGGCTCGGCCTGGGTTCTATCGCGACAAATCTTCAAGCGCGCGACCATTGATTGGGAAACCTGGCAAAAGCACAGCGCGAACATTTACTTTCCGGTCATCGTCGCTGGCCGGGCAATGCTGACCGCGCCTACCGTCTACATTGCCGGAGCGCTCGTGATGCATACCTGGTTCAATACCGTTCACTGGAGCAAGTTCGGGCGCAATGAGCTCGAGATCGAGTACAACCTGGCGGTGGATGGGCACCGGTGTATGCGCGCCATTCTGCATGACTACCCAGCGACGTCAGAAGTTAGAGAGGCTATTCGTCAGTGGGAACGCGCCAGTTTTCGCAGCTATGTGTTCAACCCTCATCGCGGTCTATATGATCTGATCAAATCTCTGGGCGTGCGGGCGGCCTGGCAGAAAGTGATAACGGGATTTGAGCCGGACCGCCGGCAATGCGCCGAATTACTTGCCTTCGCCGCGGCCTGGCCCGGATGGCGGGCATGGATTCACCTCAAAGCCGGCATGAGGCGCTTGGTGACTACTGGACGGTGAGCGGCTGTTATGCGTGTGTTTGTTCACTCAAATGCCCATCTCGCTTCACATCACCGCCTTATTGAACTTCTGGCCGATGAACCTGGCGTGGACATCCTGTATATGATACGCCCCGACAGCGGTGTCCCGGCTGTGCGCCATGCCTCAGCCGATGGTCACCGCGCTTACGAGGTGCGACACTGGAAGCAATGGCAATGGGGCCGACCCGATGACCCGCACCGTTATGGGCAGTGGCCGCCGAGTTTCCATTTGCGCAAGTTCATACCCGACCTGATTCATTGCGTCCACGAGCAGGAAAGTCTGATGACTCTGGAAATTGCCCTCATGCGGCGGTTATTTGCGCCGCAGAGCCAACTGATCATCTCGACGTGGCAAAACATGCTTAGGCCGCGGCGGCTGTTGGTGCGATTGCTGAGTTGGTTCACCATCCGGTCGGCGCAACACGCGTTCTGCGCCAGCACCGGAGCAGCTGAGGTGTTGCGCGCGCAGGGGTTTTGCGGCGGCATCACCGTGACGCCTTTGGGGGGAGTGGACACACGTTGGATGCATCCAAAACCGGCTCCGCGACTGCGCACCGAGTTGGGCCTGGGTTCCGGCCGGCCGGTGGTGGGCTACGTTGGCCGCCTCTCGCCGGAGAAAGGGCTTGATGACCTGATGCGTGCCATCGCACTCTTGTACGGTGGTGTTTCGGCGCAAGAACACGGACCACAATTACTCCTGGTCGGCGATGGGCCAGCACGGGCAGCGCTGGAGAGTCTTGCGCGCGAACTTAACATCGCGGCCCAGTGCCGTTTTGTCGCCTCCGTTCCGGCAGAACAGGTCGTGGAGTACATGAACCTGCTGGATGTTTTCGTGCTGCCATCGCGCACCACCGCTCGATGGAAGGAGCAGTTCGGCCGAGTCTTGGCCGAGGCCATGGCCTGCCGCGTGCCAATTATCGGCTCCACTTCGGGCGCCATCCCCGAAGTGCTCGGGGATGCCGGACGCATCTTCCGTGAGGCCGATCCAATTGACCTCGCCTCACATCTGCGTGCTTTGCTCGTCAATGAGGCCGAGCGATTGGCGCTGGCCGAACGTGGCTATCGGCGCGCGCTGCAGGAGTTCACCGTGGAAGCTTTAGCCGCGCGGGTGCTTCGGGCCTGGCATGGTCTCATTGACAAGAAGGCACCGAGTTGATGCCGCCCCGGCTTTCCATTTGCATCGCAACACTTAATCGGGCAGCATTCATCGGCGCGACGCTCGAGAGCCTGGTCCGCCAAGCGAGTGAAGACGTCGAGATCATTGTGGTCGATGGTGCTTCCACCGACAACACCGCTGACGTGGTGCGCGCTTATCAGGAGAGGTGTGCGACGCTGCGCTACGTCCGGCTGGCGGCCAAGGGCGGCGTAGATCAGGATTACTGCCGGGCGGTGGAATTGGCACAGGGGGAGTACGTGTGGCTCTTCACCGATGATGACATTGTGAAGCCAGATGTAGTGGCGGAGGTACTCAGAGCAATCCGCGACGGATACAGTCTTGTTGTCGTGAACGCCGAAGTGCGTAGCGCCGATCTTTCACGCTTGCTAGCCGCGTCTCGCCTGCCGTTCAGTTCAGATCGGATATATCAGGCTACAGCGAATGATCAAGACCGTTTTCTTGCTGAGATCGGCAGTTACCTCTCGTTCATCGGCGGGGTGGTAATACAACGCTCGCTCTGGGCCGCGCGCGAGAAGACCCGCTTTTTCGGCACCGAGTTCGTGCATGTCGGTGTGATCTTCCAAAGCCCATTGCCTGGCCCCGTGCTGGTGCTGGCCCGACCCCGCATCGCAATCCGCTATGGCAATGCGCAGTGGACAGCACGCTTCTTCGAAATCTGGATGTTCAAATGGCCGCGGTTGATCTGGTCATTTCCTGACTTCTCCGAATGGGCCAAGCGGCGTGTCACCTCCCCCGAGCCGTGGCGGAACCCTGGGGCGCTGTTCCTCTTCCGCGCCCGCGGCGTTTACTCGGAAATGGAGTATCGAACCCTCATCGAGCCGCACCTTGGCTCCGCTGCCGCCAGACGGCTGGCCAGGCTCATCGCGCGTCTGCCAGGCTGCGCGACAAACCTGTTGGCAAGCCTGTATGCCTGGGTGCGCAACGCAGGGCCTCTCGCGGTAGACTTGCGGTTAAGCCCGTTTGACTACCAGCGTTGCCTGCGGCACTCAGAATAGCAACTCGGGATGGGAGCCCGCCCTTGACCACTCGAACAACCTGTCGCGTCTGTGAGGGCGCACTTGTCCCCATCCTTTCGCTCGGTGAGCACTACGTCTCTGATTTTCTCAGGCCGGGCACACCCGACGGTGGGAAGGCGCCGCTGGAAATGGTGCTTTGCCGACGCTGCTACCTGCTGCAACTCAAGCGCACCGTATCGCCCGAAAACATGTATCGCAACCACTGGTACCGCTCCGGCACCAACCAGACTATGCGCACGGCCCCGGCCGATATTGCCAACACCGCCGAGCAGCTCATTCACCTGCGCGCGGGTGATGTGGATGAGTTTCAGGCGCGCGAGAAAGACTTTCTATTGGCCGAAGGTCGGCTCATTGTGCCGATGCCGCGCTCTGGCCTGATGTAGCCCGCGAGCTGGAGTGGCACGGTGCTCTCAATCATTATCCTGAATTGGAACACGGCTACAGCCACGCTGGCCTGTTTGCAATCATTGCACGAACCTCAATCACTGGAAAGTCTGGAGGTGATTGTGGTCGACAATGCTTCCACCGATGGCTCGGTTAAGGCCATCCGTGAAAGTTGGCCCCAGGTTCAGGTCATCGCCAATTTAGAAAACGCTGGGTATGCCCGAGGCAACAATCATGGGCTGCGTGTAGCAGGTGGTCGCTACGCTGTATTGCTCAACAGCGACACATTAGTGAGGCCGGCGATGTTGACTCGACTGGCCACGTTTATGGACTCGCACCCCGAGGCCGGAGCGGTGGGGCCGCGCTTGCTGACACGCGACGGAACACCCCAAGCATTTGCCTTTGGCAATGATCCCACGCCCGGCTATTTGCTGCGTCGCGCGTTCACTCGCCTTGTGCTCCGTCGCCCATTGCACGACTGGGCCACCAACACAACACAAGAGGTCGATTGGGTCTCGGGTGCGTGCATTTTGCTTCGCCGATCCGCCCTGGAGCAAGTCGGCTTGCTGGACGAAAGCTTCTTCATGTATTTCGAAGACAACGACCTGTGCCTGCGGTTACGACGCAAAGGCTGGCGCGTGTACTATTATCCGGCAGCCGTCATCACGCACGTTGGCGGGGAAAGTCTGAAGCACAACCCTCGAGCGCAGGCCGCCTATGCGACCAGCCTGGAGTACTTTTACGCTAAGCACTACGGGCGGCTAGCCCAATGGTGGTTGGTCGCGTGTCTTCCAGTCTATCAACGCCTGGCTATTCTCCATGCTTTGCTTTGACCTCTCCGCCGCGGCGCATGAGCGCGCCGGGCTGGGGCGCTACGCTGCCAGCCTGGCGCGGGCGTTGCTCGACCTCGGCGTGCCGCTGACGGCGTTTGTCAACGAGCCACGCGAGAATGGGCTGACCGCGCCGCTGCGCGACCTCCCCACCCTCACCGCCAACGCCCCCCGCAAGCGCTGGCGGCTGCGCGCCGCCGTCAGCTACTTCGGCGGGCCAGGCCTGCGGCAGATGTTTCCGGAGGTGTCGGTCTTTCACGCCACCGAGCATTTGCTGCCCCTCATCCCGCAGGCTCGCAGCGTGTTCACCTTGCACGACACGGCGTATCTTTCCTTTCCTCGCTATCACCTGTGGCAGAACCGGCTGTACCTCAGGCTGATGATGCCGCGTTTCCTCGCGCGCGCGGATCACATCATCTGCGTCAGCGAGAGCACCCGGCGAGAGGCGCTCGAGCGCTATTCGCTCGATGCCGGCAAAGTCAGCGTCATCGCCGAGGGCGTCGCGCCGCACTTTCAGCCGCTCACCGATGCGGCGCAGCTCGATCTTGTCCGGCGCAAATACAAACTGCCGGCGCGGTTCATCCTGTGCGTCGGCACCATCGAGCCGCGCAAAAACCTGATCACGTTGCTCGAAGCGTATGCGGTGCTGCGCCACTCACTGCCCGAGGTCGGATTGGTGATCGCGGGCGGCAGAGGGTGGCTATATGAGGCGTTCTTCTCTCGGCTGCGCACGCTGGGGCTGGAGCCTCACGTGACCCTTGCCGGTTTCGTGCCCGAGGCCGATCTGCCCGCTCTGCTCAGTTGCGCCGAGGTGTTCGCCTACCCATCGGTGTTCGAGGGCTTCGGGCTGCCGCCGCTGGAGGCGATGGCGTGCGGCGTGCCCGTGGTGGTGTCCAGGGCCTCGAGCCTGCCCGAGGTCGTGGGCGAGGCCGGGTTGTTGATCGAGCCGACGGAGGTGCGCGCCTGGGTAGAGGCGTTGAGCGGGGTGCTGCTCGATGCCGGCCTGCACGCCGACCTGCGCGAGCGGGGCCGGCGGCGCGCCGCGCTGTTTACGTGGGAGGCTGCCGCGCGGCAGACACTGGCCGTGTATCGTTCGCTCGATCCGGCGCTTAAATCCGGCCTGTAGAATCAGCCGTCCATGTACGTCCTGGATTGTCGCACGGCCAACGCACACTATCCCGGTATCGGGCGCTATACGTTCGAGTTGGCGCGCGCCCTCGCCCGCATCGCGCCGTTGACGGTCATCCTCAACCCGCTGCAAGCCTCGCCTGAGTTCGATTTCCGGGAGGTGTCGGCCAAACGCCTCGCCGTGCCCCACACGCCCCGCAGCCTGGCCCAGCAGTGGGTGGTGCCGGCCCGGGTGCGCTCGCTGCGCGCAACGCTCTATCATGCCCCCTTCTATCTGCGCCCGTTCTGGTTCGACCTGCCGGCGGTCGTCACGGTTTACGATCTGATCCCGCTCAAAGTGCCGGCCGGCTTCAGCCGCGCGCAACGGATGCTCTATCACCTGGCGCATTGGCTGACCGTGCGCACCGCGACGCACCTGCTCACGCTCACCGAGGCCGCGCGCGCCGATTTCGCCGAGCGCTTTCATTTGCCCGAGGCCGCCATCAGCGCGGTGCCGCCCGGGCTGCCGGCCAACTTCAAACCGCAGCCCACCGCGTTGCTCGCTCAGGTGCGCGAACGCTACGCGCTCCCGGCAGACTATCTGTTGTACGTCGGGAGTCGCAAGCCGCACAAGAATTTGACGGCGCTCATCGCCGCAGTCGCAGGTTTGCCGGTGAGCGCACCAACGCTCGTCATCGCCGGGCCGGAGGACGCCCGCTTCCCGCAGGCGAGGCAGGCCGCGGCTGACCTCGGCGACCGGGTGCGTTTCCTCGGGCGCGTGCCCGATGAGGTGCTGCCGGCCCTGTACAGCGGCGCGCAGTTGTATGTGCAGCCGTCGCTCTTCGAAGGCTTTGGTTTTCCCGTGCTCGAGGCGATGGGCTGCGGCACACCCGTCGTCTGCGCCGGCATCCCGGCGCTGCGCGAGGTCGCGCAAAGCGCCGCGCTCTATTTCGAACCAACTCAGGTCGGCGCCATCACGCAGGCCCTGGCCGAAGCGCTCGAACATCCCAGCCTGCGCACGGCCCTGCGCGAGCGGGGCTTGTTGCGCGCTCGGTTCTTCACCTGGGAACGGGCGGCGGTTGAGACCGCGAAGGTGTACGAGCAAGTCGCCGGCGGCCGGTGATTGCCAGCATGCACATCCTCCACGTCTACAAAGACTACGCGCCGGTCGTTGGCGGGATCGAGAATCACATCCGAACTCTGGCGGAGGCGCAAGTACAGCGGGGCCACACCGTCACCGTGCTCGTTACGCATCCCGCGCGGCACACACGCTCGGAGGTCATCAACGGCGTCCACGTGATCAGGGCGGCGCGGTTGGCGAATGTGGCCTCGACTCCGCTGAGCGTCGCCCTGCCGTGGCGCCTCCGCGCGCTGCGACCGGATATCACTCACCTGCAGTCCCCCTATCCGATTGCCGAACTGGCTTGTCTGCTCGTTGGGCCGCGCCCGTATGTCGTGAGCCATCAGGCCGATGTCTCACGCTGGTCGCAGCGCCTCATCATGCTGGCTTACGGCCCCCTGTATCGCCGCTGTCTGCGCGGGGCAGCGCGGGTGTTGGTGTCCAATCCAGCCTTTGCCCGCAACTCCCCGTACTTGAGCGAGGTGCAGGATCGCATCGCGGTCGTGCCGCTGGGCGTGGACGCGCCTCGCTTCGCGCCTCAGGCTGAGCCGGTGGCGCGCCCGTTCACGCTGTTGTTCCTCGGAGTGCTGCGGCACTACAAGGGTGTGGATGATTTGCTGCGCGCGTTGAAATTGATGACGGTCGAGGCGCGCCTCATCATCGCCGGGGCGGGGCCGATGCGGGCGGCCTGGGAGGCGCTGGCGAACGATTTAGGCGTGGCGGGCCGGGTGATGTTTGCCGGCCGGGTGCCGGAGGCCGACCTGCCCGCGTTGTATCGCTCCGCCGATGTGTTCGTGTTGCCGTCGCTCAATCGCGCCGAATCATTCGGCACCGTGCTGGTGGAGGCGATGCTCTCCGGCCTGCCGTGCGTGACGACCGAGGTCGGCTCGGGCACGTCGTACATCGTGCAGGACGGCCGCACCGGCTTCGTGGTGCCGCCCCGCGCGCCCGTCGCGCTGGCTGATGCCTTGACTCATCTGCAACGCGACCCGGAACTGCGCGCCCGGTTGGGCGCTGCCGGCCGCCACCGCGCGCTGAGCGAGTTCACGGCGGAGCGAATGATCGAGCGCGTGGAGGCGGTTTATTCGGCCGTAATCTGTCGTGAACTATAATGGGCCGGACAATGGAGATGGAGCATGGCGACTGAACTCACACTCGATCGGTTCATCGAAATCACACCCGGCGTGCGCTGTGGCAAACCGCGTCTGGCCGGAAGGCGCATCACCGTGCAAGATATCGCCGTCTGGCATGAGCGCATGGGCCACAGCGCCGACCAAATCGCCACCGATTACGATCTATCGTTGGCCGAGATCTACGCGGCCCTGGCCTATTACTTTGACCACCGCGCTGAGATTGAGCAATCAATGCGCGACGATCAGGCCATCGTCGAGGCCCTGCGCCAGAGCATCCCTTCCCTGCTAAGGCAAAAGCTGCATGGCGAGTGATATTCGGTATTACATGGATGCTCACATCCCGCGCGCGGTCACGCGCGGACTGCGGCAACGGGGTGTGAACGTGCACACAGCCCAGGAGGCCGGGCTGCGAACCGCCGACGACCTCGAGCATTTGCGACTGGCAGCTGCGCAGAATCGGGTGATGGTCAGCCAGGATGTGGATTTCTTGATCTTGCACAAGGCCGGTGTACCGCATGCCGGCCTCGTTTATGCTCCGCAACAAACTTCCATCGGAGAACTCGTCAGAGGGTTGATGCTTATCTGCGACATTCTCACCCCGGCTGAGATGCGTGGGCGCGTAGAGTTTCTGCCATGAATCGCATCAGCCGCTACTGCGAGGCGCTGATGGAGGCGTGCTGGCTCACGGCCCTCATCGTCGCGCCGCTGTTCTTCAACATCTACTCATCGCGGGTCTTCGAGCCCGACAAGATCGCGCTGGTGCGCTCGCTGGCGCTGGTGGCGCTGGCCGCCTGGCTCATCAAGCTCATCACCGACGGCGGCCCGCGCTTCGAGCACATGCCCGCACCCAACGCGCGCTCGTGGATACGCGTGCCGCTGCTGCTGCCGGTGGCCGCGCTGGCGGCGATGTACCTCATCAGCACGATGCTGTCGGTTGCGCCCAACATCAGCCTGTACGGTTCGTATCAACGCATGCAGGGCACGCTCACGACGTTTTCCTACATCGTGCTGTTCTCCGTCGTGGCGGCCAACCTGCGCCGCCGCGCCCAGATCGAGCGCCTCATCACCGTCGTCATCGTCACCAGTCTGCCCATCAGCCTGTATGGGATCCTGCAACGCTACGAGCAAGACCCGTTGCCCTGGGGCGGCGACACGGTCGAGCGCGTCACCGGCCACATGGGCAACGCCATCTTCATCGGCGCTTACCTCATCATGAGCGCGATGGCGGTGCTGGGCCGGGTGGTGACGTCGTTCCGCGCGGTGCTGGTGAGTGAGACGCGGCTGGGCCTGCACACTTTCCGCGCCGCCATTTACATCTTCATCCTGGCCATCACCCTGGTGGCGATCTGGTTCACCCAGAGCCGAGGCCCGCAACTCGGTTTGCTCGCCGGCGCGTTTTTCTTCTTCGTCCTGCTTGCGCTGCACTATCGCGTGCGCTGGCTGGTGCTCACGACGGTGGCGTTGGGCGTGGCGGCTGCGGCCTTCATCGTCGTGCTCAACATCCCCAACGGCCCGCTGGCCTCGCTGGCGGAGGTGCGCGGCGTCAATCGTTTGGCGCGCGTGCTCGACGAGATTCAGGGCAACACCGGCACCGGCCGCGTGCGGGTGCTGATCTGGACGGGCGTGGTGCAGATGATGACGCCGCACGAGCCGATCGAGCAGCCCGACGGCACGCCCGACCCGTGGAATGTAATCCGTCCGCTGGTGGGCTACGGGCCGGAGGCGATGCTGGTGGCGTACAACCGCTACTACCCGCCGGAGCTGGGGCAGCTCGAAGCGCGCAACGCCTCGCCCGACCGCAGCCACAACGAGACGTTCGATGCGCTGGCCTTCACCGGCGCGCTGGGCCTGCTGGCGCAATTGAGCCTCTTTGTTTCGATTTTCTACTTCAGCCTCAAGTGGCTGGGGCTGATCGATTCGGCGGCGCGGCGCAACGTTTTTCTGGCGCTGGTGCTGGGCGGCGGCGTGTTGAGCACCGTCATCTTTGTGGTTTGGCAGGGGCCGCAATTCTTTGGGGTGAGTCTGCCGTTCGGCATGGTGCTCGGCCTCATCGCCTTCCTCACGCTGTACGCGCTCCTGCCCCACTCCGACGAGTCCTCGGCGCGGCTCGAGTCGTGGCGCGCCGTCATCATGATCAGCCTGATCGCCGCCATCGTCGCGCACTTCACCGAGATTCACTTCGGCATCGCCATCGTCAGCACGCGCACGCACTTCTGGGTCTTCCTGGCGGCGATGCTGGTGCTGGGCTGGGTGTGGCCGCAGATGGCCGGGGCGCCGAACGCGCCCGCCGAGAAACCGGTCGCCGAAGCCGCAGCGGCGCCCGCCAAATCGGCCCGCGCGGGCAAACGCCGCCCGGCTGCGACGCCGCCAAACCGCGCGCCCGACGACCCCTTCCCCTCCATCGCCCTGACGGCCACGTTGCTGTGGCCGGTCTTCATCACCCTGGGCTACAACTTCCTCGCCGCCCGCAGCCCGGACGTGTTGACGGTGATCTGGAACTCGCTGACGGTCCTGCCCCGGCCGGAGGGCGCGCAAATCTCGGTCGGCATTCTGATGCTGATGTTCCTGACCTGGGCGATGGGCGCGGCGCTGGTGCATATGGAGGCGGCGCAAACGGCGCGACCAAACTGGATCAGCGGTCTGCTCGGCAGCATGGGCGTGGCGTTTGTCGTCACGCTCCTGGCCTGGCTGATACAGGCCGGCGCAGCCACCCAGTTCGCCACTCCCCCGACCTCGATCGAGGATGTTGTGCGGCTGGCCTCGGTGCTCACCGTGTACTACGGCCTGATGCTGGTGGCGTTGCTGGCGTGGGCGGTGGTGTTGCAATGGGAGGCGCCGATAACGGCGCGGCCACGGCTGAACACGGCCAGCCTGGCCTGGCTGGGTTACATTGGATTGCCGATCGCGGCGCTGGCCGGCGCGACGACGCTCAACCTTCAGGCCATTCAGGCCGATATCATTTACAAGACCGGGGTGCAATATGATGACGGCGGCCAATCGCCGGTGGCCATTGAGTTGTTCAACCGCACGCTGCAACTTGCGCCGAGCCAGGACTTTTATTACCTCTTCCTCGGCCGGGCGTACCTCAACGCCAGCAACACCGTGGCCGCCGAGCAGCGCGATCAACTCTTCGAGACGGCCGAGGCGCAACTGCGCAAGGCGCGCGGCATCAATCCGCTGAACACCGACCACAGCGCCAACCTCGCCCGGCTCAATCGGCAGTGGGCGCTCCTCAGCACCGACCCGGCGCAGCGCACGGCGCGGGCGCAGGCCGCCGATAGTCACTACGCCGAGGCTTTGCGCCTAAGCCCGAACAACGTGGGCTTGTGGAACGAGTGGGGGTTGCTGGCCCTGCAGTTATTGGAAGACGGCGCCCGGGCCGAGGAGAAACTCGAGCGCTCCGTCTTTCTCGATAACACCTTCGACCAGACGTATCTCTATCAGGGTGACCTGTTTGCGTGGCAGGCCCGGCGCACGACGGATGCCGCCCAGCAGAAGGCGTTATACGACAAATCGCTGGCGGCCTATCAGCGCGGGATCGCCGCCGGCGAGCAATATCGCAGCACCAGCGCGCTCGGTCTGCAACTGGGCATGGCCAATGTGTACGTCAGCACGCAGCAATACCAACCGGCCATCGCCGCCTATCTCAAAGTCGCCGAGCTGAATGCCGGGCCGGGCCAATGGCAGGTCTTCCGCGCGCTCGGCGAGCTTTATCGGCAGATCGGCGAGGTGGCCAAAGCCCGCGACTACGGCCAGCAGGCCCTCGCCCTCGCGCCCGAGGCCAACAAGCCCGAGGTGCAGACGTGGCTGGATGGGTTGAAGTGAAGGCGTGGGATCACGCGGTCGCCGGGCATGCGCCCTCGTCTTCCTCGTAGCTGTGCTGGCGGGCTGCTGCGGGACCGCGCTGTTGCCGGTGCGCACCACTTGTGGTCAGGTCAACTATGCCTGCGCCACCGCGCCCGATCCGGTGACCGGCCGGTATCGTTTGTACTACGAGTGGGAGCCGCTGGCTGTGACGATCGTGGAAACGCTGGCAAGTGACAATTTCAGAATCTTCTACACCAGCGGTTACGATGAGCTTCTCGCGCCGTAAGCACCCTGCCTGATGCGCCCGCGTCCGCGAATCGCCGCTGTCTTTCGTGTCATCCACCATTAGCGCCGTAACTCAGCATCGAGCCTTCCCCGCCCTGGCCTCGGCGGCGCTGGCAGCGCTGGTCAGCCTCTACTTCCTCAGCCAGAACCCGGCGGCCGGGTTGCCGCTCGACGATGCCTACATCCATTTGCAGTACGGTTGGCAGGCCGCGCACGGGCAAATGCTTCAATACAACCCGGGCGATGCGCCGACCACCGGCGCGACCAGCTGGCTGTATATGCTGCTGCTCGCGTTGGGATTTGCCGCCGGCCTCAGCCGCGAGGCGATGCCGCTGTGGGTGTTGATCAGCGGCGCGGTCAACTTCGGCCTCACGAGCGCGCTCGTCGCCGACGCCGCGCGCCGCGTGGCCACGCGCAGTGCAATCGAGCCGACACAGGCGGGGCTGCTGGCCGGGGTATTGTTCGCCGGCAGTGGGTGGATGGGCTGGGCCTTCCTCAGCGGGATGGAGACGGGCTGGCTGATTCTGTTCGTCACCGTCGCGCTCTGGGCGCTGGCAGCCGGCCGACGCCGCCTGCAAATCGTGGCGACCGGGCTGGCCACCGTGACGCGACCGGAGGCAGCCCTGTTCGCCCTCGTTTTGCTGCTCGCGGAAATCTGGAAGCCGCAGCGAAGCGTGCGCTGGGCGGCCCTGCCACTCGCGGCGATCTTCATCCCCCCGCTCCTCAATTGGGCGTACACCGGCAGCCCAAGCGCCACCGGCCTGCTGGCCAAATCGTGGTTCACGCTGCAACCGATGTTCCCGCTCACCGCGCTGCAACTCACCGCGCAATCGTTTGGCGGGTTGTTGTGGATGATGGGCGGCCCGGCCACCGATGGTCGCTGGCACGCCTTTCCATTGTTGCAGCTGTTGGCGTTGTGCGGATGCCTCGCGTTGTGGCGCATCCGTGGGGCGCGGCCCTTTGTGCTGGCCGCGTCGGCGTGGAGCGTGGGCTTGCTGGCGGTGTCGGCTACTCTGCAGACGGCGGCTTGGCACCATCATCGTTACCAGATGCCGGCCCTGAGCGCCGCTGCGATCCTCGGCAGCATTGGGCTGCTGTGGCTCACTGCTCGGTGGCGGCCCGCGGCCCGCTTCACCCTGTTGCTGGCCGGGCTGTGGTCGGTTTACTCTGTGGGGGATTTCGCCGCCGCGTATCGCCACGACCTCGACACGCTGGCCCGGATGCAGCGCCCATTGGCCGATTGGCTCCGCGCGCACACACCGCCCGAGGCTCGCGTCGCCGTGCACGATGTGGGGGTGATGCGGTTCTTCGGCGAACGCGACACCCTCGACGTC
>Ga0114938_1002119_pt1 | contig 12861 bp, 10 predicted proteins | sample AshMeaBigSpring_FD_88675 | JGI IMG/M metagenome (GOLD analysis project Ga0114938, IMG submission 88675) | Groundwater microbial communities from Big Spring, Nevada to study Microbial Dark Matter (Phase II) - Ash Meadows Big Spring | ecosystem: Environmental > Aquatic > Deep subsurface >...
AGTAAATACTTGCAGATCTGTAATATTACGATGTAATTATAAACAGGCATGCCGCTCTATGATACTTGTATGGTGAGTGTGGTGACTTCTGGTATTTCTTCATCGTATATCGAAAATCGTGAATCGGAAATCGTAATTTCTCCTAATCCGGTGAGGGATAAATTAATGATAAGATATAGAGCGGATGCGGTGATTCGCAGAGTGGTAGTATATACCTTAGATGGCCGTGAGGTGATGAATGTGCGTTATGATAATAATATGGGGGTGAATGTTACAGAACTGAGAAGCGGGATGTATATCATAAATGCCTATATGGATGACGGTGGTACAGCGTACAGAAGCTTTTATAAGGAGTAGTAGGACATAGCATCAGGGATAGGAGATATGGCAGGTATCTGCCAGCCCGCAATGTAATGTAGGGCCGCAGCGCAGCGGAGTATCGCATAGCCCGACGGCGAGTGTAGCGCAGCGAAACCTCGGCGGGATGCCCTGAAAGTAGAAGATAGAGACCGGCTAGCACTTTAATAAGGTATATAATTTTTTGGCGAAGTATTTATCCTTTTTGCTGAACAATTTATGGGCTCATTTGTTAGTAGCGTATGAGAAGGTTATTGCACTTATTCCCCTTATTTTTTGTAGTCATATACACTTTAGCCGCCCAAGACGGCCTTATAAAAGGGAGGGTCTATGATGCTATTACTAATGAAGCCTTGGTTTTTGGGGTGGTACAGGTACCCAATAGCGAATACGGGATCCAAACCGATGCCGAGGGCTACTATGAACTGTGCCTGGCACCGGGGGTATATAATCTGCATGCTTCTTACTTAGGCTATGAAGACCTCACGATCTTTGAGATCATCGTGAGTAGAAATAAGCCGGCACAAATAGATTTTGCGATGAAAAGCAATGAAAGCGATCTGGGTACAGTAGTGATCATAGCCAATCCCTTTGTAAAAAAAGAAGAGAGTCCGCTCTCACTTCGCAGCATAGGCACAGCTGAGATACAGCGCAATCCCGGCGGGGGCCGCGATATTTCCAAAGCCATAAGAACCCTACCCGGTGTGACTCGGGCCAGCTCCTTTAGAAATGACCTCCTCATACGCGGCGGTGAGCCGGGCGAAAACCGTTATTACCTCGATGATGTAGAAGTCCCTAATATAAACCATTTTGCCACTCAAGAGGCCAGCGGCGGACCGGTGGGGATGATCAATGTGGACTTTATACGTAAAGAAATTTTCTATAGCTCAGCCTTTCCTACAAATCGCGGTAATGCCCTGAGTTCCGTAATGATTTTTCAGCAAAAAAATAGGCGCGACGACCGTTTGGGTTTTTCCACTACGCTGGGATCTAGCGATCTGGCCCTCACCGCCGAGGGACCTCTCACTAAAAACAAGAAGACTACCTTTATCGCTTCGGCGAGGCAGAGCTATCTACAGTTTCTTTTTGCCGTCCTGGGTCTTACCTTTTTACCCACCTACAATGATTTTCAACTCAAAGTGCGCAGCCGCATTATTCTAAAAACGAAATCTATTTTACCGGACTGGGTGCCATAGATAAATTTAAACTAAATCTGGAAGCCAATGATACGGAGGAACAGCAGGTTCTCCTGGACCTCCTGCCCGTATCGCCACAATGGAACTACACCAATGGACTCGTATATAAGCACTACGGAGAAAATGGATACTGGACCTTTATATTCAGCCGCAATATGCTCGATAACCGATCCTATAAATATGCTCATAACGTGGAAATTCCCGAAAATCTACTGCTGGACTACCGCTCCCAAGAAATAGAAAACAAACTGCGCATAGAACATACGATGAGCTGGCGATCCTACCAGTGGAACTATGGCCTAAACTATGAAAGAGCCAAATATAATAGCCGTATATTCCAAAAAATCGCAAGCCCCACAGAGCAGGAAATCATAGATGCCACATAAATACGGAATGTTTATGTAGGCTTCGCGAAAATTTTTTAAGGCGCCTTTTATCAGTTCTGCCGGTATGAGAATAGATGGCAATAGCTATAACTCCGCTATGCGAAATCCACTGAAACAATTATCGCCGAGGATATCTGCTTCATTTGCCATCAATAAACACCTGAGTCTAAATGCAAATACCGGCATCTATTATCAGCTACCCGCCTATACCATTATGGGCTATAGAGATAATAATGGCGTGCCGGTAAATATGGAATCGGGATTGCGCTACATACGCAATGATCATCTGGTAGCCGGTATGGAATGGGCCAGCTCTAAAAATAGCCGCATCACGCTAGAAGGATTTTATAAGTGCTACCACTACTACCCTTTTTCATTGCGTTATGAGATAAATTTAGCTAATCTGGGCAGCGATTTTGGAGTGATAGGCAATGAGCCCGTGCGATCTACCGGCCGCGGTAGAGCTTATGGAATAGAACTCATGGCTCAGCAAAAACTCTTCAAAGGATTCTATGGCATAGCCGCCTATACCCTGAGCTGGTCCGAGTTTACCGATAAAAATAATCTATACGTGCCCAGCAGCTGGGATACCCGCAATATCCTGAATCTCGTGGCTGGAAAACGGTACAAAAGAAATTGGGAAACGGGTATCAATTTCCGTTTTCAAACCGGACTGCCCATTACCCCCTACGATTATGACCGCAGTGCATTAGTGGCTAACTGGGATATAAATCCCGCACCATTGTAGAACTATGCCCTGCTGAATACCGGCCGTGGCCAAATAAACCATCAGCTGGATATACGGGTAGATAAGCACTGGTATTTTAAAAAATGGAACCTAAATATCTACCTCGATATAGCTAATCTATACAGTGGACCCTCCGGGCAGGAATACCCTACTGTATTACTGGCCAAAGATGATAATGGACAGCCCATTATCCTTAATCCTAGTGATCCTGCAGAGCTCCAGCTTTATTAGCTAAAGATAAAACCCGCTGTAAATACCACCACTGCCCTACCCACCCTAGGAATTATTATAGAATATTAACCCTTCTATAAAACTATCCCTCTACGTCATCGCTAATGGCTGCTACCGCCTCCCAGATAGCCTCAGCCACTGTGGGTATCTCGCGCATACCATCGAGGCGTACTATGTGTTCATCTTGATTTATCATCCTTATGGCTTCCTCCATCTTATCGCACACTAAGCCTAGGTTTTCGCGGGTTTCATAGAGCTCTGTGGTGCTGCGATCGCGATGTATTCGCTCCATACTTATCTCGGGACTTATGTCTATGACCATATGTATATCCGGTCTCAATATATTGGCACAGATAGCATTGGCCTGGATAACCCATTCCAGTGGTACGTGTGCTCCCTGATAAGCATAAGAAGAAAGATAATAGCGATCTGTGATAACCGTATATCCTTCGTCCAATTTTTTAAGAATGCCATCGTTTTTATTGAGCAGATGATCGAGGCGATCGGCTACAAACAAGGCCGTTACTGTGCGGGGATCGGCCTCTATATGGTGGGTAAATATCTGGCGGATGAGCAATCCTATGGGACTAGTGGTGGGCTCGGCCGTAGTATGAACTAATCTTCCTGTGGCGCGCAGGCGGGCGGCTAGCAACTTTACCTGGGTACTCTTGCCACTACCATCTATTCCCTCAAAAGCAATAAACATGTTTTTTTTCAATGCAGCTCTTTTTTCTTTGTTTTATTAATAGCATAACGTAGCTTACTCGCTAAGCGTCCCTGAGTCGGATCCACGATATAGGGCAAAGATAAATTACAATTGGGAAAAGGGGTATGTCCTAATATCTTACAAACTCATACGCAATCCCCATAGTTATCATTACTACGCGCCTTGCCGCGGTTCCGTGCAACAGAGGCTTTATTGCTTGACTTTCAGCCGCAACAAAGCCTAAGCTGTTATGGGATGCCTTTCTTTTCTGTCAATGCACTGCTATCACATTTACTTTCTCAATTCCTTTTAAATACAATTCAATATGTCTGTTGTGGGCTTTGTGGTGATACTCACTTATGATTTCAATAATGTCATAGTCAATAAAATTACATTCGCTTCCGTCAATTGTCAGCACGCTGTATTCAGGGACTTCGTCTAATGCTTTTCGTAATTTTACTTTGTTGAGGAAAGTTACATTGCTGTTGAGTTTGATGTAATGCGTTTCAATACCGTGTAGTCGTGTTTAGGTAATTAAATATTCTGCTTTGAAATTATTATGAACGATAAAGTAAATGGAAATTAAAAGTCCGATGGTAACGCCAATGAGTAAATCAGTTAAGAGAATGACAAGGATTGTAAGAACAAACGGAATAAATTGTTTCCATCCTAAACTCCATATATTGCGATAAAGTTTTGGTTTTGTCAGATTGTAACCCGTGATAAGAAGTATTGCAGATAGCGAAGCATAAGAAATTTTATTTAGTAGAAACGGAACAAATAATACTGTAAGCAAAAGAAATAGTCCGTGAGTAAAAGCAGAAAGTTTTGTCCGTCCACCTGCGTCCACATTTGCAGCACTTCTTACTACAACTGCTGTCATTGGTATTGCTCCCAAAAGTCCGCAAGTCATATTTCCAATTCCTTGTGCAATAAGCTCACGATTAACGGGAGTAATGCGGTTGTGCTTATCTAACTTGTAAACGGCTTCTATGCAAAGCTATGTTTCTAAAGTTGCAAGCAGTCCGATAATAAGTCCGTATTTCCAAAATTCTAGGTTGGAAAATAGTTTTGTAAAGTCGGGGAAAGTTATGCTTGCAAAAATATTAGAAGGAATATTTACTAATTGAGTTTGCTTGAGTGAAAAGTCGGAAGTTGCGTTTGTAAAAAGAATGTTGGTAATGATACCGACAACAACAACTAATAAAGGTGCTGGAATTACTTTTAATTTTTTGGCGAATGGTTGTTGAAGCAACATAAGAATGATTAAACAAACCACTGTTATTAAAATTGCCCCTCTTGCTATGTGATGATTGAAGTTTTCAAAACCACCAAGAAAGTTTTCGGGAGAAAATAATTTTAGAAAACCACTTGTCCAAAAGTCGGGTTGGTCGTAACCAAGTGCTAACGGAATTTGTTTTGAGATGAGAATAATACCGATTGCCGCTAACATTCCTTTGATAACCGATGAAGGAAAATAATTAGCGATGACACCAAGTTTTAGAAGTCCAAGTATGATTTGAAATAAACCGGCAACCATAACTGCAAGTAAAAACACTTTGTAGTCGACAAGTGATATGATGGATGCAGCAACCAAAGTTGTCAGGCCGGCGGCGGGCCCGGAAACTGCAAGCTGTGATCCGCTAAGAAGTGCAACGACAAGTCCGCCAATGATGCCTGATAAAAGTCCGGCATAAAGAGGTGCCCCCGAAGCCATAGCAATACCTAAGTAAAGTGGAAGTGCTACTAGGAAAACTGAAAGTCCGGCAGGTAAATCGTGTTTGAGCCAAATTATACGGTAATATTTAATTGTCCTTCTCATCTGATTGTCCTGTCAAAATTGTCTGGGTGAAATATAAGTGTTTCATAGTAGCACTGTCGTTGTATAAGGTTCCGCCAACGATTTCAGTATTTGCGAAAAAGCGGTTTAAAATGGCCTAACTTTCGAATAAGCACCAAAGGTAATAAAAAAAACTAAACTTCGGCTAAGTACTGAACTCGCTTTTTCGCAAATACAATTAATCCTACCATTAGTTTACAGTATTTTTTTAGTCCTGCTCTGCATTTACAAATGTAGTTTTTTTTTGATAATAATTTTTCCATAATTTCTCTGTTTTTATTTTTTGTCCATTTTTACATTTTTTTGTGTAAACCTATTTTAGCATGAGACAGGGTCGGAAACTTGCAAGCTCATTGACAAAGCTTTGTTTGTAGCGTTGGCTTGTGGGGCTTTGGCAATGTGCTGCAAGTGTGGGTTGGCTTTCATTCACAACATTTTTTGTCTTGTTGAACTGGCGGACATTTTATAGAACCATAGCTGCAATAAACACAGCAGTCGCTTTGCTTCGGTCTTAAAACGGTCATGCAGTTTTCACATTCATAGAAGTATTGGCAAGCGTTTATCGGCATTTCTTCTTCTTTATTGTGCCCGCAAGTCGGGCAAGTGATTATTGATTTTGTTATGATTTCCATATTCTTAAATTTTAAAGCATTTCCCCTTTCGCCACTTTTAAGGCAAACTGTGCTTTGTTGTATTCGCCTATTGCTTTCAAATAGTCAATTTGAGCTTGAAGAAAAAACTGTTGTGCCTGAAATACTTCAAAGGGTTTTACTGTTCCCAATTTCTGCCGTTCAATGCTTTGGTTTAATGCTTCGGTCGTTAATTCCAAACCTTCCTTGGCAATCTGAATTTGCTCCTTGCCAATTATCAATAATTGATTGGCATTTGCAATTTCTTCATTGATTTGAGCTTTGAATTGCTCCGATTTTATTTCCTGAATTTTGATTTGACTATTGTATTGTTTTAAGTCGCCACCATATATTAAACGCCCAAGCGGAATATTCCAAGTCAACGATACATTTAACATTCCTGTCGGATATAGTTGATTTGTTTCGGGATATTGGTTAGGAAACATTGGGCTGACTGCACCATTTATTCTGCCAAAATAAGAACCATACGTTCCTAAACTCAATGTTGGAATAAATAATCCAGTTGTTGTTATATTTCGTTCTGTTTGCAAGGAAAGAATGGTAAAATCTATTGACTTTATTTCTGGTCTCATTTTATAAGTTGTGTCATTTACCGATAAAAGTTTTTCCTCAAAATTCATAGGCCACATTACGCTGTCAACGCTTACTAATTTTACTTTGCTGTCAAGGTTGAGTAAACGCACCAACTCGGCGGATTTTTGATTGTATTCCCATTGTGCATTGAGCATTTCGATTATTAGATGATTTTGATTGCTTTTCGATAGTAACAATTCCGATTGATAACGTAACCCTGCTTCTACCTGAATTGCGACTTGTTGGGTAATGGTGTCGGATTGTGCTACTAAGTTTTTGTAAGCAATCAATTTCATTTGGGAAGTCTGCAAGTCGTAGTAGGCTTTTATAGTTGCTAAAAGAGTATTGTTTCTTTTAGCCTGTGTTTCAAAAACGGAGGCCTGAACTTGAAGTTTCGCAGATTTGGTTTTGTAAATACCTTCTGCAAAATTCCAATTGGCATTTAGTCCTAATCCAGCCCAAAGATTTTGCCTGCTTACATCTAAAAAGAAACGTCCATCTGCATTCGATGCTGCACCCCAGAGTTGGAAAGTTCTAACCCCTGCATATACATTGGGCAACCACCATTCTTTAGATTTTGAAAGATTGGCTTCCGCCAATTCCTGTTTTGCCAGAAATTCTTTAATGGTCAGGTTATTAGCACCACCTAATTCAAGAACGGTCTGTAAGTTAATAGGTAATGTTTCCTGTGCCTTGCCTTGTTGGCTTATCAATACAAAAATGACAAGTCCAACCGTATATTTTAATTTATTCATTTTGCTACGTTTTATTGGTTAGAAAATAAATTGGTTTGGACTGCTGCTCCGTCAAAACAGAACTCCTTACCCTTTATCACAATACTGTCTGTTATTTGGATTTCTCCGCTTAACAGTTCGGTATATTTTTCGTCACGGATGCCTGTTTTTATTTCTACCTTTCTCACAGTTCCATTATTGACAACATAAATAAAGGATTGTCCTTTGACATTGCCGATTGCTTCATTTGGTACGGATAAAGCGTCTTTATGTCCACCTCTTTTGATTTCTACTTTAGCATACATACCCGAACGGATTTTTAAATCTTTATTAGGAAGGTCAATTTCAACTTTCATAGTTCGGGTGGCTTCATTCAGTCCGTATGCAATACGGGAAACAGTTGCCGAAAAAGTTTCGTTAGGTAATTCAGGGAAAGTAACGGTAACTTTTGTTCCCTTTTCAATCAATGTGGCATCCGTTTCAGGCACATCAACAGTTAGGCGAATGGGTTGCAAATCCTGAATTTCAAACAAAGGCATTGCATTGGAATTATTTAATCCGCTTTGAATTATAGCTCCTTTGTCAATTAAGCGATTGACAACAACACCCGAAAATGGAGCTTTAATATTCAGATAACTGATTTGTGTATTAATCGCAGTTAACTGTGCAGCAATGCTTTGGTACTCTGATTCGATTCTTTCTGCATCTAAGTCAAGTAATGCTTTTGCAGTTTCGTAATCAGTTCGTGCTTTTTCTACATCGACTGCCGTTGTAAGCTGTGGTGTTTTTTCAGCAATACTTTTCAATCTTTCATAAATAGATTTTTTTCCGATTAAATCTGCTCCGGCTGGAGTATTCATTGGACTCATAGAATACCGATTATGTAAAAAGGTTTTTTCTTTTAACAATGCTTCCAACTTTGATTTTTCGCTATACAATTCAGGATTTATCAAGATCGCAAGTGTTTGTCTTTCTTTTACAAAATCACCAATATCGGCTTTTACCTGTTGTAAATAACCGTTGGTCATTGCAAAAAGTGTTATTTTCTGATTGGGTTTTGCTATTCCAGAAATTTGAAATGAGGCGTTAAATTCGTGTGCCTCTGGATTGCTTACCAAAACTGTTGGAACATTTCTGCTTTCCGTTTGTTTTTGCTGTTCTTCTGATTTATTTCCGCAAGAAGAAAGCAACATAATTGCAAGCAGAATTATTATGATTGATTGTATAGAGTTCATTTTGATTTGCGTTTTTTTGTTGAATAAATAAAATAAGATAGGCACAATGAACAGCGATAAAAATGTGGCTGCTGCTACTCCGCCAATGATTGCCCTTGCCAACGGAACATTTGCTTCACCTCCTGTTTCGTATCCTAAAGCCATTGGAAACAATGCCAATATGGCAACGATTGCGGTCATTAATATTGGTCGAAAGCGATTAGCAACACCTTCTTTAATGGCTTGTTCTAATGGTTTTCCTTCCTTAAAAAGGTTGTTCATTTTGTCCACCAACAAATTGCTGTATGCAACGGTAATACCCACCATCATTATGATGCCCATCATTGACTGAATATTGAGATACGTATTTGTTGCCAATAGCATTGCTGTCACACCAATAAGCCCCAAGGGGATTACGGTAATAATAATGAGCGGTAACTTGAACGAACGCAGAAGTGGAACGATAACCAAATAGACCAACAAAATGGCAAGCATCAAACCTAAACCAAGGTTGCTGAAACCTTCGTTCATACGCTGCACTTCTCCACGAATTATAATTTTATATCCTTCGGGTAAATCTTTCCGCAGGATTTCCAACTGCTCTTCAATTCCTGCTGCCACCGAACCAATATCCCTTCCTTCTACATTGGCATACACGTCTGTAACCCGTTGCAAATTCAGATGATTGATTTCTATCGGTGCAGAAGTCAAGGTGGTTTTTGCAATATTTTTCAGTTGCGTTACTTGTCCGTTCGTTCCTTTCAGCGAAATATTTTCCACCGATTGCGGATTATCCAATTCAATTTCGGGATACGTAACACCTACAAAATAATGATTGCCGTTGCGTGCATCAATCCAAAATGAGGGTTTGAAATTCACCGATGAATTAAGTGCAGAAACAATATTTTTCACGGTTTCTTCTGCATTCACTCCCACCATTGCGGCTTTAGTTCGGTCAATTTCTACCTTGATTTCAGGATGGTCGTAGCGTTGATGAATCCGAACATCTTCTGTGCCTTCCACATTTTGAATAATTTCCCGAACCTTTACTGCTATTTCGTGTGCTTTATATAAATCGTTCCCTATAACCTGCACATCAATAGGTGAGGGTAAACCGAAGTTCAAGGCACTGGTAATAATACCACCTGTGTTGAAAATAATCTGAACTCCGGGAAATTTTTCTTTGAGTTTCGGACGAAGCTTTTTTACATACTCAGCCGTTTTAGTTTTATGTCCATCTTTGAGCTGCACGGCAATAGTGGCATCCTGTGTTCCTGAATTGTTAGTATAGGCAGCAGGCCAATCATTCAACACGCCTATATTGGAAACTATCAGGTTAGTATCATCACCGATTTCCGTTTGTAGATAATGCTCGATTTCCGTTATGGTTTCTTCGGATTTTTCTATTCGTGTGCCGCTTTCCATCCGAACATCCATAGAAATTTGTCCTACGTCCATTTGCGGAAATAATTCTGTTCCGACTTTTGTAAATCCAAACATTGAAACAGCAAACAGAACCGCTACACTGCCTAATATCCACCAAAGGTATTTCAGAGTTTTGTCCATCATTGAAGCATAGCGATTCGTTAGCTTGTTTAATCCCCTGTCAAACATTCCTAAAAATCCCTTTGGCTTATATTCGTGATTGAACCCTTTGAAAAATGAAGCTGCCATTATAGGGACAAGGGTCATTGAAATCATCCTTGAACCAATCATTGCCAATGAAACCACAATAGCTAAAGGCGTAAACAAGTATTTTGAAATTCCCGTAAGAAACACAATCGGAAAAAACACAATAATAACAGTAAGAGTTGTAACCAAAACAGGTAGAGCCACTTCCTTTGCTCCGTCATAGGCTGCTTTGTCAGAAGGTTTACCTAACTTCAAATGCTTGTCAATATTTTCCAACACCACAATACTATCGTCCACCAAAAGCCCAATAGCCAAGGCAATACCTCCCAAAGTCATACTGTTGATGGTGTCGCCTGTGAAATACAATCCAATAAAAGCGAACATAACCGAAAGCGGGATACTCAATGCTACAATAAATGTGGAACGAATATTTCCGAGAAATAACAATAATGCTAACGAAACCAAAATCAATCCCAAAATTCCTTCCTTCATCAGTCCGTTAATACTGTTTCGCACATAAGTTGACTGGTCGAGAATTACATCAAGGTTTACCGATTTTGGCAAACGCTCTTTCAGGTCGGCTAATTTGTTTTTTACGGCTTCCACCGAAGCAATGGTATTACCGCCTGTTCTTTTATAAATCGGAATGTAAACCTGTCGTTTTCCATTGATATGCACCACGTTAGTTTGAATGGCAGAAGCATCTTTGGCATAACCAATGTCTTTCAAAAAAATGGGCGAGCCATTGGCATCCATTTTAATCACAATGTTATTGAAGTCATCCACATTCGGGAGCATCCCGTTGGCATTTACGCTGTAATTCATAGTGCCAATGTTCACGTCTCCTGTAGGTATCATAACATTGTTTTTTTGAACGGCATCCATCACGTCCATTTGCGAAAGGTTGTATGCCTGTAATTTGTCGGGATAAACATACATAAAAATCCTGCGAAGCTTACCGCCAAAAACGGCAGGGGCAATAATGCCTTCAACCGAACCCAAGAGATTTCGCAAATCGAAGTAGGCAATATCGTAAAGTTCCTTTTCGGTGAGTTCATCACTGCTTACAGCTAAAAGTGCCAAGGGGGTTGAAGCTGTGGGGTCATACGGCATTACCATAGGCGGAACTGTGCCTGGTGGCAAATAATAAAGGTCAGACATTGCCAATGAAGTAACCTGTGAAAGTGCAGTGTTCGGGTCTATTTCTTCACGGAAGAAATCTTTTACGATGCTTACCCCAATCATACTTTTACTTTCCTGCCGTTCTATGCCGTTGGCTTGCCCTGTCCAGCGTTCAATTCTTGAAGTGATGTCTTTCTCCATTACTTCGGCAGGCATTCCGGGGTAGAGTGTCAGCACCTGCACGGCTGATGTTTTGTATTGCGGTAGAATGTCCACCGGTAAACGCTCTAGTGCGACTATGCTGATAACTGCTATCAATAACGAAAGCACAATTATCAGGTATTTGTTTTTAAATGCTAATTCTAACATATTTCTCTCTTGATTCAATGAATAATTGATTTCAGGACATAGAATGTCTAAACTGATTGAAAATGGAGCAGGCATAAACACGAAAGCCCTTCTTCAAGAAGGGGCATAGTGAACTATACCAATCCAAAAGAAAGGTTAAACCAAAGGAGGTCCCCGAAGGGTATGTGAAGAAAGAATTGGTGCCGAGCGACACTTAGGGTCTGGTGGAAAAAAAATTGGCTCTTCGTGCGACGCAATACGAACCAAATCCAATAGAACTGCCGCTACAACAAGCGTTTGAATAGTCGGTTTAACTTTCTCCACCTGCGTTTGTTGGAAGTCGTCCACTGGCGATAAAGTGTGCTTACTGTACCAACCTGATAAAAACTGGACTTTTTTTAAATGGATAGCCTTGGCTCTTTTTAGGTGATTTATGCCTATACGCCAAGCCGAGGGGGTTTTCTTAGGCATTAGCAAAAAAATTGATATATTCTTTTTTAAGCCATTTTTTAATAAATATTATCATTCCCTTTGTTTAATCTATCCCTGGCAGGTTGCTCCCCAGCATTGCCTGTTTCCGCTTCGAATTAACGGCATAAAGATACAGCTTTATTTTCATTGTTTCTGCAATTTTTTTTTTTTTTTCTATCCCCTTAGATAGTAAAAATTCATAAGGGCTTCTATAGCCTATCCCACTGTGTATCCTCTCGTCATTATAGAAGCATTCAAAATCCCTCATGATTCCTCTAAGATCATCTATATCTTTAAACTCTATTCTTTGGCATATTACTGACTCCATAATCGAATGATAGGACACTATATGGGCATTCATCTGGGGGGTGGCTGGTTTGCTAAACTCCTGTTCTGCCCCTATCATTTGTGAGTGATTTTGAACCTCATGAGCCGTAAACTGACTACCATTATCACATCTTACAATGAATATTTTAGAAATTGGGTACTTCTCAATGGGCTCATTAAATATATTCACGATATGTGCTTTTTTGATTTCAAAACTAATATACTGGCCTATCACCAAACGGGAATAAACATCTATTATGGTCAAAATTTGAGCATTTCTATGCTTACCTTGAATATAAACAAACTGTATATCAAATTCCCAATAA
>Ga0114938_1002121_pt1 | contig 12859 bp, 14 predicted proteins | sample AshMeaBigSpring_FD_88675 | JGI IMG/M metagenome (GOLD analysis project Ga0114938, IMG submission 88675) | Groundwater microbial communities from Big Spring, Nevada to study Microbial Dark Matter (Phase II) - Ash Meadows Big Spring | ecosystem: Environmental > Aquatic > Deep subsurface >...
CCAGGGATCCGGGAATCTTATGGGTAACCCTGGGCCACCAGATGGTGATCAATACTGTGGCGATGGCCAGCAGGGTCGCTTCCAGGTTGATGCCCTGAAAATGCCGCGCGTACACCTTCCATTTGTCGAGGAAATCCGCCGGCACGGTTTCGATCTGCAGACCGAAGAAGTCCCTGACCTGCGAAGAAAAGATGATCAGGGCGATCCCGCTGGTGAAGCCGATAATCAGGGGATGGGGTATGAACTTGATCACGGAGCCCAAGCGAGCCAATCCCATTACGATGAGCATGAGACCGGCCAGGAAAGTGGCGATCACCAGTCCTCCCACACCGTGTACCTGCACGATGCCATACACGATCACGATGAAAGCGCCGGTTGGACCACCTATCTGCACCTTGCTGCCTCCCAGGAATGAAATGATGAATCCCGCGATGATCGCCGTGATCAGTCCCTTCTCCGGTGATACCCCGGAAGCAATCGCAAATGCAATCGCCAAAGGTAGTGCCACGACACCCACAATCAGTCCGGACATCAGGTCCTTGTAGAACTGCTGCTTTGTATAACCTTTGATGGTGTCAAATAGCTTGGGTCTCAGCATGGGATAAACTCAATCTTTAGCGCCGACGGATTTTTCTTAACATGAATCAGGAAGCCGACTTTCGTACGTATTTGGTCAGGATCACAATGGTCTGGTCGTTGATCTTTCCCTCGATCTGGTCCGTATTGCCCGATACCAGCCTGATCTTGCGGACCACCGTACCAGCAGGCGCCCTGAAACTGGTGCCCTTCACGTTGAGCGATTCTGTCAGCACCACCGTATCGCCCGCTTCCAGTTCCCTGCCAAAGCAGTCTTTATGTACATCTTTCAACTGGAAGGGCTCCATGGCCCAGTTCACCACTGCTTCATCGGGTTCTACAGAAGACAAAATCTCTTCCGCCCAACCCTGCTCTTTCCGCGCGTACAACAGACGGTAACTCAGGGCCTGCACACTGGGTTCCGCACTCCATATGCTGCCTGCCAGGAAATGGAGGGGCTGGTCCATGATACTGTTTTCAATAATGGCTTTACAGCCGGTGCAGAGCGCCACTTCATGTTCGATGGCATCGTGGTTCTTAGGGCTAACGGCATAGGCGATGCTGGCTTTCCCTTCCGCACAGAGTTCACAGAGGCCATTGCATCGCTCGACTAATTTGGGATCCATGTATGGGTTTTAGTTGTTCAATATGCATCAGACTTTAATCCAGAATTTCAACAGGGTGTCCATATCTGTTCCCACGATATGGTAGGCAGGTGGCATTTCGTCCTCAAGACTGTGGAAAGTGGCTACACGCGTGCCCGTTGGTTTCAGTTGCAACTGCTTGTACAGGTACCGGTTGTAGTAATGGTACAGTTCCGAGGAGTAGTCGATGGAATCATCAATTTTCTCCGTACCGGAAAGATTTTCATAAAAGGGATTATAGACATAGAAATTATCGTAGCGCCCGAAATTCAATTGGGTGAAGTTCCGGTTGATGAAGGTCACATTCTCAAGACCCAGGCTGGCCAGGGCATGACTGGCAATTTGGAAGAGCGACTCCCGCTGTTCCACGCCATAGAACTGCGCATCCGGCCTGTGATATCCTGCCGCCAGGCAAAACTTCCCTGCACCGCTGCCAATGTCCAGTATCCTGATGCCCGGTTCAGAAGCCAGAAAAGCCGCTGCCTTTCGGGCCACGGCCAACGGGGTCCAGTGCCAGGAAGACAGTTTCTGGATATTCCCCGGATATATCCTGTTGAATTGAATATCAGACTGAAAATACATGTCCTGCATCAGCAGGACGTTCCTGTTGGCCATCCGGGTATTGCATTAATTAATATTTATTGATTCTCAGGGAGATCCTCGAATGATAGTCCCTGGACATGATCAGACCTTTCCGGCTGCCGGGAGTTGCAGGAATAATCAACGCTATCCATCCCCTGCCCTCCGGATCCTGCAGGAGCTTCTGCTTGTCCTGCCCGGCCAGTTTCTCATTAATCTCTATAACCTTTCCGTCCACGGGCATGTGAACGTCGATCGGGTAGTCGTGATAGTGGATGGTTGCGATAGAATCACCCTGTTTCTTGGCACCGAGGGCCTGGTGAAAGTTAATTTGCTGGATATCCTTGAACCCGGTTAGCTTGAACGCGCAAATCCCCGAATATGCAACCATGCCCTGGAAATCAATCCATTCATGGTCATTCGTGTAATAAATCTCCTTGTCGTCCCTGGGATCTGATTTCATGGCGCAAATGTACTACAGGTATGTTCCTGCTTCTGTAAACCATATCACTCTTAAAAGTGATAAAAGTCATATTCGAACTGTACATTCGCAGGATATGAGCATCCGTGGCTTATTTCCGATCGATGCGTGGGAATTTAAAACCGATTCTGTTTTCTCACACCTGGGAGAATCCGACACCAAAATACTTTTCGCCCATAAATCTGAATTACATTTTAAGAAAGGAGAAGTTATTTTCAAGGAAGGGACTGTACCATCCGGGATTTACTTTATCCTCGAAGGCAAGGTCAAGAAATTCAAAGTGGACAATACGGGCAGGGAACATATCATCTATGTGGCGAATACCGGTGAACTAATCGGGTACCATGCCGTGCTCGCGGAAGACCGTTATCCGGATTCAGCAGCCACCCTCGAATCGTCCAGGATCCTCTTCATTCCGAAAGAGGATTTCCTGGAAACCATATCAAAGTCGGAATTACTCAGCCGACGGCTGTTGAAAACCCTCAGCCATGAATTCGCCGTATTAATCAACGGCATTTCACTGCTCGCCCGTCGTTCCGTAAAAGAAAGACTGGCACTGCAATTGATCATTCTGCGCGAAAAATATAAAGAAGGCATCGCCGAAGGACAGGACGTGGAGATCAATATCAGTCGCGAAGACCTTGCCAACATGGTGGGCACCGCCAGGGAGAACGTTATCAGGCTGCTCGGCGAATTCAAGGATGAAGGCATCCTGACAACCGCAGGCCGGAAAATTATTGTCAGGGATGTGCTGCGGTTGGTGGAAATTGCAAAGTGAAGTTGACGGTTGACGGTTGACGGTTGACGGTTGACGGTTCAAAATTGGGCGACAATATAGTTTAGACTCATGACTAAAGACCAACGACTCAAGACTACGCTAGTAATGGGTGCTTCGGACAATCCTGCACGCTACAGTTACCTGGCTATTCACCGATTGCGAGGTTATGGTTTCCCGGTAAGGGCCATTGGCCGGAAGAAAGTGACCGTGGCGGACGTGGAGGTGCACACGGAGCAGGTTCCCTGGGACGATATCGATACCATCACCCTTTACTTAAACCCTTTACACCAGGAGCCGTACTATGATTATTTCATCTCGCTTAAACCACGCCGGATCATTTTCAATCCCGGGACGGAAAACCCGGAACTGGAAATGCTGGCCTCAGAAGCCGGGATCGACTGCATCGAAGCCTGCACCCTGGTGATGCTCGGAACGGGACAGTACGACTGAATACATCGTTGAGTGAAATTTACCTGCATGAATACCCGGTTTCTCCGGTAAAATGTATCGCCATCACCCGGCGGGGTGGATTTAACGCATCCTTCATGCAACATACATGTGAAATTTCACTGGAATTGGGTAAATTAGACAAACCCATTTGATCATGCATACTTCATTCGATTCCACGATGAAAGATCATGGTCCGCGCAAATCGCTCTGGCGCCGCTTCAACGGCGACGGCCTCGGCCTCCCGATCAAGGATGCCGTGGAAGAAGCCATCCGCAAGGAGTCGGCCGCGGGCCATCGCTTAAAGGTTTGCATCGGCACTGATTCTCAGGTCAGGGGTCCCGAGACCGAATTTGCTACCGTGATTGTTTTCCTGCGTGAAGGTCGGGGTGGATTCATGTTCATCCACAACGAAAAAAGCTACCACCGCTATTCCATCAAGGAACGCATGCTGGTGGAAGTGGCCAAGAGCATCGAGATCGCCTACGAGCTCTGCGACCTGTTTACGGTCTACGATGTGGATATGGAAGTCCATGCCGACATCAACACCAACCCTTCCTTCAAGAGCAACGAAGCGCTCCGCGAAGCGATGGGTTATATCCTCGGCATGGGTTTCGCGTTTAAAGCCAAACCCGAGGCTTTCGCCAGCAGCAGTTGCGCGAATAAAATCGTCAACTAAGGGGCGGGTAAATTCGGACCTTGACGCTCCTGCAAGTTTCCCCTGCGAACGGGGATGGGATAGTATCCCCCGGAAAGAACTGCTATGTACAAACGGAGTTCCTGAAATTCTTCCCTGGAAATATCATCTGGTCGCCCTCAATCAGCCATCATGTTTTTCATGCTTTCCCCCGTGCATATGCCTGGTTCATCTCCCCGATAAGACGCAGCAGGGCTTCCCTTCCCATCCATTTCTCGCTGCTGGTCACAAAATGCGGAGGCAGTTCGGCCCAGGATTTCTTCATTTCTTCCAGGAACGCTTTTACATTCTGCGAAACCACCCGCTGGGTTTCCTTATCCGCCTTGGTGAAAACCAGGCAGAACGGCACCTGCCATTCACCCAATTGGGCGATGAAATCAATGTCCATTTTCTGGGGCCTGTGCCGGGCATCCACCAGCAGGAACAACAGGCCCAGGCTCTCCCGCTTCCGGATATATTCTTCGATCATGGCCGACCATTTCCTTCGCTGGGAGGCAGACACTTTCGCGAAACCGTACCCGGGGAGATCCACCAGGTACCAGGGCATATCGCTCCCCTCAATGGTAAAATGGTTGATCAGCTGCGTCTTCCCGGGCGCTGAAGATGTTTTGGCGAGGTTCTTCTGGCCGGTGATCATATTGATCAGCGAACTCTTTCCCACATTGCTCCGTCCCAGGAACGCATATTCCGGCCGGTCCGGCTTGGGGCACTGTGCCAGGCTTGGGCTGCTGATGAGGTATTCGGCTTTTTTGATCACCATAGGGGGCAAAGGTAGGGGAAAGGGTGTAGGGGATAGGGGGTAGGGAGTAGATTGCTTTTAGTTCGAAGCAGGTAGCGCAAGTGGCAAAATCCCACGGAACCAAGAAGCAGGTAGTACCAGGTATAATCCAGGGAAATATTAGCATTTCCAGGGTTACCCTTTCCTATTTCTACTGTATGGTGTCCTAAGGGCTGATCGTTTTGAGCGATGTATGGAAACAAAGCAACCCATTTGTTGTTAAAACCCTTAAAGCCTACACCCGTTCCCCTACCCCTTATTCCCTTTTCCTTAACTTTGCCACCGCATGACCGAATTCGCCCACGACAAAGTAGTCCCCTACCAGGCATCTACCAAAGGAAAGAAGGAACAGGTGGCGGAAATGTTTGACGACATCGCCCCGAAATACGATTTCCTGAACCGTTTCCTGAGCGCTGGCATAGACGTAGGCTGGCGCAAGAAAGCCCTTCGACAGTTACTCCCCTATCGCCCTAAAAATATCCTGGACGTTGCCACCGGTACGGCCGATGTGGCGATCCTTGCGGCACGAATCTTGCAACCGGAACGGATCGTAGGGATAGACATCAGTGAGGGTATGCTGGAACTGGGGCGAAAGAAACTGTTAAAAGAGGGGCTGGACCCCTTGATTGAGCTGCAAACCGGTGATAGTGAGGCAATAAAGTTTCCGGACGCCTCGTTTGATGCGGTGACTGTGGCCTTTGGCGTGCGGAACTTTGAGAACCTGGAAAAAGGCCTGCGCGAAATCCGCAGGGTGCTGAAACCGGGAGGCCGTTTGATCGTTTTGGAATTCTCTAAACCAACAGTACCAGGCATACAACAACTCTACAATCTGTATATGAGGATGGTGGCTCCCGGGATGGGACAATTGTTTTCCAAAAACCGCGATGCATACCAGTACCTCAGCAATTCCGTTGAAAAATTCCCGGAAGGCAGGGCATTCACAGATATCCTTCAGCTGACCGGGTACAAGGACACCACATGCAAAAAACTGAGTTTCGGCGTTTGCAGCATTTACGGCGGTACCGCGTAGGGTTGGTTTTGGTTCTGTCAATTTTCCTCGCAGGGGGTCTTCATGCCCAGTACCGCGACTATCTCAACCTGCCCAACCACGATGAGAAACCCTATTACTTCGGCATTGTGCTGGGTTACAATACCTCGCACTACAACCTTACGCACCATCCGTATTTCCTGGAACGCGATACGATCCAGGTGGTGGAATCCCAGAACAGCGGACGCGTGCACCTGGGCATCCTCGTGAACTGGCAGGCCACCCAACGGTGGGACGTCCGTTTTTATCCGCTGAACCTGATCTTTTCCGAAAAGATATTCCGCTACACGCAGTCGATACCCAACCCGGGCGAAAGCGACCTGGAGCAAATACAGAAAGTGGAATCCGTGACCCTGAGCTTTCCGCTGCAGGTTCGCCTCAAGAGCGACCGCATCAACAATTTCCGCGTCTATACCCTGGCCGGTGTGAAATACGATTTCGACCTCGCCAGCAATTCCGGCGCCCGAAATACCGAGAACATCGTGAAGGTTAAAAAATCAGATTTTGGCGTGGAAGCGGGTATCGGTTTCCAGTTCTTCTTCAGGTATTTCATCCTCTCGCCCGAGATCAAAATGTCCTACGGCCTCACCAACGTCCACGACCGCGACGAAAGCCTCAAGTATTCCAACGTCATCGACAAGATGCATTCACGGATGATCCTGTTCTCCCTGCATTTTGAGGGAGGGGGATTGGGTTTTTGATACTTCCCTCTGATCCCATTATCTTTTCGTACTATCTCCTTGAAACCGTCATCACAACACCAACGAGAATGCGTAAAAAGATGGCCAGCATCCTGTTCGCGGCTCTGATCCTGGGAGGATGCGAATCAACAGCCCAGCACCGCGCGAATGAAATAACGGTTGTGGGGCAGATGCGGAACGTTATGTGGAAAGGCCAGCTTGACGGATTAATACACCTTGACACGATTACCCCTAAGACGGGCCTGTATGGACTGGGGCCCGTTGAATTCCTGGCCGGCGAAATACTGATCATCGACGGGAAATCGTTCAAATCGACCGCGGTGAATGACGCCGACATGAAACTCGAAGAAACCTTCGATATCAAAGCCCCGTTTTTCGGTTATGCGTGGATCGCCGGATGGAAGGAACAGGATTTCCCGGATAGCATACAGACGATACCCCAATTGGAACTGTATCTGGACCAGATCACCAGGTCATCGCCAAGACCTTTCCTCTTCAAGTTGGAAGGTATCGTTGAAAAAGCGACGATTCATGTCGTGGATTTACCTAAAGGTATCCAGGTACGTTCCCCGCAGGACGCCCACAAAGGGCAAAAAAACTATACCCTGCACCATGTGCCATCTGATATCATCGGATTTTTCTCCACGGAACACAAAGCCATTTTTACCCATCATGACACATTTGTCCACATGCACCTGGTTACAGCGGACAGAAAACAAATGGGACATTTGGATGAAGTATTTTTCAATAAGAGCAGCATGAAATTGTACTTGCCGATGGAATAAAAGGAAATTGCAGCGATATGCATCCCTAACTATCTTTTGACCAATCCATCTAGCAACACTGAACAATCAGCCAACCAAAAAAATTATGTCCACCAGACGCCAGTTCATCCAGCACAGTACCCGCGCCGTCGCAGGCATCGGGCTCGCCTCGGTACTGCCAGGCTTCGCAAAGGCCGCCACCCAAACCGCCAAGCCCTTTACCTTCGACATTTCCCTGGCGGAGTTCTCCTTCGCCTCGGAACTGTTCACCGGGAAAATGTCCAATATGGATTTTCCTGGCAGGGCGGTGAATGAATTCGGCATCAGGGCCCTGGAATTCGTATCCGGCTTTTTCAATAACAAGCATACAGACAAGGCGTATCTCGCGGAACTCCTGAAACGCTGCCAGGACCTGGGCGTGACCAATCACCTGATCATGGTGGACGGGGAAAACATCGCTACCCTCGATGCGGTAAGGCGGAAAAAAGCGGTGGAAGCCCACCACGCCTGGGTGGAGGCCGCCAAATACCTGGGCTGCTCGGCCATCCGCGTCAACCTGGGTGACGCCATGGCGATGATGAGTGGCAAGGGGGAAGAAGGGACCCGGGAGGATGTAGCCAAAGCTGCCCTCGATGGATACAGCGCCCTTTGCGCGTATGGGGAGAAAATGGGCATCAACGTGATCGTGGAAAACCATTTCGGGTATTCCACAGACCCCGACTGGCTGGTGGGCATCATGAAACAGGTGCCGAATGCCAATAAAGGCTTCCTGCCAGACTTCGGGAATTTCTGTGCGGAACGCAGCAAACCGGCTGGTACAGATATCCAAAGCCTGATCAGCACTACCTGCCTGAAAGAGCACGACAAATACGAAGGCGTTCAGAAAATGATGCCCTACACCCGCGGTATCAGCGCCAAGACCCACAAATTTGATGAAGCCGGCAACGCCACGGACACCGACTTCATCCGCATGTTCAAGATCATCCGTGACGGGGGCTGGTCGGGCGGTTTTGTAGGGATCGAATATGAAGGCGGCCTCCTGCGGGATATGGGTGGCGATACAAGCTACCCCACCAATGCAGAAGGCGTCCTCGCCACCAAAAAACTCCTGGAACGAATCCAGGCGGAACTTAAGTAAGCACATCGGACCAGCAAGCGTGCTTCCGGAAAAGGGTAGGATTCCATCCTGTTTATACGGGGCAAGGCCGTATGACCGGCATAAATAATGCCGGCATTCATCCAATGTCCAAAGGCAAATGGACGGACCAGGCTAGCTTTACCAGCAATAACCTCATCCAAAAATCATTTGTCAAGATGCTGCGTAAATACTTTGTTGCCGCTCCCCTTTTCCTGGCTTTGACCGTACTTTCTGGTGCCATTGATCGCCCCTACGCTGAATGTGAAGGTTACTATTCCAACAAGCCAGGTACCGTATTGGATTTGATTGAATACAACAATAAACAGCAGGAAACAGGCAGGACGACTCACACCGTTAAAAGTCATTCCGGGCAAACAACGACAATCCATGTACTGACCATCGACAGCAAGGGCAAGCAATTGGTGAATACGGATTATACCGTGACCTGCGATGGCAATGAAATCGTTGCCGATCAGAAGAAAATTGTTGCTTCGACCGTTGCTGCCAACATGACAGACCCTAATGTGAGCACCGAAGTCCGTGGAGAAAATGCAAGGACGCCGGTGAAGTTGACTGATGGACAGGAACTTCCGGGCAATGAAATCGATATCGATGTGAAATCGTCCGGCATCAACATGACCATCAAGGTAAAAACAACGAACCGGAAAGTGGCTGGGGCGGAAAGCGTCACGGTTCCGGCGGGTACTTTCGACTGCATCGTGGTCACCGCGGATACGGAAACCATGGCCCTGGTTCCTAAAAAAACAAAAACCAAAAGTTGGATGGCAAAAGGCATCGGCCTGGTGAAGATGGATACCTATGACAAGAAAGGTAAACTGGAAAAGGTCCAGGTGCTGACGAATATTAAATCCTGAGTTAGGCGCCACCCGCGCCATACCGTTCGCCGCTTTCATTTGAGACCCAGGGCCCCAACTGGATATACGGAAAACAATCCTGAACTTAAATTATTGGCCTTTTGTGAATATGCCGGAAAAGTCAGCGCATTTCCAGCAAGAAATTGTATCCAATGCGAGCGTGGACGATACTTTCTCCATACCGGTTGCAGGGGCAGGAGAGTCGCTGGTGATCAGCAGCATCGGTTACCGGAAAACCACAGTACGCGCATCGGCCGAGTTACCAAGCCGGTATACACTGCCAATACCTGGCAGGTCAACGCATATCAACCCCCTCGAAGGAATTGCCCTGGCGGAGATCGCCAGTCTCCAGTCCCTTTTTGAACCAGTACACCCTTTGTGCGGATGTACCATGGGTGAAGGCATCGGGAACCACCGTGCCTGTGGATCTTTTCTGAAGGCGGTCGTCTCCAATGGCATTGGCAGCGTTCAGGGCCTCTTCAATATCGCCCGGCTCCAGAATATTCTTCATCCGTTGGGCGTGGTGCGCCCAGGCACCCGCCAGGAAATCGGCCTGTAATTCCATCATCACGGAAAGCCGGTTACCGTCCGCTTCGCTCATGCGCGACCGTAACTGCATCACCTTATCTGATGTACCGTTGAGTGTCTGGATATGATGCCCCACTTCATGCGCTACCACATAGGCCATGGCAAAATCGCCGGGGGCCTGGAGTTTCTCCTGCATCTCCTGGTAGAAGGAAAGATCGATATACAGTTTCTGATCACCGGGGCAGTAGAAAGGTCCACTGGCAGCGCTGGCATTCCCACAGGCCGACTGCACCATGCCGCGGTACAGGACAAGCGTTGGGGCGGGGTATTGCTCGCCATAGCTACTGAAAATTTTACCCCACACATCTTCCGTATCCGCCAGCACTACTCTGACAAAACTTGCCCTTTCATCATCGGCCCGTTGCTCCGCTTCGCTCATTTGCTGTTGCGGAACCCCGCTGCTGAACTGGGGCAACTGCGAAGGATCGATCTCATTGCCTCCCAGGAAGGCGAAGAGCAGGTATACGAGCACGCCAAGGATTCCTCCCCCGGTAATAATGCCTCCGGTTGACATGCCTCTCCTGTCTTCAACGTTGGTACTTTCCCTTCGACCTATCCATTTCATTGCCTGGTTTTTCGGCAATCTACCAATTTTACGTCGATTGCAGGTTCAGCGTTGAATGAATCCTCGTGTAATTATCCCAGTTCCTGGCGAAATTATCCCAGTGTTTGTTTGTTTCCCACAAAGGGCTGCTGATACATGCGCTTTCCCGTAGCCTTATACATGGCATTGGCCACTGCACACAAGATTGGCGGAGACAGAATCAAAGCATACAGCCACGTGCTTCATGCCGGTACCCTAGTACCTTTCAATCTGGTCAAATGCCTGTTCCTCCACATCATCGATCCGGGAGGAATAGTCAATCCTTCGATGTCCGATCATCAGGATCACCAACCCGAGCAGGGCACAACCGGCCATCACGCCTGTCATGGGCAAGGTAGTTCCATTGTTGACCAGGCCAACCAGTGCGGAGGCCAGGGCGCCGAAGCCCATCTGCATGGCTCCCATCAGGGCTGAGGCACTGCCGGCTTCCTTTGTAAACGGCGCCAGCGAGAGGGCCGCTGAATTGGGAAAGCTGAAACCCTGGCAGCTCAGGAACAGGAATATAAGTCCGATGGTGCTATACAGGTTCAGCCAGTTAAAATAGCTGCCGATGCATAAAAGGAGTCCGATGATGGACTGAACCACCAGGACGGCCTTAATGATCTGCGCGCTGTTGTACTTTCGGAGAAGCACATTATTCAACTGGCTGGCGGTGATGAGGCCCGCCGCCACCAGGCCAAATATCCATCCATATTGTTGTTCACTCACCTGGTAAATTTTCATGAATACAAACGGCGATCCGGCGAGATAGGCAAACAAACCAGCGGTCGCAATGGCCCCGGCCAGGGCATAAGTAAAAAACTGCGGTTCCTTGATGACAAACCGGAAATTGCGAAAAATATGACCGGGCCGGAGTGACATGGAAGGATCGGGCTGCTTGCTCTCAGGCAAAAGGAACACAATGGTGAGCAAGAGCAAGGCGGTTAATGCGGCCATCACGAAAAAGACGGAATTCCAACCGAAAGCTGCGATCAGGTAACTCCCAACGGTTGGTGCGATGATGGGCGAAACGCCCAGGATGAGAATCAATAGGGAGAAAATTTTTGCGTTTTCATGAACCGGGAATATATCGCGCACAATGGCACCCGGCGCCACCATGCCCACGCAACAACCCAGCGCCTGCAGAAATCGAAACCCGATCAGCATTTCAACGGAAGTGGACATGGCACATGCCAGTGATGCGGCGATATACAGCATCAGACCCGCGTATAAAGGCCGCTTACGGCCATACCGATCGAGCAAGGGGCCCATGACCAGCTGGCCGGCACAGATGCCAATGAAAAAACTCGATAGTGAATAAGATACCTGGTCAACCGTTGTATGCAGGTCTGCAGCAATCGTAGGAAAACCCGGCAAATACATGTCTATGGAGAAAGGACCGATGGCCGACAGCATGCCCAGGATCAATATCAATGACGAACGTTGTCTTTTATTCATAATTTCCGAATCAGGCTTCATTCAAAGCTAGTCTCTTTCATGACATGCCCCCGCGATCGATTCCATTCGATACCAGGAAATGGGGTGTTTGTATATGCGCCTGACAGGACCGCACAGTCGGTCAGCATGTGAAGCAGATTCGACTTTCTCGCATTGCTTTGGTACATTGCAATATCCGGTTGGCACTGGATTAAACGCGCAAAACCTGCCACCACACGTATGAAAGTAAAAAAGATACTGGCCATCGGCACCGTCATCCTGGTTGCAGGAATCTATCTCTACCCCGCGAAAAAATTCACGTTTGAAGAAAATTATCCTGCCCGCGATGAAGTCCTTAGCTCATTGCAGGCATTCAGGCAAGAGCCGACCCAGCGTCTGTTAATAGGGGAACATACATGGATTTACCACAGCGCCGGTGCCGGCGATACGGCGATCGTTTTCCTGCACGGCATGGGCGGATCCTACGATATCTGGTGGCAACAGGTCAACTATTTCAAAGCCAAGTACAGGACCGTCAGCCTCAGTTATCCGCCGGTATCCAGCCTGCGGGAATTGTCTGACGGCGTGATCGCCATTCTCAACCGGGAAAAAATCAACAACGTCTTCGTGGTGGGCAGTTCCCTGGGCGGGTATCTTGCGCAGTACCTCGCGGTGAATCATCCGGGCAGGGTCATGAAAGCCTCCCTGGGAAATACGTTCTGCCCCAACAATATCCAGAAAGCCA
>Ga0114938_1002123_pt1 | contig 12858 bp, 11 predicted proteins | sample AshMeaBigSpring_FD_88675 | JGI IMG/M metagenome (GOLD analysis project Ga0114938, IMG submission 88675) | Groundwater microbial communities from Big Spring, Nevada to study Microbial Dark Matter (Phase II) - Ash Meadows Big Spring | ecosystem: Environmental > Aquatic > Deep subsurface >...
CCATCCGGTAGATGGTCGACGCGTCGACGTGCAGCCGCTCCTGCACCTGCTGAGCGGTCAGCAGGGACGCGCCACCTGCAGGAGCCTCGGACCGCTCCTGCATCTCCTGCATGCTGTGCAGCGTATGCAGGCTGCACAGCATGCAGACGTGCCGAAAGTCCCGACCTGTCCATCCCACTCGACAAGACGGCGGCGGCGGCCGACGCTGGAGCAGGCGGCCGGCCGGTCGCCTGGGACGGTGGAGAGGCAGGCATGGCCAGCAACAACGCGGGCACGTCGGCGAGCGCTGGAGCGATCTACGGGCTGGGGATCTTCGGCGCCTGGGTGTACTTCTGGCAGCAGGCCGACACGTTCTGGGAGTACGTGCTGGTGCTCTTCCAGGGCATCTTCTGGCCGGCCTTCATGGTCTACGACGCGTTCGCAGCGCTCGCGTCCTGACCCAGCGGCCCGCCGGGGTGCAGCGCAGGGTGGTCAGACCAGGTGCATGCGCTGCGCCTCGTCGCTGAGCTGGGCGCGGAAGTCGGGGTGGGCGATGTCGATGAGCTGGCGGGCGCGCTCGCGTGCGCTGCGCCCGCGCAGCTGGGCCACCCCGTACTCGGTGACGACGTAGTTGACGTCGTTCTTGCCCGTCGTGACGTGGGTGCCCGGGGCCAGCGTCGGCACGATGCGTGACACGGTGCCGTTGCGGGCCGTGGACGGGACGACGATGAACGCCTTGCCCCCGTGCGAGCGGTTGGCGGCGCGGACGAAGTCGACCTGGCCACCGGTGCCGGAGTAGGGCCGGAAGCCCAGGCTCTCCGAGCCGCACTGGCCGATGAGGTCGACCTGCAGGGTGCCGTTGATCGAGTGCAGGTTGTCGTTCTGCCCCGCCAGCACCGGGTCGTTCGTGACGTCGACGGGGTACATCTCCAGCGCCGGGTTGCGGTGCATGTACTCGTAGAGCCGGTGCGACCCGAGCGCGAACGTGGCCAGCATCTTGCCGTGGTGGAGGTTCTTGCGCTGGTTGGTGATGTTGCCGGCCTCGAGCAGCCGCAGGATGCCGTCCCCGAACATCTCGGTGTGCACGCCCAGGTCGTTGCGGTCCGACAGCTGCTGCACGACGGCGTCGGGGATGCCGCCGATGCCGATCTGCAGCGTGGCCCCGTCGGGGATCATCTCGGCCACGTACCCGCCGATGGCCAGCTCGACCTCGCCGATGGGCGGGGGCGGCAGCTCGACCAGAGGGTCATTCGACTCGGTGAGCCCGGCCACCTGCGACACGTGGACGTGGCAGTCGCCGAAGGTGAACGGCACCTGAGGATTGACCTCCAGCACGACCGCGCGGGCCTTCTCGATGGCCGCCATGGTGTAGTCCGCCGACAGACCCAGGGCGAAGAAGCCGTGGTCGTCCATCGCCGAGGCGCGGGCGAACACTACGTCGCAGGGCAGGTAGCCGCGCCGGAGCAGACCGGGTATCTCGGAGAAGTGCGCGGGGTGGTAGTCGATCCAGCCCTCCGAGGCGCCGGCCCGGCTCGCCCCGCCGAGGAAGGCCGAGGTGTGCCGCACGTGCTCGGTGGTCTCGGGGTCGAAGTAGTCGACCTTCGCCAGCGGCAGCAGCTGGAACACCGAGACGCCGCGGAACTCCCGTCGCCGCGCCGACAGCGCTCGCAGCAGCGCGGGCGGCTCCCCCACGCCGATGGGGGCGACGATCGCGTCGCCGTCCTGCACCACCCCCACGGCGTCGTGCGGGTCGCGCCGGCGCTCGGCGTACAACGACTGGACGGACATCTGCGGCCCCCTCGCGTGGTCTTCCGTGGCGAAGCGTGGCGACCGGTCAGGGGGGGTGGGACGGGCCGCTCGGCACCTGCCGGAGGGACCCCGGTCCCGACCCTCGGGTGCCCTCAGGGCGTCAGCGGCCAGACCAGCGGGATGACTACCAGCGCGATGACCAGCCAGCTGGCCATGATGGGCAGCCCGAGCCTCCAGTAGTCCCCGAACCGGTAGCCGCCCGGCCCCATCACCATCGTGTTCGCCGGGGTGGCGATCGGCGTGAGCAGGGAGGCGGCGCCGGCCACGGCGACGAGCATGAGCACCGGCTGCACGCTCACGCCGGTGGCGGTGGCGGCGGCCACGGCGATGGGCGCCACCACGAGCACGGTGGCGGTGTTGCTCACCACCTGCCCGAGCACCGCGGTGAGGACGAACAGGGCGAGCAGCAGCAGGACCGGGCGCCCGGCGCCGACGACACCGACGATGCCGTCGGCGATCGAGCTGGCCAGGCCCGACTCGCTCATCGCCGCCGACAGCGGGATGAGCCCGCCGATCAGGACGAGGGTCTGCCAGGAGACGGCGCGGTAGGCCTGCTCCACCCCGACCACCCGCAGCAGCACCATGGCGCAGGCGGCGACGAGACCAGCCACGGCCGGGGTGACCCCCGCGACCAGCAGCACCACCATGCCGGCCAGCACCGCGAGCGCTCGGAGGGCAGACCTGCCCAGCGGGGCGGCCTGCCGCCGGATGAGGTCCGGGGCGTCGACGACGAGCACGTCGCGCTCCTCCACCAGCAGGTCGACGGCCTGCCAGGGTCCCCGCACCAGCAGCGTGTCACCCTCGACGAGCTCGGTGACGCGCGGTCCCCGGTCCTGGCCCAGCCGGCGGACGGCGAGCACCACCAGGTCGCCGCGCACCAGTCCGGGGAAGGCCGTGGTCCCCACGAGTGCCGAGCGGGGCCGCACCACGAGCTCGGCGACGCCTTTCTCGGGTGTGAGCAGGCTCGCGGGGTCGACGGGCCGCCGACGCATGGTCACCGCCAGCCCCCAGCGCAGCGCGAGGTCGTCGACCTCGTCGTCCGGCCCGCTCACGACCACCACGTCACCGTCCTCCAGCCGGTCGTCCATCGGATGTGGCAGGTCGTTGGCCGCCTGCACCCCCACGACGACTACCCGGCCCAGGTCGTCGTCGCGCAGGTCGATGGCCGCCCGGCCCAGCAGCGGCGACGACGAGCGCACCCGCAGCCGGGCGAAGCCCGTGTCCAGGTCGTAGGACTGCGCCACGTCGGCCGCGTAGTCGCTGAGGTCCGGCGGCAGCGAGCGTGCCGTCCGCCGCGGGATGAGCCGCGGCCCCAGCAGCAGGCACAGCGCCACCGTCACCAGCACGAGCGGCACCCCCACGACGGCGAACGAGAAGAAGCCGAACCCGCCCTCACCGGCCTGCTCCGAGGTCTGCGCCACGATCACGTTGACCGGGCTGCCCGTGAGCGCGAGCAGCGCCCCGGCGCTCGCGGCGAAGGCCAGTGGCATCAGCATCTGGGAGGGAGGGCTGCCCACCCGCACCGCGAGCAGCACCACCAGCGGGATGAGCGCCGCGGTCGACCCGTTGGGCGTCACCAGCGCGGACAGCACCGCCACCAGCGCGAGCACCCCGCCGAGCAGCCGGGTGCGAGAGCTCCCGGCGCGGTCCAGCAGCGCCTGCCCGGCCCAGGTGGTGACCCCGGAGGCGTCGATGCCCTCGCTCACCACGAACAGCGCCGCGATGAACAGCACGATCGGGTCGCCGAACCCGGCCAGCGCCGTCGAGGTGTCGATGACGCCGGTCGCGGCCAGCGCCAGCGCGGTCGCGATCGCGACGACCCCCACCGACACCCGGTTGACCGCGAACAGGCCGACCGCGACGGCCAGCACCAGCAGGGTGATCGTGGCGTCGCTCATGGCCGCTCATGATGCTCGCGCGCCGCACCTTCCGGACCCTGATCGGTCGGCGGAGCCTCGCCGACTACCCGCGAAAGGCGTCCAGCCCCGTCAGGGCCTTGCCCACCACGAGGGCATGCACCTCCGAGGTGCCCTCGTAGGTGAGCACCGACTCGAGGTTGTTGGCGTGGCGCAGCACCGGGTACTCCAGCGAGATCCCGTTGGCGCCGAGCAGGGTGCGGCACTCCCGGGCGATCGCCAGCGCGGCCCGCACGTTGCTCAGCTTGCCCACGCTCACCATCTGCGGGGTGATGCGCTGCTCGTCCTTGAGCCGACCCAGGTGCAGGGCGAGCAGCCAGCCCTTGTCGAGCTCGACGGCCATGTCGGCGAGCTTGGCCTGGGTGAGCTGGTAGCCCGCGAGCGGCCGGCCGAACACCGTGCGGGTCGCGGTGTAGTCCAGCGCCGTCTCCAGGCAGTCCCGCGCGGCACCGAGCGAGCCCCAGACGATGCCGTAGCGCGCCTCCGACAGGCACGACAGCGGCCCGCTCAGCCCCTGGGCCTCGGGCAGCACGGCCGAGGCCGGCAGCCGCACGCCGTCCAGCACCAGCTCGGAGGTGACCGAGGCCCGCAACGACAGCTTGTGCTTGATCGCCGGCGCGGAGAAGCCCGGCGTGTCGGTGGGCACCACGAACCCGCGGATGCCCCGCGGGGCACCGTCGGGGTCGGTCTGTGCCCAGACGACGGCGACGTCGGCCACCGAGCCGTTGGTGATCCACATCTTGGTGCCGTCCAGCACCCAGTCGTCGCCGTCGCGGCGGGCCCGCGTGCGCATCGAGCCAGGGTCGGAGCCGGCGTCGGGCTCGGTGAGGCCGAAGCAGCCGATGGCCTCCCCGGCGGCCATCGCGGGCAGCCACTGCTGCTTGTGCTCCGGTGAGCCCCATCGGTGGATGGCGAACATCGCCAGCGACCCCTGCACCGACACCAGCGACCGCACGCCGGAGTCAGCCGCCTCGAGCTCGAGGCAGGCCAGCCCGTAGGCGACCGCCGACGTACCCGCGCAGCCGTAGCCCTGCAGGTGCATGCCGAGCAGGCCCAGCGCGCCGAACTGCCGGGCCAGGTCGCGCACCGGCACCTCGCCGGCCTCGAACCACTCGGCCAGGTGCGGGCGCACGAGGTCCTCGCACAGGTCGCGGACGGCCTCGCGCATCGCTCGCTCCTGCTCGTCGAGCAGCGTGTCGAGCGCGAGCAGGGCCTGGGGGTGCAGCGGAGTTGCCTCGGGCATGCAGCCATCGTCCCTCACTCGACCGAGCAGACCGTCAGCGGCGAGGTCCCCCCGAGCGCGCCAGGTCCGTCCGGCCCACCGAGCCCTCCCCGTCGCTGCTCTTGACGCACCCCGGTCCTGGGAGTGACCCTGCCGCCACCGGCACTGCTGCTCGCGGTGCCCTGAGCAGGCGGGGAGCAGTCGTGCTGCAGCACGGGGGGCCCGACCCGGCGTCCGCAGTCGCCCGCGCGCGCACGGCGGGTCTGCCCGGGTGGCCACCCACGGCTCGTCCCGAGCCCGACCCGAACGGCCTGCTGGATGCCGCGGTGCGGCAGTGGTTCGAGGTGCACGTGCGCCAGCCGCCCCGCCGCTGGCCGCTGGGGCTGCCCAGCCGGGCCGTGCGGCAGGCGTGGGCGTCGATGGCGAAGCACCCCGGCTACGAGCCGTTCTGTCTCGAGCTGTACGGCCGGCTGCTGCCGGTCGCCGACGACGCGACGCGGATGCCCCGCACCTGGGAGGCCGCCTGCCACGCCGAGCGGGTGGACGCCCGCCGCCCCTCGCACCTGCCCGTGCTCTTCCTGGTGGACCAGACGCTGCGCGTGCCCGGGGGTTCGCGCTACACCAGTCAGTGCACTGGCCGGGTGTGCCGGGTCGAGCCACCCGAGGTGTGCGTGCGGCATGCGTTCGCCCCGCCCCGCTTCTTCTCCTACGCCCGCGACGACTCCACCGTCACCCGGCCGCACTGAGCCGACCCGGTCAGCCGGTCGTGACGCCCGCGTCGGGTGCAGGCAGCTCCACCCAGGTGGTCCCGGGGGCGAGCAGCAGCGGCTGATCCGTCTGCGTGCGCAGCACGAACGGCTCGTCCACCGCCCCCTTCGACCAGGTGCCGCGCACCACCGACCCTCCCGACAGGGCCCACAGCGCACCGGATCGGTCGATGAGCTGGAGCACCGGCAGGTCCCGCTCGAGCACCGAGTCGACCTCGAGCACGAGCACGGTGGTCGCCGACACCTGCACGCCGGCGACCGTCTCGTGCGGCCCCCACGGCTGCTCGCGCAGGTAACGGCCGCTGGCCGGGTCGTAGGTCCAGCGCACCGACCACCCCGGCCCGTACGGGACGGTGAGGCTGGCGGCAGGCGAGCCACCCGCGGTGGACGCCTCTGCCGGGCTCGCTGCGTGCACGACGTAGGCCGGCGGCGGCACCCGCGCCGTGGTGGCGAGCTCGACCAGCACCGGCGGCTGCGCGAGCACGTGGTCGGGTCGAGGTCGGTCGGGGTCGACCAGGTAGGCCCCGCTGTCGGCAGGCACCTGGAGCGACCCGAGGCTGTCGAGGGTGCCCACCGACAGCACGTAGTCCAGCACCCACTCGGCGGCCATGGTGTGGCCGAACACCGGGTTGAGCGGGCTGAGCAGCGCAGCGTCCATGGGCCGCACCGAGCGCACCGGCCCGACCTGGTCCGGCAGGTCGGAGTGGAAGACGGCTGCCAGCCGGGTGTAGGCCACCCCGATCGGCTCGACGACCACGATGTCGGCGCGGTCCACGCCGACCTGCGGGTGCGCCGAGCGCACGTCGGAGACCTTGATGGCCACAGCCGGGCGGTCCAGGACGGTGGGGTCGCTCACCGGCAGCCCGGTCAGCGGGGCCAGCACGACCGGGGGCGTGGACGTCACGGTCGGGGTCGGAGTCGGCCCCGGCGACGGCTGCGGCGCGACCGAAGGCGCCGACGGCCTCAGCAGCAACCACGACCCCAGCCCCAGCGCGCCCAGCAGCGCCAGCACCACGGCGAGGACGCCAGCCCGCCCCCGTGCGGTCATGGCCTCATCCTGCCCGCGACCACCGGCCGCCGGCAGGGCCGCTCGGCCTCAGCCGACCGGCAGGTGGACGACTGCTGCAGGTGTGGTCCGGCCGACCCGACCGGCCGGCGACCCTTCTCCCGAGGCGTCAGGCCTTCGCCGCGGCCGCCATCTCGGCACGGCGAGCGAGGGCCAGCTCGCGGATGCGGGCCAGGTCGTCGTCGGTGTAGACCCCGTTCACCCCGGCGATCGCCGCCAGCTTCATGCCGTGCTTGAGGCCGAGGCGGTAGATCTCCTTGACCTTCTCCCACTCGATGTTGCGGCCGATGGTGAAGGTCTCGAAGCGACCCTCCAGCGCCAGCACGACGGTCTCGGCCAGGCAGGCGTAGGCCACCCCAGGGGGCAGCCCGATGTTGCGCATGTGCACGTCGCCGGGGAGCTCGATCTCACCGGACTCGATCACCAGCACGTCGGGGCGCTTCGCGACGTCCTCGGCCGACAGGTCCAGCGGCCGGGCCACGTCCGTGATCACGCACCCGGGCTTGACGGCCATGATGTCGAGCACCTTCTTGCCGGCACCGGAGGTGGCCGTGACGATCATGTCCATCTCGGGCAGGTAGTCCCCGGGCGTGGCGGCGATGTGGATCTGCGCCCGCGGGTTCTCCTTCTCGATGTCACCCTTGAGCGCGAGCAGCTTTGCTGTCTCGGGTGAGATGAGGTAGAGGTCGTCGCTGGCCAGGGCCAGCAACCGGGCGCAGACCGAGCCGATGGCTCCGGTGGCACCGACCACCATGGCCTTGCCGGCGATGCGGCCGCTCTCGTCGGTCTCGGCGAGGCCGAGCCGCTCCAGTGCCTCGTGGGCGGCCCAGAGGGCACCCGAGGCGCTGTAGGAGTTGCCGGTGGTGATGGGCAGTGGGGCCTGCTTGGCCACCGTGACCCCCGCGTCTCCCACCACCTTGGTGAACGCGCCGAGGCCCATCACCTGGGCGCCGAGCTTCTTGGCGTCCTCGGCCGCGGCCAGCAACCGGGCGTAGGTGAACTCCGGGCTGTGCGCCATGAGCTCCTTCGGCGTGCCGCCGACGGTGATGAGCCAGCCCTCCGCCTCGGCCCCCGTCGGTGACTGCACGCCGGTGACCCGGCTGTACTTCATCGGGGGGGCATAGGCCATGACCTTCTCGACCCCGTCCATCACGATGCTCGGGGACACCTTCTCGATGGTCCGCAGCGGCTCGACCTTGGTCAGGTAGCTCTGCGACAGCGGGTGGATGACGAAGGCGAACCGGCTGCGTCGACGCCAGCCGTTCGGGTACAGCAGCCGTGGCTCCACGCCCGCCGACACCACCATGTCGAGCAGGTCGTCGTTGGTGAGCCGGCCCAGCGGGCTGCCCGAGGTCGCCATCATCATGGCCTCGAGCACCGCGGCGTTGATCGTGACGTCGAACGGCTGGGGGGTGGTGTCCAGCACCATGTCGACGTCCTTGGCGGCCAGCTCGGCCAGCCGGTCGTCGGATATCGCCGACGACACGACGGTCTTGCCACGCAGCTGCTCGACACCGAAGGCGTCCAGCTCCTCGAACGTCGCCACGACCACGTGCGCGTCGTCCACGGCCCGCCGGGTCAGCATCGATGCCAGGCCGCGGGTCGGCGACTTGACCCGCTCCTTGACCGAGACCGGCATCTTCTGCGCCGGCCAGGTGACCACGTCGGTGGCCATGCCGAGGACCGCGTTGCGGGCGACCCGCTTGGGCAGGTCCAGCCGCAGCGACGGGTCGGCGAAGTCGAAGTTCTCGGTGAACTCGCGCAGGATGCGGACGGTCCCGTTGTGGTTCTGCCCACCGAGCACGACCACCCGGGCGTTGTTCCAGTAGCCCGGCATCTGGGTCTGCACGTGCCGGATGGCCCATTCCTGCAGCACGTCCGACAGGGCAGCGCCGTCGGTGACCGGGACCAGCCGGGTGGCGCGCTTGACCTTCTCGACCGCAGCCAGCTCTCCGTCGTAGAGCCCGATGGCCCGCGCCTCGCGCAGTCCGGTCACCGCGATGACGTCGGCCTCGTCGGCCCACTTGCGCACCAGCTCCTGCGCCGCGTGCACGTTGCCGTTGGTGCCGATGCGGCGCAGGTGCACGTCCCGCTCGAGGAAGGTGACGTGTTGGTCGTAGTCGCGCTCCGACCCGGCCAGACTCACGTTGACGATGACGGCGGGCTTGTCGGAGGTCACGGTCGACTCCTCGTTGGGGGGTGGTTGGAGCAGGGCGGTGGGTCAGGTCATCGCCTGGGACGAGTGCTCGGGGTGGCTGACCATGTAGTCGAGCAGACGTTCGGCGTAGCTGGCGAAGCGTGGGCACTGCACCCCGGTGCCCTCCAGGTCGGCCACGGCGTTCTTGGTGGAGTAGGTGGTGGGGCTGGCGAAGTAGTCCAGCAGCTCGGCGGTCAGCCCGGTGACCGGCTCGAGCCCGGGGGTGCGGTCGACGATGGCCTTGGTCAGCCCCAGCGGGAGCGGCACCTCGATGGCCCGGCGCTTGAAGTACCCCGCCATCAGGCGCAGTACCTCCTCGGCCGTCGGCGGGTTCGGGTCGGTGAGCGCGTACGTCTTGCCCTCGGAGCCGTCCATGACGCTGAGCGCGTCCATGCCGTCGATGACGTAGTCCCGCGGCACCAGGCCGACGCGCACCTTGCCGAAGTCGCTGACCTTGGGCACGAGCGAGACGGCCGGCAGCCGCTGCAGGTAGGTGGCGACCATGTACGGGCCGTCGTACTTCTGGGTCTCACCCGTGCGCGAGTCTCCCACCACGATGCCTGGCCGGTAGATGGTCGCCGGCAGGCCCGCGCGCATGGCCCGGCGGACGAGCACCTCGGCCTCGAACTTGGTCGACTCGTAGTGGTTGAGGAAGCCCTGGCCCAGGTCGAGGTCGTCCTCGGGGAACTCCCCGACGTAGTCGCCGCTGACGTAGCAGGTGCTCACGTACTGCAGCCGGTGGAAGGTCTTGCGGGCCAGGCAGAACTCGACGACATGGGCGGTGCCCTCCACGTTCACCCGGCGGGCGACGCCCTCGGGCACCGACAGGTCGTAGACCGCGGCCAGGTGCCACACCTCGGTCACGTCGGCCAGCCGGCCCCGGTCGACGTACTCGATGCCCAGGCCGGGGATGGTGATGTCGCCCTCCACCAGCGAGATGCGGCCGTGGGTGTGCGGGTGCGCCGCCTCGATCTCGGCGACCCGCTCGGCGGCGAGGGAAGCCCAGTGCTCCTGGACGAGGCAGAACGCGTGCGCCTTGGGGCGACGCGCCAAGATCTTCGGCAGCAGGGCCGAACCGAGGAAGCCGGGGAACCCCGTCATCAGCAGCGCCGTCATCACGTGCCTCCCGTTCGCAGGCCGACCTCGCGGCCGTCGCACCGTGGCTCGACCGTTCTCCCCGACCTGCTCACCGTAGACGGGGAACCGTCCCGTTGTCAGACCGATGTGGCCCGAGCGGGCAGGGACGGGCTCGGGTGGCCGAGCCGGTCGGGGTGGAGGACTCAGGCCTGCTTGACGCAGGAGTACCAGACCCGCTCAGCCACGTAGACGGCCGAGTCCGATATGCGCGTGAGCCGTCGGTAGAGCTCCTGCCGGGCCAGCACCTCGCGGAGGTCGCGGTTCTCGATCAGCTCTGACATCGCCTTGCGATACACCCGCTCCAACCGCCGCTGGGCCTTGATCGCGGCGTCCGCCGCTGCCGTCGCCGCCACCGAGTCGTCCCTCAGGTGCCGGAAGGCCGTCTCGAGCTGACGCACGCCCTCCTCGAGCAGGCAGGCCATCTCCTCCATCGCCTGGTCCGGCAGCACGCCCATGAGGGCGGCCTCGCGCACCAGGTTCTTGGCGCCGTTGATGATCTCGTCCAGCCCCTGGGAGACGGCGAACAGGTCCTCCTGCGGCAGCGGCGTGGTGAAGGCGTCACGCACCGACTCGATGAGCGCGCGGCGCACCTCGTCCGCGTCGTGCTCGGCCCGGCGGACGGCTCCCTCCTGGGCCACGTCACCGGCCGCCCAGGCCGTGAACGAGACCATCCCCTCCGAGGTCACCTGGGCCTGCCGCTCCAGCATGCCGAATACGTCCGGTGCCTCCGGGAGGAACCACTTCAGGACCGACGGGCTCATCCGGCCACCGCCTTCCAGACGACGAGGAACCCAGCCGCCAGCAGCCCAGCCGCCGGGATCGTGGTGAACCAGGCGATCAGCATCGCGCGGACAACCTCCCAGCGCACGTGCCCCCAGCGCTGCCGGCCCCCACCGGTGCCGACCACCGAGGACGCCACGATCTGGGTCGTGCTGACCGGGGCGCCGATCACCGACGCGGTGTAGATGACCGCGGTGGAGGCGGCCTGGCTCGCGACCGAGTCCATCGGGGTGAGCGGGAAGATGCGCCGGCCGATGGTCTTGACGATGCGCCAGCCGCCTGCGGCGGTCCCGAGCGTCAGCGTGATGCCGGTGAGGACCTTCGCCCACAGCGGGACGGTCAGCTCGTCGGTGACCCCCGCCGCGAGCAGCAGGGCCGCGATCACGCCCATCGCCTTCTGAGCGTCGTTGGCTCCATGGCTGTAGGACAGCCCAGCCGAGGCCAGCCACCCGGCCACGGTCATCGGGCCGCGCATCGCCGTGGTCCACCGGCGGGAGAGGCGGCGCAGCAGCCGCAGCAGCAGGTAGCCCAGCCCCAGGCCCAGGAACGGCGAGATGATCAGGGCCACGAGTGTGCCGACCACGCCGACGGGACGCCAGCCGTCGAAGCCGCCCCACAGCACCGCGTCGGGGCCTCCCTCGGCCAGCGCGGCGCCGACGAGCCCGCCGACGAGCGCGTGTCCCGAGCTGGACGGCAGGCCACGCCACCACGTGATCAGGTTCCAGGTGGTGGCGCCGGCCAGCGCGGCCCCGACCGCAGCCACGGTCTCGTCGGCGGGCAGCTCGACGATCTTGGCGATGGTGTCGGCCACCGCGGTGCCGAGCAGCACGGCGCCGGCCATGTTGAACACCGCCGAGAGCGCCACCGCCTGGCCCGGCGTGGCACCCCGGGTGGCCACGAGGGTGGCGATGGCGTTGGAGGCGTCGTGGAAGCCGTTCGTGAGCGCGAACGCGGCCGCGAGAGTGATCGCGAACACGAGCGGGACCTCCACCTGGGGATTGATACCAGGCGAACGTCCGACGACCTCCAGGTTACGACGATCCTGGCTCAGGCGACGGTGACGGTGACCTCAGGGGGCTGGCGCAGGGTGTTGTGCACCGAGCAGTGGTCCACCGCAGCGACGAAGCCATCCCGGTGCTCGGCGTCGAGGCCCGGCGCCTGCACCGACAGCTCCATGCGCGACACCCGGTTGGGGTTGAGCGCCCACTTGTAGCGGCAGCGCACGGTCAGGGCGTCCGGCAGGTCGTTCTCGCGCAGGTACTTGCCGCCGTAGTAGGCGACACAGGCGGCCAACCCGGCCACGAAGATATCGGTGGGGGTCGGGCCGAGGTCGGTGCCGCCGGCTGCCGGCGGCTGGTCCACCACCAGCTGGTGGGGGCCGACCTCGACGGTGTAGGCGTCCTGCGCCCGGGACGTGACGACGATCTCGCGAGCCATGGCGACATGGTACCCCAGGGGGTATCGCTCCCCATCGACCCGCTAGAGTCCGTGGGTGGCCAGGCGACGCGGGGCACCGTCGGACGCAGAGCGGGAGGCGGAGCGGGTACGCACCCGGGTGCGCCTGCTGGTGCAGATCACCGCGCGCAAGGGCGGGTTCCGCAAGGGGCTGCTGGACGCGGCCGCCCACCTCACCCCGGCCGAGGCGGCCGTCCTCGCCGACCTGGAGCGGCACGGGCTGGACGTCATCCGCCTGCGCGACGTGCTGCGCGGGGCCCACGTCCTCGTCGACGACCCCGCGCTCTACCAGACCTGGCAGTTCCCCAAGAGCCGGCAGCGGCTGTCGAGCCACCACAAGACCGTCGACAAGCAGCAGTACCCCGACATCGGCCTACGCGGCCCGGTCGTGCGTGAGAAGCTGCACGGGCGGACGGCTGCGGGCACCTGGGTCCAGCTGGAGAAGACGCCAGCCTCGATGGGGGACGGCTTCCGCTTCCCGAACTGGCACGACGTGCAGCACCTGGCCGACTACGTCGTCTACCGCATCA
>Ga0114938_1002124_pt1 | contig 12857 bp, 5 predicted proteins | sample AshMeaBigSpring_FD_88675 | JGI IMG/M metagenome (GOLD analysis project Ga0114938, IMG submission 88675) | Groundwater microbial communities from Big Spring, Nevada to study Microbial Dark Matter (Phase II) - Ash Meadows Big Spring | ecosystem: Environmental > Aquatic > Deep subsurface >...
ATTTTGAATACCGTTAAAGGCTTTTAATGAATCTAGGCTCACCCCATATTTTAAGGATATTCGATATAGATTTTCATTGGGCTGTACTATGTGAAACTCCGGTCGAGTGATTTCTAACTCCTGCTCCATTACCATAGTGGGAGATGCCTCCGGTTTTTTTTCTGAGGCTGCGCCATTATTAGTCGTAAACTCGGGCATATCGAAGATAGTAGGCTTTTCTATACTGTCATTTTTGGAAGGGGAAATGGAGATTGGCTTAAGTGCATCACTAATGGGTAATAGGAATCCGGCATTTTCCTTATATATAGCATCGGGCAAATTTCCGGTAATTTTTTCTACCACTTCAAACTCATCTATCATAGTGATATTAGCCGGCATCTTTGGATGTACTACGGTAAGGGATTGCTTCTTCCCCTCTAGTCTTTCTTCGCGAAAAGATTGTCTAAATTCGTTCTCACTACCATAGAAAGGGGGTGGAAACTTTACTTTATGCCGCAGACTGAGTGTAGAGCCAGGTTTTGGCTGGGTCTTATTGGGCAAAATATTTTTTTCGCGCAGGGTAGCTGGGTCTATTCCATAGTGTAATGCGATGTCCTCTATGCGCTCCCCGCTTTTCACTTTATGTTCAGAAAATTTCTTTTCTGCTTTGTTATTTAGCCGTCTTAGAAAGATTTTTTTTCCGGCAGGAAAAGTATCCGACTCAGTAATTCCATTATAGATGAGTAATTTATCTTCCGGCAATTCATAGACATCTGCAATCTGAACCGGAAGCACATTTACCTCATATTGCACATATGGAACCGACCTAAATTTGAGGGGTTTTTGTTTTTTTACCCGGCCTATTTTATTAATTTTGCAAGGCTCCAGCAGGCAATTTGTTTCTCGGACACTTAAAGGAGCAGGCGAGATAGCATCGATGGATACTAATTGTAGCACGGTTTCAGGCTGCGTAGCTATATTGTTTTCATTTCCCGGTATATAGGGCATACCATCATATACATAAAGTGAGTACCGCTCTATGATGGCAATAAGTTTTTCGGCATAATTAGGATCTGTGGCGTATCCTGCCTTTTGTAGCCCGTGGCTCCAGGATTTATAATCTCGCCTGTCTAATTTATAGAGAGATAAGTAGCGATCCTTAGCCAGAACTTTTGAATGATCGCGAAAACTCAGTTCAGCATTTTCATATTTTCGAAAGCATTCATTGCGCAGATCATCATCATAAAGAATAGAAGGTCCGTACCAGGTATTATGGCATTTAGCTCCAAAATGGTTATTTGCATCAATGGCGAGGGGGCTTCGCCCAAAATTCGATTCTAGTACCGCTTGTCCCAGTTTGATGCTGGCTGGAATGCCGGATTTGTACATCTCTTCTAGTGCCAGGTCCTTATATCTAAGGATATATGCGATAGCCTCTCTGTGGGTGGCAGGCTCTACTTGGCAGAAAATGCCCTGTACCGGCGACCATAGCCCTAAAAGGAGAATAAAGCGGCGATTTTTTTTACTGGACTTCATGGGTATATAGTGAGAAAACCGCTCAAAAATAATATTTATTTTTATTTTTTGGACATTTCATGTCTATAAAAAACAATAATTTATAAATAATTGGGCAAATTATCGGCAGGAGGCAGGTTTAGAAGGGAGGCGAGGAGCCTGTGGGGCAGGGGTAAAAAGATAGATTTTTTCTCCCAGGGCCGGCTGTGCGCCATAGATAAGTCGGTTTAATGCATATAATTCTTCCAGATTTATGGCATATAAGGTAGCCAAGGACTCCATGGTATCGCCATAGGAGAATATATGTATTGGGGAATTTGTTTTAAGACTTTTATAGTGTACCTCGGCTTTTTGGTGAGGATTTCCGGCATAGGTAAAAAAGGGAATTTGTCGTGGCTTCTTCACTTTCACGCCATTAAGGTATTCCGGCACTACATCGGTAAAAGAAAAAGATAATTCTTCATTTAGGCGGCGGATATAGGAAGGAAGCGATTCACCCGTAGCTACCCATCCGGCCATATCATACTGATGGAGGTGAAACTGGCGAATAATAGCCAATAGCTGGGTGTCATAATCTTTTAAAGTGGCGTAGCCAGCTGCTTTTATTCCTTTAGCCCAGGTCTTATAATCCGTAGGATTCAGATTAAACAAATGATCATAGATGCCGAGGCGATTAAAGCGGATAAAATTAGAATGATCGCGATATGAATGCTCCACACTGCTATACGCCCTAAAGCACTCATCTGGCGCATCATCGCTTATAGCTATGTGTGATCCTGTCCATTCCATCTTGCATTTTATTCCAAAATGATTATTTGCCTGGATGGCCAGTCGGCTTGTACCATAGAGCGACTCCAACAAGGCCTGAGAAAGAATAATACTGGCCGGTATGCCACTGTAATGCATTTCTTTAATGGCCAAATCCTTGTACTTATCTATATAAGTCTGATAGGCCCGTGGATTAGACACTCCGGCTCTAATAAATGGGTTTGTAATAAACCCTAACAAAAAAATAACAATAAACCCCATTGACTTCATAACCGGAACAAATTTCTCACATCGTTAAATATAAAAGGGAAAAATACACACAAAAAATGTTCTAAAAAAGTTCCTCCAGCTAATTTTTGCAATTATTTTTTTAGAAATGCAGAAAAATCAATTTATTTAATTAATAAAATCTTTCCCTACACAGAAACACCCGCTCATATAACGTGCCAAAAGATCAGGGGTGGGCGGCCGGGATTCCATATTTGCCTGAAAACTTTTTATACAAATCCTTGTGTCTATTTCCCAAATTCAATTTTCTACCGGAAATAAATGCCATCTGCACATCATTTGTTCTTACATCCAGCACATCTCCTTCGGAGACGATAAAACTGGCCACCATCCCTTCGGCCAAGCGGCCTATTTCATTCTCCAATCCAAGAATTTTAGCCACATTAAAGGTAATGGCAGAGAGGGCCTGCTCTTTGGTTAAACCATAGGCAGCAGCTTTACCCGCTGTAAAAGGAAGATTTCGCTGCTCGCCGCTATCATTTTCTGCGGTGATGCAAAATTCTATTCCTGCTTTTTGAAGAATAGCTGGCAGCTTATAAAAGATATCTATGTCATCATCATCCATATAGGGAAGCGAGTGGGTTTTCTGTAAGACCACAGGCACATTATTTTCCTTCAGCAAATCCAATATCATCCAGCTATCTCTACCACCCACTATGGTAATAGGCAATTTGTATTTTTTACAAATCAGGATGGCATCTATGATTTGTTTTTGCTGATTAGCCTCTACAAATAATTTTTTAGTGCCATTAAAAAGATCGCGCATAGCTTCCATTTTCAGATTAGTAGTAAGTGGCGATTGAGCATAGGCATAAGCCCTAGCCTGGGCTAAAAAGTCTTCAATGTTTTTTACCTCCGTATTATATTTATCATTTTTTTTATCTTCTTCGGGCTCTGCCCACCATCCGGCCCGGCTTATAAGTGCCGGCCAGCTCATATAGATAGCATCATCTGCTTTTACTTGTGCATCCTCCCAGTTCCAGGCATCTAATTGTACCACCGATGATGACCCGGCAATAACGCCTCCTTCCGGTCTTATCTGGGCATAGAGTATCCCATTGCTTCTCACCGTAGGGATAACACGAGAATCGGTATTATAGGCGATGAGTGCTCTCAGATTTGGATTCATATCACCTACTTCATAATTGTCTCGTGTAGCTCTAACAGAGCCTATTTCTATAAGGCCTAGGAGGCTATTGGCCGAGATGAGAGCAGGGTATATATGCTTACCCGTGCAAAGCACTGTGGTATCCGGCGGCGAAAGTTTTACATTTATATCATCAGCCACAAAGAGGATTTTACCATTTTCCGTCCCTAATACTCCATTCTTTATTACCCTTCCATCTCCGGTATGGATAGTGGCACCGGTATAATAGATGCGGCGATTATCTACCACGCCCGGAGATGGCACATCCTGCGTACTCAGGCGTAGAGATGCGGAAAAAATAAATATTATAACAATGTATTTAAACATATATGACAATATAAAAAAGCTAAAAAAATATTTTCTTAACAAACCTTAATGGCCATAATCGCCTCTATCCTCGCAGTGCCACATCATCTTAGGCTCATCTTTTACAGACTGCTTAGCACTGCCGGATTTTTCGCTGAGCATTTTCTGAATGAGGCGGGTTCTCTCCAGCCTTATATCTTCTCTAAGAGCCAAATCAAGCATTTCATCGTAATAGCATCGGCCATCTACAAAAGTTTTTTCTGCCCTGGCATATACAGAGAGGGGATGATCTGACCAGATCACGAGATCGGCATCCTTGCCTTCTTTAATGCTTCCCATTCTCTCATCTAAATGAAGTGCTTTGGCCGGATTGAGTGTAATCATTTTTAGCGCATCCTCTTCACTGGTTCCACCATACTTTACAGTTTTAGCAGCTTCGGTATTAAGGCGGCGAGCCATTTCTGCATCATCGGAATTAATACAGGTGTTTACACTCATTCTGTTTAGTATAGTAGCATTATAAGGTATAGCATCCATCACTTCATATTTATACATCCACCAGTCGGCAAATGAAGATCCGGTAACTCCGTGTTCTTTCATCCTATCGGCCAGTTTATAACCTTCCAGGATGTGGGTAAAAGTATTGATGCGAAAATTAAAATTCTCTGCCATTTTCATAAGCATATTTATCTCGGACTGCACGTAGGAATGGCAGGTGATGAAGCGTTTTTTATTTATAATTTCGGAGATAGCCTCCATCTCAATATCTCTTCGGGGATTTAGTTTTTTATTTTTGGAGAGTGCATCATATTCTTTGGCCCGGGTAAAATAATCTGAATAAACCTGTTCTACTCCGGTTCTGGACTGCGGGAATCGCACCACATTTACATCGCCTGCATTAGATTGTTTTACATTTTCGCCCAGGGCAAATTTTATAAATTCATCAGCTCCTTCTATTTTCATTTTTTCGGGTGCCAGCCCCCATCTCAGCTTTATAATAGCACTTTGGCCACCGATGGGATTAGCGGAGCCGTGCAGGAGCTGGGCGGCAGTTACTCCGGAAGCAAGTTGGCGGTAGATATTTATATCTTCACTATTTACCACATCGCCTATTCTCACTTCTGCGCTGCTAGCCTGAGTCCATTCATTTACGCCACGGGAAATAGCGATATGAGAGTGTTCATCTATAATACCGGAGGTAATGTGCTTGCCGGTGGCGTCTATTTCCATTTGTGCTTCTAATCCGAGATTTTTACCTACGCGAGCTATTTTCCCAGACTTTATATACACATCTGCATTGTCGAGTATTCCCTCTTTTTCATTGGTCCATACGGTAGCATTTATTATCAATACATCTTCCTGTGGTGGCTGGCTTTCATACCCATAGGCAAGGAAAGGATAAATCATTTTTCCCTTGGTAATGATAGAATCATTTTTCCCTTTATTCTTTGATTTATTTGCATTAATGCTATCATTTTTAGCCGGATCCAGGGTGCGGCGATTTTTTACCTGCCAGGCTATCCATTCCCCTTTTTCATTATATCCGGTACCCTTCCAGGTTTCTCCTTCTATCCATCCACTCAGGCGAATCTGATCTCCTTTTTTATCCTTATTGGGCCAGTAACTGAGGTTTATTTTTTGATCGCTTATCTTGCTTTTTATTTCCCATTTTATGGAGTCGGTTTCTACAATTTTCATTTCGGGCATATTATCTTTCGTCACTACTTCAAGTTGAAAAACCGTTTTCTCGCCGGCAAGGGTGAGGTCATATTTTCCAGACATATCTGGTGGAGGCAATTCATTAATTACAAATGCTTTGCCTGCTACCCAGTTTTCAAATAGTACAGTTTTTTCATCGAAAAGAGAGCCTGAGCATACTAGGAAATTAGCGAGCTTCCCGGCTTCTAAGGAGCCCAGTATATCTAGCGCCTGGATCATGCCCGCTGGTTCCCAAGTGAGCGCGCGTAGGGCCATAGATTCGCTAAGACCACATTTTATAGCCTTGCGCAGATGGGGCATAAAATCCTTTGCTTCTTTTAAGCCATCCGTGGTAAAGGCAAAGGCTATACCAGCATCTGCCAGCATAGCCGCATTATAAGGAGCCATTTCCCAATGTTTTAATGCCGCCATACTAAGATAATACGCATCATAAGGGTCTGCCACATCATAGGCAGGAGGAAAATTTAATGGTATGATGAGGGGTGCTCCGGTGGCTTTTATTTCGGCCAGTCGCTGGTATTCATCGCCATTGGTCTTAAGGATAAAGGGTTGTTGAAATTCATCGGCTATACGGTCTGCCCTCAGGACAGATAATTTATCTCCCGCGGCAAATATTTTGGGCAGTGATAATTGTTTATTCCAATTTTCCAGACTTAGATTTAGCTGTTCTTTATTTTTCTGGAAAGCATACCACTGGCCATCATAAAAAGTCTGCCGAAGCAAAGCGATAGATCCCATAAGGGAAGAAGGATAATCCTGTGTAGAGCTACCCTTACTGAAGGAAAAAAAAGCTGCGGCATTTTCACGCAGGATAAGCTCATTTTCTTTTTTGTCTGAGAGGCTCACTAAGCAGCCGGATCCTCTGGCTATACCATCTTGCAAATGCGTGACTACTGCACCAAAGCCCAGACTTCTCCAGTCTTTGGCCTTGTCTGGTTTAGCCTGAAAGAGGGATGCCGCATCTACCTCAGTTTTGATGGCTTCATTCCATCCATAGGCTCCTTTTTTATCGGAAAGAAACTGAGGCCGATGTGTTCCATCTGTACCGGTCCCCCCTGTTTTGCTTATCTCTATGCCATATCCGCTGTAAAGATCTATAAAGGAGGGATAAATATATTTCCCGCTCATATCATAGACCACGGCATCTTCCGGCAAAACAATATCTGTACCTATCGCTTCGATGCGATCTTTCTGTATCAGTATATCTGCGCCCTCTAGTTTTTTTTCAAAACTAACCACTACGGTAGCATTTATGAGGGCAAATCGTTCCGGTCTTTTGTCTGCCACACCATTTTCCGGAAAAGTAGTTTGTGCGGAGACAAGCGCAAAGGCCAAAAGGCTGAATATCTTTACAACTTTTAGTATCATCTAATGTCTAAAAAAGCGCAAGTTAAGGAATTGCTCATTTTTGAGCTACTTTTATTACTATTTTTACGTATCATTCATAAAAAAGCAAGGCGAAAACCGTGTAATTATAAATTTTTTGTAATCTTTTTATAAACTCGCCTGACAAGTGCGGTATTTACGTGTTTCTTTCTTCTACTTCAAGTATATTTGCAAAATAAATAAGACCAATTGCGGAATTTTTCTTTTCTCATACTCCTTCTACTCTTCTTCAATTCTATTCAAAGGCTAAGTGCCGACCATTTATTAGGCGGCGAACTCAGCTATGAATGTCTGGGCGGCGATGATATCCGTATTACGCTTACCCTATACCGGAATTGTAATTCTATAAATCAAAATCTGGATGATGCATCTAATATCTTTGTTACCAATGTTTCCGGAGGATATATAAGTCCGGGGTTTAATGGAGATTTTCTCATTATTCCCCGTATCTCCATCGTAGATGTACTGCCGGATGATAGCGATATATGTGCCGGTACGGCACCCGATTTCTGTGTACAGCGTATCACCTATAGGGATGTAGTAGAAATAGATCCAGTAACGAATGGCTTCTACCTGCTCTACCAACGCTGCTGCCGGCCCTCCGACATTATAAACATCACTAACCCGGGGGGTACCGGTTCTACCTATTCAGTATTTGTACCGCATTATCCCAGTGAAGATTGTAACAATTCCTCTCCGGTGTTTAATGAGATTCCGCCTATTATTGTATGTGCCGGCTATACCCAGTATTTTAATTACTCAGCCACCGATGCGGATGGAGATTCCTTGGTTTATACGCTTTGTCCCCCTTTTGGCGGTGGAAATGATTCTGACTGTGTGATACCAGGGACAGACTGTAATTTTCCCATCAATATCAATGAAGTAATCTGGATAGGAAATTATGATGTGGCCAATCAGATAGGCGGCAGTCCGGCCCTCACCGTGAATCCGGTAACGGGGCTCGTGACTTGCCATCCCGATTCTCCCGGAAAGTATGTGACGGCGATATGTGTGGAAGAATGGCGGGATGGTAATCTGATATCGGTATCTAAAAGAGATTTTACCTTTGTGGTCACTCTATGTGACATCGTATCAGCCATTCCATCATCAGATGCGATTTTTATTTCGGAAGGGATATATATGCTGGATGGCTGCGATGAGTATATCGTAAATTTTGACAATGTGAGTATAGGAGCCGATACATATTACTGGGATTTTGGGGACCTCACTACCACCGATGATTTTTCTACCGAAGTAGATCCTTTTTATATTTATCCAGATACCGGTATATATGAAATCACCCTCATAGCTAATCCCAATCAAAATTGCCGCGATACAGCCACCCTCATCTTAAATCTTTATCCGGGTTTTTTCAATACAAGCTTTTCGTATAGCAATGCAAACTGTAGCGGGGAGTCTATCAGTTTTACAAGTACTACCTCTATACAATTTGGAATCATCGAAGAATGGCATTGGGATTTTGGTGATGGCACTACGAGCACCGAAGAGAATCCTGTTCATATTTTCGAAGGTGCAGGTCCTTTTTTAGTCTCTTTAACAAACGAATCTAATCTCGGCTGTGAAGGCAGCTGGTCCGAACTGTTGTCACTCAACATCGGGGCTGAAGCTACCATCAGCCGATCGGTTTCCTGCCCCGGCGAGCCTATCACCTTTACGGCCACACCCATAAACGGTTCTAATATAAGTTCATATAACTGGGTATTTACCAATGCCGCCAGCACATCTAATACCACTACCTCTATCGCTACGGCTACTTTTACTACAGACTATGCCTTTTATGATGTTTTGCTCACCATCACCTCTGCTAATGGTTGCGAATCTGTAATACCCTATTCATTTTTTATTTATACTGATTTTGATGTAGATGCCGGCCAGGATATCGATATCTGCATAGGTGAAACTACGGAAATAACCGCCTCTGTGCTCAATCCGTCTCCTGTAATATCCTATGATTATCTCTGGACACCTGCCGCCGGGCTGGATAGTATAAACTCAGCCTCTCCGCTCTTTTCAGGAACTGCTTCTACGCTATACACTGTCACGGCAACCGATCCAAATGGATGTATAAAAACTGATGACATCGCCATAAATGTGCGGCCACTCCCCACTATCTCTCTACCCGATGAAGCTACTATCTGCGAAGGAGAAAGTATTATGCTGGATCCGCAAAGCACCGGCACCGCCGCTATCTTTGAATGGTCTCCGGCAGAAGGATTAGATAATAGCAGCAGCCCCACGCCCAGTGCCACTCCGGAGGACACCATCACCTATCATCTCACCGCAACTAACACCTTTGGCTGTATCGCTGAGGATTCTATACGCATACTTGTACAGCCTTTTATAGCCCCGCCCCCGCTTCTAGATGGAACCATCTGCCAGGGCGATTCTTTGCTATTGACGGTAAGCGGTGGTCTTTACTATGAATGGCAGCCCAGCACAGGACTATCTCATCCTGATAGCAGTACTACCTGGGCTTACCCCTCAGAAACCACCACCTATACAGTGACCATAGGCAATGATTGTTTTGACGAAGCGGAAAGCCTCACCATTTCTATATTGGATCCACCAGAAGTAGATGCCGGTGCCGGCGGCCTCATTAACATAGGAGAAAGCATAAATCTGAATGGAAACACCAATGCCGCTACCTATAGCTGGACACCTCCTACTGGGCTTAGCGATACAGGAATACTAAATCCGATAGCCACCCCACAGGACAATACTACTTATTATCTCACCTCCATTTTTGACAATGGATGTGAAAACAGAGATGGTGTATTTATAGAAGTAAACAAGACTTTTGAGATATATGTACCCACTGCTTTTTCCCCCAATGCAGATGGATTAAATGATGCATTTAGGCTCATTACCAGGGGCATAGAAGATGTTCAGGACTTTAAAATATATAACCGATGGGGGCAGCAAGTATTTGCCGGCAAAGGGCTCACTGCCGCTTGGAATGGCACACATAATGGCCAAGATCAGGAAATAGGCGTATATGTATATTTTATTAAAGCCACAAAGCTCGGAGGCAATGGCGACTATTTTAAAAAGGGAAATATAACCCTTATCCGCTAAGAACAGAACTGGGCTACAGCCCCAGTTCTCGCCATTAGCCCCTTGTAAGCTTTAAAAAAATACTATCTTTACCGCCTATGGAAATCCCTTCCAAACTTGTATCCGATGCTGTAAATGAATTTAGCCGCTTGCCGGGTATAGGCAAAAAAACGGCCCTTCGTATGGTATTGCACTTACTGCAAAGACCCGTGGAAGAAGTAACCCATTTTAGTGCTGCTATACAAAGGATGAGGGCAGAGATTACCTATTGCATACGGTGCCATAATATAGCAGACGCTGTGCTCTGCCACCTGTGCAACGATCCCCACCGCGACGAGAATTTGCTTTGTGTGGTAGAAAACTTTCGCGATGTAATAGCCATAGAAAACACGCAGCAATACAGGGGGCGATATCATATTCTGGGAGGGGTGATCTCGCCCGTAGATGGCATAGGCCCGGAGAAACTAAATATAGAGACCCTCCTGTGTCGTCTGCAGGCTGAGCCGGTAAAAGAGATAGTAATGGCACTAAACCCTACCATAGAAGGCGATACCACCATTTTCTACATAAGCAAAAAAATAAAAGATATGCCGCTAAAGCTCACTGCTATATCCCGTGGCATAGCTTTCGGCGGCGAATTAGAATTTGTAGATGAACTCACGCTAGGCAGATCCATACATGCTAGACTCCCTTATGAAAACTATCTTGTTCATCCGAAATAAGAGGAGGCAGCTAGGATGAAACTCTCAGTTATCATCGTAAATTATAATGTAAAGTATTTCCTGGAGCAGGCACTGCTGAGCACATATAAAGCCATAGTGCATAGTAACCTGCTAAGACCGGACTGGGAGATAGAAGTATATGTAGTAGATAATCATTCTATAGACGGATCTGTAGAGCTCACTGCCCAAAAATTTCCCCAGGCTATTCTGATCGCTAATCAGGAAAATGCCGGATTCTCCAAGGCAAATAATCAGGCCATACGGATGGCAAAAGGCGAATACATTCTCCTCCTCAATCCGGATACAGTGATGGAAGAAGACACCCTTTATAAATGTTTGCTCTTTATGGAAGCGCATCCTGATGCCGGTGGTCTGGGGGTAAAAATGATAGATGGCAAAGGGCAGTTTCTACCCGAATCTAAGCGAGGCCTGCCCACGCCCTGGGTAGCCCTCTGTAAGCTCACCGGATTATCTGCACTCTTTCCTAAATCTCCCTTGTTTAACCACTATCACCTGGGACATCTCTCGCCCGATGATACCCATGAGGTAGAGATACTCAGTGGCGCATTTATGTTTATGCGCAAAAAAACATTGGATAAATGCGGCCTCCTCGACGAAGATTTTTTTATGTATGGCGAGGATGTAGATCTATCTTACAGGATCATACTATCCGGATATAAAAACTACTATTATGCCGGCACGCGCATTATCCATTATAAGGGTGAAAGCACTAAAAAGGGCAGCCTCAATTATGTAAAAATGTTTTATCAGGCCATGGCTCTCTTTGCAGTAAAACATTTTGGACAAAACCGGCCCTATATCCTATTTATTAAGACAGGAATATTTATCCGTGCCACCCTCACCCTGCTACTGGGCTTTATAAAAAAAACAGGAACCTTGCTCACAGATGCGGCACTCCTTTTTGCCGGTATGCTACTTATAAAAATATTCTGGGAACATAATATAAAGGCCGATGTAAATCTGCGTTACCCACCGAGTTATCTGTATATAAATATCCCTCTCTATGTCCTTATATGGATAGCTACACTCTGGATAAGTGGAGCTTATGATAAGCGAAAAAACTATCTTCGCATAGCCACGGGCATTCTCATGGGTTCCCTCATCATAGCAGCCATCTATGGCTTCCTTAATGAATCTTTTCGCAGCAGTCGCGCCCACATTTTAGCTGGCACCTTATGGGCTTTATTGATACTTCCGCTATGGCGATTGCTCTATACCTATCTCACCAGAGGCAGCCTTAGTATAAGTGAAAACCACCTGCAGCGCATCGTAATCGCCGGAGATGAAGAAGAAGTGATGCGGGTGAGAAACCTGCTCAATCAGTCCTTACAGCAATATCAGTATGCCGGATATTTTGGTATAGAAAGAAAAAATGATGAGCCCTATTGCCTGGGCCGTATAGAAGACCTTTCCGCTGTACTACCCTATCTGGATGTAAATGAGATTATTTTTTGCGCTAAGAATATGGCCTCTTCCGCTATTTTTAATGAGATGAGCCACCTAGGCAATGCGTATAATTATAAGATAGTACCTGCCGCTTCTATACACATTATAGGCAGTAATTCTAAAAATACCGCCGGAGATCTCTATTCCCTCAATCTACAATTGAGACTACAGGATCCGTTTTATAGGCGCCAAAAGCGAATATTAGACCTGGCATTCTGCCTCTTCCTAATACCCGCCTTTCCATTTCTCATTCTCATCGGCAGATATCGTTTACTTATCCTATGGATACGCGTAATATCCAGCAAAATGACCTGGGTAGGATATGCCTCCGGCGATCATAGCTCGCTGCCAAAACTAAACAAGGGCGTGTGGACTATTTTACAGCGTTTTGCAGAGCGAGAAAATACTGCAGAAGCGGCTGCCCAAATAAATTTTCAATATGCTCGGGATTATAGCCCTTATACGGATATGGCAGTGATATGGCG
>Ga0114938_1002125_pt1 | contig 12857 bp, 20 predicted proteins | sample AshMeaBigSpring_FD_88675 | JGI IMG/M metagenome (GOLD analysis project Ga0114938, IMG submission 88675) | Groundwater microbial communities from Big Spring, Nevada to study Microbial Dark Matter (Phase II) - Ash Meadows Big Spring | ecosystem: Environmental > Aquatic > Deep subsurface >...
TAGAGTATAGGGAATTAATTTTCTTTGCAAGTTTATTGAAAGAGAGCATCATCATTATCTCGTACCCATGCTGTCGTTTTCCCCTTACCATACCAGGGCCATAGGAGATAATTTTCAAATGTGTATGTACCCGCTCTCTCATCTCGAAATGGATTCATTGCGAGTTCAAAATGGAGATGGTAGAGATATTTCTTGTCAGGTACAGCAGAATCACCTACATGTCCAATTATTGTTCCTGCAGCAACATAATCTCCTACCTCGAGTTTCGCAGGTATATCGTCCATGTGAGCATAGATAGCAATATGTCATGAAAGTGTCTTGAGATATACAGTATTTCAGCGATAGATATCGAGATTTTCTTGTTGTCAAAGTTCTGTGCTTGCATCGTGCAAGTGAGACATGTCTTTCCAGGTAAAATCTCTTTTAATATGAACAATTTTTCCTTCCTCGACAGCTCTAACGGGCGCACCTTTATTGACATAAAAATCCCATCCATGATGTATACCATCAGTTGTATCCGCTCTGAATGGTCGCGGAGAATTCGGGAGATATGCGTCTTTCTCGGGGAGACGTGTTCATTCTATTGGGAAAAGAAATGGAGTATTTCTTGCTTCGAGTACAGAGTGGATATTACGAATTATTTTCCGAGTTTTGATGCTTGAAAGTTTTGTATCTGTATTCAGAAGAGTTGTTATAGATAGGGTATTCTTCAGAGTTTCTGTAGAGATATCACTGATGGTATCGATCGAAATATTTTTTTGACTGAGAGGGAGAATATAGTTTTTGCCTTTATAACTAATGAGTGGTACTTTGCAATTTTCTCCTGGCTTCCATTGAAGAGTAGAATATCCATTTTGTTGATCGATAAGTATACGTTCGTCATTACATACTGAGTGTATTTCATCAGTATCTTCGCTATCAATTTTTAATAATAGTGCATCTTTTGTATCAAGTTTTGTAATTCCTGAATAGAGGATGGTGAGGGGTGCTGCTGGTGTTACGTTGAGTGCTCTTGATGGGGTCTCTGAAATAAGGGTATGTGGATAGAGTCCAAATACAGCAATACCAAGAGACGCAAAAACACTACTTTTTTTGAAATGAACAAAATTCATATACAAGAGAGTGTAGTAATAATCTGAAAAAATCAATATTTTAGAGCCGGAAAATTGTTGCAATTTTTATAGGTATATTGTGGCACCATTTTCTATAGAGATCGTTGTGTGGGAGAGAAACAAATAGATGCATCAATCACCAACCGAGTAAGAATCATACCAGGATATCTCCGGGGTAATGAATTCCTCCGAGTATTCTCGCAAAGACTGTCATTCCACCGACTATAAAAAAGAACCATGTTATTTTTCTGATATTCAGGAATGTGTGGAGTGCCCACCATGATGCTCACCAAAAGAGTGCATGTCAAGAAGGGAAGGAATTGTCAGGTAAATGAGATATGAGTGCTGGGAGTGATGACACACCTTCTGGACGTGGTCGCATAGGGAGTGATTGATTGAGGATCCAATACAGTATAAATGCACCGAGTACATGCCAAAAAAGATCAAGGGCAACATGTTTTGGTCCATCGTCTCTATAGGATACCCCGTAGAACCAAAGAATGACCAAAAAGAGACAAAAAAGGAGAGGTTCAAGATCAGCAAAAAAAGTAATTAGAGGATGTGTCCATTCGTTCGTTACAAATCATTCTCTGAGAAAATTGAGCACAGTTATATCGAATATATGTAGTGTTTCTAGCATAAAAAATACGATTAGAGTGGGAGAGGATAATTTTTACGAGAATAATGAAGATCATTTGTATTTCATTTAAATGAAATAACATTGCTAGATGGTTTTCTTCAGGAAGCACCAGGGAGAATTTTGAGAAGAGGAAGGTATTCACTAAAGACTCGTTCGATCTCTTGCACCGTATGACATTCTTTTTCGCCCGTCTTATTTGCTGATGTGAGAAAGAGAGGACTTCGGACATATGCTTGAGTTTCTCGTGGTAGACATGCCTCCGCAACACGAAATCCTACTGTTTTGTACCCATAAGTATCTAGTAGAGGGTATTCATCTCGGAAGTCATCTCGTACTTCACAGAGAACTGTAAAAGGGAACTTGTATGTACGGAGAAAATTTATCTGTGTAGGTGAAAGTTTTGTCTCATATATGAGATCTTCCCATGTTGGTACAAGTATTGCAACAGGATGTGAACTGTTACGTCCTTTCATTTCATAGAGAGTTTCATATGATTTTTGATCATCAAGTCGGCAAGCAAGACCGATACAGGTATCGGTGGGGAGTACATAAATTTTCGCAGTCATAGGATATCTAGCATACCAAAGAGCATGATTTTTGCAAATCAATTCACCCAGACATTTCTTGCATATCTTTATTTTCTGAAGTGTAATAGATGTTTTTTTATACTCATATTGTATACATTGCAATTCCTGCTGCTACCGCGACATTGAGGGATTCTTTTTTCCCAAACATAGGTATGTGGCAAATATATTCTGCATGTTTTTGAGCTTCTTTGGATACTCATTCAAGTTCATTACCTACTATGAGGGCAGTTGATGCTATTTTTGGAAGCTCAAAAAGATTCGTACTGATGGTATTTTTTTCTATCACAATTATAGTACATCATTGATTCTTATAGTGCATAATAGCATCTTGAATACTCACAAAATATTCCCAAGGAACAAAATTTTCTGCCCCTAGAGCCGTCTTTGAGATTTCTTTTCTTGGTGGAGTTGGCGTATATCATACGAGAGCTACCCTATCAAATCCCACACCATCAGCAGTCCGGAAAATAGCTCAGACATTATTAAGAGATCGAATATTTTCGAGAATAATAACGCGCATGGGAATATTGTTAATAGGTAATCATTCTCTTCTGTTTTAGCTCTTTCTTGTTTTATCTCGTAGCTGAGTACGATTTTCTGATTCTCTGTCTTTTTTGCAAATTTTTCTTTTAAAATATCTTTTTTTACTATACTCTGCTCAGAGTATTTTCATATAAAAATTTTTTTTTCTCCTTCTCATGCAGTATTTTTGTATTGGTGATCAGAGTCCAGATTCTCTCTTGTATGCTCAATGAGGGAATGTGGTCGTATTTGACACAACGGATACTTCTCATCATGATAGAGTTCGTACTATAACAGTTTCCCATAATACACGTCTTGAGTGGTACAGTTTTCCGACTGGCAAGTGACAGTATACTCTTCATTTTGTCACAGAATCAGGGGAGAGTGTTGTACGTATGCTTCTTCTTGCGAAGAATTCTTCTCTTTCGACAACAGTGCATTCTCAACTCTCAGCATCGCATACACTCACAGATATTCATATTATTTCTCTTGTTGGTGAAGCAGGATTGATTACCCTCAATGGTATTGTCGAGATCGCTTCTGATATCCAAAAAGTTTCAGGTCATATCTTAGAGGAAAATATATTTCTTGGTTCTACTGGTCAGATACGAGGTATCCCTTCTTTACTTGTTCACTCTGATGATGTCCATGCTGGACATGCTGCGCGTATAGAGAGAATTCCAGATGAAAAACTCTATTATCTCCGTGCTCGAGGCATACCACATGATGATGCGACGGTCATGATGATTCGTAGTTCTGTATTTGGGCTCTTTTCCGGATTAGATGATACGAAAAAAGAAACAATCATGTCTCAAATTCTCGCCCTTATATAAAATATATAGTATGAAATATTCCCGTTTGATAGTTTTTTCGGTATTAATGTTGGACGTTATCAGTATTTGAGTGATGATTCCTGCTTTTGAATGAATGCAAACACTGTATCATCTTTCGACTTGGTCAGGAAAAATTTTCGGTTTTTCTCTCTCACTTGAGCCAGGTACTTTGATTGCTCTGGGTATGTCGTTGTATGCTTTCTGTGCTTTTTTTAGTGCTCCTATTCTCGGCAGACTATCTGATCGATATGGGCGAAAAAAACCTCTTCTTTTTTCAGTCGCAGGAACCTGTATTGCGTATGCCATCTTGGTTGTTTCGCAGAGTTATTGGCTCTATCTTTTTTCTCGAATGGTGAATGGCTTAACGGGTGGAAATATTAGTATTTTACAGGCTATTTTGGCTGATCTCTCAAAGACTCCAGAGGAACGCAATAAAAATTTTGGTCTTCTGTGAGCCATCTTTGGTATTGGATTTATTATTGGTCCTCTTCTCGGTACTATTTTACTCAAGATAAGTACGCTCCAGTCTATATTTATTTTCGGAGCTATTTTGGCTGCTCTTGAATGCTTCGCTATTCTCTTTTACTATTCTGAAACGCATCATTCTGACAAAAAAGTTCCTGTATCATACAATATTATTACTCCTTTTATTCATTATTTTTCTTCTAGAAATATTTCTCAGTATCTCTGGTCATATTTAGTTTTTAATACTGGTATTTTCCTGTTTCAATCTGTTATGACATTGGCGATGATGCAGTATTTTGGTATACCAGGTGAAAATATCTGATTTTTTCTTGCTATACAGGGTTGACTTATAGCATTTAATCAATCACTTCTTTACCCCCGTTTCTGGACGAAAAAATTTACCCCGAAGAGACTTATTCTCTCTCTTCATGTTGTTGGAATTATCGTTTTTTGTATTATGGGAATGGTACAAGATTTTTCTTTATTTGCTATCCTGTGGCTTGCCATATCTCCTCTTGCATCGTTTTTATGAGCATTGTATACGACAGAGATTATCACGCATACTGATAAAAGAGAGGCTGGATGAGTGAACGGTATTTTGTCTTCAATTGGTTCTTTGACGATGATTTTGGGCCCTATGATAGGGTGATTCATGCTCTCTACGAGCATTCGGACATTTTTTGGAACAGCATTTTTTATTGCTCTGAGTCTGACAATCATTGGTTTGTATTTTTCTTCAAAAAAATCCTCTTATGAAGTGGTTTAAAAAAACACAAGAAACAACAGATCCTCTCTGGAAGATATCAACAAAGGTTCTTGCTGAGCAAGAACCCATATTGCTTCGTACTCGTAAGAAAAAATCTTCTCCTTTCGTCTATATACATATAATTTCAAATTTTTTTATACGGTATTTTCGTACAGTAGGATGGGTCGTGTTTGCGGGTTTTCTTGTGACTTTTTGAGTTCTTGTGTTTACGACACCTTTCTTTTCTCTGAAATCTGAAAAAATACAACTTATATTGGAACCCGAACCTGTTTTTGATAGAACTGCAGTAATAACATTACTGCGTGATTTTTCTGGAAGGAATGTTTTTCGTCTTTCAACTACAGAAATATTTACAGCACTGCAATCTAATATTCGTCATATTCAATCAGTGGAGAAAAGCCTCTTGCTGCCAGATGGTATTCGTGTTCGAGTAACTTCATTTTGACCTATTTATCGCGCATTTATTTGAGATGAAGTTTTTTTGCTCACAAAAAATGGTCAATTAATCGTCGATATTCCTGAAATAGAAACACCAGCTCTGCGTATTCACAACCTTCTCTCTGATCCAAATGGTATGCAAAATACGACACTTTCAACGACGGATACTTTTACTATTCAAGAAATCGAAAAATTGTGGTACAAAGAATTCACTACTTTCCCAATAGAAGCATTGAATTATTATGATCAAGAAAAAGAATTACATATAACCAGCAAAGGAACACGGTTTATCTTTACACTGTCAGGAAGTGCAGAACAGGTTCAAACACTTGCCCTTTTAATCAAACAGGAGAAAATATTTCCTCAAAGATACCTCTATATAGATGCTCGAGTTCCTAGAAAACTCTATGTCTGTCCTCGAGATGACGAGAGTTGTGTTTTCAACTTGAGGCAAATCTATGATGCCTAAGATGCAAATCTCTTTATCCAGGCAAAAATAACCTCAATATTGTTTCCTCTGATTGCAATTTTTGTTACGTCCCATACCTTTTTTGGTATCGTGTTTTGTTCATAGGCAGAAAAAAGAAATGCATCTCAGAATACTCTTGTTTTGAGAAAATTATACTTTCGTTTGAGATACTCATTTTTTTCTGCTCGCTTCAGAAATTCTTTATTGTGAAAGATATACATAGTAAAACTTTCAGCAAAATCTTCATACTGATTTGTGGCAGCATACCCTGAAACAAAAGAAGTTTGTGGTACTCCAGCTTTTATGGTGGTTGGATCTTTCCAGCTGATTGTGTAGAATTCTTCCGATATATCAGATTTCTTAAGACCTTTTTTAAAGGTATAAATATCAATCATATGTCCTATTTCATGAACAAGCACCTTGGATACCTCGGCAGTGCTTGCTATCTTGCTTCCGAGGGTAATACTTTCATTATACATTTGTCCTCGAGGTTCTACACGTTCTGTGTCGATGATAATAGGAAATTGCCAGAGAGCATCACGGAAATATCGCCCCGTAACTACTGTCATAATTGTCTCTTTATACCCTTTTGGTGCGGTATTCTTTTCAGGAGCAATGGTGATTGTTACTGGTGAAGTTATAGTGTTTTCTGTTTTCTCTTTTTTTATAGAACGAGTATGTTGTATAATACCCTCTGTAGTGAATTTTTTTGATGGGATATTGTGTTGTATTGTTTCTTTTGAGTCTTGATTTTTGGCTACATTATAGGGGATATCTTTTTCTTCTTTGAAAAGAGTCTGCTTGGGGATATATTGTGTTTCTTCTGGAACAGTATATATTTTTTCTGGTGAGAGTCTTTCATAGGATTCTTCACTTGCATTATACAGTCTGAGAGAGCCAAATATGGACTGGATAATTCCTAACACTATCAATGTTATTGAAAAATAGAACAAAAATGACAAGAAAAAAGATTTTTTATGAAAAGATATCATAGATGAGATTAATAATAGCATTGATGAGTATTGTGGCTCAAATCATCGCCAAGAATCCAAGGAGTACAGAAACGAGTTTAGACTTTGTAGATTCTTTTGCTTCTGCATTTGCAGGCAATACCATGATAAGTCATAACCATACTATAATTCCGACTGATATAAAGAAAGCAATGATTTGTATTCTTTTAACGATTGATTGTAGTATAGTCATAAAATCTGATCCAGATTTTGTGATGTCTAATTGTGGATCTGATCACCCCTGTATCACCTCATCTGGGCTACAATTTTTGAAACTTCCCAATGGATTTCCATTGTCATATACACAACCTTTTGCACTCGCTAATACACTGATTGTTGAGAAGAAAAATATACAGAGTGTAATGAGGATCTTTTGAATCATAAGATTAGATAGAAAAATTGATGATAAAGGATATCAGAAACCATGCAAAAGGTATAATAGCAAGACCAATCACAATGTATCCGATAGACTTCATAGCTGTTGTTACTTCTTCCGTATTTCCTGGAGCCCAGAGAAGTTTGGCGCCTGCCCATACGATGTATATAACTGCTATGGTTCCTACAAATGCAAATATCCAGTACTGTATTTCTTTTGCAATAGAGATGTAATCAATCGTTGATGAAGAATTCTGCGATGCCTTTGGTATGATTTTTCCTACAATATTTGTCAATTGATTTCTTGATATCTCCCCGTATGTTATACTATACATTCATAGAAGAAATCATCCGATACTGTGAGTAATTTTTTTCATAAAGTCTAGAAAGTAATAGAATTCGGGATAATGTTTATGAGACTCATAATACCCCACGCTGCAAAAGCAAGCAAGACCCCAACAATAATATGTATCATATATTTTTTGGCTGCTTCTGTTTTTTCTTCACTCCCATGAGACATGATATACATAATACCCACAAGACAGATACCAATGACTGCGATTATCGCGGTAATGTCTTGAAGTGTACCAATAACTCATCGAAGGTTATTGGTAACTTGAGTGACATCATCAGGTCCTGGAAGGCCTAAGTTATCCTCAATATTGGTCAGATCTGCTGAACATATTCTGTATATACTGCAGAGAACTAGACATTGAATATATTTCATATAAAGGCGATTATAACATATGCCAAGAGTCATATTATGAGACCAATAACAGCATCTTTCATAATACTCTTCCCAGATTCTGTCTGTTCTGTACTCACTCATCAGAGAATCATATGAAATCCTCACCATACCACCATGAGAGTCGCACCAACAGCCATCATAGTTGTCAACATAGGTATGATACTGATGATAAGTTCCTTGATGTTATTTATGCCGTCATTACTTGAATTTTTGATCTTATCAGTTGTCCCAAAAGAAGGAAAAAACTCGTTTATACTCACGGTAAAACTTTCTTTTGATATATCTTTTGTAAAAGCCCATGTAGATACAGGTAGTATACATGTTATCATTATAGAGATATGAGCAAGAAGTATCAGAAATTGTTTCATAGGTTCATCATGCCATATTTTTGTGTCAATTGCAAAAAAAATTGCAAAAAATTCTTTTTTTTTATACTCTTATCATCTTTCTTAATTAAATTTTATGATGGCTTTTTCTCTTATCTCAGGTGTTATTTTGATTATCCTGATTATTTTACAGGTTCGTGATGGTGGTCTGAATGTCTCTCTCACAAGTAATCTCCAAGCCCCGATAGAACGTCGAGGTACTGCTAAAACTCTCCATATTTTAACGATCGTATTTGCTGTAATTTTTATTGCGAGTTGTATTGCTCATTTTCTCGCCTAATTACTTTTTATGAGTCTTTATTCTGAAATTAAAAAATACCTCCTTTACTTGGTAGGGTTTTTTTGTCTCCTTTTGGTGGCACATATGGTTATACTGTATCTCTACAAAGATGCTATTACATATCCTATTGTAGGAGGAACTATGAATGTCGGCATTGTAGGTGATCATCCATCCCTTGATGTCCTCTCTGTTGATACAAAACCTGAAAATGATACTAATGATATGATCTTACGGTTTTTGTACCGATGAATGGCTCGTTATTCGATTGATGAAAAGAAAATTGTAGGAGATCTCGCAAACTGTAATATTGATACGTTTCCGAATGTGCGATGTACACTCAATCAAGATGCCCTCTGGAATGATGGAAGCGCTATTACTCTCGAAGATATATTAGCAACCTATACACTTTTTCGTGAAAGTGCTCATAATGAATCAACCAAGAATCGTTTATCTATTGTGGATGTAAGTGAAGATAAAGGTGATATTATATTTCGATTCCGTACCAATGATATTACCACCCTTGATGTATTATTTTTGCCAATCTTGCGTAAGAATGATATGAGTCGTTTTGGCGCAAATAATGACTTCTCGACACTTTCTTTCAGTGGACCGTATGTTTTTTCAGAAAAAAATAATGAATCAGGTACTATTACTCTCAAAAGAAATCCTGCATATCAATTTGGTCGTGATATGTATTTCTTAGACCAAATACGTTTTTGATTTTGAGATACTCATAAAAAAGTCAAAAAATCCCTCAGTCCTGATGTATGGCTGGGCAATATTTCTGACATTGATGATTCGTTTATTAAACACCTGTACACGCGTCCTACAATGTATGGTATTTATTTAAATTCTGAGCGTATTCCAAAAGCCCTTCGAAAGGCTCTTATGCATGATGTCATTGGATCTCTCGATATTTCTCTTGATGGTTTGATTCCTCATAAAAATATTTTTTTTGGTGAAGTACAGAATCCTGAACAAGAAAAAACAGAACCACTCTTCTTTCAAACAGTATTTTCTCTTGGTTACACTTTTGGTGGCACTGCTCCTCTTCCAGCACCTACACAAAATGTAGCTCCAAAATATATTTCTCTCAAATATATTTCTCAACCTGGTAATGTATCTCCACTGTTTTCTTCTTCTGAAACGATTGATATACAAGGAACTGCACCTGCTGGTACAGATAAAGTCGTTGTGAACGATTATGCTTTACAGTGATTTAGACCAGAAAAACGAGTTTTTTCTTATAAAGCTCGTCGTGAATTTAAGAATTTAATCGAAGGAGAGAATGTTTATAAAATACAGTTTTTTAAGGGGAAGAATCTCCTTGATGAAGAGAGACTCACTATTTTCTATACCCCAGATACAGCCAAGCTCTCTACTCAAAAAGAAGAATGGATCAAAAAAAATACCCCTATCCCAGAGCCACCTACGACAGCACCAGTTATTGAGACTGATCCAAAGAAACTCTATGATAAGAATCGATCTCCGCTTGTTTTTCATATTGTTGCACAATCAGAAGTACCACTTTTTAGAGATATTGCTGAAAAAATTCAAACAAAACTAGAAGATCTCGCTGTCAGTGTAGATGTTACATACCTCCCTCTTACCGACATTCAAAAAATAGTTATCGATCAAAGTACTCCCTACGATATCGTCCTAGCAGGTGTTAATCTCGGAGTTTTTCACTACAATGTTTTTCCCTTCTTTCATTCTGGTCAGATTAAGAATGGTTTTAATATTCCTCGCATAAGAAATGCAACACTTGATGCTCAACTTGAGAGATTGATAGATAGGTTGTATTATAATTCTCCTGACAGACTCAGAGCTGTTGAGACAGAAATACAAAAAATACTGGCATCAGAATCCCTCTTTTATCCGATAGGAACACCAGAAGAATCATGGTATATCAAAAATTATGTTCTTTGAGTTCGAGCTCCTTCTTTCTTTCCTGGAAAAGAAATGATGCTTGATATTCTGTCGAAGAGTTATTTTAAACAAGGATATCAGGTATCTTCTGAACCAAAAACAATCTTCTGATTCTTCCTGTGGCTCAAAAATGAACTCTTCTCCTCTACATAATCATGTTCTTAGTGCCTGGAAACTCACAACGAATGCTGTCAAAATACGTCGATTCAATTTCTTTGGTTCACTCATAGATACATTTATTCTATCTGAAATTCTCTTGATTCAGATTAGTCATGTATGGCTTGATATTTTGGGAAAAAGTTCTGAGTTTTTCTCATGGATTCGTGAAACATGAATATTGATTCTCTGAGGTGGTCACCGTATAACATGGATAGGGGGATTGATAGCGATTGCTGTTTTTTATTTTTTGGCGACTTTTGTTCTCAAAAATATGTTTAATGCAGGATTGATCTATCTCATTGAGGCATATACAAATCGTGATGAAAAATCGTATAAAACACTTAAAGCTGTAACATTTTGATGGAGAAAATCTGTGAAACTTGCCGAATATCATTCACTTCTTTTTTGGTCTAAACCTGTCTATGTCGCATATATATTTTGATGGTGATATAGTCTCTTAGACGGCAATGTTTCTCTCATAATGATGATAGCTTCTGTTTTTCTGATCATACTTATCATTACTCGATTCTTTTTTGAATATGCGAGGTATTTTATTATTGTGCAGGATGAGTGAGTTTTTTCTGCTTTATGACTCTCTTTGACTATGGCAATAGAAAATATTGGTACAACTGCACGTCTTTTCTTTTCTCTTATTCTTGTCTATTTTAGAGAAGTTATTCTTTTAATAGGTATATTCTTTTTTCCTTTTTTGATGAGTTGGTTTGTTGCGCTTGGACTTGGTCCAATATTCTTGCAAGGTGTTTTTATAATTTTAGGGCTGGTATATTTAAGTTTTTTGATTATAGTCTCTGCCATGAACTCTGTTATAGAGATTTTTGTAGAATCTCTTTGGTTTTCTGTTTTCCGTGAAAATACGAATTCTCATAGTACTCACGTTCATCCTTCATCACATCATTAATTTTTTTCTATGTCTTCTCTCTCGCTCATTACCGATATTGCTCAAGGATTCTTTGAGACATCTGGTCTCGATTTTTCTGACCTTGAGGTTGTTGTCCAAAATGAAGAACAACACATTTATCTTATTAAAATTCGTTCTCAGGATTCTTCTCTCTTGATTGGGTTACATGGACGTACACTTGAAGAGATTCAATCAGTTCTCATCCAAATGTGTGAAAAAGCACTTGGATCATATTGTTTGATTCATCTTGAAGTGAATGATTATCTTGCTGAAAAACAGAAGAAGCTATTTGGTATAGTCGATAGAAAGGTAGATCTTGCACGGAAAAATGGTATTGATCAGGTCATTTATGAACTTTCTGGTTATGAGAGAAAACAGGTACACGCATATATAGGTGATACATATCCAGATATTGAGACAAAGAGTATTGATGGAGAAAAAGGAAGAGAGTTGCATATACGACTCAAGGAGGGGGTTGCTCCTACAGGGGTTATTTCTTCATCTATTTCGTCTTCATCTTCCAAGACATCTGATATTTCAGCAGATCTTGCTGCCCTCGATCTTGATGGTGCAAACATTTAATTCTTTTGTATGAAAAAATATTTTCTTATTCTTCTTGTTGTGCTATCTACTTGGGTAGCAGTTCCTTGGTCTACAATTGGCCTCCCTCAGCTTGATGTTAAAATTGGTGATTATAAACTTGGTCTTGATCTCCATGGAGGTGTAGAGCTCGATTATCTTGTCGACTTCCCATCTGATATGGATGCTACTCGTCGTACTCAGGTCATCGAAGATATGAAGACGATTCTTGATGGTCGTGTACGACGTATCGGTACGACAGAGCCCACCCTGAATACTGCTCAGTATGGGGAAGAGACACATATTATTGTCCAGATTCCTACCCCAAGTGAATTTAGTCATCTACCAGCAGAAGAACGAGCAAAAAAAGATGCCGATTTTATTCGTGAAGCTAAGGAAGTTATCGGACAAGTCATCAAAATTCAATTTCGCGAAATACGACCTGAAAATGAATTTAATGATCTTCTTGCCAAGAGATGAGAAATTATTGCAACAATTCAGAAAGATTTTGAGACAAAGACTATTCCATTTGATTCTTTTGCTCAACGTGTCAGCGATGCTTATGAGAATGTATTTTATTACAAAAATCAGGACATTAAATCTTTTCTACTTTCTGATACTCTCACTCTCGACACAGTCA
>Ga0114938_1002126_pt1 | contig 12853 bp, 14 predicted proteins | sample AshMeaBigSpring_FD_88675 | JGI IMG/M metagenome (GOLD analysis project Ga0114938, IMG submission 88675) | Groundwater microbial communities from Big Spring, Nevada to study Microbial Dark Matter (Phase II) - Ash Meadows Big Spring | ecosystem: Environmental > Aquatic > Deep subsurface >...
AAATCCGGGAAAAGATGCTTCGGGCGGTGCTGGCCCTGCTGCTGTACAGTTTGTTGCCAAACAAGGTGTTAGCCGAGTTGTTGCAGGGGAGTTTGGGGGCAAAACATTGCCATTATTTCAGAGCTTGAATATTGAGATGGTCAATGAATCGGACAAATCAATCGAACAGATTATTAGTAAGTTATAAAAACAACGTATTTAAAAAAGGAGTTTATTATGCCCGGATTAAATCAATCAGGACCCATGGGACAAGGTGCCATGACAGGTCGCAAAATGGGAAAATGTAGCAATTTTGCTGCAAAAAACCAGTCAGCAAATGCTGAAAATGGATCAGACAACACAGCAGTAGCCGGTCGCGGTATGGGCCGAGGGCTTGGAAAAGGACAAGCTGGAATGGGAATGGGTATGGGACGTAGAAAACAGAATGGAAATAATGACACGAATTGCCGCCACTAAACAAAAGTTTGAAGTCGATGGCAGGTGTATGGCCTGCCAATTTAAAACATTTGAAAAATTACTCGATACGTACAAAGTTAGTTACCATGATCGCCAGAACTTCTTTGGCTTCTACAATCTAACTATGGGACGTAATTATAATTTAAGCATGCCCGAGATTCATCGCGAATTAAGTGATGAATTTTGTAGAATAACTGGGCTTACCGATATTTATGCCGAAGAAAAGCTAGTGAGCAATAATGTTGCACTTGATTTGTACAACAAAATTAAACCAGATTTACTTATTTCATCTGATCCATTTGATATGGCACTCCGACTGTCGATAGCTGGAAATATTATGGATTATGGGGTGTCATCTAACTTTAATATCAATGAAACGATTGATAAAGTGTTAAATTCTGATTTTGGCGTTAATCATTCCTTAGAGCTTAAACAAGCTATTCAAAAAGCAAAAAAAATTATTTATTTAGGTGATAATGCTGGTGAAATTGTTTTTGATAAATTGTTGATTGAGTTAATGATACATCCCAATGTGACCTATGTTGTAAGAGGCGAAGCAGTTTTAAATGATGCTACCCGTGAAGATGCAAAATACGTAGGTATGGAATTAGTGGCCGATGTTATCGATAATGGGAGCAAAGTTCCATCAACAATTTTATCGACCTGCAGTACTGAGTTTTTGAGTATTTACAACGAAGCCGATTTAATAATTTCGAAGGGACAAGGAAATTTCGAAGGCTTGATGTACGAAAACGATCCACGTATTTTTTTCTTGCTGATGGTTAAATGTGATGTGGTTGCTGAAAGCATTGGTGTTGAAAAAGGGAATTTTGTTGTGTTTAATAATACGCTTTAATAATTCTCACATTGAAAAAAAATATTAAAATAGCTATTGCTAGTGGCAAAGGCGGTACTGGCAAAACATTTATTTCGACTAATCTTTTCAATGCTTTGCAAAAAGCGGGCGAAAAAGTAAGCTTGGTCGATTGTGATGCGGAAGAGCCAAACGACAGGGAGTTTATTGCTGGTGATTTTCAACATTCGTTTGATGTCGTACAAAAAGTTCCTGTAATCGACGAGGCGAAATGTACTTATTGTGGTAAATGTAACGATTATTGCAACTACAACGCCATTTTCTTTTTGGGCGAACAGCGCATGATTCGTGTTCTCGAAGACCATTGTCATGGTTGTGGAGCTTGTTCGGTAGCATGTGAATACGATGCCATTAGCGAAAAAGATGATTTGTTGGGAACTGTTGCAAATTACAACGTGATGGATAGCAGTTTACTAATTGAAGCACGTATGAAAGTAGGTGTTCATTCGCCAGTGCCTACTATTAAAGCGGCAATCAAATCGGCTTCCGAGTCAGAAATTGTACTACTCGATTCGCCTCCTGGCACTTCGTGTCCTTTTATTCAAACAGTAGCTACTGCCGATTATATTGTACTCGTAACGGAACCTACCCCCTTTGGCTTGAGCGATTTAATACAGTCGGTTGAAACGTTGAAGAGTTTAGGAAAACGTTGTGGCGTAATTGTAAACCGAGCCGGTTTGGGTAATGACGAGGTTTTCGAATACCTGCAACAAGAAAAAATTCCATTAGTTATGTCCGTACCTTTCGACAAAAACATTGCATCCATTTATTCGAAAGGATTATTGGTCACTAACGAAGATGCTGAATGGGATCAAAAATTTAATCAATTATATACTACAATTCTCGAAAATTATGGAAATAGCAGTAATTAGCGGAAAAGGGGGCACTGGGAAAAGTAGTATTAGCGCAGCCTTTGCTACCATGCAACCCAATGTGGTGCTTGCCGATTGTGATGTGGATGCTGCTAACTTATACCTGCTGTTTCACCCAACGCACGAAAAGGAAGAAACCTTTGTTTCGGGCTTTAAAGCGGTGATAGATAAAGATCAATGTACAAACTGTGGCCTATGTGTTTCGTATTGCCGCTTCGATGCTATCGACGAAATAGAGGAGGAGGTTCTTATTAACGAAACATCCTGCGATGGCTGCAAACTTTGCTCACGCATCTGTCCTTCGCAAGCAATATCGATGGTGCAAGAGGATGATAGCCGCATGTATTCAGGCAGTTTTCGGAATGGAAAAATGGTCTATGGGCGACTGTCGCCGGGCGAAGAAAACTCGGGGCGATTGGTAGATATTGTTCGCGATGAGGCAAAGCGGGTAGCCAACGCTAATCAGTTCGAAACGATAATTATCGACGGCCCTCCGGGTATAGGATGTCCGGTTATTTCTTCCATTACGGGTGTAAATAAGGTTGTAATTGTAACAGAACCAACACTATCGGGCTTACACGATCTGAAACGAACCATTGAAGTGACGTCGAAATTTAAACTTACTACATCCGTTATTATCAATAAATTTGATTTGAATACCGATATGGCAACTCAAATTGAAGCCTATTGTAATTCATTGAATATTCATGTTATTGCTAAGTTACCTTTCGATAGAGTAGTTGTTGATGCGATGATAAACTGTAAGAGTGTGATTGAATATGCACCCGATTCGGAAATATCAAAAAAAATAATGGAAGGATATCAGAAAATAAATAATTAGATACATAAGATTTTAATAAAAATGAGTTCAACAAAACCAGTAAACAAAACCAGCCTTCCCGATATAAAAAAAATAATTTTGGTAGCTTCGGGAAAAGGTGGAGTCGGCAAATCGACTGTAGCTGCCGGCTTAGCACTATCGCTAGCAAAAGAAGGATACGCAGTAGGACTATTAGATGCCGATATATTTGGTCCATCTGTACCAACCCTGTTCAATTTAAGCAATGCTGGGCGTCCAGCAGGTATCGAAAAAAATGGAAAAACCATGTTGCAGCCCTATGAGCAATTTGGAGTTAAAATAATGAGCATCGGATTTTTTGTAGAACCATCACAAGCAGTTATTTGGCGTGGTCCTATGGTTACCAATGTGCTACGTCAGTTACTTACCGAAACCGACTGGGATACGCTCGATTATTTGATTATCGACACACCTCCTGGTACTGGCGATATTCACATTACGCTTATGCAGGAATTTTTTGTAGCTGGTGCCATTGTAGTTACTACTCCTCAAAAAATAGCTTTAGATGATGTTCATCGTGCTATCGACATGCTCACCGACGATAAAATTGGTGCACCGGTGCTCGGAATTGTTGAAAACATGGCTTGGTTTAGCCCAATCAAACATCCCGACGAAAAATACTTTCTTTTCGGTCAAGGAGGAGGCGAATTGCTTTCGAAGGAATATAAACTGCCGCTTTTAGCACAAATTCCTATAAACGAAACCATTAGCGAAAATTGTGATGCCGGAAAAGTACAAGCTATACTTAATGATACAGCTATTTATGAGGCATTTCAGACACTAGCTACGAATGTAATTAATCAAAAAAAATCTTTTCGATTTATTCAGCAATAAAAAAATAGAATTATAAATTTTGAAATAAAATAAACAAAAAATGAAAATCGCAGTACCTACAAAAGAAGGCAATCAAATTGATAATCACTTTGGACATTGCCAGTTTTACACTATCTTCATCATATCAGAAGATAACAAAATCATAGCTGAAACATTGTTAGATTCACCATCGGGTTGTGGATGCAAATCGAATATTGCTTCAGATCTAGCTCAAATGGATGTGAAAATCATGCTTGCTGGTGGAATTGGTGACGGAGCTATTGCCAAACTTAACGAAGCAGGAATAGAGGTGGTTCGTAACTGTAAAGGCGATGTACACGATTTGGTGGAGAATTATTTAAATGGAAACATCGTTGATGGAGGTGCCAGCTGTGCAGCTCATGCCGATCATTCGCACCAAGATGGACATGTTTGCAGTCACTAAATCATTGACAATTAAAACATTTACGATTTACTATTTTTACAATTGTAAATCGCAAATTACAAAATCGTAAATTAAAGAATGATTACACACCATTATCAATTTAGGGTAAAATATCCCGATACCGACCGCATGGGAACTATGCACCATGCCAATTATGCCAAATACTACGAAGCAGCTCGATGGGAGCTGTTTCGTAGCATAGGAGTTCCGTATAGCTCAGTGGAAGAAGCTGGCGTTATGTGTCCTGTTATTAAAATGAATTTCAAGTTTATTAAAATAACAAAGTACGATGAGTTACTAACGGTACATACCACTTTAAAACTAATCAAAGGAGTTCGTATTTGGTTTGAATATAAACTTTATAACGAACAAAACGAACTGATTAATGAAGCTGAAACGGAGTTGGCATTTGTAGGACTGAATGATTGGAAGCCTTGTAAAGCACCCGATTTTTTGATGTCGTCAATACTGAAACAGCAGCAAAGGGATAATATATAATAACAGATAAGGGGTCTTGTTTTAAATAGGGTTAAAAATATTAATCTATTAAAAATAAGACCTTTAAATTGAATACTTTTAGATATAATCATTACTTTTGTTGCTTTAAAAACGAATAAAAAATGTATTATTATGAGTGTTTCTGATACAGGTAGTAACTCTAAGGCCCAAGTTGTTTCAAAAGTTTTGTATGTTTTACTAGCTGTAATTTGCATTTTACCAATTATTAATGCACCTATTGCTTTGTTTTTGGGTTTAGTATTAGCTCTTACAGTGGGTTGTCCGTATCCTAAAATCAATCGATTTGCATCAAAGTATCTATTACAGGTTTCAGTTGTTGGCTTAGGGTTTGGTATGAATATTAACGAAGCAATGAAAGCTGGCTCTGATGGTTTACTTTTTACTGTAGTTTCGGTTGTAAGTGTACTTACTTTAGGCATTATTTTGGGTAAATGGCTTGGATTAAATAAGATTAATTCATTTTTAATTAGCTCAGGAACGGCTATTTGTGGTGGTAGTGCTATTGCAGCAGTTGGTCCAATATCCAAAGCTTCCGAAAGCGAAATGTCGGTTTCATTGGCTACCATTTTTATTTTAAATGCCATTGCGTTGTTTATTTTCCCAGTTTTAGGTCATTTTTTCGATCTTTCGCAATACCAGTTTGGACTTTGGTCGGCTATTGCCATACACGATACAAGTTCTGTAGTAGGGGCTGGTGCTAGTTTTGGTGAAGAAGCACTAAAAGTAGCTACTACTGTGAAACTAACCCGCGCGCTTTGGATTATTCCACTTTCCATTTTTGCTATTTACTTTTTCAAAGCCAAAGGCGAAAAAATATCCATTCCTTGGTTTATTTTACTCTTCATTGTGGCTATGATTGTAAATACTTATGTAGCAATACCAGACCAATTTAGCTCGACTATTCTATTTGTTTCCCACCGCATGTTAGTGGTTACGCTCTTCTTTATTGGTGCTGCTCTTACACGAACAACTCTTAAAACTGTTGGATTACGACCATTAATTCTTGGTGTCACACTTTGGATTTTTATTGCTGTAGTAAGTTTACTATTTATTCAGTGGATGTATTGATAGTAGGTTAATCAAATTAAGCGGTTCAATATAGATAGCTAAACGATAATAGTCAAACGAAAAAAACGAACACTTTGGAAATACCGAAGTGTTCGTTTTTTTTTTGTACATAGTTCATCTGTTTTTGTTGCGAAACCTTGCATCTGACATAATTGAAAGATTACATTCCTGGTATTCGACCAATAATTCCTAGTTTACTCCATTTGGCATATTTACCCCAGGCTTGTTTTAGCCAGTGTCCAACAATCGGCAGTGGAATCATGATCTCTTTCTTATTATCACGGTAAACAATAGCTGCTCCGTTGCCCATATCCATCACGCACAAAATATTCAAATGCGCCTGATAGCCTTTTAGATGAGTTCCCCCAGTTTCTATCTGGATAATATTATGAGCGGTGTTTCTTCCCATCACTTCGGCAATATGTCCTTGTTTGGCAGTCCATTCGGGACCCTCATACGCTGCTGCATCGCCTATGGCAAAAACATTTGGGAATTCAGCCACCTGATTGTAATCATTTATACGCACAAAACCAGCTTCAGATAATGGTAAGTCGGTGTTTTTGAGAACTGGCGATCCTGCACCTGCTGCAATAAACATGGTTAAGTCCGAATCAAGCTTGCTGTTGTCCTCAAATAGAATTCCATCCGCTACAAATTCAGTAATTTTCTTTCCAAAGTGGCTTTTTATGTTTTGCGATGCAAACATTTTGTATACAGCTTTCATGGCATTTTTACCCATACGAGCACCTGGTTCAGCCATAGGGGCAAACATGGTTAATTCAAAATTCTTTCGAACTCCTTTCTTCTTAAGGTAATGATTGATATTGAAAAGAAGTTCAAAGCCAGGTCCTCCACGTACAGCCGATTTATCTTTCGGATTTCCTCCAAAACCAATAGCAATTTTACCACTACCTTTTGTAATTAAGGCATCCAATTTATCTCTAAGTTGTAAGGTTTGCTGTGGTTGACCGCAAATAGTGGTTGTGAATTCTATCCCTTTATGTTGCATTTTAGCACTTCCAAATGCCACTACCAGGTAGTCATATCCAAGTTCCTGACCTTCGAGTACGACCTTTTTTTCAGAAGCATTAATGCCTGACACTCTATCAATTATGAGCTTAAATCCATGTTTACGTTGAATATCGGCCAGCTTGATTTGAGCATTCTCGAATGATAGCTCACGTGTTGGTATCCAAATCGAAATAGGATAGACAAATAAAAAATCGCGATCGGAAACCAAAGTAACCTCAAACTGTTTGCTTTTTTGCAAATCAATGGCTGTTTCAACTCCAGCAAAACCACCACCTAAAATCAGTACTTTTTTCATTATTCCTTAAATTGTAAATCAATAAATAGTAAATTACTTCATTGCTTTTATTAAAAAATCTTTGGTTTTAATGCCTACAAACCGATCCACTTCTTTTCCATCTTTAAATAAAATAAGAGTAGGGATGCTTCGTACATTAAACTGTTGTGCCATTGATTGATAAGTTTCGATATTGACTTTGCCAACATACTTGCCTTCGGGTAAATCATTTGCTAAATCATTCAAAATAGGTGCCATCATTCGGCAGGGTGCACACCATTCGGCCCAGAAATCGACTAATACTAATTTGCCTTTGGTTTGCTGATTGAAGTTATTATCAGTCAATGTAATGATATTATCGCTATCAGCCACTTTGGGCATGTTTTTCATTTTGGAGCGTGCATAAATATTTAACACCAATATTATGGTAACAAAAATGCCAAGTGCTATTAAAAAAGTTTGCATAATTAGGATTGTTTTAGTCCTTTATTCTAATTGTTTTCTAAGATATTGCAAAGGTAAAACTATTTTTTGTAAATTACAATAGTATCACTAATAAATTATTATGATATCACTAATTTGGGCAGATATTTGTCGTGAAAGGGGTTTTAAAAGGTAGAAATTCAGTCTATTGATAGGAATTATCGTTAGAAATCTACCAACAACGAAAGTTCAGGATAAATTTTGTTTGATTCGTTGGAACGAAATCTGTTGTCAGAACGGAGTTTTACGGCGTATTTAAACCTTATTTTTTGTTGTTTTTTGTCGAGTAGGCGTCTACCATGTATCCAATCGTACAAATATGATCCTGCAATCAGGCCAATAGAAGCAAATGCAATGTAATAGTCACTTTTCGATTCGTTTGAATCAAAAGCCTGATAATTTAACACATCCGACCATAGTCCATCTTTATGAAAGTTAACATAAAGTAAACCACCATATCCTGCAAGTCGAGTTCCAACTAATACCCATGCTGTTGATTTATCTTTTACTTTAAAATGAACAAAGCCAGGCACAACCACTGCTTCCATAGCATCCATTAACCGCAGATTCGTTGAGAGGATTTTAAACTCATCAAAACTCATACTGTCAGCTATTTGCGGAATTTTGAAATGATCGTTTAAATCTCGCTTGTACAAATCAACATCCTGACCGATGCTGTTTTGGATAGAAAAAAACATCAGAAACAGTAAAATGAGGTGCTTTTTCATATTGGCTATTTTTTATTTTATTAATAAAACAACTGGAAAATGAAAATGTTAGTTGATGTGAAATTTTTCAACGATAGGATTAAAAAAAAGCAGTTGATAAAATGTAATCAAATTATCAACCGCCAACAAATAATATTATTTCGTAAATTCCTGATACGGATTATGTTTGTGTTCCCGATCTTTCACAACTAGGGTAGTTGTAGGAGCTTTCGATTTCATGTTAAATAGAATGTCGTGTCCTACACAAAGTCCAAAAGAGATATTCAATTCGGTATCATTTTGAGCCAGAAAATCAGCCTGACCAACAGGATTACAGGATGTGCCTTTTACCGTTTCATCGTCGAGCATGTCGGAGCCTTTTATTTTAGCGTATTTGCAGTCAACCGTGTACACTTCGAAACTGTCCGAGAGTCGTTCCTTCAATTTCATGGCTTCTTTGGTCATGCCCACACAATGAGCTATGCCAATGCGTTTTACATTGGTTTGCTTAGCAAATAACTTTAACTCCTCCACACGATTCTGACCCATCAACAGCGAATCTTCAGCTGCTCGCATTAGTTTGATGTCATTTTCGGAATATAATTTTTTCTGATTTTCCATTATAATTCCTTCGAAATAGTTATTGCTGCAATCGTTCCATCGGCCACAGCGGTAGTTATCTGACGGTATTTTTTACTAATAATATCACCAATAGCATAGACGTCAGGCAAGTTGGTTTGCATGTCTTCGTTGGTTTTAATATAGCTCCATTTATCCATTTCGGGAAGCGTTTCTCCCAATACGGAAATGTTTGATTTGAAGCCTATAAACACAAATACGCCATCAGCTGCTAATTCTTTGGTCTCTTTGGTTTTCAAGTCTTCAACAACTGTAATCATCTTACCATCACGCTTTTCGAATCGGCGTGGTTCATGCTCGTACATCACCGAAATTTTTTCGTTGGCTTGTAATTGCTCAACAGCAGTCTGATTAGCTGTTAGTTTGTCAAACTGATGAATCATCGTAACCTTGCTTGCAAATTTGGTGATAAACAAGGCTTCTTCCACTGCAGAGTTACCACCGCCAATTACCGTCACTTCTTTATCTACAAAGTATTTAGCATCGCAGGTAGCACAATACGATATACCTTTGCCTTTGTATTCCTTTTCACCAGGTGCATTCATGGTGTTTGGAGTTGTGCCGGTAGCAATAATGATTTTTTTTGCCTTGATGGTTTCTAGCTCATCAATCACAATTTCTTTTTTTGCTAAATCAACCGATGTAATATCCACAGCCACTTTAAAGTCGATGCCTGTGTGTTTAGCTTGTTCGCTCATAAAGTGCGCGAGCATAAAGCCCGGTTGTGGTTGTTCGAAGCCCGGATAGTTCGAAACCTGATGCGTGATGCCCATATAACCTCCTGGCAATGCAGGATCAATCAAAACCGTTTTAATCTTTGCCTGACCCAGATAAATACCAGCAGTTAAACCAGCAGGACCACCACCAAGTATAGCCACATCATATTCTGAAACGGTTTTTTTCTGATTGGCTTTGATAGCAGCTACTTCGTCAGTTGTCAGCATTTGATCCAAACGGTCTACAATTTCCGACTTTTTAATGCCACCACTGATGGTATCCAGAATTTGTTTGCCATTATCAAAAAACAAAAGAGTAGGCGAGGAGCTTACACCCAATTCGGTGGCTAACTCACGATTTCCCTGACGATAAATCTTCAGGAACTTTATTTTTTCGCCGTATAACTCGGCCATTGCGTCGAACTTTGGTGCCAACGCTTCACAAGGTGGACATTCGGTTGAATAAAAATCAACTACTACCTTACCACCATTTAGTACTTCTTGCTGAAAATCAGCTGCATTAATTTCTTTCATAAAACCTATTCCCGACCCTCTCCAAAGGAGAGGGAGATACGGGTATTTTTAAGTTATTTGTAATTTATATTTTACCTAATGCTACTTTGATAGATTAAAAACGAATAGGAACGCGGATTAAACGGATTAAGCTGATAGGTACTGATTTTATTATTTAATTACTGATTTTATTTCGGATTTTTATCTTGCAAGCAAGATAGGATATAGATGTTTCCAGTACATCATTCCGACTTGTCGGAATTAAAATCCGTTTTTAATCCGTTCCTTCCGCTAAATCCGCGTTCCTATTTCTTAAAAGTCAATCTGTCATAGTAGAACTAAAAATGTCCATTTATTCATAAATCTAAAAATAGAATCCTCCAAGTTAAGAAAAATCTATTCAAATGCTGTCTCCCTCTCCTCCGGAGAGGGTTGGTGAGAGGTTTAGATGGTTGGCGTAAGGTAATACGCTGCCCCTAAACTCAGCAACTCTTTTACTGGTCGGCAATCCGGATTGTTAGGATGGCCATATTTGTTTTTAGCAACCGATGCACAGCCACCTCCACAGGCTAACGATACATCACAGGTCTTGCATTGCTCAATGGTTGTAATGTCGCGATTTTGCCAGCTTTCGATGGCAGTTTCGTTTCTCGTTACTTCAGGATAGAAGGTGCCTAGCTCGTCACCTTTATTACCTACGGTTGCTGTACAGGAGTAGATGGTGCCTGTAAAATCGAACGCCCACTCGGTTTTGCATGCCGGACACGAATCGAACAATGCGGTTGGAAGAGCTTCGTTTTCGGCTATGTATTTTGCAATGGAGAATGCAGGTTTGTAAAACTCGGCTATATAAGGATGAACTTTGAGCAACTCGTACAAATGTTGATATAAGCTTGCACGATCGAATAGTTTTTCGGGCGTTGAGTTGCAGAAGTGCAATTCGTAATTACGACCGATTTGCGTTTTAAAGTAGGGTGAACTTGTCCAGCCGCGATCGATAGCAAAGCGTGATAGACCCGCTAAGTTTTCAATATTTTCTTTGTCAATGACCATGCGTAGGTTTATATTTAATCCTACAGCTAAACAAGCGTCTATTCCTTCTACAATTTTATCAAAAGTTGGTTGTTTACCCTTTAAGTAGCGGCGTCCATCATGCACTTCTTGTGTTCCATCCAAGGTAACTTGTATTTCGCGAATGCTAGCCGTTTGCAGCAAATCAACATAATTGGCTAAGGTATAGCCGTTTGTCACAAAGGCCAAATCCAGTTTTGCTTCGTTGGCTCTGGCAATAAAATGCGTTAACATAGCCCGTTGATTGTCGCCAGGAAGAAGTGGTTCACCACCAAAAACAGTGATATACTTGCGTCGGCCAGCAAATTCAGTAGTTACATAGCGAAAGAACGCATCCACCACATCGTTGTTTACTACCTTTTGCACCGGATTGTAACCTTCCTGATAGCAATAAGAGCAAGCAAAGTTGCACGAGTAGTTCGGAACGAAAAACAACTGTGTTTCATCGTCTTCGCGTTTTTCTACAAAGTCGAAATAGGCGAGCTTAAAGGCTTTTTTCTCTTTTGCCTCATCCATCAAATACCCACGTTGAGCAAAAGCACCATCAGCATCAATTTTAGATTGAAGCAATTCCAACTCTTCAGCCGTAATAATATCAGCCGACTGATGCAAGGGATTTACAATAAAGTAATCTTTTGAATCGGCAATCGGAGTAATGATATTGTGTTTGGATAAATTATTTCCAACTTTATCAGATGAAAAATATTCGAAACTTTTTGATTTATCAGCCATAATTGACATTTTATCTGTTTAATAAATAGACCCCTACAAAGAGCTGCATTATTCCCCTTTAGGGGTTATGGGCTCTTTGTAGGAGTCGTTTTTTGTAACTTAGTCGTGACAACCAGCTACGATGTTCGAAACTTTAGCGCAACATTGTGCTACTTTCGCTTCTGATTTGGTGTTGCATGCGCAACTTTTTTTCACTACACTTTTCATAAAAATTATTTTAGTTGGTGAATATTACCGCCCCTAAGCCCTAAAGGGAAACTTAAAAGAACCCTATTGGGTGTTTAGGAGTAGTTTATCTTAATTTTTTAATTTAATTTTTCTTTCTTACCGCTTATGGTAGCAAAGCGAACATCCCGATTTATCTGGACTGCTTATGGTAGCGAAGCGAACATCCCGATTCATCGGGACTGCTTACCGCTTATTTTCTACCCTCTATCGTCCAACTTGCAACTTCAGCTTGTCCTTTTGCGTAAGGAGCCGATTCTTCGAAAACCAATAAGTTTTTAAAACCTGCTGCTTCGAGCATGTTCAAGTATTCATCTTTGGTTACCGCGCCAGCCCAACATTCGGCTATAGCAGCAGGATCGTTACGATACTCATCGGCTATCGGACTTGTAGCATAGATATCACTTACAACAAAGCGACCATCTGTTTTTAAAATTCGATATATTTCGTTCCAAACAGCTTGTTTGTCAGTGGCATGATTGATGGTGCAGTTTGAAATGACTAGATTCACTGAATTATCGTTCAATGGTAATTTTTCTAGTTCAGCCTGTATTA
>Ga0114938_1002127_pt1 | contig 12843 bp, 11 predicted proteins | sample AshMeaBigSpring_FD_88675 | JGI IMG/M metagenome (GOLD analysis project Ga0114938, IMG submission 88675) | Groundwater microbial communities from Big Spring, Nevada to study Microbial Dark Matter (Phase II) - Ash Meadows Big Spring | ecosystem: Environmental > Aquatic > Deep subsurface >...
CGGCTGCAACCGAATCTCATAGTCGGTGCCCAACACCGCCTCGGTCCAAGAGAAAGAAGCGGTGGTATCTGCTCCCGGTCGGGCTTCGACCAGCGTCGAGATCACCGGCCGCCCCAGCTCGACGTCTTGGCTGCCCTCAGCCGGTTTGCCTTCGACTTCGGCCCCACCCGGGGTTGCATACCTCGGCAGGTAGACGCTAACCCACCATTTGCCCAGGTCGCCGGGAACCACAGCAGGAAGCAAGCCCAGGTAGCGAGCGGGAATACGGTTGGCGAGGGTCACGGTCAGCTCGCCGGCCACCGAGCATCCCGAAGGTGTCAGCTTGACCTCGATGGCGGCATCCGAGAATAGGTCGAGCTTGTTACCGCCGAAGTTCTGCACGACCACCGAGACGTCGCCCGAGCTGGTGTCGGCCAGCCCGCCGTCAACACCCATCCTCGCCAGAAAGGCATCCACCGCCGGAGCGCCGGTTGACATCGCCAGCCTTCGCTCGCTGGCCGCCCGTCGCACCGCCCTTACGAAGTCGGATCTCCTGGCGTCAGCCCCTGCCATGACCTGGCTGAGCACCTGGTTGACCACCGCCGAAAGGTAGTCGGTCTGTTCGAACGGGTTGGGGTACTTCAGGTAGGAGTCGATCAGGAAGTCGCTGGCCAGCTGGGTGGGATCGAAACGAGCGCCATCCACCAGGATCTCGTCATAGGCTCCCAGCAGATAACCAAGGCCGACCAGGTCGATCCGGATCACGGCATCTGGAAGTTCGCCCCCGGTGGCGTCGTAGAGCCTTCCCACTACCCCAGCAACGGTTGGGAAATCGGGAGAAAAGTTCACGTTCAGCCACAACGAGGTGTTGGCTTGGTAGCGTCCGTAGCGTCGCAGGTAGTCGGCAGGAGCCTCCACCGAGACGTGCTCTCCGGTGGAAGTGACCAGCTCTAGCGAGTGAACGTCGGTAACGTCCCGCACCGCCAAGCGCGCGTCCGCGATCTCAACCAATCCAAGAAACCCAACCACTCCTCCAGTGGCCCGCAGCTCGGCTCCGTTCTCGAACACCACCAGCACTCGATAGGGGTCTCCCCCTGCCGCGGCCTCTCTTAGTCTGGCAACCAAGGGAGCAGCTCCGGTGAGGGCGGCGTTGAGATCGCTGGCAGCCTGGCGCACCCGTGGCAGTTGGCGAGCGAGCTCGTCTGTACGCGGGTCGGGAGCGCGACTAGCGATCTGATCGGCGCGGGCGGCGTGGATCGCAGCCTGGTTGACAGCATCCGCCAGCATTCCGAGCGCAGCCGGGCTGACGCGACCCTGTTCGAACAGCGGCTCTCGATCGGCCAAGAAGAAATCGAGCAGCGGTAGCAGCGTGAGGGTTGACTCCCGGGCACCGCGAACGCCGGCCTCGGCCGCCTTCAGTTCCGTCCCTGCAAATGGGATCCAGCGCACCGGGGCCAACCAACCGCTCCGCAGGCGAGATTCGGCTGCACCCAACAAGACCTCGGCTTCCTGAAGCAGGCCGCGGACCTTCTCGAGGTCGCCACTGTCGACCGCCTGCAGGGCGGCCTCCAATTGATCTCCTCCCGACCGCGCCGACCGGGCGGCGGCGCGAAGGTTGCCTAACGCAATCACCCCCGCCAAACCCAACACCAGAATGGTGAGAGCGACGGGGGCGAGAAGACGTCGGTAACGCCGACGCAGTTAGTTACGGGCCTTGGCGAGTCGCGGCAGGGTTACCAGGACGGTGCCGAGCGCAAGCAGGCTCAAGCCGCCGAACAAAGCCGGCTCGGTCTCGAAACCCGTGAAGGGGAGCTGAGCGACCGCAACCGCGGGGTCGGCCGTGAGGGGAGCGACCGCGGTGATGGTCTCGGTGAGCACCTGAATCCCAGAATAGGGTTCGGTCGGGGTCTGAGCGAAAGCGGCCCCACCGACCAAGAGCAGGCCGGTCACCACACCAGTTACTAGAAGCTTTTTCACGGGTCCTCTGTCGGTAGCTTGGGTTTCATTATGCCGCAGGTTGAGGGACCGTCAAGGGCAGCGGAACATTATTTCTCTGGCCCGGTGTCAGTTGATAACCACACTCAGCGTGGCCCAAGCCAACCGGAGGGCGGTTTCGACATCTTCCGGGGATTCCCCTCGGGCGAAAACGAAACCGAGGTAGCGGTCTCCCTCCGGCAACGGGCGAACCTTCCGCCCAGCCGCCACCGTGATCTCGACTTCGGTAATACCTGGAACTTGAACCGCAGCTTGGATCCCTACCACCTCTTGGAACCGCCCGGCCCGCTCGACCGGGAGCATCAGCACCCCTGCCGCCCCCTGCTCCCGGCGGGTGTCGAGTGCCGGAAGCCCAAGTGCAGCACGGAGAATCACCTCCTCCAGGCTGCGTCCCAGCAGCCCGAAGCGGAGCGAGCGTCCGCATAACCCCCCGATCGACCGGGAAGCCACCTCGAGCACAGCCGGTTTCCCTTCAACCACTCGGAATTCGGCGTGGACCGGACCCTCCCTCAACCCCAGCGCAGCCACCGCCTGGCTGGCCAGCTTGGCTATCCCCGCTTGGGTGGCTTGGGCGAGCCTGGAGGGCGTGACCAGAATCGTCTCTGCGAAGGTGGGACCTTCCATCGGGTCCGGCTTGTCGAAGAGGGCAAGCACTTCCAGGCTTCCTCCTCGGAGCAGGCCTTCGAGGGCGAACTCACTGCCCGCCAGATACCTCTCGATCAGGATCTGGCAACCCTCCCCGGTCATCCGACTGATCCGCTCGACGGCTTCCCGGGCCTCGGCTGGCGAATCGGCTCGCAGCACCCCTCGGCTGGCGGACAGGTCGACCGGCTTGACTACCACCGGGTACCCGAGCTGTTCGGCAACCGAGGCGGCGTCGTCGCCGGGATAGAGGGGTGCGAAAGCAGGCTGGTTGATCCCATGTTGAGCTAACCGGGTTCGCATGGCGAGCTTGTTCCGAGTCGAGCGGGCGGCTTGCGGCGGGTTGTGGGGAAGCCCAAGCTGGAGGGCAGCCAGCGAGGCGGTGACGACTCCGGCATCGTCGACCGCAATCACCGCGTCGAGGGAAGACTGCCGCGACCACTCGACGATGGCCTGGGCAGAGGCTTCCGGCTGCTCGAAGTCGACCTGCAGGAAGCGTCCCTGCATTTCGTCGGCAAGCGCTTGCGGACGCTCGGACGCCACCGCCACCTCCATCCCCAGCCAGGCGGCTGCCCGCAGGAAGTCAGTAGCCCGGTAGGTGGCAGTTGGCAGCAGGAAAAGCGCCCTCGGCATCGGCTCTATCTTGGTCGAAGCGGAGGGTGGAGTCGCCAACTCGCCCTACACTTTCTGGCCATGATCGAAACCCCGGTCCTGGCTATTACTCCCAAGGCCCGCAACTTGATCCGGGATGTGCTCGCCAACGAGCCCGACCGGGACCAGCTAGCGCTTCTCATCCGCATCGACGGGGTACGGGGTACCGAGTTCAGCTACGACATGGGGCTGGTGCAACGTGATGACACCGCCGAGACCGACGTCGTCTACCAGGACGGGGATCTCTGGATCGCTTTGCCAGAAGGGAGCGTCGCCAACCTGCGCGGCGCTGAGTTGGGAACCTCCAACGATCTGCTCTCGCCCGGGCTCCAGATGACCAACCCCAATCGCCCCAGCCCCCGTATCGTCAACCCCGACCTCCCCCCCCCAGTACTCGAAGGCCCGGTGGCCGAGCGGGTGGCCCGGGTCATCGCCGAGCAGATCAACCCGTCGATCGCGATGCACGGAGGTGCCGCCGAGCTGGTGAGTGTCGAAGAGGGGACCGCTTACGTCAAACTCTCAGGAGGGTGTCAGGGATGTGGGATGGCGCAAGTAACTCTCAGCCAAGGCATCGAGGCGGCAATCCGGCGGGCGGTGCCAGAGATCACTCAGATCCTCGACGTCACCAACCACGCCTCCGGAACCGATCCTTACTACCAGCAGCAGAAGAAGTAAGCGGAGCCCCGCCAGTCAGCAGAGCCCTTGTTCTCAGACTCCTCATGGCACCCGCTTGACCGGATATTCCCATCTCCTCTCGGTGGTCGGCGATTAATTGGTAAAAATCACGGTCGACGACACCTTGCCAACCCCGGCCGGCCTCTCCTCATCGGAGATGGGCAAGGTCGGCCGGCGATGCGGATCGAGTCAGAAGTAGGTAGTCCAAGCTTCGCCTGGATTCCAACCGACGGGGTGACGGTGCTGGTGGTCGGCAGCGCTTTCGCAAGTGTGCTCTCCGAGGCAGATGCCCTCAGCATTCTCGAAGGTCTCGCCCGTCTTGGTTTCGAGGAACATCTCGGCTGTTGAGACGGGTGCCCAACTGCGCTGCCCGTGACTTGCCGGCCATTTCCCCGTGAGATAGCACGACTATTGTCTTGAACTCACTACAAATTCGTAGAGAGATGCGACAACTATTGTAGGTTTTGACTCCAATTTGGGTGAATCAAGCCGACCGCTTCCTCGGCGCACCCCCAGGACAGAGTCACTCCCGCACCTCCGTGACCGTAGTTGTGCACGATGGTCACTCCACCTCGGATTTCGATTTCGAGGCGAACCGTTGACCGACCCGGCCGCAGCCCTACCCCCACCGACTCCACCCGAGCCTGGCGCAGCTCGGGGACAAGGTGGGCGGCCCGAGCCAGGATGGCTTCCGTGTCAGCCGCATCCACTTCGGTCCGCCAGTCGTTGATCTGGGCGGTGCCGCCCAGCACCACGTCTTTCGATCGAGGGATCACGTAGGTCAACCCGAGCGGTCCTTCCTCATCCATCTCACCTCTCGTGATCCCAGGGTTTTGGACTCGCACCACTTGGCCCCGGATCGGAAATACCTCGGGGTCGTCTGCCAGTTCCCTGGCTCCGATCCCCGAGCAGTTGAGCACCCGAGGTCCCAACCCTTCGAGTGACGACACCTTGCCTACTTCGATCCCCACCCCGATGCTCGCCAGCCGGGCGACCAGATAGGCGAGATAGGTGCCCATTTCGACCACCGGCACCTCGATCGCCCAACCATCTCGGTAGCCGGGGCGGAGTTGATCCGGCCCCAGCCGCCGGTACCTGGGAGCCGCCTCCCACCACCACGGATCCGACACCGAATGGTCGAAGTACTCGTAGACCTCTCGGAAATGCACCCCGCTCTCGGGAACCTGCGCCAGTTGGCGAAAGACGTCGAGTGAGCGTCGAGCCCAGCCCAGCATTCGCTGGGGGGGGGAGGCCAGATACGGATACCAGATGGCGGCTGCCACCGCCGAAGTGCTGTCAGCCGGAAGACGCTCGCTGATCACTCGCACCGAAAGCCCCGCCTCGGCTGCGACCAGGGCTGAACTCAGCCCGATCACGCCGGCTCCCACCACTGTGATTGAGGGCGTCACTGCTGGTAGTTGGAGCTGGCCCGCATGGTCTCGGCCAGCGCAACGTTGACCAGCGCCGGCAAGCCACTGGCCCGCGCCCGTGCCAGAGCGGGACGGATCTCGGCAGGTCGATCCACGAATTCTCCATAACCGCCAAGGCCCGCCACCATGGCGTGGTAGGGCCGCACTCCCAGGTCGGTGGCGACCAAGCGGTCGGGGTAGAAGGCACGGTGGAAGGTCTTGATGTTGTTCCACACTCCATCGTTTCCAACCACCCCCACCACCGGCAGCCGATGGCGAATCATGGTGTCGTACTCGAAGCCGTTGAACCCGAAGGCGCCGTCTCCGTAGACAATCCCAACCAGACGGTCGGGGTAAACCACCGACGCCGCGATGGCGTAGGGAGCTCCGGTACCGAGCGTCCCGAACGGGCCGGGGTCGAGCAGGTGACCAGGGTGGGAAGTCTCTAGCCAGCGGGCGGTGGTGGAAACGATGTCGCCTCCGTCCACCGCAACAATCGCATCCGGTCCGAAGAAGCGAGCCACCTCGCGGGCAAACCGTTGCGGGTGAACCGGACTCTGCTCAGATTGTGCTTCCACTTCGGCGGCTTGGCGGAGTGCTGCCTCCTCGGCAACGATGTCAGCGGTCCAGGCTGGGGTTTCCTGCCGACGGAACGACTCGGCGTGCTCGGCCAGCTGGGAGAGAAACACGCCCGGATCGGCGGTGATCCCGAGCGCGGCCGGGTGGTTCCATCCGATCTTGGTGGGCTCGGCGTCTACTTGCACCACCTGGGCGGCAGCCGAGATCTGCTCGCCGTAGCCAGCTCGGAAGTCCCAGTCGACCCCGATCGCCAGCACCAGATCAGTCGAGGCGAAGGCGGTGCGCCGGCTGGCTCCGCACAGCAGAGGGTGACCGTGAGGGAGTGCTCCCCGGGCAGCCCCATTCAGGAAAACCGGAGCACCCAGAGTCTCGGCAACCGCTAGCAGCGACTCCGCCCGGGACGGTTTCAGCCCCCCCCCCGCAAAGACCATTGGCCGTAGGGCGCCAGTCAACAACTTAACTGCTTCTGCCACAGCTTGGGGGTGGGCGCCGGCGGGTTCCGTCGCCCGCAGCCCCGGCCGCCAGTCGATCGAAGCCTCCTCCACCATGCCGGCCTGGACATCGAGCGGCACATCCAGAAAGACCGGAGAGCCTCGCCCCCGGAAAGCGTGGCGGGCGGCGGTTGCCACGTAGTCGCCGAGGCGACCGGTTTCCCAGGCGGTGTGGGCCCAGGCCGTGATTGAAGAAAACAGGCGGGGATGGTCCATCTCCTGTAGTCCTCCCCGCAGTTCCTGGCGAATCAAATGCCGTCCACCGATGACGAGCAGGGGTGTTCCCGAATAGGCAGCGGTCGCCACCGCGGTGATGGTGTCTGTGACTCCGGGACCGGCGGTGACAATCGCAGTGCCTAGCTGACCGGTGAGGCGGCTGTAGGCCTCGGCGGCATGGGCGGCGGCCTGTTCGTGGCGCATGTCGACGATTCGGATCCCCTCCAGCACGCAGCCGTCCAAGATGGGCACGATGTGGCCGCCGGTGAGGGCGAAAACCACGTCCACCCCCTCCCGCTTGAGCGCCCGTGCAATCACTTGCCCGCCATGGATGGTCGGCATCAGGCTCAACGCTAACGGATCCACCCGAGCCAAACCCAGGGTTCCTACCGACCGTCGCGGTATGAAAACGTTCAACGGTTCGCTCATCCGGCCCGAAATGCGACAACTGTCGTGCTGCCTGGCACCAATTTCGGAATTGGTTAGGCGGGCCTTCGCCGCGTGTGGGGCTTCCCGGCCGGTGCGGGTAGCGTTGACGCATGGAGATCAATGCGCCGGTGCTCGAGGCCCGCCAACTCAGAAAAGTCTTCGGCGATCGGGCGGCAGTGGATGGGGTGAGCTTGGCGGTGGCGGCGGGGGAAACCTACGGCCTGCTGGGTCCCAACGGAGCCGGCAAGACCACCACCATCTCGATCATCGCCGGGTTGCTGCGGGGCGATTCCGGTGAGGTGACGGTGGCGGGAGCTCCTCTCGATACCAAGAGCGTCGCCGCCAAGGCGGCCATCGGCTTGGTCCCCCAGGACCTCGCCCTGTATCCCGACCTCACCGCCCGCGAGAATCTCCGCTTCTTTGGACGCCTATATGGCCTGGCGGGGGAGAAGCTGGCCGCCCGTATCCAAGAAGTGCTGGAGATCATCGAACTCCCCGAGCGGGCTGACGATCGCACCTCCACCTACTCAGGCGGGATGAAGCGGCGTCTGAACATCGGGATCGGCCTGTTGCACCAGCCCAAGCTGTTGATTTTGGACGAGCCAACAGTAGGAGTGGATCCGCAAAGCCGACACGCCATCCTGGCCAGCGTGGAGCGACTCTCCCAAGAGGGGCTGGCAGTTCTCTACACCACCCACTACATGGAGGAGGCCGAGCGCCTGTGCGATCGGGTGGGAATCATCGATCACGGACGCATCATCGCCGAAGGCACCCGAGCCGAGCTGGTGGCATTGGTTGGTCAGCGGGACCGCATCCGCTTGAAGGCAGATGGTCACCTAAGCGAAGCTGCCACCGCCGCGGAAAAGCTGGAAGGAGTTGAGGAAGTCACCGTCGAGAGTGGCGGCCTCCATTTGATCGTGAGCAATGCCCGCGCCCTGCTGCCGCGGCTGCTCGCCATCGTCGGAGAGAGCGGGCTGGGGGTGGATTCGGTGGAAGTCCGCGAGCCCGATCTGGAAACAGTATTCCTTCACCTCACCGGTCGGGCTTTGCGGGACGCATGAGGGCCGCCCTCCTGATCGCAGGCAAGGACCTGCGCCAGCGGCTGCGGGATCGGTCTGCCTACATCAGCGGGCTCTTGACTCCCTTCGGACTTGCTCTGATTCTGGGAGCCACCCTCGGCAATACCGACGATGGCTTCCAATTCAGTTTCGGCTTGGTGGATAACGACAAGGGCGAAGTGAGCAAGTCGCTGCTGATCGCGCTACAGGAGATGGAGGCCGAGGAGATAGTTCGGCTGACAACTTTGGCGGACGCGGCCGCCGCCGCTACCGCGGTCGAGGAGCACCAGCTGGCGGCTGCCTTTGTGTTCCCGGAGGGTTTCTCGGAGACAGTGCGCCAGGGTGGGGCTGGCGAATTCACGATCCTCACCAGTCCGGAAGCCGAGATCGGTGCCGCGGTGGCGACCTCGGTGGGGAGACGATTCGCGGCCGAGGTAGAAGCGGTGCGGTTGGCGGTGGTGACGGCGGCGACCGCCTCCGGGCAAGTCCCTCCCTCCCCCGAGCTGGTGGCGCAGGTCACCGCACAAGCTCAGGCGCAGCCACTCGCCATCACTTTCACCAATTCCGACGCAGGCGGCAGAGGGATTGACTACAAGAGCTATTACGCGATCGGGATCGCGGTTTTCTTTCTCTTCTTCACGGTGCAGTTCGGCGTACTCGGGCTACTCATCGAGCGCGACGAAGGCACCATGACCCGTCTGGCAGCAGCCCCTATCTCGCCGGCGACGGTGCTGGCCGGTAAGGCACTGGGCTCGTTGGCGGTTGGGATGTTCAGCATGGTGGCATTGGCGCTAGCCACCACTTGGCTGCTGGGTGCCCATTGGGGAAGCTCGCTGGGAGTGGTCCTGGTGATTGCTGCCGGCACCGTGGCAGCAATGGGGTTGGTGCTGTTGGTGGCAACGCTGGCCAAGACCACCGAGCAGGCGGGCGGCTACTCAGCCCTAATCGCGGTGGTGCTGGGACTGTTAGGCGGAACCTTCTTCCCAGTCGCGCTCGGCGGCTCGGTCATCTCGATCGTCAGCCGAATCACTCCCCATCGCTGGCTGATCGAGGCGTTCACCCGGTTATCGGCGGGGGACGGCCTGACTGCGGTGCTGCCCGCCATCGCAGCAGTGCTCGGGTTTGGGTTGGTGACCGGAGCCATCGGTTGGGCAAGAGCGGAGCGAGCGGTGGTGCGCAGATGAAGGCGTTGGTGATCGGGTGGACCAGCCTCCGGCGACTGATGCGGGACCGGGTGAGCGGCTTCTTCATCTTCGTGCTCCCGCTCCTCATCATCCTGCTGATCGGCTCGATCTTTGGAGGTGATGAGCTTCCCCGCATGGGGGTTGTCACCCAGGCCTCGCAACCGCTGGCCGATGAACTGGTGGGGTTGCTGGAGAAGCTCGACACCGCCCAGGTGGAACGGGTGGATTCCCGGCAGGCCCTGACCGAGCAGGTCCAACGCGGAAGGCTGGCGGCCGGCTTGGTGATTCCTGCCGACTACGACGCCCGCCTGCGGAGGGGGGAAGGACTGACCCTTGAGTATCTGGCTCGCAGCCAGACCGGGGGCTTCGCGCTGCAAAGCCTGGTGGAAGCCCAAGTGGTAGCCCAAGCGGGTCAAGTACGGGCCGCCCGGTTGGCAGCCGTCACCGCCGGCATTGAGCTTGACGCAGCCCTGCTAGTGGCAAACCAAGTCGAAGCCACCCTCCCTGGGGTGGAAGCGAACATCCAATCGCAGGGGAAGGATGTCGGCGATGGGCGTTTCGACCTCGGGGCAGCCCAGAACCTGATTTCGTTCATGTTCATCACCGCCCTGGCGGCAGCCGCCGCCCTGGTGCAGTCCCGCAAGCTGGGGGTTTCGCGCCGCATCCTGGCAACTCCTACCCGGACCACCACGGTCGTGCTGGGCGAGGTGTTGGGCCGTTTCTTGGTGGTGATGCTGCAGGGGCTCTTCATCATGGTGGCGGCCGGCCTCCTGTTCGGAGTGAAGTGGGGAAACTGGGCGGCCAGCGGGGCGATCGTAATCATGTTCGGGCTGGTCGCCACCGGAACTGCGGTCGTGGTCGGTGCTCGGTTCGACAACGAGGAGCAGGTGGGACGGATCGGAACCTTCGCCGCGCTCGGGTTGGCTGCCCTGGGCGGGGCGATGGTGCCGCTCGAAGTGTTCTCGGATGGCATGCGCCGCCTCGCCCACTTCACCCCCCACGCTTGGGCAATCGACGGGTTGAGTAACGTCGTCCTCGAAGGCGGGGGAATCTCCGACGTCGTGGGTGAGTTGGTGGTGCTGGCCGGGTTCGCAGTGGTTCTGCTGGGGGTCTCCGCCCGGGTCCTCCGGAGCAGCATTACCGGCTAGGCGGGTGTGGGCGCGGGGGCGGCGACCCGGTCCCCGAACACGTACACCCGGGTCCCGTAGTCGAGCTGGGGCTTGAGCCAATCCATGTCCCAGGTGTTCAAACGCACGCAACCATGCGAGGCGGGATAGGCGGGAACGCTGCTGGAACCATGCAGCGCGTAGCCCCCGCTGAAGAAGAACGGCTCATACATGGATCCCAGATATGACTCGTACCAGCCGTCCGCCTCTCGATACAACGAGAAGCGTCCTTCCGGGGTGCGCGCTTTCCGCAAGCTGCCGTCGGGACCTCGATATGTGTCACCGTTGCCGGACGAGATTGGGAGCGTCGCCACCAGCTGATCGTCCTGGATGAAGTAGAGAACTTGCTTGCCGAGATCGACTTCCAGGCGATCGGTGACACCGGTACGTGTCGGGAAACTGATGGCGAGGCTGAGCAGATCCCACTGATAGGAACGGAACACCCCATCCCGGGTGAGCCCATGATGTTTTTGGAAGGCATAAACCGCTTGCTTGGCGGCGGAGTCGAACGAGGGTCCGCTCCCCGGGCGGAACCCGAGCTGTGCCAAGGCAGTCTTGAGGTCCACCACCGCGGCTCCTTTGTCCCCCCCCCTCAGCTCCGGCATGAAGGGTCCGCACGCCAGCGGCTGCGAGCGACAGTCCAGCCCGAACCAGCCAACCACCGGGCGCATTCGCATCAGCCCGCGGGCGGCAAACGGCTCGGGAGCTTGCTGGAGCTGGTTGCTCACCATCATCAGCGCATCCTCTCCTCGGAAGGCCCCCGGCGTGTCAACTCCATCTACGTTCCAGTCTCCGGCGAACATAGTGTCAACCGGCCCCACCACGCCCGCTTCCCGATCAGTGCGCCCATCCAGATCCAAGTCGATGAACAAGGTGCCAGTTGTGATCCGAGCCAAAGCCACGTCGTCGTCGCCGTCTCCGTCGAAGTCGCCGGCCAGCGGTTGATCCGAGAAGGTACCGAAGTAGAAGCTGCTATCCGCGAAACCGGTCTCCAGCCGGTTGGTTAACAGCATCCGGGCCTGTGAACTTCGGAACACACCCACCGAGTCGCAGCCATCGCCATCCCAGTCTCCGGCTAGCGGAAGGTCTCCGGCAATACCGAAGAAGAAGGAACGATGGGCGGGCCCGGTGGAGTTGGTGTTACGAAGGTAGATGAAGCCATTAGAAGGACGGAACATGCCAGGGGTATCCACACCGTCACAATCCCAGTCTCCGGCAAGAGGAAGATCGCCCGGCAGTCCGAAATAGAAGCTGGCCACCGCTCCGGTTGGATCCCACAGGTACCAGCGGGCATCCGCCGAGTCGACCAGTGCGATCTGATCGGGCGATCGGGTGACAGCCGCGGCAGCCGGGAGCGGGGCAACCGCCAGCGGTAGCCAGACCGAAAACCACCTCGCCGCCCGCCGCCAAGTCATCCCATCACAGCGTATCCCAACCCGCCCGTTAGCGGAGGAAAAAGTGACCGGCTATTTGGAGCTCCGGTTAGGTGCGCGGTCGATTCCAACTCCGCCCTCTGTCAGCTCCGGTCGGGCGGCCCCGCGGCACTGCAAGGGCCAGCCAGACAAACCTAGGATGGGGAGCCAGTCAAGAAAGAGGCGAAGATGTTTTTCATGACAGAAATCGGCTTCGATTGCCAGCAGGGGAAGTCAAGGGAGATGCAAACTTGGTTGCGAGACAACCAAGCCAAGCTCGCCAAAGCGGCACCCGCCGGTTGGGAGTACGTCGGGACCTTCTCGACGGTCTTGGACTCGGAAAAGGGCGCCAACTACCGACAAGTCTGGAAGCACTCCTCGTACGGCGACATGGATGCCTGGGCCGCCGCCATGCGGGAAGGGGGCGACTTTGCCAAGATCTACGACGAATTCACCACCACTTTCATCGATGAAGGTCGAGAGGCCCATTGGAGTAATACCACTCTCAAGGCAGTCACCGACACCTCGATCTGGGGCCAGGGCTAGCACATGCGGGGAGGTGGGTAGGGACGCGCAAGACCTCCCAGCCGTCGGGTCTGCGCGTCTTAGCCCACGGATCTGGTGGGTAGGGACGCGCAAGACCTCCCTGCCTTCGGGTCTGCGCGTCTCCGCCCACGGATCTGGTGGGTAGGGACGCGCAAGACCTCCCAGCCGTCGGGTCTGCGCGTCTCCGCCCACGGATCTGGTGGGTAGGGACGCACAGGACCTCCCTGCCTTCGGGTCTGCGCGTCTTAGCCCACGGATCTGGTGGGTAGGGACGCACAGGACCTCCCTGCCGTCGGGTCTGCGCGTCTTAGCCCACGGATCTGGTGGGTAGGGACGCACAGGACCTCCCTGCCGTCGGGTCTGCGCGTCTTAGCCCACGGATCTGGTGGGTAGAGACGCGCAAGACTAGCC
>Ga0114938_1002128_pt1 | contig 12841 bp, 20 predicted proteins | sample AshMeaBigSpring_FD_88675 | JGI IMG/M metagenome (GOLD analysis project Ga0114938, IMG submission 88675) | Groundwater microbial communities from Big Spring, Nevada to study Microbial Dark Matter (Phase II) - Ash Meadows Big Spring | ecosystem: Environmental > Aquatic > Deep subsurface >...
AAACAAACCTATGCAGATCACATTTACTTTGCAAAGCAAAGCTTGTATAAAGACATAGTTGCTGCAATTCGTGCAACAGACATGCTTCAAAATTATCTATTAGAAAAAGAAAAGAATCTCCCATATTTAAGTCTTCCAAATACTTCGATTACTTCTATTCAGAAATTCCCAAATACAAATTTAAAATGGACAGATCCCATTACTGGTCTGGTAGAATTGGTGTATGCTATTTGGGCAAAAGGGTCTGTAAATGAGGGAAAAGCTACACTAAAATCATTAATAGACTTTTTTGAAATTCTATTTAGTGTTAGCTTATCTGAATATAGACGACTGTTTCAAGATATTAAAAACAGACATAAGCCTGATAAATTCTTAAACCAACTTTCAGTTGCTTTAACTAATAAAGTTGATGCTTCAATAGCATAAATTTTTCCCAACGTGTGGAGTGGTTGTGAAATTAGAAGTTTCATTTAAACTCTTTTTGCACCATACTAAACTTTTAAAGTATGGCAATAGAAATTATCACAAAAGAAGATTTACAAGCATTCCGCTTTCAATTACTCGATGATTTAAAAAACATCATCCACACCAAGCCAGCCAAACAAAAACAATGGCTCAAAAGTAGCGAGGTCAGAAAGCTACTAAAAATTTCACCAGGTACGTTGCAAAATCTTCGTATCAACGGCACTTTGTCATTTACCAAAATTGGTTCTATCATCTATTACAACTACGATGATATTGAAGCCCTATTAAGCAATAACAAAGTATAGTGCTTTGCCATTGCACAGTACAAAAGACACCTAAAACTATCCACTTTGCGTTCGTTGTATTCGTTGCATCGTTGCGTGAAAACTTATAGAGCTTCATGTAATACTTTATAAAAGAAATCTAAAACCATCCACTTTGTGTCCGTTGTATTCGTTGCATCGTTGCGTGAAAATCATAAAAAGTATGAACTACATTAAACACCTTGCAGGTTTTTTTGATAGGGTTGCTACAGATGAAAGGCTCAACCCTACACATGTGAGCATGTACGTTTCCTTATTTCAGTTTTGGAATGCAAATCGCTTTCAAAACCCAATAAGCATATCACGAAACGAGTTAATGAGAGTCAGTAAAATCAGTGCTAAAGCTACTTACCATAAGTGTATGAAAGAACTGAATGATTGGCAAAACCTCAAATACAAACCAAGCTACAATCCATTCAAAGGAAGCTTAGTTTACTTGTTCAATTTCAGTACTGGTGAATTAGAAAAACTGAATCACCCAACTTGTTCAGTAATGGTACAGGTAATGAACAAGCATTAGTAGCACACCATACTAAAATTGAAACAAGTAGTGAACAAGCACAAGAGCCTTATATAAACATATCTAAACGTTATAAACAAAACAGTATAAACTTAGATAAGCAAGCAAAAAAATCATCAGTTCAAAATTTGAACGGCTTAGGAAAGAAAGAAAAAAGTTCCGCCAAAAAAGAAATGCCAACGGCATTCGAGGATACCAAAATAAAATCAACAAAAAATCCTCAAAGAAATGTCATTGCGAAGAATGAAGCAATCTCACCAACACTTCAGCAAGTCCAAGAATATTTTGCTTCGCAAAAATCCCCTGCCATCGAAGCAGAAAAATTCTACAACTATTTTCAAAGCAATGGTTGGCTTGTAGGTGGCAGAACAAAAATGAAAGACTGGAAAGCTGCAGCAAAAAACTGGATGATTAACGCAAACAAGTTTGCTAATTCCCCCTCTTTGAAGGTAAACGAGAAAAAGCAGGGCTTTGCCGAAGCTTACGAACGTAGTTCTGGGGTAGTTAGCAAACCGAAATCAAAACATTTGCACACGAAACAAAATAAAAACTATAACGAGCCACTTTAAACCTTTGCGTTCGTTTTATTCTTTGCATCGTTGCGTGAAAAAATATGAGTTTCTTAACCATCAAAACACAATACAATTATGAGGAAGCCTGGCAATGGCTGCAACAAAAAGGCAATGAAGTTTACGGCCAAAAATTTCAATTACACCAAGATGATAAACCAACCATTTACCTGCTGCTTTGCTATTTCTTACAAGACGAGTTAGCAGCCCCACAGCTAAATATTGATTTAAACAAAGGCGTTTTATTAACCGGGCCAGTAGGATGTGGTAAAACAACACTCATAAATTTGATGAGGTTTTTTATACAAAAAGAAAGTCAAAAGTTCATCACAAAACCTTGTAGAGACATTAGTTTTGAATTCATACAAGATGGCTTTTCAATCATTCACAAATACAGCAAAGGCAATTTGTACGATTATACACCACGAACGTTTTGCTTCGATGATTTAGGCACAGAAAGCAGCTTAAAATATTACGGCAATGAGTGCAACGTAATGGCAGAAATACTATTAACTCGATACGATTTATTTGTTTCAAAAAATCTACTCACACATCTCACAACCAACCTTTCAGCCAGTGAAATAGAAGAAATCTATGGCAACAGAATAAGAAGCAGATTGAGGGAGATGCTCAATCTCATTTCTTTTGATGTTAATTCCATTGACAAAAGAAGATAAATGAGTTGGCATCCACGAACACAAATAAAAATGAAATGCCGTGAGTAAATATTTAACCTCATTGCATTCGATAAAGAGAGTGAGGATAAAAGGAAGTAGTTTATTTGCCGTCATAAATCTAATTTACGAGACAATGTTTCGTATTTTCAAAGTAGCAATCGACTCTTGCTAATTTTAAGATATTTAATTTACCCAATAAATTTGCTAGATAAAAAAGTTCTCTTTTTGTGAACTATTGATATTAAACATATACATTTGTAATGAAAGTACATTTAATACGAAAAGTAACAATTGAAGAATATGCTACCGCTAATGCACGAAGCCGTCCTTCATTTGAGGAATGGTTAAGCAAGTTAGATGTTGCAGATTGGAATATTGCAAACGATATTAAAAGCACTTTCGGTTCTGCAGATTTATTAGGCAATAGCTCAAATCGTGTTGTGTTTAATATTGGTGGAAATAATTACAGAATGATTTGCAAATATGCTTTTGGAAGTAAGCAAGTGCATTTATTTATCTGCTGGATAGGTACACATGCTGACTATGATTTACTATGTGGCCAAAACAAACAATTTTCAATTAGTGTATTTTAAAACAAGTGTATGAGCCAGTTAAAGTATAAAGTAATAAGTACAAAAAAGCAATACAAAGAATATTGCAATACCCTTGAAGAGCTTGTATTTGCAGATAAAAAAAGTAAGCAAATCGAAGAGGAAATAGATTTATTAACACTACTTATCGAAACATACGACAAACAACACAACACCTTCACTGAATTAGACCCAATTCAGCTATTACACTCATTAATGAAGGAGCACCAATTAAAGTCCAAGGATGTTGTTGAAATACTGCAAGTAAGCAAGGGCTATGTTTCAGATATTTTAAACTATAAAAAAGGACTATCAAAAGATGTTATCAGAACTTTAGCTGAACATTTTAAAGTTAGTCAGGAAGCTTTCAATCGTCCCTACAAATTAGTTGTTCCTGAAAATTCACACCTTCGAAATGCAAGTGTGATGAATACAAAAAAGGAATTGGTTTTAGCATAAAGCCGATTCTAATCTAAGTTCTAAGGTTCATTATAAACATTGGTATATTATTAAAAAACTGCTTTACTAGTAAAGCAGTTTTTTTAATAATGCCATTCAACTAAAGAAACCCCCATTTTTTCTTCTTTTTCTTTTTGGGTTTATCATCCAGTTTATCTTTCGCAATTACTATCTGATTTTTCACTATCCAATAGTGCGTACGGCAAGGAAATCGCCAATTGCCTATTGATGGATATAAACTAATACTTTTCCCATCAAAAGTTAGTTTCCAGTCATTAGGTGAAATTGGTGTTACAACTTCATTGCCACAGCCACAAATACATTTATGAATGGCTGTACAATATTCAAGTGTAATATAGATAGTTCCAGGTTCTATTTCATCTGGTATGAGTTCTACGAATTTATACTGTAGTGTTGTCATTGTTGAGCAATTGAGATGCATTAATTGAATAAGTAGTATGATGTTCACCTATTAAATCTTGGTAGAATCCACATAGTTTTTTCCATTTAATTACAGCAAAATTTGCGTTCAAAGAATTTAAATCAGCAATTTGAATATTAGTTGCATATTCATTATCATCAAAATCTATATTGCCAATCCTAGTTGATAAATGGTCATTTTTACTACTTGTTCCTGTTGTTGTTCTTACAGTTCCAATTAGCTTATCGTCAACAATATTTACACCAAGTCCTACATCAATAAAATCAATTCCTTTTTGCAAAAGCGATGCTATAATTTTATTCCTTGCCTTATTACTATCTACACAGATAAAAACAAAAGTTTTACCATTGAGTAATTCTAGAGTGCTATCATCTACGTAAACTGAATGTGCAATTATTTTTTTGTGCATTTTGGAATAAACAGAAGCAAAGTATTCAACTTTATAATGTTGCTTTTCTAAGTCATCTATTCCAACAGCCCCAGGACATCTAAATGCGTTATGCTGTAAAAGAATATCGCCATCAAAAAGATGTATTTCAGCAACTGGTGTTTTAGCCACTAAATCCAAAATGTAACTACCAGTTCCACCTAGCCCTATAATAGCAACCTTTTGGTTATTCAATTTCGCATTAATAAAGTTGATATTAGCCCTACTTGAATTTGTATCAACATAAGTAAAAACATCATTGAAGTTATTACTGAGAATTGGCTTGAATGTTTTTGCTGTTACAGTATTGTCTATAGATTTTGCAGATGCAGAAATCATATCAGTATAACGGACTATTTTTTCATAAAAATCATTGTATCCATTTGGGGGTTTGTTTGAAAATGAATAATTCAAAACTATATCTGCAAATAGAGTCTGATTTGGATTTAAATGCCTTAGTTGCTGAATTTCTGTACCATCATTATGACAGGGATAACTTCCCATAAAAAATATTACGTGATCGCTTGGCCTTAGTGCAATATTATTATTCAAAGTTAATGGGGCAATGAGTTTACCATAATGTATTTCACATTTGGCGTTCACATAAGGAATGTGGTGGACAATTAAATGTCCACCATTCCTTATTTCAATTTCAAAGCCTTCATCCTGTAGTCTCTTTAAATCTGGACTAAGATTTATCTGTTGCTGTGACATTGAATATCATTTTATTTTTAACAATAACTCTTTCACCTTTTACCATTTCCCCATCAGGGTTTTCTTTAGGTCCTCTTGTGTAGGTAACGGTATAAAATGTCTGATCAGTTTCTACATAACTACCTTTTGCAAGTGCTATTACTTGTTCAAAACCAATAGTCTTTTCGCACCATGTTTTTTCTTTGCCATTTACAATAAGAATAACATCTTTAACAATGTCTCTACTAATGAAATGCTCTACACTTGGTCTAGCGAGGTCTACGCTTGTGGTATCTGTTATTATTTCATCTTCCCAAGGTTTAGGTATTGTTAATATTATTTCAACATTCTCTGGTAGGTTAGCAAGTTTCTTGATTTCTAACCCAGTGATATATTGTTTGTACCACACATATGGTTTACCATCAATTGTGATTTGCAGTTTTTTCTTACAATAGAAATGTTCAATTTCTGGCCTTGCCAAATTAACCTTGGTTTCATTGTCAATCAATTCATCTTCCCAAGGCTTTTGTATTGCTAGATACAACTCTAGCTCATGCGGTATTCCAGCTAATTGTTTAACTTCTAATCCAGTTAAATATTGACTTGTTGTTGTGAATTGCCTACCATCAATTGTAAGCAATAGTTGTCCATTACCACTTTCGTGATTTTTTGTATGTGACATCTAGTTTTAATTTAAATTTAAATAATCCCCTTTTTTTAAGGAAATGCGGGGTTAGCAATATCCCAGACGTGGATATTCAAGATACATTTGCTCAGTTTGTGGAAAACTGTTTACTTTGTTTCAAGAAATTAAAATAGGGTATCAGAGGTGATAAGCCTCGAAAGTAGAAAGCGGTCAAACTTTTTTATCCCTGTAGCCTGATTTACTCGTCAAAGTAAATTGGGCTTTTTTGTTTATTCTATCAGCATTATGCTACTTTTAAAAGGTGATATAATTGTATAATTTTCTTATCTTTTACAGTACTCTCAATAAACTCGTCTGCTAGTACATAACTTACTTTTAATTCAGCTAAATGCCCAATTAACATCTCATCTTCAAGTGTTATTACTATGCAATTTTCAATTCTTTGCTTTGCAATATAAATAGTGCTTAAATCACTTAATGTCAAGTACTTTCTTTTACTTTTCATCCAATCATTAAAGCTCTCATCAACTCTTATCTTCTCTATATTTCTTATATTCCTAACAGCATTTTTTGTATAATTAGAGTAATCTAATAGCCTAACTTCAGAATAAGCAACAACGTTGGTTTCTGTAATAATTTTTAGAATACCTAACTTATTCAATAGTAGTAAGAAATCGATATCGTTGATTATATACATTAGTTGAGATTAAATATTAATTCTGATTGCAACTCTTTTTTCAAAACATCAATTTTTTTTCCACTCAATTCTGCTGCTTTTGATATTGATATTCTGCGTTCATTTAATCCTCTAATTAGTAACTTTTTGAATCTTCTTGTTTTTTCTATGCCATTATAATTCCCAAAATCGTTGACTTTAGTCTCATCATTATTCCATTCCTCATAAGATTTCCACCAATCATTAGAAGTTTCATAACTTACCAAGCCAGTTTGGCGTGCTCGCATAATGATAGCTTGTATTGAAATTCCGTAAAGCTCTTTTAGCTCTCTCAACTCAGCTAAAGAAATTACAGTTCGATTTTTTCCCAATTCTTCCAAAAGTGTTTCATCTACAAGTAAAACTGCACCAGCAAATTTGTCACAAAATTTTTCGATCGCATTATCACTTAAATCTTCGCTAAATTGTAATACTAAGTGCCCTAGTTCGTGCAATGCTGTAAATCGCTTTCTTTCAATTGATTTGAAATAAGAATTAAGTACGATTATAGGTATCGTTTCATTAACAATTCCACATAGTCCACTAAAATCTTCAAATCTTGAAATCTCTACAACATACAAGCCTTTATTCTCTAATGTTTCAATGACATCTTTTATTGGGCCATTTCCAATTTTCCATTTTTTTCTTAGCACTTTGGCGGCTTTTTCAATATCTCTATCAGTACTGATAATGACATCTTCTAATGGATTATAAAATGTCGGGCTTTCACACATAACATCTTCAAGTTCCAACAACTTTGAAAGTGCAGTGCATACATCTTCTTTTACTTCTATCTCAAAGGCTTTATTTTCAATTTTAGATTTTTCCCTGAATTTAATGCTCTTTAAGTCAATCTTATGTTGGCTTAAGTTCTCAAAAAAATAAGAGAATGAAACATTGAACACATCTGCCAATTTCATTAATGTTTCATTGCTTGGGTTTACAATCCCATTTTCAAACTTGTGAATGGACTGTTTGGTTAAACCAACCATTTCTGCCAGTTCATTTAAGGAAAAATCAGATTTTTCCCTCAGTTCTTTGATTTTGTTTGCGATTGTGTTGTTCATATCTACTGTTAATTCCTGTAAAGATAAAAAGGTAACCTGAAAAATTGAAATTTATTTTTTGAGTTGACTTATAAAAAAATAATTTTATTAAATTTTAGTGCTACCTCTAGGCTTCCCTTTCAGGTCGTGCTATGCACTTATATCTTTTTGTTCCAAAAAGGATAACGTTTCTATCACTAAGCCAAAATACAAGTCCTCACCAAAGGTAGCCTTCCTATCCTCAGAAGCTATGCAATAGGCAACCTTTGGCTCACACAGTATTCGCTGCTTCTTAGGTCGCAGCCAATACTTTCAGCTATGCTTCTTTAGAAGCGGTGTGGCGATGCCACGATGATAACCCACCCAGCAACGCTTCAAGAAAAAAACGGCTTATGCAGTCCTACGCTTCAAGCCTTACCGATACTTCATTTTGTGTTGCCGCCATTTTTAACTGCTATACTTTTTATGGCTATGCAGCTAAACCATTTGGCACATTCGCTATTCCACTTCGTTACATAGCAAAAGAGCCAAGCCAATGCACAAGCACAGCCAAAAAAGACAGTCATTCCAACCACCACCACCATTCCTTTATAGCAGTACAAAAATGGCGGAAGCATACTTAAACATAAAGTGGCATTATGTAATTTTTTGGCGTAGCTTATCAAGAATGCAGGGCAATCAAAAAATCACATAATCACTTTATGTTAAGTAGCCATCACAAGTCCCGGAAGAATCGGGACAGCCGTTTTATTCTTTGCCAAACGCACCCACCCATTGAAGAAAGCCCAACGCACCCACCCAACCCATTTTCAGTGGTCAGGTAAATAAAGCAGCTATGCTTCAAGCCTTGTGATGCAATCAGCTTCATTCATTACACTTCCATTACGTTACAGCGTTACGTTCATTACACTTTGTTCCATTCACTACACTATCTTCCACTCATTTCAGTTCCATTCATTTCAGCCCATTGCACCACCTCACAGCAACAGCCTTTCCTCATTCCATTTCACAAGCCATACCTTGCTTTTCGTGGTTTCAATAATGCTTTGCCCAAGTACATTTTGCTTTTGTCTGCTTCGCCAATTTACAAAAGCAAAGCCACTATACAAGCATCATTCAAAAACCACTACAAGCCCCAAAAAATTTGCTCATTCCATTCAGTCAGGCACTTGCTTTTTACCTATGCTTCAGCTACACACAATGCTTTATTTTCCTGTAGTTTTTAACCCAACCTATCGCTGCAAATAGTTGTTTGGAATTTTTCTTTTTCGTTTTTTCTGATTCCCCTCTTTTAGAGGGGCAGGGGTGTATTTTGAAGCAATGAAAAGGAAGTTGTCGTTTTCATCTATTGTCCAGCAATAGGCAAAATTATGCCCTCTTTGGTCGGCAAGGTCTGCACTACACTTTGTTTCGTTTGCCTATCGGTTTTTGCAAAAAATCTTCCCCTGTTTTTAGCTTGCCATAGCTATCGCAAATTTGGCAAGCAACAGGTAGTATTTTTCTTGCAAAAAAACTTGCCTTCCCTGCCCACGCTGCATTTGGGTTGCCTATCGCTGGTCAATAGTGGTTTTCTGCCATTAGTAAAAATCAGTGGTAGTTTTTATGTTTACATTCTCAATTCAAAGCTTTAATCAAACAACTTTTAAAAGCACATTGCAGCCTCAATTTTTCATTTTAAACAAAGGTTTAAATAGTGGCAAGCCACTTGAAAAACCTTGCCCAAATTGCTTTGTAATCACAGTAAAAAACGATGAAGAAAAAGAGTTTCTTTTTTGGTTGTGTTGGGGTTTGTGGCAGTCAAAAAAATTTCATCATTTACACACTGGTTCGGTTATTCCTTTTGTTCGTTTACACGAGTTCAAAGCATTTATAAAAGAACAAGCTGCAACAGCATTTGCAGAAAAAGAACAATACAACAAAAATGTAAAAGCCCTGCAACAGCTTGAAGCACTTGAAAAAAACTACAAGCAAAATCTACTGCTCATAATGGATGCAAAAAGGGCAATATTTCAACGGGCTACTGCAAGGCGGTAGTGCCTTTGCATAACATTTTTATACAGCAAAAATAGCTACGGCAGGCAGACACACAGAGCCAACAAACGACACCAAAAGACTACGGCATAAACACAGGAGCCAACACACAAAGCCATCTTTTATTCCGTTTCCTTTTGGTGTCGTTATTTGCCTTCGCTGGTAGATGCTTATAAAAAATTTAGTTATGCAAAAACAGCTTCGCATCATCAGTCGTTACCGTTTGGCAGTTTGCCCTCTCAGCCACTGCAATTTTCCAGTTCCAGCTTTGCCACCTTTGGCGTTCAGTCGTCATTTGTGCAGGTTGCCAGTTTTCTATCGTCCAGCTTTTGGGGTTCGTGCCTTTCATTTGGCTTCCATTGGTTGGTTTGTTTTCGTTTATCCATCTGGTCGCCGTCAGTTGTCAGCATTGCCCTTTTAGGGCTTTGCTGTATTATGTTTTATAAGATGTTTAGAGAAATTATATTTTTACAAAATGAAAGAGATACTTTACGAAGAAATAGACCCAAATAAATTACTCACAGACTTTGTAAAGAGGTTTTGGAAATTCAGTAACCCAACAGCAGATACACAACATTACACCATTTTGCCAGACGGTTTTTTTGACCTTATCATAAGAATTAAAGCCAACAAATTAGATAGCATTTCATTGTTTGGAGTGTGGACAAAAGAAGTTGAAGTGGTTGTTCCAGCAAACACTATAATTATCGGCATTTGCTTTAAACCACTTGCAGCAGAATACATTTTGCAGCAAATAATTTCAGACACACTAAACAACTTTAAAAAGCTGCCAAACGACTTTTGGAACATCAATAATATTCAGTTTGACAACTTCAAAATGTGGACAGACGAAATCACCAATGAAATGTTGCAGAACTTGAAAAAGGTAAAAGCTTTTGACAACAGAAAACAAAATCTTTTCAACTTGTTGTTTCAATCAAACGGCTCATTGACAGTTGATGAATTATCAAAGCAAGCTTTTTGGAGCAGCCGCCAAATCAATCGCTATTTTAAAAACAAGTTTGGACTTACACTTAAAATTTACTCAAACATTTTGCGTTGTGCATCTGCATACATAGACATACGAGAAGGCGACCTTTTTCCTAAACAAGATTTTTACGACCAGGCACACTTTATCAAAGAAATAAAAAAGCATACAGGCTCTATCCCCAAAGAACTTTACAAGAATAAAAACGACCGATTTTTACAATTTTCTACTTTGCCCAAGATTTAGCTTTGCAAAAAATTAAAAATATGAGCAAGGTAAATTATGGTATTGACGCACCAAGTATAATGCGTAATCTAATCGTTTTTGGGGCTTTGATAATTGTTACAGGTTTTGCAATTCCATTGCTTTCCGACAACACAATTTTAAAATACATCAGTTACTTAATTATTTTAGTTGGTTCAGTTTTCTTTATCCTTGGCATTGCGATGCTTGCCTATGGACTGAAAGGAAAATACAGAACAAGGGATTTAATGCTCTCAAAAATCAAGTGGTCAGGAAATGAAAATGTGCTTGACATTGGCACAGGACAAGGACTTTTAATGAATGGTGCAGCAAAACATTTAACAACAGGAAAATCAACAGGTATAGACATTTGGAGCAGCAAAGACCTTTCAGACAATTCAATAAACAAGACTTTAGCAAACGCAGAATTGGAAGGTGTAAAAGACAAAATAGAAATTAGAAACGAGGACGCAAGAAATTTAAGTTTTGCAGACAATTCTTTTGATGTTGTACTTTCATTGCTTTGTATTCACAATATAGAACCAAAAGGCGACCAGGAAAAAGCCTGCTCTGAAATTGCAAGGGTTTTAAAACCAAACGGCACAGCTTTAATTGGCGACTATATTCCAACCACAGAATACGCAAAAGCTTTTGCCAAAGCAGGATTAAAGGTTAAAAGTTCAAAACCATATTTTACAACAGCCTACGCTTTAATGTGGATAGTTGAAGCAACTAAATAATTTATGGTTTACGTTTTCAAAACATCGGTAACTACAAAAGTTGCTATAAAGAAAATTGCCCCTGCATTAAACAATGTTTCATTTATTGAGAAATGGAATTTTGACTTACAAGACTGCGATAACATTTTACGAATTGAAGCACACGAATTTGATACAGAAATTATCTGTAATCTCATAAAATCTTTTGGGTTTGAGTGTACTGAAATTCACTAAAAAAAGCCCCATTTCTGGGGCTTTAGTTTTCTGTTTAGTCACCACAACTTTGCAGAAATTATTTTTTAAAACTTCTTAAAGCACTTTTCAACAATAACGATACAACAAAACTTACCACAGCACCTACACCAGCCAAAACTATTGTTTTCACAATATCCTCACTTCTTATGTTGTAAAATATAGTGAGCAAAGTACCGCCAACAGTTCCAGCTTTTGTTCCTGTGTTATTTTCCATCGGTTGTTGTTATTTGGCTCACTGCACTTAGTACACCACTTGCCACAGCCACATAGCCAGCAGCCGTTATAACTGCTGCAGGTAAAGCTATTGGTGCTGTAATAATAGCCGTACTGATGGCTGCAAGTGTCAAACCAATATTTCGCAGCTTCTTAAAGAACTTTGGAGTGGGGGCTTTTGCCCTTTCAATTATTTGTTTCATTAAGCTTGTTTTTTAATGTTAAGAAATACTTTTTCACCTCGTTCTAAAACAGGAAAGACAAAGGCTTTCAACTTCTCAAATACTACTCTGCTTTTATCACCCTTGCCTTCACCTGTAATAGTGGTTACTGGTGCAATACAGCCCTTTGCTTCCCTCATAGCATCATTGTAAGGGTGTATCAAAATCAAGTCCCTATTGGGCACATTTTGCAGCCATAAATGCCATTTAAACTTTGGGCTGTATCGCTTTACTAATTCATACCTTCCTTCAGGAATACACGAAACTTGATGTTCGTTATTTTTCCAAGGCAATTCAATGGTATGGAACAAGCCAACACCATTAATCAATAGGTTACCATTCGTTCCTTTGGGATAATATGTTCTTAATAATTCCAGTTCCATTTTTTGCTTTTTAGGGTTGTTAATAACTGTTAACCTCTAGTATTACACACCATCTACTTTCACAATGGTCAAGGCATTATATGCCCCATTTTTCAATGGGTATTTCACGCCATTAACATCTTGGAAAAACTCAATCCCCAACACTAAAAACAAAGGATGTGTACTGTTAGCAGTCACAGCATTGCTAAGGTTCAGCACAGCAGTTGCCGTTCCATC
>Ga0114938_1002129_pt1 | contig 12839 bp, 9 predicted proteins | sample AshMeaBigSpring_FD_88675 | JGI IMG/M metagenome (GOLD analysis project Ga0114938, IMG submission 88675) | Groundwater microbial communities from Big Spring, Nevada to study Microbial Dark Matter (Phase II) - Ash Meadows Big Spring | ecosystem: Environmental > Aquatic > Deep subsurface >...
CGACCGGCAGGGCGGCGCTCAGGGCGGAAAGCTTCCAGATGCCCAAAAAGCCGACCAGCATCATCATGAACGCGATGGGCATGCCCATCAACAGGAGAACGACGAGCATTGCGGTTCCGAGCCCGCCGACGGCAATCGGGTCCATTAATCCCTCCGGACGATTTTCAGCACGGATGCGATGAAATCCAGCAGGAGCTCGAGCCACAGGAGCAGCCCGCCGACGGCGACCAGCAGCTTGAACGGCCACTGGGGCACCCGCAGCTGGTCCGACACCGCCTTCTCGTGAATGCCTTCGACATAGCCCTGCCAGACCAGAATGGCGATGATCAGGAGGCCGGCGCAGGTCGTCACGGCCCGAAGCGCTTCCCGGGCTCTGGGCGGGAAGCGGCCGGTGAGAAAGTCGACCCCCACGTGGCCCTTGACCTGCTGGGTATACGCGGCCCCCAGCAGCACGATCACGGCCAGCATGTATTCCGAAAGCTCGAAGGTGCCGGGAATGGGCTTGTTGAAAAACGACCGGCCCATCACGTCGCCCACGGTGAGCAGCATCAAGGGGATGGTCAGAAACATTCCCCCAAAACAGGCGCCGTAGCTCGCCCGGTTCACCAGCTTGCGGAACCGCTCCAGCGCTTGCATGCACTCCTTTCCCAGATCAGCGCCCAACCCTGATCGGCGTCTTCCGGCTCATGCCATCTTGAACTCCGGCGGGCAGGCCACGACCTGGACGTTGCGCTTTGCGCACTCCTCGTTCATGATTGCCACCGCCTTCCTGGCCGGAAGGCCCTTGGCCTCGAGGTCCGCCACCCATTGCCGGGTTACCTCCTGGAACTGCCCGAACCAGCGTTGGGCTTCATCCTTGGGAAGCTCGACCATTTCGATACCCCCCCTGGTGATCTCTTCGATCAACTTGGGGTATTCGCTGCGGGTCAGCCCACCCGAGGTCCGGAAGGGGTTGGTGCCGAGCTCACTGACGATCTTCTTTTGGTCTTCCGGCAGCTTGTTCCAGGCGCTCAGGTTCATCACCATGCCCTCGGAGACGCAGCCGAAGGTGGTGACGACCCCGTACTTGGCGACTTCGTGGAGTTTGAAGGCCAGGATGACGGGCGGGCAGGTGACGATGCCGTCGATCGTGCCGGTTTCAATCGCCATGTAGACATCGCCCGGAGGCATGAACACCGGCTCGGCGCCCAGCGCCTTCACGTAGTTGGTCTGGTGGCCGCCGGGGGTCCGGAGCTTCAGGCCCTTGAGGTCCGTCATCTTGGCGACCGGCTTCTTGGTCCAGATGTAGGACTGGATGCAGCCGTTGAGCTCGAGGACCTTGACGTCCTTGAACTCGTCCTTCAGAATGCGTTCATAGACGGCGTTGCCGATGTCGACCGCTAGGTCCTTGCCGTCCACCCAGGCCGCAAGCGAGAGCACATCCGTCAGCGGAAAGCGTCCTGGGGTGAAGGTGGCCGTGAAATAACCCATGTCCGATAGCCCCTTGGCCACGATGTCGTAGTGCTCCGGCGCCTTGCCCAGCGCCCCACCGGCGTAAACGGCCCAGTCCAGGTTGCCGGCGCTCCTTTTCTTCATTTCAGCGAGCATGGGCGTCCAAACGGTCTTGGTTTCGCGGCTCAGGGGAGGGTGCCATGTGCTGAATTTGAGCTTGGTGGATTCGGCCCGGGATAGGCGGCTGCCGCACAGCCCCAGCCCCAACGCGGTGCCGCCGACAACCACTTTCCTGATAAAACTCCTGCGGGTCCAGTTTGCGCATGTTTCACACATGGGTCGCCTCCTTGTCTGTCCTACATCGCATGCAGCCCGCGGCAAAACCGTCGGTCGATTCCCAACAGCTGCTGCACGGCCGCATCCAGCGGCGTGTACACGGACTGCCAGGCGCCCATCTTAGCCGCAACCCGGCAAGGATTTCAATGCTGATGGCGGGGCTTGGGGCGCCGGATCAAGGCGGCAAACCTGCCAAACGAGGCGGACTTCGGGTGGGTCGCGGTGAGCGCGGGGTGAAGCACAGCGGCGCGGTTGGGCTTTTGCCGGCGCCATCAGTCGACGAGAAGCAGGGTTTGCGTCGTGAGTCCCTGAAGAACGGCCGAGGAGACGCTTCCCAGCAGGAGCTGCTTGATCCGGGACAATCCGCGCTTGCCCATCACGAGGGTACCGAAGTCGCCATTGTGGAGCTCCCGCAGGATGGTGGCGGACACATCGCCACCCAGGGGCGCCACCGTGCGCAGCGGAGCCGGTTTCCGCCATCCGAGGATCTTGTGGATTTCACGCCATCTCTTGAGCGCCCAGGCGCTTTGTTCCTCATTTTGAAGGACATGCACGAAATCGAGTTGACTCTCCGGGTGGGTCATAAACGTGTGTTCGAGATGACGCAATACGAGCAGGCTCGCCAGGCCGAGGTCGAGCGCCACCAGGACCTGCGACCAGCGGGGATGGGTTCCGATCAGGCTGACCGCCTTGGCCCGCTGTCTGTACAACAAGCGGTCGCGCCAGCGATCGCGATGGTTGCGCGCCAGGATGACGGCTCCGAATCCGCCGTGCGCCATTTCCGCGGCAATCAGACTGTCCGGCGCTTGGTGGATAGCAGCGGTCTTGTAAAACAACCCGGCGTCCCCGCCATTGCGGCACTGCCACAGGGTGCGGCTCCAGGCCGTAAACTCGCTTACGCGCCGCTCGAAATCGGGCTCCGGCTCGGCGCTTTTCAGGAATAAAACAGTGGTGGAACCGCTGGACATGGCGGGAATCGCCGCCGCCGGCGTTCGCATCAGCTCCAGGTCGTCGGCGCCGGCCACCACCCACAGGGCCTTCGCGGTATCGCGTCTTAGCAGCCGTTGCTCCAGATCGGCCCTCTCCTTGATCCATCCCGGCCAGCGGGTGCAAGAGAACCCCCGCTCCAGCACCACCCTGCGCAGGCAGATATTGCAGTTGCGACAGGCGGTGACCGGCCTGCCGGAGCGGGCCTTGGAAATCCAGCGTGGGTCGGCCCTGAGCCCCCGGCCCAGCCCGACCAGGGCGCCGGCGCCTTCGGCGAGCAGCCGCTCGGCCAGTTGCGGTGACAGCACCCGGCCGGAGACGATGACCGGCACCGCCACGCGCTGTGCGAGAGCCCGGCAGTCCTCCCGGAGATAGCCGGGCCGGGCCGTGAGCGCACGCACCTCGGGCAGAAACATGGAATAGTAGGTCGCCGAGCTCGGCGACAGATATCCGATGCCCTCGGCCGCCAGCTCTTCGGCAAAGGCCAGCGCCTCCGCCAGATCGATGCCGCCGGGGACCCATTCGTGCAGCAGCAGGCGAAATCCCAAGAGAAAGCTCTCCGGCAGCCGGCGTTTGACCTCGCGCACCACCTGCAACGGAAAGCGAATGCGCTCCTGGAAGCCCGCCGGCGAACCGGATGCATCCCTGTGAGTGAAGCCGGACAGGAACTGGGTCAGCAGGTAGCCGGTGGCGCCGTGCAGCTCGACCCCATCGAAGCCGGCCTTGCAGGCCCTGGCGGCGGCCTGGCCGAATGCGGCGACAACCATTTCCTTCTCCCCGGGGCTCATGGAGCGGGTCCAAGAGGTCGCCCGCTGCATGAAATCCCGGGTCAGGCCGAAGCGCTGTTCCAGGGGGAAGAATTCCATGAACTCCTTCAGGCTGGCCAATTGGAAAGGGATATGGTCGGCATTCAGCGCGGAGGGGCTTAAGGGGTGCGGGGTCCGGGAGAAGCGGCCGCCGTGGTTGAGCTGCAAAATGGCCAGAGCGCCCTTCGTCTTGACCGCCCGGGCCAACCGCTCGAGCCCCGGAACGAATTCATCGGCATCCGCCCTCAGGTTGTTGACCGCCACCATCCCATCGGCGCTCACCGCGGCGTTGGCGACCACCACCATGGCGACGCCGCTTCGGGCCAGGCCGTGGTAGTGATCGATCAGCAGATCGCTGGCACGGCCGTTCGGCAAGGCATATCCGCTGAAGACCGGCAGGGCGACCAGGCGGTTTCGGAGGGTGTGGGAACCGAGCTGGAAAGGTTCGAACAACACGTCGGCACCCGGAGATCGTCAAAAGCGCCCGGAGCGGTCTTCCACCGGGCGGAGGGTCGGCCGCGGCCCGTCAGGCTGCTTAAAAACGGCAGCTCCGGCCGTGCCCCCTCGTCAGCCTGCCGCGTGGGGTTCGGAGGCGACGCTTGCGTCCGAAGGCTCGGGCGTTGATTCCTGAACGGGCGAGGTGCGGTAGTTCCTGATCATCGGCCGCAGGAGCAGGTAGGCGACGATAAGCAGGACCGCCAGGCCCACCACCACCAGCCAGACCTTTTCCAAGTAAACCGCCCCCACGGCCATGCCGGCGAGCAGCAGCGCCACCACGATCAAGGGCCAGTCGAACGTGATCCCCGCCACGTAAAGCGACAGGGCCATCAGGATGGTCACGGCCGGGCCGGCCGCATCCGCATTCAAAAATTTCTGCTGGATCAGCCAGAACACGAGATACACCGCAGCGCCGGTACCGATCCACTGCAGCACCTGGTGTTTAAGAACCTTCCAGCGCAGCTTGCGTTGACGCTGGCCTTCCGAAAGCAGGCACATCAGAAGGGAGGCGCCGCCGAAGCAGGGTACCATCCGGATCCAATACTCCAGGCTATGCTGCTTCCAGAACGGGCTGGCCGCCAGGCCGAAACCGCACAGGGCCAGAAGAACGATCAGCACGACACCACGGACGACAAGACGCCAGTTGATTTTTTCAGGAGCGGGGGCAGGCAGCGGCTGGGGGTCCATAGTGGTCAACTCCGTATGGGTGGATTGCGATGTTGAGCAGAGCAACGCTATGGGGTCGCAGAGAGTTTTTATTGCATTCCGCTCCCGGTGTCAACCAACGCCGGCTTTCCAAAAAGCCGGCCAGGCCTACTCGTAGCCCAGTTCCGCCAGACGTTCCTCGCTCATCCCGAGAAAGTGGGCCACTTCGTGGACCACGGTGATTTCGATTTCTTCCTCCAGCTCCGCGCGCGTCACGCACATCTCTTCGAGCGGCTCCTTGAAGATGTAAATGGTGTCGGGATACAGCGGAGGCTCGCCCAGCGTGCGTTCGTTCAGGGGCACCCCCCAGTACAACCCCAGCAACGGCTCATCCGGCGGGTACCCCATTTCCGTCAGCATCTCGGGATCAGGTCGTTTTTGCACGGCAATCAGGATATTTTCGAGATGCCGCCGGATCTCCTCCGGAATCCGAGCGATGGACGCCTTGACGATGCGGTCGAACTCTTTGTTGTTCAGCTTCATGAGGGTGCCTTTTTCAGAACTCTCCTTTTTGCTCCCATATGCAATTGTTAGGATTTTGTTAGTTTTATGTTATAGTTTGGTAAGAGAGCAACTTAGGTTACCATAAAGCCCGGGCAATGGGTATCGATCCGAAAATACCACCTTATCTTTTCGATCGGAAAGATCATGAGCTGATCCAGATCGTCAACGATGTCCTGAGCAGCACGAAGTATGCCCACCGGTTGTATTTCCCCTATTTTCACCCCAGCGGCATCAAGGAGATGGCGGAGACCAAAGGCCTGCGAACGGCCTATGCGGTGGCGCAGCTCCTGAGCTCCCTTGAAATCGGCGGGGTGGAAGACCGCCTGAACGCCCTGCGCTCCCTGCGCCTGGAAGTAATCGACTCGGCCGAAGGCCCCCTGCCGAAGAACACGGCGCGGGTGCTCCTGCAGATCATGAAAAGCCTGGTCCGGGCCCACGGCGACTCCCGGCGCCAGCTGGAGTTGGCGCATGATTTTCGGATGACCGCCTCCGGCAAACCCCGCATCGTGCGCCGCCAGCTCCGGCAGTATCACCTGCTGGAGATGCCCGAAGAGTGGAACCAGATCGCGTTCGACGATCATGTGCACGACGTCAACACCAAAGGCCGCAAATCCTCCACGCACCTCATGATGGACGCCTGGATCAAGGGCATCCGCCGGCTGCGGGTCATCCACTACAACTTCATCGAACCGCGGTTTGCCGCCGAGCTGTTTGAAGCCGCCAGAATTCTGGATATCGATGTGCGTATCGGCATCGAATATTCCGCCCGTTTCCGCGACAAATACGTTCAGCTCATCTGGGTTCCGCGGGGCTTTGCCGACTCCCAAGCGTTTCTCTGCTTTCTCGTCGAGCCGGCGGTGATGAACCTCATGGAAGCCGGGCGCCGGGCCTCACGCTACCAGCAGCGATATGTCATCAGCCTGCTCCAGAAATTCAACGAAGTTCATCTTCCGCTGCTCAACCAGCGCCTCGGCATCGGGCTGGCGCCCATCGCCGAGGCCGAATTTCTCGCGTTTGTGGGCATCGGGCAGAAATCCAAGCTGCACCTGTCGAAGTTCATTCATGACAAGCTGATGAGGGCGCTGAGTGCGAGAGTCACCGCCCTGGACCGGGAGCTGCCCGGCTCGACTGCGGAGCGCCGCCGGGAAATCACCGACTGGGTGGACTGCCTGAATCGCATGGACCTTGAAGCGTTGGTGGACGGGTTCCTGGAGCCGTCGCAGAACCCGGATATCGCTTTCCCCGACCGACCCTTCGAGGGGCCGGACGTGCCGGAGCTGCTGCGGCTGAGCCCGCCGGAGATACTGGGCCGTCTGGCGGCGCTGCATTCCGGCTACCGCGTGACGCTGAACCTGACCGACCTGAAAGCGGATGAAGTGCTGGAGCTGCTCTACGACTGCCAGGGCATGATTACGCGGCTCGAGATTTTCAACCTGAAGGATTATTCCGCGGGCAAAACCGGAAACATTCCTGAAATCGCTCGCCTGATGCAGGCGATCAACGAAGGCAGCGTCATCCACCTGAAACAGGTCATCCGGGAAATCATCAGCCGGCTGCGTGACTCCAGTGTGCCCGGAAAAGCAGCGCAGCTTGAAAAGCTGACCGCGATTCTCTACGACATCGACACCTTCAAGTCCTACTACGCCGGAAGGGCGCTCAAGGCCCGTATGGGCAGCGATTCCACCGGCCGTTCGGCCCGGCTGCACGGAATGGGGCTCGCCATCATGGAAACCCTGCCGCGCAGAGCGCAGCGGGAGATCGCGAAAAACAGCGCGGGGAGCAGGCGCGAGATCATCCCGATCCAGATCTGCGCGCATAGAACCCTAAGCTTCGTTCATGCCCCCGGCACCTCGACCCTTCTTCAACGCCTGCGGCGCCGGTTCGGCGCCGGACCCCTGGCGTTTCTGGTATCTCCTTTTAAAGAAAGCTGGCAGGTAGAGGCCCTGCACACGCGCATGGCTTCACCGGGCAACATCGTGACCCTGGGGGGTGCCCAGAAAGCCATCGACAACGGCCTGATTCTCGCCGGAGCTAGAGCCGCAGGTGCCGGCAGCGGCTTCCGGTGGCGATTTTTGAACTCGCGGCTCAAGAACGTCCTGAAAGTCCTGATCGGGTTCATTCCGGCCTTCGCCACCTTCGCCCTGACCAAGGACTGGTGGCTCCTGGCCTACGGCGGTGCGTTTATCTGGTTCGGCATCACCGGCCTGCGCAATATCGTGCAGTCCGTTCTGGGCGGCGGCGGGTTCCGGCGCTCGCCGCTGCTGAACTGGAACGACTACGTCAGCTGGGCGCGCATCACCGACTCGCTGATGTACACCGGCTTTTCCGTACCCCTGCTGGACTACCTCATGAAAACGGTCATCCTGGACCGCGGCTTCGGCATCACCACCGCCAGCCAGCCGGCGCTGCTCTACACCTTCATGGCGCTGGCCAACGGGGTCTACCTTTCGAGTCACAACCTTCTGCGCGGACTTCCCAAAACGGCCGTGTACGGCAACTGTTTCCGCAGCATGGCCTCCATTCCCGTGGCGGTCCTCATCAACGCGGCCGCCGGCGGCATTCTCGCCGCCGGCGGTAGTGGTGAGGTCGCATCCGTGCTGCAGAAATGGGCCGCCATCATCTCCAAGACGGCGTCGGACATCGTGGCCGGATTCATCGAAGGTCTGGCGGACCGCCACCGCAACATCCAGGCCCGGCTGCGCGACTACCAAGCGAAATTCGAGCAGCTCTTCGACATCTACGCTCAGCTTGAACTGCTCTACCCGGATGTCCAGCCCTTCGCCGTGCTGCAGCGCTCCGGCCAGCTCAAACGCAGGCCCAGCACAGAGGCGCGCGACCTGGAGAAGATCATCATGGTGCACGCGCTGGACCTGCTGTACTTCTGGATGTACCAGCCGCGCGCGCGCACCGCCCTCCGGCAATTTGTGCATTCACTGTCGGAAGACGAGCGCCAGATCCTGGCCAGCTCCCAATTCACCCTGCACCGGCACCGCGAAATCAGCCAGATGTTTATCGACGGAATTCTCGGCGCCAAATTCCCCCGGCCGCTGTCGTTCTACCTGTCACGGAATGCCGAGTATCTCGAGGCGATTAAGAGCATCGTGTTCGGTGCGATTTCCGCCGAACCTTCGGCCGAGCCGGCAACCGCGGAGACATTGCCGAGCTCCATCCCACCGGAACGGGAATGCATCCGCCCGAGCGAACGGTCCTCGCCGAACTGAAACCCTTCAACGACACAGAGCCTTCAGGCGGTAAAAGCGGAAGAAGAAGTTGTCGATGGGCAAGACCTCGACATCGCAGAAACCGGCTTCCGCGGCATATTGCCTCAGCGTATCGGTACGCATCACCGTACCGGTTTCGGCCGACGGACCGTCGGCCTTGCCAACGGGCAGACAGTGCAGCACGCTCCAGCCGTACATCATCCATTCCACGTCGTTGCCTCTGGCGGTGAATCGGTCGCCCACGCGTTCATCCATGACGATGACCGATCCGCCGTCGCGGGCCAGGCCCAGCATGGTGCGAAGCGCACCGACCGGGTCCGACATGTCGTGCACGCATTCGAAGGCCGCCACCAGGTCGTAACGCCCCCGCAGGGACGGGTCGGCGGCGTCCCGGCGCAGGATGCGGACGCGGTCGCCCAGGCCCGCTTCGGCCACGTTCGTCTGCGCCAGCGCCACCGAGGCCTCGTCCAGGTCGTAGCCGTCCACCCGCACCTTGGGATAGGCCTGGGCGATGCCGATCCCGGACCATCCCCCGCCGCAGCCGATGTCGGCCACCCGCGCCGGAGGGTCCGCCAGCAAACGCTCGTGCACATCTGCGATCGACGGCAGCCATTCCGTACCGAGCTGGCGCAGAAACATCTCCCGGTTCATCGCGGCCTGGCCTTCGCGGAAATCTGCCCCGTAGTAAGGATAAGGCACGCCTTTTCCGCTGCGGTAGGCCTTGAGCACCTGGTGCATGGGCCGGACCGCGCCTGCCACCATTTGCACCAGGGGTGCCAGGTAGTTGAGGCTGTCGCGGTCCACCAGGACTTCCTTGTGGCCAGCCGGCAGGCGGTAGCGGCGGCTGCCGGCCGCGGCGTGTTCGTCCTCGACGCCGAGAATGCCGACCACGGTCTGCTGATCCAGCCATTCGCGCACATACCGCTCGTAGGCGCCGGTGCGCGCGGAGAGCTCCGCTGCGGTCGACGCGCCGTGCTCGGCCAGCGAGCGGTAGAACCCCAAGCGATCGCCGATATAGACAGTGAATATGTCAAAAGCTCCCGCTGTCGAGGCCAAAAGGCGTTCGACGAAGGCGTCCCGTTCCTTTGCGGTGCTTTCAGGCAGGGGCGTCGTGCCCATGGTCACCTCCATCTTTATTGGTCGTTATCGGGTTGAACTCGCGCCGCACGTTCGGAGCGAACCAATCGGCCCCACTTGACCCCACGCAAGTCATTATTTCCTATTTCAACTGGTTAATAGGGGATCGAGGGCCTGCATAGAGGCAATTTTCCCCAGGATTTCAACGGGCAAAACATATCCGGCCCCCGATTCCGGTACATTTTTGGCAAAAAAATTGTTCTTGACAATTTCTATGTCAATGCTTCAATATCCTAGCACGAAGGTTCATTGCCAACCGAGTCGTTTTTGAAAATGATTATTTAATTCAAGCACTTCAGGATGTTCCGGCTCATCGATCGCAAACCGTGCTCAATCCATCGGCTCACCGGGTCCTCACTGCGTAGCAGGAATCACCAAATCCGGTTCACCGTCAGCTGATATTTCCGCGCCGAAGTTGTCTTCCGGAACAACATTTGCTCTACGATCTGAGATTCTTACAAGTCAGCCGCCCTGCTACACCAATTCGGAGGATCTTTCATGGTTGACTACCAGCCGTTGAATCGAATTGCCGGCACGCGCAAGGGGTTCGACCGTCAGGTTTACAGCGTGTGCCAAGAATGCACCGTCGGATGCGGACTGGCGGCGTTCCTGCAGGACGACATCATCGTGGACGTCCAGGGAGTCGAACAGCACCCGGTTTCGCGGGGGCGACTGTGCGCCAGAGGCGTTGCCTTCACCCAGGGGCTGCGGCACCCCCGGCGCATCACCCTTCCGGCGGCGCGCAACACGTTGAGCCAGTCGTTCGAGGCCGCCATGAACTGGGAGAAGGCCCTCGATCTGTTTGCGGAACGGCTGCGCCGCATACGGGACCGCGAGAGCGTCGATGCGCTGGTCATCGGCTGCGACCCGGAGGCCGGGCTCGACTTCTGGCTGGGGGCGCGGCGATTCGCTCGGCTGTGGGGGACCCCTCATGTCTACCATCCATGGGATTCGCCCGACGCCAAGCAGAGCTTGCCGTTGAAGAGCCCCACCGCCCCCTGCACCCGCTGGGCCGACAGCGCCTGCCTGCTGCTGGTGGAGGCCGATCTGGCCGCAACCCACCCGGTGGCGTTCGGCTGGGTGCTGGAGGCTCAGAACAAGGGGGCCAAGCTGATCGTGGTCGACAACCGTTTCACCGCCACGATGTCCAAGGCGGATCTCGCGCTTACCATCCGCCCCGGCAGCGGCAACCGTTTCGGGCTCTGGTTAATGAAAGCCATCCTGGAGGAAAACCGGCAGCACGCGCAGGCGGTCGCCGACAACTTCGAGCCCGCGCCCGATTGGCAGGCCGCTTATGACGCACTTGACTGGGAGGGGCTCGAACCGTCTACCGGGCTTTCGCAAGGGGGGCTGCTCAATGTCAGCCGGTTCCTGGCCGGAATGCCCTCGGCTTTCGTGATCACCGGCAAGCGCCTCGAGCATCTCCCGTCCCACGGCATCTGGCTGACCTTGTGCACGGCGATGGGGTGGGCCGTTAGGCCGAACTCCGGCTGGTATCCGCTCGAAAGCGGTTTGCCGCGCTTCAACTGCGACAGCGACATCGAACTGCCGGCCGCCGAGAGCATCCCTCCGCCGGCCGGTCCGTTCCCCTATCAGCCGCCGGATCGCCAAGAACGAGACCTCGCCTTCAAGGCTCTGATCGCATCGGGAAACTGCCTTGCCGACTTTTTTTTGCCCCTGCGCCCTCAGCTGAAGCGGGCCGAGCTGGTCGGCTTTTTCGGGTCCTTCCCGAATTTCACCTGCGACCAATCCCATGCGCTGTTTCCGGCAGCGGCCTGGGCCGAACGCGATGGCCTGTGCTTCAGCAACGACCGCGCCCTCCAATGGGCCAACCGTATCGTCGCGCCGGCGGACGCCTGCCGGTCCGGCTTGGATTTCTGGAGCGGCCTAGCCCAGCGCTTCGGCTGGCAGGAGTTTTTTCCGTGGATCAAGAAAAACGACCGGGCCGACCAAGCGGGGTTCTACGACTGGCTGCTCAAGAGAAGCCCGGACACGCAGGGGTGCGAGCTGGCGCAGATCCGGGCGGCGGATCATTTGCAATCCTGGCCTGCGGACCCGGAAAAACTGGTGCGCCGGCAGCCGCCGATGTTCGCTTCGGACAGCGGGCGGCTCCAACCGGCCCTGCCGCCTGCCGAATTCGGCGCTCAGGAACGCCCCGAGGCCGAAGACCTGTTCCCTCTGGCCTATCACTCCACGCGCGTCGTTTCACGCGCGACGGATGCCGGCCGATGGTGGCCCTGGGCCGCTGAGCTCGAAGACGAGAACGCCGTTCAGATTCACCCGGACATCGCCCAGATCCTGGGCATCGAAAACGGCGATGAAGTGGTCGTTGCCGGCCCCCGCGGCTGCATCGACGGCCGGGCCTGGCTCAGCCGCATGGTGGGCCGCCGGGTGATCTGGTCCCCGCAGCGGCTGGACGAATCCCGGGTGCTGGTCCACAAGAAGGGGCAGTCCGGCGAGGACGCTCTCAACCGATTGAAAGCCGACCTAGCATGACCCCCACGCGCAAACATGCCCTGATGATCGACGCTTCCCGCTGCATCGGCTGTCACAGCTGTGCCGTCGCCTGCAAAATGGAGCACGAGCTTCCGGCCGGTCCGCGCACCGTCAAAGTGATTCAGATCGGGCCGCTGGAGGCCGACGGCCCGCCGATGATGCGCTATGAAACGGTTACCTGCTTCCATTGCGATCGGCCCGCCTGCGTATCGGCCTGCCCGACGGGCGCCATGCAGAAACGGCCGGATGGGCTCGTCTTCTCGGAACCGTCCCTGTGCATCGGCTGCCAAACCTGCGCGGTCGCCTGCCCCTTCGGGATTCCCGAGCTGAACCCGGCCACGGGCAAGATCGCCAAGTGCGACGGATGCCGGGAGCGCGTGGATCGAGGTCTGTGGCCGGCCTGCGCGCTCAAGTGCCCCACGGGCTGCCTGAGCTACGGCGCGCCTCTCCGGGTCGTTCAGGACCTGCGGATGCGCGAGGCCGTAACCATCGCCCGTTCGATCGCCGTCAGATAGGAGTGTCCGCATGCACCGATTGAAAGGGACCCCAGACGAACGCCGGTTTTTGACCGAGGTCATCCGGCGCAGCGGGCAGAACCTGCTCGAATGCCTGCAGTGCGGCCGCTGCACCGCCAGCTGCCCCATCAGCTCGCCGACGGTCGGCGGTCCCCGGCGGCTCATCGCCCAGATCCTCTGCGACATGCGCGCGGACGCGCTGC
>Ga0114938_1002130_pt1 | contig 12831 bp, 10 predicted proteins | sample AshMeaBigSpring_FD_88675 | JGI IMG/M metagenome (GOLD analysis project Ga0114938, IMG submission 88675) | Groundwater microbial communities from Big Spring, Nevada to study Microbial Dark Matter (Phase II) - Ash Meadows Big Spring | ecosystem: Environmental > Aquatic > Deep subsurface >...
CGTACGAGCCGCCGATGAAGCCGGCGCTCAGGCCGAGGAAGGTGGCGATGGCCGTAATCCCGATGCTGACCGAGACGCCGAGCAGCAGCGAGTTGCGCACCGAGAAAACCAGATACCAGAAAATGTCCTGGCCCAGGGCGTTGGTGCCCAGCGGATGCGCCAGGCTCGGTGGCAGGTTTTTCAGATAGGTGCCCTGCGCTGCCGGGTCGACCGAGGTGAAGAAGGGCAAAATCAGGCTGCCGACCGCCAGCACCGCGACGATGGTGAGACCCACGTAGAGCCGTGTATTGAGCTTGGGTAATCTGCGCGGTTGCGAACTCTTCTGCATGTTGGTTATCTCCCCAAACGAATACGCGGGTCGAACAGCGGGTAGATCAGGTCGAGGATCAGGGCTGCGGTGGCGACCGAGAAAATCGTCAAGATCAGCGCACCATAGAGCAGGTTGTAATCCCCGGCGCCGGCAGCGCTGCGCATGGCAAACCCGATCCCAGGGTAAGAGAAGATCATCTCCGTCTGCAGCGCGCCGTTGAAGATGAACCCCAGCGACAGCACCAGCGCCGTGATCTGGGGCAGCATGGCATTCCGAAAGACGTAGCGACCCATGCGGGTGCGATCGGTCGTCCCCTTGAGGCGGGCAAACTGCACATAGGCGTCCTCTTTGGTGGCGACGGCCAGCGATTTCATGGCCAGCACGTTCCAGCCAAAGCCGGCCAGCACAAGCGTGAGCGCCGGCAAAAAGGAGTTATACAGGATCGAGACAGCCTTCCCCCATGACATCGGGCCGGGCAGAAAGGTCGGCGACAAGGGGAAGATGGAGAGCCAGTAGGCGAACCCCAGAATGACGATGAGCGCCAGAATGTAGTAAGGGATCGGGTAGAGGACGATGCCGATCAGTTCGAGGATCGTGGCCGAGCGGCGTTTGTTGTAGAAGCCGGCCACCAGCCCGATGGTGTTGCCGAGCACCCAGGCCAGGAGCGTGGTGGTCACGAGGAGACCGGCCGTCCAGGGCAACGCTTCCATCAGGATATCCGACACCGGCTCCGGGTAGTAGGTGAAGGAGGGGCCGAAATCGAAGCGCACGACGCGCCCCAGATAATTCAGGTACTGGGTGAATAGGTCGCCCTGGAGACCGTAGAGCTCGGCCAGCGAGTCGCGCAACTGCTGTGTGGCTTCCGGCGAGAGTGACTGCCCGGCGCGCGCCTGCACCTGCGAGATGTAGTTGTTGATCGGGTCACCCGGCATGAGGCGGGGCAGGAAAAAGGTGATCGTGATCCCGATGAACAGCACCAGGAAATACATCACGATCCGCTGGCCGACGTATTGAATCAGCTTCATGGAGCACCTCGTCGACGGAAAACCGGGGCTGCCCACAGGCAGGCCACCACACAGAAACGCCGCCTCAAGCCGAGTCGGCAGCGCCGCCACCTTCCCAGGGTTTTCACGTCCCCGGAAAGGTGGCGGCAGATACGATTACTGACCGGCAGGCTCGATGTTGGCGAGAATGTTCTTGAACGAGCTCCACCAGGTGTACGGCACGGCGTACGGGTTCTCCTGCTTGGGGAAATTCGTCCAGAACGTCTCGTTGGTCGGGATCGTGGTTGGGATGTTCATCATGTTGATATAGTACATGTTTTGGATCAGCTCCTTGATGACATCCTGACCGGCGGTAAGAAACTCAGGCTGCGACATGTCCATCGCCGAGGCTTCGGCGATCTTGTCGAAGATGACCTGGTTGTCGATGCGATTCAGGTTGCCGATGACCTGCTCGGAGGAGTCCACCGGCTTCAGGTATTCCGCCGACCAGGAGCGCCAGTTGTTGACGAAGTTGGTATTGAACACACAACTGGTCGTCCAGTTGACCATGGTCTGTAAGAGCGAGTTGGTGGACTGCACGGTGCCAAACTCGCCGTTGTCGACCTGACGGGCGTTCACCTTGAAGCCCGCCTTGGTCCAGCTATCGGCGATGGAGAAGCCGACGCGCTGCATCACTTTGTTCCAGTCGCTGGGGATGACCAGCTCGAGCGTCCACGGGCTGCCGTCGGGCATGGTATAGAAGCCGTCGGCGCCCTTGAACATGCCGACTGAGTTCATGAGCTTCTCGGCCTCGGCCGGATCGGCCTTCCACCAGCCCAGCCCGTAGTTCTCAGTCACGGCATCGCCGGTCGGCAACTGGGACGCGTCCATCCCCATCTCCGTCAGCTTGGTCACCATGTCGGCGCCAAAGTTGGGGTTATAGGGCTTGTAGCCGTCGGCCAGGGTCAGCTCGTTCAGCCATTCCTGGAGCGGCTCGAAGAAGGCCGGCCGGGTGATTTGCGTGTCGGGCATGGGCAATGCCGAGCCCTTGAACTGGCCGCTCATGGAGTTGGTGCCGACGTTGGGCAGATCCAGCGAGAGCGCCAGCGCCCAGCGCACTTCCGGCTTGTCCAGCGGCGCCTTCAGGTTGTTGATGATGATGCCGTAGGAGCAGGCATCCCCCATGTCATGGTAGGGCAGCGCGGCGGCAAAGGTGTGCACGTTCGGGTTCTGCGCCTGCGCCGCGGCGATGCTGTCCGGGCTCATGAAGGTGTCGACGTCGTACTCGTTCTTGATAAAGGCCAGCGTCCGGGTCTGCTCGTCGCCAAAGTTCTTGTAAAAGACATACTTGGCGGCCGGCTCGCCCAAGGGCGCCGTCGCCGAGCGATCCCAGTCCTCGCGGCGCTCCCACAGGTGCCACTGGCCGTTGGGGTCGTAGGACTTGAGCGTGTACGCGCCCAGCGTCACCGGGTACTCGTTTTTGAAGGCAGCCAGGTCTTCGACTTTCTCGAACACGTGTTTGGGCACGATGTTGAAGCCAGAACCCCACGTGTAGACACCCAAGGTTGTGGCGAAGTCATACGCCGGTTTTACCGTCTCGATGCGTACGGTGTAGTCATCCACCTTCTCGTAGGACTTCACATAGTTGGTGATGGAAGACACACCCCAGTAGGTGAGCTTGTCTTTGTTGTTGAAATATGTGTCCAGCGTGTAGATGACATCGTCCGCCGTAAACTCGACGCCGTCGCTCCAGTAGACGCCGGGCCGCAGCCGAACCTCGAACTGAGTGTAGTCGTCGTTCAGGACAACAGGCAATTCGGCAGCCAGCTCAGGATAAGACTGGCCGGTGGCGGTGTCCATCTCCCACAGATAGCCCCAGGCCAGTTCGCGGAAGCCGCGCCAGAGCGCGTAACCGCCCGACAGCGGGTTCATGTTGTCAGGCGCATTGGTCTTGCCGTCGAAGGTCTGGACGATCAGCGTCTCGTTGCGCGGGGTGCCGACTTCGGTCATCGCGCCGGCGTCGGCGGCGGGCGCGGCAGCCTCGTCGGGAGCGGCCGGCCCGGCCGCCGGTGCGCCACAGCCGGCGATCAGGCTGAGCACAAAGGATAACAACACAAGGATACGAATCGTTTTTGTCATTGATGCACTCCTCTTGAAAAGCAACTCCAACTTGACCAGTGTGGGCAATTTCAAGGCAAGGGCGGCGGTTGCCCGTCACCCCTGCCGTCAAACCAATCCTTGCGCCAGTGGCTGGCGTTTACTGCGCAACCTCGCACGGGTCGGTCGAGCCGGTCGGCGCAAAGGTCTTGTACTGGCAGGCATTCTCCGCCGTGAGCAGCACCATGTCGATGGACTGCTTCTCCGGCTTGTCGCTGCTGCCATTCTTGATGTAGGCGTCGGCCTGAATCGCGGCCTGGTTCGCCATCTCGGCGACCGGCTGGAGCGAGGTGGCCTTGAGTTCGCCGCCCATGATCGATTGGATGGCATCGTCGCTGCCGTCGAAGCCCATCACGATCACGTCGTCGCGCCCGGCGGCGATCAGCGCGGCCTGCGCGCCCAGCGCCATGGTGTCGTTGCCGGCGATGACGCCTTTGATCTCAGGATTCGCCTGGAGGATGCTCTCCATGACGCCGTAGGCCTCGGTCTGGCTCCAGTTGGCCGTCTGCTGCGCCACCATCACCAAACCCGGATATTCGTCGATTACATCGTGGTAGCCCTGTGAGCGGATGTGCGCGTTGGTGTCGGTGTCGCGCCCGGTCAGCTCGACATAGTTGCCTTCCTCGCCCATCATCTCGACAAAGTACTCGGCCAGGATCGTGGCGCCCTGGTAGTTGTTCGACACGATTTGCGCCACGGCCACGCCTTCCTGCGTGATCTCACGGTCGACCAGGAAGCTGGGGATGCCGGCGTCCTTGGCCTTCTGCACGGCGGCGACGGACGCATCCGCGCCGGCGTTGTCCAGGATGATCGCCGACGCGGCGCGGGCGATGCAGGTCTCGAAGAGCTCCATCTGCTTGTTGGCGTCGTCGTCATGCACCAGTTGCAGCACTTCGTAGCCGAGTTCTGTGGCTTTGGCCGCCGCGATCTCGGACATGGCGCCAAAGAAAGGATTCTCCACCGGCGGCACGATCACGCAGATCAACCCGGCGCCGGCGGGCGCAGCGGCCCCTTCGGCGGGGGCGGCTTCCTCAGCGGCGGCTTCGGTCGGTGCGGCCTCTTCAGCGGGCGCGGCTTCTTCGGCAGCCGGAGCGGCCGGGGCGGCGGGCGCTGTCTGGCAGGCGCCAAAGACCATCGCAAAGACCAACAGCGCGCTCAGAATCAACAGATGCTTATTCACCTTCATGTTCTTCTCCTCATTAGAAACACTGTGGAACTGTTTGTTGCTTCAACTCCTGGTGGGTTGGTTCAAGTTGTACGAATTGGGAAATGCGCCACCTCCTCTGGTGTGCTCGAATCGGAACTCCAAACCAACGAACGATGATGAAGACGCCCGCGACGCAGGGCTGTGCAAGGACGAACGCCGCCGGACGTGTTCGACAGAAGTGATGCCGTGATGCGTCACTCGTCACGAATCACGCATTACCCCGCCTCCTGCTGCTTCTGCAGGGCGATGCGCGTCTGCATCCGCGCTTGCACCTGGTCGATGATCACTGCCAGGACGATGACAACGCCCTTGATAACCTGCTGCCAGAAGGAGGAGACGCCGACCATGACGAGGCCATCGCCGAGCACGCCGATGACGAAGGCGCCGATGATCGTGCCACCGATGCTGCCGCGCCCGCCCGACAGACTCGTGCCGCCGAGCACCACCGCCGCGATGGCGTTCAGCTCGAAGAACTGCCCCGTCGCCGGATGCGCCGCCACCAACTGCGAGGCGATGATCAACCCGACAACCGCCGAGCAGAAGCCGCTGATCATGTAGACCAGCAGCTTGACGCGCTTGACCTTGACGCCGGAGAGTTCCGCAGCGCGTTCGTTGCCGCCGATAGCGTATACCTGGCGGCCAAAGGGTGTGCGCTGCGCCACGAAGCCCGCCACCAGCGCAAAGGCGATCATGATCCAGATCGAGTAGTTGACGAGGAATGACCCCGCGCCCAATTCTGGGAAGCCGGTGTTGCCCAGTTCCGGGCGTCCCACCAGGTTGGGGAAGGTGTAGCCGTTGTTGATCAGCAGCGCCATGCCGCGCGCAACATAGAGCATACCGAGCGTGGCGATAAAGGGCGCCACGTTGAAGCGCGTGATAATCAACCCGCTGATCCCGCCCATCAGCACGCCGGCGACGATGGCGATGAACATGATCAGCCACGTGTGCGGGTAGATGATGATGCCCAACGCCGGCAGCACGATGCCCTGGTTAATCAACATGCCGGCAATCATGGCGCTCAGCCCGACCAGCGAGCCGACTGACAGGTCGATGCCGCCGGTGAGGATCACAAAGGTCATGCCGATGCCTAGGATGGCGTTAATGGCGACATGCTTCGCCATGATCTCGATGTTCGCCGCGGCTAGAAAGTTGGGAGCGATGATCGTGAAGACCACCACCACCAGGATCAGCGCAATGAAGGCGCGCCCGCGCAGCAGCAGTTGCTGTATGTCGGTCGAGGTCATCTTTTTCGATTTCTGGATCGTTACTGCGCTTGCTTCGCTCATGCCCTGTCTACCTCTGCTTGGAATGCTTCTTCCGCACGTGTGTCCCGTGCGCGCCTGTCATCATCTTCACTGACGCCGTGCCCGACCGCGGAAGCCGCCACCAGCGCCGCTTCGGTCGCTTCCTCGCGCAAAAACTCGCCCGTGATCTTGCCCTTCGACATCACCAGGATGCGGTCGGACATCGCCATGACTTCCTTCAATTCGGAGGAGATGAACAATACGCCAAAGCCTTGCGCCGCCAGCCGCTCCATGATCGCAAAGATCTCCGACTTGGCGGCGACGTCGATGCCGCGACTCGGTTCGTCGAGCAGCAGAATCTTCGGCGAGGTGAGCAGCCCTTTGGCGACGACTACCTTCTGCTGGTTGCCGCCGCTCAACGCCGTGATGATCTGGCCAGGGTCAGCCACCTTGATCGACAGTCCCTTGATCATCTCCGTGACTGCCGTTTGCTCTTTGCGCGCAGTCAGAAAGAAACCATTGAAATAGTTGCGCAGGCTGGCGAGCAGCATGTTGTGCGCCACCGAGATCGACTGCACCAACCCCTCGCGCTGGCGATCTTCCGGCACTAACACGATGCCCTCGCCGATGCGGTCGGCCACTGAACTCGCTGGCAGCAGCTTACCCTCCAGGTAGACCCGCCCGCGCGCCTCTGCGCGCACACCTGCCAAACACTCGAACAACTCGGAACGCCCCGCGCCCATCAGCCCGTACAGCCCGACGACCTCGCCCTTGCGCAACTTCAGCGACACGTGATCGACCATAAAGCCGCCGCCCACGCGTGGCAGCGTCATCTCCTCGATGCGCAGAATCTCGCCGCCAACTTCGGTGCGCCCTTTGTGAAAGAGATTCGCCGGATTTTTGCCCACCATCTTCTCGATGATCCACGGCACGTCGATGTCGGAGCTGCGCGCTTCCGCCACCAGCCGCCCATCGCGCAGCACAGTGACATAATCGCTGATGCGGGTGATCTCCTCCAGCTTGTGCGAGATGTAGATGATCGAGACGCCGTGCGCCTTGAGGTCATCGATCACCTTGAAGAGCACCTCGACCTCCGCCGCGCTCAGCGCCGACGTCGGTTCGTCCATGATCAGAATCCGGACATCCTGCGCCAGCGCCTTGGCGATCTCGACGATCTGCTGCTGGCCGATGCGCAGGTCGCTCACCAGCGCGTTGGGGTCAATGTCATGTTCGAGCCGCTGCATCAGCGTGCGCGTCTGCGCGCGCTGCGCCTTCTGGTCGACGACCAGCCCCGTCGGCGCCAACTCGCGCCCCAGAAAGATGTTCTCGGCTACGCTCAGGTTAGGGCAGAGGTTCATCTCCTGATAGATGATGCCGATGCCAAAGTGCTCGGCGTGCAGCGGCGAGCGCAGATGAATCGGCTTGCCGTCCAGCAACAGCCGCCCGCTCGTCGGACGCTCCACGCCGGCCACGATCTTCATCAGCGTCGATTTGCCCGCGCCGTTCTCGCCGATCAACGCGTTGACCTTGCCGCGGTAGACGTTGAAATCGACGTGATCGAGCGCCATCGTGCCCGGAAAGACTTTGGTGACCTCTTCGGCGCGCAGCACCACAGCGTCGTCAGTGGGTGCGCCGTGGCCGGCAGGCAATGTTCTTTCCGCAGCAGCTGCACTTGCCATGACCTTTACTCCAAAACCTCGATCTGGATCGGGACGACCGTGAGCGTGCTGACATCGATGTCGATCAGGTTGAAGGTGCGGATACCCAGCGCGCCGTAAAAGGCGATGCGCTTGCCCTCCAACGCCGCGACATCCAGCCCGCCCAACACCTCGCCGGCGATGCGCTTGTTCAGCTCCGACGCCACCTTGCCGTACTCGGTCTGATCGCGAAAGTCGCCAAATTCGATAAAGCCCACTGCATCGCGCACCGCAGTTTCGTCGCTGGGAATGCGCGGCCCGGTGTAGAGCTGTACCGTAGTCGGCCCGTCGTAGCCGTCGAACTGCAGGGTCAATGTCCCCACGCGCGACTCGGTGTCGACTGCAATCACCGTGCCTTCGCCCTTGACCAGATAGACGTGCGCCTCACCGACGGTGATCAGGCCATTTTCCTGCGCAATCGCCGTGATCTGTTCTTTCTTGACGCGTCCCTGTGCGTCCACCTCGAACTGGTTGAGGATGGCGGCCAGATCGACGGCCTTCTCGGTGGCGGCCGGGAGAATCTGGCTACTCCAGATGCCTTCCACATACGCCACCGGGTCGAATTCCTCAAGCTGCTTCTGCGCCTCCACCTCGGCGATCGGCACGATGGTCACCGACGACGGCAGCACGGCAATAAAGCCCGCCACCAACACCAGCAAAATGATCCAGGGCAGATATTTTTTCATGATGGCTCCGCTGATCCTTGCAGCACGCGTGCCAGCGTATCGCGCCAGCCCGCCAGCCTTGCGCTGCGCTGGGCTGCGGGCATCGTCGGCGTGTAAAGTTGCTCTCCGCGCTGCAGGCCGGCGAGTTCCTCCGTAGATTTCCACACGCCCACGCCCAGCCCGGCGAGATAGGCGGCGCCCAACGCCGACACATCCGTCGAGACGCTCACCCGCACGGGGCACTGCACCAGGTCGGCCTGGAACTGCATCAGCAGCGGGTTGGCGCTGGCGCCGCCGTCGGCGTGCAGCGTCGTGAGCAGGATGCCCGCCTCTTCCTGCACCGCCGCAAAGATGTCGTTAATTTGGTAGGCGGTTGACTCCAGCGCGGCGCGAGCAAGCTGCGGCGCGCCGCTGCCCAGCGTCAATCCGTGGATCATGCCGCGCGCACGTGCGTTCCACCACGGCGCGCCCAGCCCAACAAAAGCCGGCGCCAGGTAAACCCCTTCGCTGTCCGGGCACGTCGCAGCGAGTTCGGTCACGCGCGCGGCGGCGTCCTCCCAGCCAAAGAGCTTGCCCAGCCACTGGATCGTGGCGCCGGTCGCGTAGATGTTGCCTTCCAGCGCATAAGTTGCCTGTCCGGGCCGTGACCAGGCAATCGTGGTCGATAGCCCCCGCTGCGACAGGATCGGCGTGGCGATCGGCGTCATCACCGAGGAGCCGGTGCCGTAGGTCGCCTTGACTGCGCCGGGCGAAAAGCCAGCGTGACCCACCAGTGCCCCGTGCGAATCGCCAATCGACGCGGCAATCGGGATGCCGGCTGGGAGCGCACCACCCGCGGCGGTATGTCCGATCACACCGGTAGAGGGACTCACGACTGGCAGCGCCTGGCGCGGAATCCCAAAGAGGCACAGCATCTCTCCATCCCAGTCGAGCGTGTATAGGTTGAAGAGCAGCGTGCGCGCGGCGTTGGTCATGTCGCAGGCGTGGACGCGCCCGCCGGTCAGCTTGAAGATCAGCCAGCTATCGATGGTGCCCAGGCAGACCTCGCCCTGGTCGGCGCGGCGGCGCGCCCCGGGGACATTGTCCAGGAGCCAGCGCATCTTGCTGGCCGAAAACATGGGGTCCAGCGTCAGCCCGGTCCGACTATGCACGTCGGCCTCAAGCCCTTGCCCCTTGAGCGTTTCGATGAGGCGATGCCCGCGCTGGCACTGCCAGATGACGCACGGCGCCAGCGGCTCGCCCGTGGTGCGATCCCACAGCACCACCGATTCGCGCTGATTGGAGATGCCCAGGGCGGCTGGCGTGCGTCCTGGCGCACCCATCTGCGCCTCGCCACTCGCCAGCACCGTGTCGATGCACTGCTGAACGCTCTGCCAGATCGCCAGCGCGTCTTGCTCGACCCAGGATGGCTGCGGATAGGTCACGCGCAACGCCACTGAGGCGCGCGCTGCCACCTGCCCAGCGGCGTCCACCAGGATCGCCTTCGTATTTGTCGTACCTTGATCAATCGCAAGAATGAAGTAGTCCATCTTCTGCATGAAATTCATCCCTCACGACATGAAAAGCCCGCCGTCGACGTTAATGGTTTGTCCAGTGATGTAGGACGCGTCTGCGGAAGCAAGAAAGGTAACGAGACCAGCAACATCTTCGGGCGTGCCCACACGGCTGATTGGGATACCTCGAATCCACTCCGCCATCAGTTCGCCCTCCTGGTAATTGCCCAGCAGCGCCCCCCACGCCTGATCGTTGTAGGCCCACATGTCCGTATCGATGATGCCGGGACAGATGGCGTTGACTGTCACCCCGTGCGGCGCCAACTCCTTGGCCAGAGACTGGGTGATGCCGACAACACCCATCTTGCTGGCTGCATAATGGGGGGTGTAGATAAAGCCCTGCCGCGCCTGGCCCGAGGCCGTGTTGATCAGCCGCCCATGCCGGCGCGGAACCATGTAGCGCGCCGCTGCCTGGCAGCAGAGAAAGACACCCTTCGTGTTGACCGCCATCACCTTGTCCCACTCGGCCTCAGTCAGCTCCTCCAGCCGCGCAATCGTAATGACGCCGGCGTTCTGAAATGAGACATCGACCCTGCCGTAGGCTGCAACCGCAGTAGCATAGAGCGCCTCGACACTGGCCTTGTCAGTCACGTCGCAGAGCACAGCGGTCGCCTCGCCGCCATGTGCGCGAATGTCTTCGGCCACCTCATACACCTTTTTTTCATTTGCGGCCACGACCACCTGCGCGCCTTCCTGGGCAAAGCGCAGCGCCACCCCACGGCCAATCCCGCGGCTTGCCCCCATCAGGACCACGACCTGGCCGCCAAAGCGCGCCAATTTCTCCATATGTCCCGTCCTTTAGTGTGCGCCAGTGCTCCCGACCGCCAGGGGCCTGCCTTCCAGCAAGCCTGCTGCCGTTGCCGCCAGCCCTGCCGGCGAAATCCCGTAATGTTCGAAGATCTCCTGCTGGCTGCCCGTCCACGTGTACTCGTCCGGGATGCCGACGATGCGCAACGCTGGCGTCACGCCGGCCTGCATCAACAGTGTGGCGACGCGGCTGCCCAGACCGCCGTGGACGCTGTGCTCCTCGACTGTGACGATAGCCTGCACACGGCGCGCGGTCTCCAACACCGCAGCCTCGTCGAAGGGGCGCAGGCTGTGGATACTGAGCACACTAGCAGCGATCCCGCGATCTGCCAGCACATCGGCGGACTGCACGGCGATCTCCACCGTTTCGCCCGTGGCAAGAAAGGCCACGTCGTCGCCACGGCGCACCGGGATCGCCTTGCCGATGGTGAAGGGCGTGTCCGATGCATGGAGATGGCGCATGGCCTTCTTGCCCAGGCGTAGATAGAGCGGCCGCGGGTGGGTCAGCGCTGCTTCCACCGCTGCACGCGTCTCGAAGTTGTCGGCGGGGATGACGATGTCGAGGTTGTTAAAAGCCTGGAGCACCGCCAGGTCGTGGAGCGAATGGTGCGTCGTGCCCAGCGCGCCGTAGCTGACCCCGGCGCTAATGCCGACCAGCTTCACCGGCTGGTCGGAATAGGCCACATCGTTCTTGATCTGCTCCAGCCCCCGTGCGGTCAGGAAACAGGCGGGCGAGACGGCAAAGACGCACTTGCCCGCGGCGGCCAGACCCGCGGCGACGCCAACCAGGTTCTGCTCGGCAATCCCGACCTCGACGACCTGGGCGGGCAGTTGCTTACCAAATGCTACCAGCCGGCCAGAGCCGCGCGAGTCACTCGTGACGATCAGCAGATTACGGTCATGCTTGGCCAGTTCGAGCAGCGTATCGGCAAAAATCTGTTGGTTGGGACTACCGGGTTGCAAGGGTTGCATAGCGCTCCTGCCAGTGTTGTTCAGCTTGATCCAGTTCGGCGAGGGCAGCGGCCAGTTCGGCGGCGGTCGGCACGTGATGATGCCAGTCGGCGGCGTCTTCGATAAAGCTGACGCCTTTGCCTTTGGTCGTCCGCGCAAGTATCAGGTTCGGTTTGCCGGGCGCAAAGGGCGTCTGGGCAAAGACATCGACCAGCGCGGCCACATCGTTGCCGTTCACTGTGCGTACGGCATAGCCAAAGGCGGCAAAGCGTTCGGCGAGCGGCTCCAGCGCCATGACGCTTTCCGTACGCCCGGAGATCTGCAACGTGTTGCGATCGACGATCACGGTGAGGTTGTCGAGCTTATAGAAAGCCGCACTCATGGACGCCTCCCAGATCGACCCCTCGGTCAGCTCGCCGTCGCCCATGAGCGTGTAGACGCGCGTCGCCAGGCCATCTTGTTTGGCGGCGATGGCCATGCCGACGGCAACGGAGAGCCCATGTCCCAGCGCCCCCGTGTTCTGCTCCACGCCCGGCACCTTGCGCGTCGGGTGGCCCACCCAGTGGGAGCCGGCGCACCCCATGGTGGCGAGCTTCTCCGCAGGGAAAAAGCCCTTGTCGGCCAGCACGGCGTAGAGCGCCTCGACGGAGTGACCCTTGCTGTGGATGTAGCGGTCGCGCCCGGGCCAGGTCGGGTTGGCGGGATCGACCTGCATCACGCGGTTGTAGAGCACGTTCAGGATGTCGGTGCAGGAAAGGCTGCCCCCCATATGCCCGGCGCCCGCCTGCGCAATGCTGGAAAGGATCGTTCTGCGGTATTGGATCGACTTGCGTTCCAGTTCAGGAATTTGCATGGTTGTCGCCACTCGCGTATCAGCGTGAATAAAAATTCAATTTTGCAACTTCATTCAACATCAGTTATCCTATAGGCAGAATTGTGAAGTTGCAAGTGATTTTAAATAAATATGCATTTATGAATATTTAGGAGGAATATATGGCACAGATCGACGAAATGCGGCTGGTAGTGCGTGTCGCGCGCATGTATTACGAGTGGGACTTCAAGCAGGCTGCGATCGCTAGACAACTGGGGCTGTCGCAGTCAACGGTCTCGCGGCTGTTGCAGCAGGCGAAAGCTTTGGGCATCATTCGCATTTCGGTGAACGTGCCGCAAGGTATCTACACCGATCTAGAGGAGCAGCTCGTCAAGCAGTACCGGCTGCGCGATGCGATCGTCGTCGATTGCAGCGGCGAGAGTGAC
>Ga0114938_1002132_pt1 | contig 12816 bp, 8 predicted proteins | sample AshMeaBigSpring_FD_88675 | JGI IMG/M metagenome (GOLD analysis project Ga0114938, IMG submission 88675) | Groundwater microbial communities from Big Spring, Nevada to study Microbial Dark Matter (Phase II) - Ash Meadows Big Spring | ecosystem: Environmental > Aquatic > Deep subsurface >...
CAAGACCACCTTGCTGCGGCTCATCGCCGGGCTGCTGGTTCCGGATTCGGGCAGGCTGGTCACGCTCGGCCGGGATCCGGTGAAACAAGCGCCGGAAGTCCACCGCGAAATCGGCTACATGCCGCAGAAGTTCGGCCTGTACGAGGATCTCTCGGTCCTCGAAAACCTCACCCTGCACGCCGATCTGCGGAACGTCACGGGGGCGGAGCGCGAGGAGACTTTCGCGAGGCTGCTGGAATTCACCGACCTGAAGCGTTTCACCGGCCGCCACGCGGGCAGGCTCTCCGGCGGCATGAAACAGAAGCTCGGGCTCGCATGCTCGTTGTTGGGAAAACCCCGGCTGCTGCTGCTCGACGAACCGGGTGTGGGAGTGGACCCGATTTCCCGCAGGGAACTCCGCGAAATGGTCGGCCAGCTCGTCGATGACGGCATCGCGGTGGTCTGGAGCACGGCTTATCTCGAGGAGGCGGAGTTGTGTGGAACCACGCTCGTCCTTCACGAAGGGAAACTGATCTTTTCCGGCAGGCCGGAAACCATGACCGCGCCGCTGGCGGGCCGCTGCTGGCATCTGCGGAATCCGGAAGGGAACAAACGCCGCCTGCTCGCCAAGGCGCTGTCCCGCCCGGAGATCAGCGATGGCGTGATTCAGGGCCACCACCTGCGGCTGGTCTTCCGGGCGGACTCGCCATCCATGCCTCCGATGTTTCCTCCCGACTCGTTCGGCGCTCCTCCGGAAACGGAATGGGCTCCCGCGGCCCCGCGTTTCGAGGACGCCTTCATCGACCGCATGGGCGGCGGCCCCAGCGGTGAATCGGTGCTCGCCTCCCACGTCCGCGCGATCCCCGGCGACGGCCGGGTGGTCATTGAGGCGGAGAAACTCACCAAGAGGTTCGGCGATTTCACCGCCACCGACGAAGTCTCCTTCCAGATCCGCCGCGGGGAGATCTATGGATTGTTAGGACCGAACGGCGCGGGCAAGTCCACCACCTTCAAGATGATGTGCGGCCTGCTCAAGCCCACCTCGGGACGCGCCGCCGTGGTCGGGCTGGATCTCCGGAAGAGCGCGGGAAAGGCCCGCCAGAAACTCGGCTACATGGCGCAGAAATTCTCGCTCTACGGAAACCTCACGGTCCGCCGCAACCTCGAATTCTTCTCCGGCATCTACGGCTTGGGCGGCGCGCAACGCAAACGCAGGACCTCGAAGATGGCGGACATCTTCCACCTCGGGCCCTTCATGGATGCCAAAGCGGACTCGCTCTCGCTCGGCTTCAAGCAACGCCTCGCCCTCGCCTGCGCCGTCATGCACGAGCCGGACATCCTGTTTCTCGACGAACCCACCTCGGGCGTCGATCCGGTGACACGGCGCGAGTTCTGGACGCACATCAACGGTCTCGTCGAACGCGGCGTGACCGTGATGGTCACCACCCACTTCATGGACGAGGCGGAATATTGCGACCGCATCGGCCTCGTCTATCGCGGAAAACTCATTGCGGAAGGCACCCCCGACGAATTGAAAGACCTCGCCTTCGGAGGAGACGGCGCGGAAAACACGATGGAGGACGCATTCATCGCCCTGATCGCGGGAAAGGAGGAGGCATGACATGGCTTTCATGGCGGCGGCTGCGGGCGCTGTGCTGGAAGGAGACACTGCAGATCTTCCGGGATCCGAGCAGCATCCTGATCGCGTTTTTCATGCCGGTGCTGATGCTGTTCATCTTCGGTTTCGGCATCAATCTGGACTTCTCGCGGCTGAGGATCGGCCTGCGGATGGAGGACGGCGGCGCGGAGGCGGCGGCCTTCGCGGCGGCGCTGAACGGTTCGCCATGGCTGGAGGTTCACTCATATGACTCGCGCGAGGCGATGGAGCGGGCGGTGGTGGATTCGCGGATCCGGGGCTTCGTGGTCATTCCGGAGGATTTCTCGCGGAAGATGAAACAACCCGGCGAAACCGCGCCGGTGCAGTTGGTGGCGGATGGTTCCGAGCCGAACATCGCGCAGTTCGTGCGATCCACCGTCAACGGCGTCTGGCAGACGTGGCAGATGCAGCGGGCGGAGGACCGCGGCGAGGAAATGAAACGCGAGATCTCGCTGGAGCCGAGATTTTGGTTCAATCCATCGGCGGAGAGCCGGAACTTCATCATTCCCGGATCGATCACGGTGATCATGACGGTGATCGGCGCGCTGCTCACCTCGCTGGTGGTGGCGCGGGAGTGGGAACGGGGGACGATGGAGGCCCTGCTGGCCTCGCCGGTGACGCGGACGGAGTTGCTGCTGAGCAAGATCCTACCCTACTACGGGCTGGGCATGGTCTCGCTGCTGTTGTGCGTGGCGGTGGCCCACTGGGTGCTGCGCGTGCCGTTCCGCGGAAGCGTCACCGCGCTGTGGGTGACGGGATCGTTTTTCCTTTTAAGCGTGCTGGGCATCGGGCTGGCGATCTCCTCCGGCATGAGGAACCAGTTCAACGCCGCGCAGGCCGCGCTGAACGCGGCGTTCATGCCAGCGGTGATGCTCTCGGGGTTCATTTACGAGATCTCCAGCATGCCGCTGTTCCTGCGCGGGGTGACGCACCTCATCCCGGCGCGGTATTTCGTCTCGTCGATGCAGACGATCTTCCAGGCGGGGACGATATGGAGACTGTTGCTGCCGGACATCCTGATGCTGATGGGGACCACGGTGGTGTTCATCGGCCTGACGGCCAAACTCACGAGAAGGAGGATGGAATGAATTTCCTGAGCCGCATCCATTCGCTGGTCCTGAAGGAATTCCAGTCGCTGCTCAGCACCAAGTCCGGCCGCATGCTGCTGATCATGCCGGTGATCCTCCAGACGGCCTTGTTTCCGCTGGCCGCGACGCTGGAGGTGAGGAACGCGTCGCTCGCCGTGTTCAACGAGGACCGGGGAAGAGCCTCGGTGGAGATGATGCAGCGCTTCGCGGCGTCCGGCGCCTTTTCCCGGATCATTCCGGTGTGGAGCGGGAACGAACTGGAGGAGTCCGTCGGAACGCGTGAGGCCCTGCTGGCGGTCCACATCCCGGCGGACTTTTCGCGGAGGATCGCCGCGAGGGAGAACTCGCCGGTGCAGGTGATTCTCGACGGCCGCCGTTCGAACAGCTCGCAGATCGCATACAGCTACCTGCAATCGGTGCTGGATGGATACCTCAAGGACCGGGCGTCGGCCGCGGGGCGGGTGGTTCCCTCGGAAATCATCGCGCGCAACTGGTTCGTGCCGAATCTGGAGTACACGCATTTCATCCTGCCGAGCCTGGTGGCCGTCATCACGACGATCGGCGCGCTGATGGTCACCGCGCTTTCCGTGGCGAGGGAGCGGGAACAGGGAACCTTCGAGCAGTTGCTGGTGTCCCCGCTCTCGCCGGAGATGATCATGATCGGGAAAACCGTGCCCGCGCTGGCGGTGGGATTCTTCCAGGCGACGCTGATCGTGCTCGCCGCGGTGTTTCTCTATCATGTGCCGTTCCAGGGACGGCTGGCGCTGCTTTACGGGGCCATGTTCTTCTATTCGCTGGCGCTGGCCGGGGTGGGATTGTTCATCTCGGCGGTCAGCAAGACGCAGCAGCAGGCGTTTCTGGGCGCCTTCGTCTTCATCATGCCGGCCATTCTCCTCTCTGGCTATACCGCGCCGGTGGAGAACATGCCGGTGTGGTTGCAGCATCTCACGTGGGTGAATCCGGTGCGTCATTTCGTGGAGATCGTGAAGGGGGTGTTTCTCAAGGACGCGTCCATCGGGCGGGTGTTGTCGCTGGTCCTGCCCCTGATCGTGATCGGTGCCGGCACGCTCACGGCCGCGGCGCTGATGTTCCGCAGGAAAGCCGCCTGAGAAGCGCGCCGGATGGCGTTAGAAAACCGGCGGCAGCGGAACATCCCGCCACTCGGACGGTGGCAGAGGAGGTTCCTCGGAAATGGCGCGGCACAGCTCGTTTTCCAGGGCCTCCACCATGGCGGAGAACAGCGAGGCTCCCTCCGCGGCGGTGGCGGCGGAGGGCGTGCCGGTCACGCCGTTGAGACTGGTGCGGGCGACAGGGTGGGAAAATACGCAGTCCCCGGTGCGGTCCGGATCGTCGGCGGCGGCGAGGCGGCCGGCGTGGACGAGGTCCGGGTGGAGATGGAGCATCAGCGAGGTTTCCGCGCGGTTCGCGTGGAGGTCCGCGGCGTCCTCCGTGTAGGCGCTCCAGATGGCGGGCGTGAGCTGATAGACGTTGCGCAGGCCGACATGGAAATCCCCGTGGAAGGCGAGGCGGAGCTGGTCCACGGCGACGCGCGCCGGGGCGTCGTTGCCGAAATGGGCGTTGACCAGCAGCAGGCGCTTCCAACCGGTGGCGAATGCCCACTCCGCGAGGTCGCGCAGGACGTGGAGAAAGGTCTCGTGGCGCAGCGAGAACGTGCCCGGCCACTTGGCGGTGTGGCCTTGGGAGACGGTGACGCGCAGGGCGGGCATCACGGGCACGCCGGTTTTCGCCGAGGCGGCGTGGCAGACGGCTTCCGCGAGAAGCGTGTCCATGGCCACGGGCAGGTGCGGGCCGTGTTGTTCGGTGGCACCGAGCGGAAGCATGAGAAGGCCGCCGTTTGTCTCCCGCAAGGAGGCGATCTCCGGCCAGGCGAGGTTTTCCAGCAGCATGGGTTTCATCAGTAAAGCCGCGCGTAGGTGTCGATCTCCCACTGGCTGACGCGCTGGTGATATTGGCTCCATTCCTCGAATTTGCAGGTGATGAACTCGTCGCGGAGTTCCTTGCCGAGGGTTCTTTCCACGAAGGGATCGGCGGCGAAGGCGGAGACGGCTTCGTCGAGGGTTTTCGGCAACTCGCCGATGCCGCGGGCGGCGAATTCCTCGGGCGTGAGTTCGTAGAGGTTGTCCTCCTGCGCGGGGCCGGGATCGAGGTTTTCGCGGATGCCTTCGAGACCGGCGGCGAGGACGAGGGTGGCGGCGAGGTAGGGATTGCAGGCGGCGTCGGCGTTGCGGCTCTCACAGCGGCCGCCGGCCATCGGCACGCGCACCGAGTTGGTGCGGTTGTTGCGGCCGTAGGAATTGAAGACGGGGGCCCACGAGTAATAGGACATGAGGCCCTTGCGGACGAGGCGCTTGTAGGAGTTCACCGTCGGCGCGAAGGCGGCGCAGAGGGCGGGACCGTGTTTCAGGATGCCGGCGATGAATTGGTAGCCGAGCTCGCTGATGCCGAGGCCGCGCGGGTCTTCGGCATGGGGGCGTTTGAAGAGGTTCGCTCCGCTCACGGGATCGTAGAGCGACATGTTGAAATGCGCTCCGCTGCCCGTGCGGTCGGCAAAGGGTTTGGGCATGAAGGTGGCGAGCAGGCCCTCCTCGGCGGCGTAGTGTTTCGCCATCAGGCGGAAGAACACGTAACGGTCGCACATGGTGAGCGCGTCGGCGTATTTGAAGTCGAACTCGAACTGTGAGTTTCCGTCCTCGTGATCGAGCGAGTAGAGGTCCCAGCCGAGGCCGTTGATGGCGGTGGCCATCTTGTCGAGCCACGGGTAGCGGTCCAGGAAGCGCTTCACGTCGTAGCAGGACTTCACGAGGTCGTCGTCCTTGTTGGGGATTTCAAGCCGCCCGTCATCGGTGAGCTTGACGACGTAGAGTTCGCACTCGATGCCGAGGTTCATGCCGAAGCCCATCGCGGCGGCGGCGGCGAGCTGTTTCTTGAGGGCGACGCGGGTGCTGACTTCGTAGGGCTCTCCCTTGAAGGTGTTGTCCGCGGGAAACCAGGCGACCTCACGGTTCCAGGGAAGGATGCAGCCGCGCAAGAGATCGGGAACCGAGTTGATCTCGTCGTCGTTGGGTTTCTGTCCGAGGCCGTCGAGGGCGTAGCCGGTGTAGAGTTCCGAGCCGGCGGCGAAGTCCTCGAAGTGATCGATGGGGACGAACTTGCCCTTCGGCACGCCGTGGATGTCCACATAGGCACCGACGCAGTATTTCACGCCCTGGGCCTTGAGGGAGTCGCGGAGTGCGGGGATGGAATCGGATTTCATGGGATTGGGTGGGGAGGAAAGATGGCGGGCGCGGCGACCGGTGATCGCCGCCACGTTCAGACCACGTCCGGATCGCTGACGGCGAGGCGCATGACCGGGGTTTCCTTCCGCTCCTGTCCGGGCGGGTGCATCATGTGGTCGATGTGCCTGCGGGTGGCCATGAAGGTGGGATCGAAGATCTGCGCTTCGGAGCGGGGTCGGGGGACGGGCACCTCGACGACCTCGCTGACGCGGCCTGGATTGGCGTCGAGCACGAGGATGCGGTCTGATAGATAGACCGCCTCATCGAGGTCGTGGGTGATGAAAACGATGGTGATGTCCACGTTTTTCCAGATCTCCAGCAGGTAGGACTGCATGGAGCAGCGCGTCTGAGCGTCGAGCGCGCCGAACGGTTCGTCCATGAAGAGGACGCGCGGCTGGTTGGCGAGGGCGCGGGCGATGGCGACGCGCTGTTTCATGCCGCCGGAGAGCTGGTGGGGATAGGCGTTCTCGAACTTCGAGAGGCCGACGAGATCGATCCATTCGCGGGCCTCGGCCTCGGCGAAGAGGTTGGCGCGGCCGGCGACACTGGGGCCGAACATGACGTTCTGCTTCACCGTGAGCCAGGGGAAGAGCGTGTAGCCCTGGAAGACCATGCCGCGGTCCGGGCCGGGGCCGGAGACCGGCGTGTCATAAACGCGGAGCTCGCCGGAGGTGGGCGTCTCAAGTCCGGCGAGGATGCGGACGAGGGTGGATTTCCCGCATCCGGAGGGGCCGATCACGCACATCAGCTCGCGCTTGTGGACGGAGAAGGAAACATCCTGCAGTGCGGTGACGCGGCCGCGGGAGGAATCGAACACCTTGGTGAGGTTGCGCACCTCGAGGGCGACCGGGCGCTCGCGCAAGCGGGCGAAGCGGGCGGCGACTTCCGGTGTCTGTTCGCGGTAGCTCGGGAGTTCGATGGTGCGGCTCATGGCGAATCGCTTTCGGGTGTGGCGGCACCGGGCGGGCGGCTGACGGGGAGCCGTTCCTTGGACGCCGCCGCGAACATGCGGAACGGCCAGGTCACGACGCCCGCGACGCTGCGGGAGAAGGCTCCGGATCTGCCCGCCCAAGGGAAAAACAACCCGTGGAGCCAGGAGAGGAACTGGTCGGTGACGAAGCCCGTGACGCCGATGAGGATGATGACGGGAAACACGCGGTCGAAGTTGCGGAAGCGGCCTTGTGTTTCGATGAACTCGGTGAGGCCGCTTTTCACGCCGATGAGTTCCGCGATGACCAGCCAGGTCCAGGCCCAGCCGAGGAGGATGCGGAGGTCGTTGTAAAGGTTCGGCATGATGCCGGGGATGACGACGCGGGTGACGATCTGCTTGGGCTTCGCGCCGAGCGTCTGCGCGGCCTCCAACAACGAGGGATCGAGCAGGCGGGTGGTCTTGGAGATCACGAGGACCATCTGGAAAACCGTGCCGATGAAGACCAGGGCGATCTTCGGAGCGTCGCCCGCGAGCAGCACCGCGACGAGCAGTGTGCTGAAGGTGGGCGCCGGCATGTAGCGGAAGAAATCGACGAAGGGCTCGAAGAGCTTGGAGAAGAAATCGAACACGCCACAGAGGATGCCGACGGGGATGCCGATGAGGCAGGACCAGAAGAAGCCCCAGAGAATGATGCCGAGCGAACGTTGATAACGCTGGAGCATGGTGAGTTCGCCGTCGGGCGCGTCAGCCGTGAAGTCGCGGAGGCCGGCGCGGAGGACCTCGTCGGGCGCGGGAAGATAGACGGGATTGGCGGGCCTGCCCTGCGGGATGAGCTTGAGCAGCGGCTCGTCCGGCAGCTTGCGATAGGAGAACTCCGGGGAGAGGGCGGAGAGCTGTTGCCAGTTGGCGCGGATGATATCGAGATTCTCGGCCGTGAGGGCGGGCCGGGTGGCGGTTTTCGCGCCGCTGGCGAGGTCGCGCCAGATCTGATAGAGCGCCGCGTCGTTCTGGGACTCCTCGTGGGCGAGCCAGCCGTGATCGACGGCGAGCGGCGCGATCTGGCGCAGAAGTTTCTGGTTCCTGCGCTTGGCCCCGGATTCCGGTTTCCCGGCGGCGCGCGCGGCGAGCAGGGCCTTGTTCTCCCCGCGGACGGCCTCGGCGAACTTCGGGAAGAAATCCCGGCTGACGTGATCGCCGGCGGTGAAGACGGTGGTGACGCCCTCCCGTTCGGCGGAGAGCTCGATCTTCACGTCCGGGTGCCAGATCCACGGGACGTAGGAAACGAGGCACCAGAGGAGCACCGGCAGCAGGAAGGAGACTGCGGTCAGGGCAAGGCGTCTGCGGTGCGGGAGATCGCGCCGGATCAGAAACCAGCCCCTGAGGATGCTCGGTCTTGGCATGCGTGGGATGGGTGGAGGAGGGGCCGCGCCGGTGACCGCGAGCGGCGCGGCCCGGAAGGGTTCCGGGGGCTTATTTCTTCGCGGCGATCTCCTTGGTCAGGCTGGGATCGAGGTATTTCTCGGTATCCTGGGCCTTTTCATAGACCTTGAACTTCACGTTGAAGGCATCCACCACCTTGTTGGAGCCGTAAACGGAGCCGAGGCCGTCGGCTTTCTCCCAGCGCTTGAGCGCCTCGTCGAGTGTGAGGATGTAGGTTCCCTTGAGGAAGGGTTCGTATTCCTCCGGGGAAATCTTCACGCGTGCGGAGAGGATTTTCAGGACGTCATCGAGGTTCTCCTCGTCGCGGATGTAGTCGGCGATCTTGTACCAGACCTTCACGACCTTCGCCCAATCGTCACGGCGTTTTTCGAGGCTCTCGGGCGAGACGGCGAGGAGGTCGTAGATGAGCCCCGGCGCGTCGGCCGAGGTGAAGATGGGCTTGGAGCCAGGCACGGTCTTGAGGGCCTGTCCGGAATTCGGCTGCCATGCGCCGATCGCGTCCACCGCCTTCGAGCCGAAGACCTGCGGCGTCTCGTTGGTGGGGGTGTTGACGATGGTGACATCCTCCGGCTTCATGCCGTTTTTCTCAAGACCGGTGAGCAGCAGCAAGTGTTCCACGAAACCTTCCTCCAGACCGACCTTCTTGCCCTTGAGGTCCTTCACCGATTGGATTCCGGGGGCTCCCACGATCATGTCGTTGCCGTTCGAGTAATCGTTGATGACGATGCCCACAGAGGGCTTGCCGGTGGCTCCGGTGACGAGCGCGTCGCCATTGGTCATGCAGACGGCGTCCACCTTCCCGGCGACGTATGCGTCCATCGAGGGCACGTAATCGAACCATTGGAAATCCACCTCGACGCCGGCCTCCTTGAACCAGCCTTTCTGGATGCCGATCTCCCAAGCCACCCAGCCGGGCCAGTCCGAGTAGGCGATTTTGAGCGGTTCCGCGTGAAGTGTGCCGCTCAAGGCAAGCAGGGCGAGGGCTTTTGAGCCGAGACGGAATAATGATTTCATGGGCATTGGATTGGAGTTGGTGGTCTCTCTCGGTGTGAGGAATGAGCGAGTAGTTCATACCGCTCTGAGCACGGGCCATACCAAGTCCGGCCGCGCGCCGAGGGATTCCCGCCTTGTTTCTTCGGTGAAACCGGGTTTCGGTTTCGCCATGCGCCGCTTCCACCACAGCCAGTTCGTTGACACTGAGGCGTTGGTGACGCTCAAGGACGGCCGCGGCATCTCAGTCTGCATCCCGACGCTCCATGAGGCGGAAACCATCGGTACGATCGTGCGGAACGTGCGTGAGGAATTGATGGAGCGTGCGCCGCTGGTGGACGAGATCCTGGTGATCGACTCCGATTCCGCGGACGGCACGCGGGAGATCGCCGCGCGCGAAGGAGCCAGGGTGTTCCGTTCGGCGGAAATCGCTCCCGAAACCGGGACTCATCCGGGCAAGGGGGAAAATCTCTGGAAAGCGCTCCATGTGGCGACGGGCGACATCCTTTGCTACCTGGATGGCGACATCGCGAACTTCCACCCGGGCTTCGTGACCGGGCTCGTGGGCCCGCTGCTGGCCGATCCGGAAATCGATTACGTGAAGGCCTACTACGAGCGGCCGTTGGCCGAGGGCGACGCACTCCATTCCACCGGGGGCGGCAGGGTCTCGGAGATCCTCGTCCGGCCGCTGGTCTCGGTGTTCTATCCGGAACTCGTGCCGATTCTCCAGCCGCTCTCCGGCGAGTATGCCGCCCGCAGGAAACTGCTGGAAACGCTGGCCTTTCCCACCGGCTACGGCGTGGAAATCGCGCATCTCATCGATCTCGCGCGGGCCGGAAAACTCAGCCGCATCGCCCAGACCGACCTCGTCCGGCGCATCCACCGCAACCGCGACGACGGCGAACTCGGGGACACCGCCTTCGCCATCCTGCGGGTGATCCTCCGCCGCTTGGAACGCGATGGAAAACTCTCCCTCGCCTCTCCGCCGACCGATCTTCACCAGCGGTGGCTGATCGATGAGGATTCGATCCGGCAGGTTTCCAGGCGCATTCCCGAGCCCGAGCGTCCGGCACTCAGGGCGACGGTGCCAGTAAGCGCACCGGGCCCAGCAGACCGGACGGCTCCAGCGGCGTGTCCTTTGTGAGCTTGGTGATGTTGGTGCGTGTGCGGCGTTTCTCCGGAGGCAGCGCGGCGTCTCCGATGATGCGGTTCGCCCAGAGGTTGACGACCTTCACCTGGAGGCGGTTTTCCCCCGTCTTGAGTTTTCCCGAGATGTCCGCGCGGAAGGGAGCGCTCCACAAGACGCCGAGGTCCTCGCCGTTGAGGTTCACCTCGCAGAGGCTTTCCACGCCGCCGAGATCGAGAAACACCGGCCCGTTCAACGCCGGAGCGGTGAAGGTTTTCCGGTAAACGGCGCTGCCCGAGTAATGGCGGATGCCCTCGTCCGCATGGCGGGTCCAGTCGGAGAGCGTCTCGAAAACCACCGATTCCGGGCCGCCCCATTCGGGATCGAAGGAGACCGTCCACGGTCCATCGATTCCGGCGATGGGCTTGAGCGCGGGCACGTTCGGCGCGCCGGATGGCTTGGTGACCGGCTTGCGGAAGAGCACGAAAAACGCCTCCTCGCCGTGCATCGGAACGGGGATCACCGTCACGCCCTTTTCCTCGCGGAAATCGGTAGCATCCCGGCGCTTGCCCGTCACCGGATCCCAGAACTCCGGCAACAATCCGCTCACGCGGAAACGCAACTCCACGTTTTCCGGGCGGTCGTTGCGGTTCGCCACAAAGTAGATCCGCGTGTCGTCCGTGCGGCGGTGGATGAAGTCCACGAAGGTTTTCTCATCTCCTCCGGTCCAGGCGAAAACCTCCGGGACACCATCGCCCTGCAATACCTCGCGGGTGGTTTTTCCCCAGATCACGCGGCCCTTGCCGACCTGCTTCATGCCGGAAGCGCCGTCGCCCCAGAGTTTGTCGCAGAGCGCCTTGAATTCCGCGTCGGCGTCCTTTCCTCCGGTCAGGGAGATCCTCCGTCCGGGGCGCGGTCCGACGACCGTGGCTCCGCGCTCCACGAGCGATGCCAGATGCCGCAGCACCGGCAGGCCGATCGCATCGTGAGGGGTGATGGAGAGAATCCTCCAGGCGGTGCCCTCGGGCAGGACGATGTTTCCGGAATCATCCACCGAGGTCCGCTCCAGCAGGGCGCGCATGTCGGTCACGTCATAGTCGTAGCCCGGCAGGCACTTCGCGGGGTCGTCGCGTTTGAGGCGCACGAATGCGGGCACGTTCTCGCCGTAGAAATGGAGCACGTCATTGGCACCCAGTCCCTGCTGGAGCAGGAAGTGGCAACGGTTCATGTAGGAAACGAAGGCCTTTCCCTGCGTCCACCAGGTGACGTTCGGATTGAAGTGCTCGCCGGCGAAGTAGGCGGCACCGGGCATGCCCTGCTCCTTGGTGGAGGAGTCGAAGGTGTGCCACATGGTCAGGTTGTGGCCCTCGCAGGCAGCGCGGTCGAAGGTGGCCTTGAGCGAACGCGGATCATGCTGCCAGTGGCGGCCGATGTTGGTGAAGGCCTCCGCCAGCGAAATCCTCCGGCCGTACACGTGGGCGGCGGAGGTCGTCTGTTTCACGAAGAAGCGCTGAAAGTCCTCCACCCGATGGCGCGGCGAGGTAGACCAGAACTCGCCCATCGGGATGTCGCTCACGCCGAGATTTCGCAAGGCGTCCATGGGGCCGGCGTGGGGTCCGCCCGATTCCGGGTGGATGCCGAGACCCGCGGCGTGGGCTTTTTCCGCGAAGCCCTCGTATTTGTTTTCCGCCATGAGGTCCGCGAGCGTGCGGCGGAAATCATTGAGGAAACGCGTGGAAACCCCGCGGTCGCCCACGATGCGGCCGGCGAGCACGGGCAGGAACGGCTTGAGGTCGTAGCCGCGCAGCCGCTTGAACTCCTCGGGCATGCGACGCGTCCAGTTGACCGGCCCGAGCTCCCAGGAGTCGGTGTGCAGGAAACACAATGATTTCCCGAGGAACGGCTTCACCTCGGCAAGGATCGGATCGAGCGTTTTTCCCCAGTAGGAATCGAAAGTCGCACGATCGAGGTAGTCGATGGCAAGGCCGCCGCCGCCCTCGCTGTGGGTCGAGACGTGAGCGCCGGTGGATGTGTATCCGAAGCGCAGGATTTCCCAGCGCCCGGGCGGAGCATCCCAGCGCAGCCGGCCCGTGGCGTCCATGCGGTCGCTCAGTTCAAGCACCTCGCCGGGCCCGCACACCGCCTCACCGGGCGTTTCATGCCCCGGATCCAGCAAGTGCCAGGCTTCGGTCCCGGTGAAAGCTCCGGGATATTTGAAATAGGCCTTTTGGTCGAGGTCCGGCAGGCCGGGTGGTTTTCCACCGCCGGAGGCCACGATCCTGCCCTTGGAGAACAAGGACAGCTCCGCA